>Ga0326727_10018170_pt1 | contig 14407 bp, 12 predicted proteins | sample MB2enrmetagenome_FD_207643 | JGI IMG/M metagenome (GOLD analysis project Ga0326727, IMG submission 207643) | Lab enriched peat soil microbial communities from McLean, Ithaca, NY, United States - MB29MY | ecosystem: Environmental > Terrestrial > Soil > Wetlands > Peat | place: USA: New York...
TCGAAATGAAGAGGGCGCGGGGAATGCCGCGATGCCCAGAGGCACCCGCGGCTCGTGTGCAAAGAAAGCGGCCGTACGCACACGAGGTACAGCGAGGCACCGGATCATCCGGCATTCCCCACGCAATGGTTTTACGGTTTATCAACGTGCTCTCCTCGGCGAGATAAGCTCTATTGCCACCGTCGCCTTCGGATTAACGGTTGTTCCGCCAGCCCACGAATAGCGGGTCTAGCGCGCAGCTACTGCAGCGGCTCGAGCTTGACGATCGAGGCGCCGTGGTTGCTGCCGGCCCAGAAGGTGACAGGCGTGGTCGAATTGTCGATGAATACGCGCCGGATATTGGTGGAGCGCGGTAAGAGGTAGTTGACGGTCTCGCCGGTCTGCGGATTGAGCCGGGTGACCTGATCGCTGAGCATCGAGCCGGTCCAGGCTTCGCCGTTCTTGTCGGTGATGACGTCGTAGGGGGCCGACCATTTCGGCGCGACCGGCCACTCCTTGAACTGCTCGGTCCGGGTGTCGAACATGCCGATGCGGTCGCCGCGATATTCGCCAAACCACAGCCGGTCCTGCGCATCCATGGTGCCGCGGCGCGGCGCGGAATTCGGCGTCGGGGTCTCATAGAGCTTGATCCGGCCACTGTTGGCGTCGATCCGACCGATATGGCGCTGGCGGAAGTCGGTAAAATAGACGTTATTTTTCGAGTCCGGGATTACGTCATAGATATTGTGCAGCCCCGGCACACCCTTGAACGGCTCGAAGGTTTCGATCTTGCCGGTCGCGATGTCGAGCCGGTGAATCCCGGCAAAGCCGTTGTTCTGGGTCCAGACCTTGCCATCGATGCCGGAGCCTTGCGGGCTGGCCATGTTGATCTGCGCCGCGTCGGTATTTTTATCACCCTGCAACGGCCAGTAAGCAAAGGTCTCGGTATGGCGGTCGAACCGGACGACCGTGGCCTGATACATATTGCCAAGCCACAAATTGCCCTTGTCATCGCTGCGCAGCCCGAGCGACCCGGTCGGAAAGCCGGGCTTGTGTTCTTCGACTGGAAATTCGGTGACCTTGCCGGTCCTGGGATCGAGCCTGCCGAGATTCTGCTCGCCGAAGCTGGAAAACCAGACCATGCCGCTTTCATCGACAATGACATCGTGCGGCGAGATCGTCTCGCGCGGCAAGTCGTATTCGGTGTAGATCACCCGGGTGGAAGCTCCGGTCGGGCGCGGCTCCCTCTTGAACTCGAAATTCCATTGCGGTCGCGCGCTGAGATTGACGCTGGCGAGGAAGTCGGCCACGGCCCGGTTGGCCTGGACGCGCTGATCGCCGCGCTCTTCCATCAGGCGCTCGCCAAGCCGCAATTGCGGGTGGGCCGGAATGCTCTGTTGGACATAACCCTGCATGCGCGGCAGAATAGTCGTCATGAAGTCGTCGGCGCTGTATTTCGAGCGTAGCGGCCGCGCCAGGGTGTGGCAGCCGACGCAGTTGAGCAATTGCCCTTTCTGCGCGTCGGTACCGGGCATGCTGGCGAGCCATTCGGCATTGGTCAATTGCGACGCGACATCCTCGGTCTGGCGCAGCGCTAAATCGACGGTGGTGGTCTTATCCGCCGCGACCGCCACCGGATTGAGATCGCCGAGTTCAAAACCGGCTGCCCGTATTTGCAGCGAATAGGTGCCGGGCTCAAGCCTATTCGCAGGAAAGCTGTAGCGGCCGTCGCTGTCGCTCACCACGGTGACCGTGATGGTCGATCCGCTCTTCCTGGCGCTGACCAGCACACCCTCCAGCGCAACGTGCTCGGCCGTCACCTGACCAGCCAGCGCCGGACCAGTCTGCGCGGCCGCTCGGCCGTCGGCCATCAGCACCACGGCAAATATAAGAAAAGTGACGCGTGCAACCATCGAACAGCGCGGCATGACCTCTCCCCTCCCCTGACTTTTGTTGCTTGTTGTCTTCGGCCGTCAATGTAGCGAGCGGGTTGGCCGAACGCCAGCACCGCATTCGGAAGCTCGGATCACACGAACCTTGCGCACTCTTCGCGCTATTCGGCGGCTGCCGCTGTCCGCTCTGGAAACGCGGCCGCCAGCGTCGCGCGGTCGGCTTTAAGCACGCCGCGCTCGGTGATCAGCCCGGTCACCAGCCGCGCCGGCGTGACATCGAAGGCATAGTTCGCGACCGGCGAGCCCTCGGGCACAATCCGCACGGTCTCGATCCGTCCCGCGGCGGTCCGTCCGGTGATGTTTGCAACCTCGTCTGCGCCGCGCTGCTCGATCGGAATCTCGCGGATGCCGTCGTCGACGCTGAAATCAATCGTCGGCGACGGGAGGGCCACATAGAACGGCACGCCATTGTCGTGCGCGGCGAGCGCCTTGAGATAGGTGCCGATCTTGTTGCAGACATCGCCCCTGGCGGTCACCCGGTCGGTGCCGACGATGACGAGATCGACCAGCCCATGCTGCATCAGATGACCGCCGGTGTTATCGGGGATCACGGTGTGCGGCACGCCGTGATGGCCGAGTTCCCAGGCGGTCAGCGCGGCGCCCTGATTGCGCGGCCGGGTCTCGTCGACCCATACATGAATGGCATGACCCCGGTCGTGCGCGAGATAGACCGGCGCGGTGGCGGTGCCCCAATCGACCGTCGCGAGCCAGCCGGCGTTGCAATGGGTCAGCACGTTGAGGCGCTCGCCGCGCCGCTTGGTCGCAGCGATCGACTCGATCAGGGCCAGGCCGTGCCGGCCGATCGCCTGGTTGATTGCAATGTCATCTTCGCTGATGAGGCCGGCGCGGTCGTAGGCGGCCGCCGCCCGCGCCGACGGAGGCAGCGGCGCCAAGGCCGACCGCATGTCGTCGAGCGCCCACTTCAGATTGATGGCGGTCGGCCGGGTCGCAATCAGCGTCCGATAGGCCTCGTCGAGCGCCGCGTCCGAGCTGTCCGCGCGCATCTTCAGCGCCACTCCGAACGCCGCGGTCGCGCCGATCAGGGGCGCGCCGCGCACCAGCATCGACGAGATCGCCTCGGCCGCGGCTTCGCAACTCGTCAGCCGCCCGAGGACAAACTCATGCGGCAATCGCCGCTGGTCGATCGCGCCGACCGACCAGCCGTCCTGTTCCAGCCAGATGCTGCGGTAAGGCCTGCCGTCAACCTTCATCACGCACCTCTTGATGCCGCATGTTTCACGGGCGCAAAATCCGTCCCGCCACCGCGTCGAGCTTTTTCAACAGTTCCGGATCGCGCGCTTCCGGCGCGGTGATCAGGGCAGTATCGAGCGCACGGTCCGAACCGATCGGGCATGGCTCGTGCTCCCTCGGGAAATCCTTGGCCAGGCGCGCGACCAACCCCTTGGCCTTGTCGGCGTTCGAGGTCAGCACCCGGATGATGTCCTGCACGGTCACGGCATCATGGTCGGGGTGCCAGCAATCGAAATCGGTCACCGTGGCGACGGTGGCGTAGCAGATCTCCGCCTCGCGGGCGAGTTTGGCCTCGGGCATGTTGGTCATCCCGATCACCGAATAGCCCGCCGTCTTGTACGTCATGCTTTCGGCGTAACTGGAGAATTGCGGTCCCTCCATGCAGACATAAGTGCCGCCGCGCGCGATCGCGATCCCCTCGGCCTCGGCGGCCGCGGCCAAGTGGATGCGCAGCCGCGGCGAGACCGGATGGGCCATCGATACATGCGCCACGCAGCCCCTGCCGAAGAATGAGCTTTCGCGCTTGTGGGTGCGGTCAACGAACTGGTCGACCAGCACGAAAGTGCCGGGGGGCAGTTCCTCCTTGAAGGAGCCGCAGGCCGACAAGGAAATCAGGTCGGTGACGCCGGCGCGCTTCAGCACGTCGATATTGGCGCGGTAGTTGATGTCGGAGGGCGACAGCCGATGGCCCTTGTCGTGACGCGGCAGGAACACGATCGGAAGGCCGGCGATGCTGCCGTGGCGGACCGGTGCCGAGGGCTCGCCCCAGGGACTCGAGATGGCCTCCTCGCGCACGTTCTCCAGACCGGGCAGATCATAGATGCCAGAGCCGCCGATGATGCCAAGAACCGCCTTCGTCATGGTCTTCCCCTCGCCCTATTCTACCCTGCGATTCAGCATGCCGGCGAGCCGCCGACAACTGTTTTCGACCGTTCCTGGCAGTTCTGCCGATAGGTGACCCCAACCCTCTCCCCGCGATAGACGCGGGGAGAGGGGGCTCACCGCCCCTGCCGCGAGATCGCGCCAACAGGCTGGATGCGAGACATCGAAGGAGGACGACCACTAGGGTCGCCCCTATGGGATCGACATCGCGTAGGGGCGCCCCTTGTGGGCGCCCTGCTTGACCGACATTGCGGGACCAAAAATTAGTTTCTGCTTAGGAGCGTCGCGTTAAGCGATGCGCCTAGAAGGATGGCAAGGGGTGCTGATGGTTCGAGACGCGCGGCGTTGCCGCGCTCCTCACCATGAGGGAGCGCGGGATGCCTCGACAAGAGGTCACGGATCGCGTCGACGGCGCAGACCAACGGACTTGGCTCGCTGCAAATTCCGATGCGGTAGATTCGACGGCTGACCTAAGGTGAGACGGACCAATCGTTGACAGCGGATCAATCCACGCCGACGGGGCGCAGCTGGCGCATTACCATGCGCTCCAGCGTTCTGACCGATTGAAAATTCTCCGGCGAGATCTCCGATTGCGGGATGGTAAAATCGAATTCGGCCTCGACGGCAAGCATCAGGTTAACCATGTCCATCGAGGTCAGCCCGACATCCACCAGCGGGGAATCCAGGTCGATCTCGGCCTTGATCGCATTCTGTTTCAGGATGGCCTGGACGAGATCAAGCAGGCGTCGCTGAACGTCGGCGTTAACGTCTTGCATAATTTATCCCATCTGTGGCCGCGAGATCGAACGATGCCGACCTTAAAATGTCCTTTATGTGACGCCAGGTCTGGAGAAATTATTGCGCTTTTATGGCCAAAATCGTTAACGCCAAACTGTATAGAGCCGGGATGCCTGAAAACCACGGGTTAACTTTCGATCGCGAAATGAGGCTTTTTGAGCCTGAATGCCATCGACGCATTTCAATTCAATCCCTAGCCTTCACTCCACCTAAAGATGTCTGGCATTTGATGCATTTTGCTTGGAGCGGGGGCGCTGTTCAATTTCCAATCCGGCAAGGATATCGGTCATGAATATTCAGAAAGCCAGGTTCGACAGTTCGACCGCGGGTTTATCCAGCGAACAGCTTGTTCTCGATCGCGCTTCATGGCTGCAACGCACGGCGGTGGTCGCAGCCGCGGCCGCAGCGGAGGCAGAGGCGGTCGATCGCGAGGGCCGCTTTCCCAAGGCAGCCATCGACGCGGCGCGTCGCGAGAGGCTTCTGGGTGTGCAGATTCCCGCCGAGTTCGGTGGCGGCGGCGCCTCGATTTTCGACCTGACTGACATCTGCTACACGCTCGGCCGCTCCTGCGCCTCCACGGCGATGATCTTTGCCATGCACCAGATCAAGGTGGCCTGCCTGGTCCGGCACGGCGCCGGCAGCTCCTGGCACGAAGCCCTGATGCGTCGCGTCGCCGCCGAACAGCTGCTGCTGGCCTCGTCGACGACCGAAGGACAGAACGGCGGCAACATCCGCTTCAGCGCTGCTGCCGTCGAGCATGACGGCGCCGAGATCTCGCTCTCGCGCAACGCGACCGTCATTTCCTACGGCGCCGAGGCCGATGGCATCGTCACCATCGCCCGCCGCGCCAATGATGCCGCCGGCTCCGACCAGGTGCTGTTGGCCATGACGCGGGAAGATTACACGCTGCAACGCAGTCTGGAATGGGAGACGCTGGGAATGCGCGGCACCTGCAGCGCCGGCTTCGAATTGAAGTTCAAGGGCTCGGCCGCGCAGATTTTTCCGGAGGCCTATGACAAGATTCATGCCCAGACCATGACGCCCGTGGCCCATCTCTGCTGGTCGTCGGTCTGGGCCGGGATTGCCGCGGCCGCGCTCGAGCGCGCCCAGTTGTTCATCCGCAAGGCCGCCCGCGCTTCCGGCGGCCAGATGCCGCCCGGTGCCGCGCACTTCACCGCGGCGAAAATGAATCTGGCGAAACTGCGCGCCCTCATCACGGCCAATCTCGACAGCTACGCCGCCCACGCCAATGACGAACGCGCACTCGCTGCGCTCGACTTCCAGTCCTCGATCAACCTGCTCAAGGTCGAAGCTTCCGAGCTCGCGGTGACCACCGTCATGAGCGCGCTGCGGGCCTGCGGCCTCTCCGGCTATCGCAATGACGGCGACTTCAGCGTCGCCCGCCATCTCCGCGACGTGCTGTCGGCACCGCTGATGATCAACAACGACCGGATCCTTGCCAACATCGCGACATCGAGCCTGATGAGCGGCGTGCCCACCAGCCTGCGCCACTGATCCGTCATCGCCATCCACAGACCATAGGCCCCGCCATGAATGTCACCATCCGCAACCCAGGGCCGGCAAGCCCAGCCGAGCCGGCCGATCCGCTCGATTACCTCACCGATGCCCTGTTCCACAGGATGGGCGTGGATGGCGTCTACGCCCGAACCGCGCTCTATGAGGACATGGTCGAGCGCCTCGCCGCCCTGATCACCGGGCATCGCGAGGCCGGCACCGAGGTGATGCGCTTTCCGCCGGTCATGAGCCGCGGACAACTGGAGAAATCCGGCTATCTGAAGAGTTTTCCCAACCTGCTCGGCTGTGTCTGCGGCCTGCACGGCACCGAACGCGAGATCCACACCGCGGTCAGCCGCTTCGACGCCGGCGGCGACTGGACCACCTCGCTGTCTCCGGCCGATCTCGTGCTGTCGCCCGCGGCCTGCTATCCGGTCTATCCGATCGCGGCGGCGCGGGGACCGCTGCCGCCGGGCGGCCTGCGCTTCGACGTCGCGGCCGACTGCTTCCGCCGCGAACCCTCGCGGCATCTCGACCGGCTGCAGTCGTTCCGAATGCGCGAATATGTCTGCATAGGCAGCGCCCAGGACGTGTCCGATTTCCGCGAACGCTGGATGGTGCGTGCGAAGGCTATCGCCCACGATCTTGGCCTCAGCTTCCGGGTCGACTATGCCAGCGATCCGTTCTTCGGCCGCGTCGGTCAGATGAAGGCGGTGAGCCAGCTCCAGCAATCGCTGAAATTCGAGCTTCTGGTGGCGCTGCGCTCGGAAGCGCAGCCGACGGCCTGTATGAGCTTCAACTATCACCGCGACCATTTCGGCACCACCTGGGACATCGTCGATGCCGCAGGCCAGCCGGCCCACACCGGCTGCGTCGCCTTCGGCATGGATCGCCTCGCGGTGGCGATGTTCCATACCCACGGCACCGAGGTGGCGAACTGGCCAGCCAGAGTGCGCGAACTCCTCGGCTTTCACGGACCAGACCTTAAGCCATCGAAACAACCTTAAGCGCGCGATGCTTTCAGACGGATCGGTAGACAGCGGTGCTCACTCAGAAACTTCGATGCCGTGAAATCGCTGCCGCCGACCTCGACGGGGTCGCCGATCTCCTGACGCGCGGATTTGCCGGCCGATCGCGCGACTATTGGACGCAAGGACTTCAGCATCAGGCGGCGCGAGAGATTCCGCAAGGATATCCGCGCTTCGGCTATATGCTCGACCATGATGGCCGCGCCGTCGGCGTGCTGCTGCTTCTGTATTCGTCGCGGCACCAGGACCGCACGACGACCGTCCATTGCAATCTGTCGAGCTGGTATGTCGAGCCTGCGTTCCGCAGCTACGCGCCGCTTTTGACCCGGATCGCGCAGAAGAACAAGGAAGTGACCTATCTCAACATCAGCGCTGCCACATGGACCTGGCCGATCATCGAGGCCCAGGGCTTTCATTGCTATTGCAGCGGATTGTTCCTCTCGATTCCGGTGTTGTCGCGCCGCGAGCCGGGCCTCAGCGTCGAAGCGATCGCGCCCGGGATCCGCGCCATCGCGGACCTGCCCGACGAGGAGGTCGAACTGCTGGCCCGGCACGCGCGCTATGGCTGTCTCAGCCTGGTGTGCCGTGCCGCCACCGGTGAGGTCTATCCGTTCATCCTGCAGCCGCTGCGCATCCGCCGCGGGGGGATCGCCCCGCCGGCGATGCAACTGATCTATTGCCGCGATATCGCCGAATATGTGCGCTGCGCCGGCGCGATCGGCCGGGCCCTGATCCGGCGCGGCAAGATTTCCGTCGTTCTCGACGCCAATGGGCGGATACCGGGTCTCCCCGGACTTTATTCCACCCTGCGCGGCCGCAAATACTTCAAGGGCCCGCACCCGCCCCGGCTCGCCGACCTGACCGACACCGAACTGGTACTGTACGGGCCATAAGCTTTGGCAGGTCCGGGTACGCCGCGGCCGTAACAACTTTCGAAAAGTTCATCCATGCACAAGCCCACCCCTCACCGAACTGCCGCAACAGCGCTGGTCGAGCAACTCGTGATCAACGGCGTCGAGCATGTATTCTGCGTTCCCGGCGAGAGCTTCCTGCCGGTATTGGACGCGCTGCGCGACAGCGGCATCACGGTTACCGTCTGCCGGCATGAAGGCGGCGCGGCGATGATGGCGGAAGCCATCGGCAAAGCCACCGGGCGACCGGGCATCTGCTTCGTCACGCGTGGACCCGGCGCCACCAATGCCTCGGCGGGCATCCATATTGCCCAGCAGGATTCGACGCCGATGATCATGTTCGTCGGCCAGGTCGAGACCGCGGTCAGGGAGCGCGAAGCCTTTCAGGAAATGGACTATCGCGCGGTCTTCGGCAGCATGACCAAGTGGACGGTCGAAGTCGACCGCCCGCAGCGCATCACCGAATTCGTCTCGCGCGCGTTCTATACCGCAAGCAGCGGCCGGCCCGGCCCGGTGGTGGTGGCGCTGCCGAAGGACGTGCTGGGTGAACGCGTCGCGGTGGCCAATGCACCGCCCTTTGAACCGGTCGAGACCTCGCCGGGCGAAGAGGAAATGGCTCGACTCGGCGAACTGCTGGCGGCCTCCGAACGTCCGCTGTTCGTGCTCGGCGGCAGCCGCTGGACCGAGGCCGCGCGAGGTCATATTCATGCCTTTGCCGACGCGACCGGATTGCCGATTGCCACCAGCTATCGCCGTTCGACGCTGTTCGATCCGCTGCATCCACTCTATGCGGGGGACCTCGGTCTCGGCCCCAACCCGAAGCTGGTCGCGCGCGCCAAGGCGGCCGATCTCCTGGTGCTGGTCGGCGGCCGTCTCGGCGAGATCCCCTCGCAGGGCTATACCCTGCTTTCCAGCCCCTCGCCCCAGACCCGGCTGGTCCACATCCATCCCGGCGCCGAGGAAATCGGCAAGCTATATCGCCCGGATCTCGCCATCCATGCCTCGCCGAGCCGCTTTGTCGCCGCCCTTCGGCGACTGAGGCTCGCGCCGAAAGCGTCCTGGCGCGAACAGGCCGACGCGGCCCATGCCGACTATCTGGCCTGGACCGGAAGCGCCACGCCGCAACCCGGCGACGTCAATCTCGGCGAGATCATGATCTGGCTGCGCGACCATGTCCCGGCCGATACCATCCTGTGCAACGGCGCCGGCAATTATGCGTCCTGGATCCATCGCTTCTACCGCTTCCGCCAATTCATGACCCACGTCGCGCCGACCTCGGCGTCGATGGGCTACGGCATGCCGGCAGCCATTGCGATGCAACGGCTGCATCCGCAGCGGCTGGTGCTGTCCGTCAATGGCGACGGCGATTTCCTGATGAGCGGCCAGGAATTTGCCATCGCCGTGCAGTATCGCCTGCCGATCATCGTGATGGTTTGCGACAATGGCATGTACGGCACCATCCGCATGCATCAGGAACGCGAATTCCCCGGCCGGGTCAGCGCCACCGAGTTGCACAATCCGGATTTTGACGCCTATGCCCGCGCCTTCGGCGGTTTCGGCGCGGTGGTGCGCAAGACCGCGGATTTTCCAGCCGCGTTCGAGGCGGCGCGGCAGAGCGGCCTGCCCTCGATCATTCATCTCAAGATCGACCCCGACGCCATCCTGCCGGCGACGACGCTCTCCGGCATCCGCGAGCGCGCGTTGCGACCGGCCTGAGTGATGCGTATAACGGTCGGATGTCGGGTCGACTAGCTCAATGGTTTTGCGCAGCGGCGACGCTCACCCTGTTGCTGTCCGGAGCAACCGGTGCGGCCGATGAGGCTGATGCCGCCCACTACGCATCCTTCCAACCTTCCGGCTCGGCGGGCGTTCTGCATTACTACGTTTCCCGAACCACGGACGAGGACAGTGTCGGGCCGCCGCCAACTCACGCCCTGATCGCCATGCACGGCCATCCACGCGACGCCAACAAGACATTCGATGCGGCCGTAACGGCTGCGCGGGGCGCCAATCGCCTGAACGACACCCTGATCGTCGCCCCCCTCTTCCAGGTTCCGGCTTCCGAGGCACGGAAATGCAAAACAGAAGGGGTGCCGGCGGCGCGGCACGGTGATCTGGTGTGGACGTGTGAGAGCTGGCTCGAAGGCGGCGTTGCGAGCAATGATGAACGATTCAGCTCGTTCGATGCGCTCGATGCCATCGTGGCAGAGGTCGTCAAGCGGTGGCCAAGCCTGAAAACCATCACCGTGGCGGGTTTTTCCGCGGGTGCGCAAATGGTTCAGCACTATATCGCTTTCGCGGCCGATGATGCCGGTGTGACGCTACGCTACGTGGTGGCAGACCCCGGAACCTGGCTCTACTTTGACCGAGAGCGTCCCCAACCCCTGCAAGCCGGTCGGATCGCAGACTGGTCCGTTTGCAGCGCATCCGATGCGACGCAGTGCTCATTCGGATTTTCTGCGGGACCATCCGATTGTGCCGACTTCAATCAATGGAAGTACGGAACGGATGAGATGCCGGCCTATCTGAAGCGGAGCGCGGCGCAGGCAAGGCTCCACTACATCCTGGCCGATATTCAATATCTGGAGGGAGAACTCGACAGCGGTGAGGCCAAAGGCACGTATTATGGCATCCTCGATAAGTCCTGTGCGGCGGAGGCCCAAGGACCGTACCGCCTGCAGCGCGGAGTAGCGTATGCCGCATATGATCGGGCCATGCTCTCACCAAGCAAAGCCCGGGTCGTCACGCTCGTTCCAGGTTGCGCCCATGATGTCTCCTGTGTTTTCCCGTCGGAGGCCGCGCGTGCGGCTTTGTTCGGCAGCCCGTGACCCGTAGCGGATCTCGGACCAGTTAAATTCCAGTTCCGCCTCTCGACATTCTCCGTTCACGCAACGACCGCCATAAGGAAAAGAGCCATGAGCACCTTGCGAACGCCCGACGGGAATTTTGCAAACCTTCCCGGCTATGCCTTCATCCCGCACTATTGGGAAAGCTTGAGCGGATTGCGCATGCACTATCTCGACGAAGGCGCGCGTGACGCCCCGGTCGCGCTCTGCCTGCACGGCCAGCCGACCTGGTCCTATCTCTACCGCAAGATGTTGCCGGCCTTGGTCGGTGCGGGTCTGCGCGTCGTCGCTCCCGATTTCTTCGGTTTCGGCCGCTCTGACAAGCCGGAGCAGGAGGCGACCTATACCTTTGACTTCCATCGCGATTCGATCGTCGCCCTGATCGAGGCGCTCGATCTCCAGCGCATCACGCTGGTCTGTCAGGACTGGGGTGGGCTTATCGGCTTGACCATTCCAATGGACATGCGAGAGCGCTTTGAGCGGCTCCTCGTGATGAACACGGCGCTTGCGACCGGCGACGTGCCCCTCGGCGAAGGTTTTCTCGCCTGGCGTGCCTTTTCGAACAGCAAACCGGACATGGATGTAGCCAGCCTGATGAAGCGCGCTGTGCCCTCGCTCAGCGATGCCGAGGCCTCCGCCTACGCGGCACCTTTTCCGGACGTCCGGTACAAAGCCGGCGTGCGGCGCTTTCCAAACCTCGTCCCGGACCGGCCGGGTGCGGACGGCGCGGCGCTGTCGCGTCGCGCACGGGACTTCCTGTCGAACGATTGGGACGGCAAGACCTTCATGGCCATCGGCATGCAGGATCCAGTTCTCGGACCGCCCGCGATGAAGGCATTGCGGGCCACCATTCGCAACTGCCCACCACCCCTCGAACTGGCCGACGCCGGCCATTTTACGCAGGAAGCAGGAGCCGTGATCGTCGAAAAGGCGATGGCGAGTTTTAGATTGTAGACCGGCTCAGATATTCGCGAGAACCAAGCCGACGGGAAGACCGACCGAAACCACCGGGTTTAAATTTCAGCCATGCTTTTGTGTCAACTGGAACAGGCTCGGCTGCTATTACGTTTGTGGTGGTAGCCACCCACGCTGAGGTCAAGAGGGCTCGGCGACCGAGAATAAGAGACTGGCGAGGGCAGCACCGCGGTCGGCGGCCTGAAGCATGTGAGGCGCATATGACTGATCAATCTCGGCGCCAGATCGAAGTGGAGGAGAGAGATGTCCTTCCACTGCTCGACATCTTTTTTGCGTTCGGAGCAATGCTTCCCTTGGTGCTGGGCGCGATGGTCGCGTGGTGGGCTTCGACAGGACCTTGGTTTCTGATGGCGCTACAGTTCGTCATCCTCTGGGGTAGCGCAATCCTTATCTTTCTGTCGGGCGTGCGGCGAGGACTCAGTTTTCGCACGGAGGGCGGACCAAAATGGCTGCAACTGGCGACCATGCTGGCGCTCTATGGCCTTGGCGTATCCGCGCTTGCGGCTGACTGGTTGAACGCCTTGATCGCAGCCCTGGTTTTTCTGCTCGTCGGCTATACTGTCATACTCGTGCTCGATCCGATCGCAGCCCGTCGCGGGGAAGCACCCTTGTATTTCGGACACCTGAGGCGGCTTCAGATTCCGATCGCGCTTCTGGCCTTGACCATCTCGCTGGTGATCGCCGCTCGGGCATAGCGAAGCCATTCGTTCTACATCGTAGATCGATCAGATATTGGCGATAGCGGCTAGCCCTGCCTTCAGCCGCGGGCCGGCAAAATCGAGAAAGGCGCGCATTTTCAACGGCAGCAGCGGCGGTCCGGTGTGGACGAGGTGCACCGGCAAGGGCTCCGGCGCATATCCCCGCAACAGGCTGATCAATTGGCCTTCGCGGATCGATCTGGCCGCCTGATAGGACGTCAGCCGGGCGATGCCTATGCCGGCGATCGCCGCCTCGATCACGGCATCGGCGGTGTTGGCCGAGAAGCGCGGCTCGATCGGGACAGTCCTGGCATCGCCGCCGCGCCCGAACGGCCAGGTGCGCACCATCTGCAGTCCCTCGAAGCCGATGCAGCGATGGTGGGCCAGGTCATCAGGCGTTGCCGGTCTCGCATGCGCCTCCAGGTAGGCGGGGCTTGCGCAGATGACCCAGTGAATATCGCCGACGCGCGTGGCGACCAGTCCGCTGTCGGGCAACCGCCCGATGCGAACGGCGACATCGATGTGGTTTTCGACGAGATCGATGACGTGATCGGCCAGCACCACGCGGACGTTGACCTCCTGATAGGCCGCGAGGAAGGCGAAAATGATTGGGGTCAAATAGATCTTCCCGAACATGATCGACGCGGTCACCAAAAGGTCGCCGCGCGGGGCGCGGTATTCTCCTGCCGCGGCACGTTCGGCCGCGTCGAGGTCCTCAAGCACGCGGCGACCGGCCATGACGAAGGCGCTGCCTGCATCGGTCAAACGCAGCTTGCGGCTGGTGCGAACGACAAGTTGGGTGCCGAGATGGGCCTCCAGGTCGGATACTTTGCGACTGACGGTCGGCAGCGGCATGCCGAGCTTGCGCGATGCCGCCGACAGGCTGCCTCCATCGACCGCTGCCAGCAGGGTCCGGATCGCATCGAACCGATCCATCGCGACCTTCCGTTTTATGAAAGTAAGCCTCTATGAAATAGCAGGTACTACCGAAAATCGAAAGCTCCTAAATCGCGGTCACCGGGTGCCCCCCGCCACGCCCGCTGACCCAAGCCAAAGGAGACTTTCCATGACGACCCACTACAAGACCGTCGATGTTAACGGCACCGGGATTTTCTACCGCGAAGCCGGCGACCCCGGACGGCCAACCGTGCTGCTGCTGCACGGCTTCCCCTCATCCAGCCACATGTTCCGCGAGCTGATCCCGGAGCTTGCCGAGCACTACCATGTGATCGCGCCTGACCTGCCGGGTTTCGGCCAGTCGGCCATGAAGCCGCGCGAAGAATTCAGCTACACGTTCGATAATATCGCCGATGTCGTCGACCGCTTTACCGAGGTGGTCGGGCTTTCGCGTTTTGCGATCTACATCTTCGATTACGGCGCGCCGATCGGCCTGCGCATCGCCGCGCGGCATCCCGAGCGGATCACCGCGATCATCACCCAGAACGGCAACGCCTACCTTGAAGGTGTTTCCGAGGCCTTCAATCCGGTCAAGGCCTATTGGGCCGATCCGAGCGAGACCAATCGCGCGGCACTTCGCGGCTTCCTCGCGCCGCAGACGACGCTCTTTCAATA
>Ga0326727_10018172_pt1 | contig 14407 bp, 10 predicted proteins | sample MB2enrmetagenome_FD_207643 | JGI IMG/M metagenome (GOLD analysis project Ga0326727, IMG submission 207643) | Lab enriched peat soil microbial communities from McLean, Ithaca, NY, United States - MB29MY | ecosystem: Environmental > Terrestrial > Soil > Wetlands > Peat | place: USA: New York...
TGCGAATCCGGCCTTCAAAGGAAGTTGGGACAAGAAGGTTGCGCGTTACAACCGGGGCCTGACCATAATCCAGTCGAGTCAGTGTCCGTATATTTCGAAATTCGCGGCTGAAGTCGCTGAGACCGCGGAAAAAGAATATGGCATCAAGCCCAGAATCGTGGATATCAAGTCGGCGCGCGGCGCCCAGAACGCGCCGACTCCTTACGCGGTTTTCGCACTCATCTACAAAGGCCGGCTGGTTGCCGACCATCAGGTCAGCCGCACTCGCTTTCGAAACATCATGGACAAATTGACAGATTAGGGGCCGAGACCGGCGACCGCAGATGTTTGGCTCCGGGGCTTGGACTCGAACCAAGATTCTAGGCTCCAAAGGCCCATGTGCTGCCAATTGCACCACCCCGGAGTAGTTAACGGGCCATTCCAATCCTATCATCCCTTACGTCCGCAAAAAAATCCCCGCATCGCACCTCGCAGATTGTTCGTTCAGTTTTCTAGGAAGGTGAATTATATTCTCCGTGCGATCAAGACGCGCATTTGCACAAAAGCGACTCGCGCGATCATATCGGAAGCTGTGGGACGGGCTAATAAGTCGGAGGGAGCAACCATGACGATTGAACGCAGACGCATCCTGCAAATTCTTCCCGCGATTGCAGGCGGAGCTCTTGCAGTTCCGACGAGACTTCTGGGTTCCTCGATGACTCTTCGCATCGAGCCTACCGGCAAAGACTTCTACCGCCCTCTCGAAGAGGTCTCAATTCATGGGGCGCAGTCGGGAACGATCGTGGTCGTCGATGGAGCGGGGAATTCGTACCTGCGTGAAAGGGCTCGAGACCCGTTCGTCTTCAAGATTGGAGGCGCGCTGGGAATGCACACAGCGAGCGTGCTTGATGCGGAAGGAATTGTCAGGGGGTCCGTGAAATTCGCTGTCGATTGCAGCACGGAGATCAAGGACGAAAAGGGTGAATTCCAGAAACTTGTAAACGCGGGATTGTGGACGATGATGGACTGGAACCAGGAAGCGCCAGTCAATGTGATCCGCTACAAGGACCGCGTGTACCAGTTTTTCATCAACTGGATTTTCGACCACACCCTCATGATGAAAGGCATGAAGTATTACTGGCCCGAACTCAAGGACGCCATCGATTTCTTCGCGGAAACGCAGCGCGAGGACGGCATGATTTGGGAAAACTGCTACCCCGCGACTCCGGAAGCGAATTACTTCGATTGGAAGTTCGGTTATGACCGTTTCGTGCGGCGCATCGAGGGAGGTTTCCGCCAATTGCGTCGCGCTCCCGTGGAAAGCCACGTCGAGCAGCACTTTCTGGAAGCCCTTTCTACACATGGAAAGCAACGGGCGATTCCGAATGGATGAAGGGCAAACTCGACTGCGCGATTCGGGCCGTGCGCTATGTGACGAGCGATCCCTACCGCTGGTCGAAGAAATATCAACTGATGCATCGCGGCTACACGATCGATACCTGGGATTTCACTTCCGACGACCAGCAAAAGGTTGGAGATGATTGCGTTTTCGTCGTGCACCCGGGGAAAAGCGAGTTCGGCGTTTTTTATGGCGACAACACGATGCTGATCGTTGGGTGCCGTCGTCTCGCCGAGATGCTGAATTTCGCCGGACGCTCACGCGAGGCGGTGGAACACGCCGCACTTGCCGATGCCCTCCAAGACAGGCTCGACAAGCTGGCGTGGAACGGTGAGTTCTACACTCACTGGATCGCCGAGAATCCCGATTACCACCCCGACATGGGAGTTGACACGTCGAAGCAGGTTTCGCTTTCAAACGCATACACGCTGAATCGCGGGATCTCCCACGAACAGTGTGTCGCCATCATTCGGACTTATCAGCGCATTCGTCGCGAAATGCCTGCCGGTTCTCCCGGCGAGTTTTACGGGATCTTCCCGCCGTTTCAAAAGAATTTTACGCAGAATCAGCCGGGTGAAGTTTGGGAGTACGTCAACGGCGGCGTCCTGTCCACTGTCGCTGCGGAACTCGCGCTCGGCGCATTCGAGCACGGATTCGAAGAGTACGGCGCGGACATTCTTCGTCGCGAGAATGCCGTCGCGGAAAGATACAACGGCTACATTCCCGCGACGCTTCGTGGAAAGGGTTTCGAAACTCCCAAACGAAGTTTCCAGAAACTCGACATGCGGAGCCTTGTCAACGCAAGCTTCAGCGGGACCGCGCCGGGTGTGCCTGCGTGGGTAGGTGACCAAGGACACGATCTCACAGGCCTGCCGACCGGAGCGCAGGAATTCCAAGGCGTGCCATTTGACGTGATCGATCCCGCATCGAACGGGCATCGCGGCTGCCTTGGTCTTTCCGACAGCGCGGGCTACGGGGTCAGCGCGTCACTGCCGGTCCACGCAAAGGCGAGTTCCATTTACTTGCTTCATGCTTTTGCAGGAGGCGATCACACGTCTGGCACGCTGACGATTCACTACGCTGACGGCACGACTCATTCTGAATTCATCGAGGAAGGCAAGAACGTGGGCTCGTGGTGGGAGCCGCGCGACAGCAAGTACAACCGGGAGGGTCCAAGAACCGGGGATAAGTTGCACATCGCATGGCAGCATGCGACCGAGGGCTTTGCGAGCACCGGCATCTATGCGGCAGGATTCAACAACCCGCATCCGGAACTTGAAATCGCGTCTCTCGATTTTTCCGCCGGATTTGGCGGCAACAAGTGGATGGTGCTCGCCGCAACCTTGAGCGACGCCCCGGTATTCTTCAAGCCCTACGACGATCTCTCCAGCGGGATTCCAGATGGATGGAGCGCCGCTCTTGTTTACGCGGTTGTCGAAGGCCTGGCCGGCATCAAGGATGACGGTGTCGCATTCAGCCGCGCAATCATCGCGCCTCGATGGGAAGCTGCGGGCGTCAACTCTGCCGATGTGACAGTTCGATATCCCGCTTCAGAGGGCTACTGCCATTACCGCTACCAGAGAAGCGCGACACAGAATAGCGTGACGCTCGAAATCACCGGAAGCGCGCATGAATTCGAACTCCGCATTTTGTTGCCAAGAGATCGTCAGCTCAAATCAGCAAGGCTGGATGGCCAACCGGTCAGCGCGAGCTTGAAGACTGTCGAGCAATCCAGGTACGCCGTACTGAACAAAGTAGGGAGCGGCGTTCACCTCGTCGAACTGGATCTTTCCTGATACAGGAGTACTCCTCTTTTGCTTTCACCGAATGCGCTAAGGGAAATGCAGCTAGGGGGCTGCAGATAAACGCACAAGTCGCTTTCCATCGGGTGTTAGCACCGAAATGATGAGGTGATTGCTCAGAGGCACGCCCTTGCTGTTTACGTCTATGTGGTACTCAACAGCATACGTTGTCAGGTCGCGATCGGGGAAGTGGATGGATGATGACTTCCGCGAGTGTGAGACGACAGTCAGTCCTTCTACGGGCCTCAGTCGCATTCCCTCTTTCCACTCCCCTTGGAATTTGAGGGCCTCAGCGGAACCATTCTGGAAAAAGGATGGGGCCAGATCCCAAGAAGATTCATCGCAGCGGCTACCAGCGATGCGGATCGAAAGTGTCAGCGATTCGGGGTATTCGGTGATTAACTGCCCGTGTTTCCTAAACTCAATGTTGTTGCCATTTTCTATCCGCTCGAAATCGCGAAAATAATCGCCTGATGTCACTGCCCCGCCGAACGCAATGCAGCCATCGTCAACACGGAGCACCTGTGGGCTAAAGAGGATTTCCCCTTTATACACCTCCCTATGCTTTCCTGAATGACCTGCCCCGGAAGCAAGTTCTACAGCATTGAGAATCAACAGGACACAAGCGCAGCCTATCTTGACGCCCGAGTGGCGGGTTGGTTTCCTCGGATGACGCGTTCGTGACATTTTTGTCGCTCTTGGTCGGCCAGATCACGCAGAAAAATCACTTGGCTTGATCGACGACCTTCTTCACGCGCAGTATCCAATCAACCAGCCACTTGCTGGTGTCGGCCACATACCCTTCGCCAAAGTTGAAATGGACAGAGTGAAACAAACCACTCACCCAGAGATCGTAGTCGTACCCATCCTCTACATATAAGTCGTGGACATTCGCCGGTGCACCAGGTTTCATGCTTGTTTCGAGTTGGAGATTTAATTGCCGCGTGAACAATTCGGACAAGAGATTACTCAGGTCCGCAGGCGCGGGCTTCAGGTCCCTGGTAACGATCTTCACTTGAGACTTGATCTCCTCGTCTGTTAGGCACGCACCTTCGTGGGATATGGGATATGACACGGCCTCCCAAATCGATTTGCTTTGCTCCCCAACAGTGGATTCAGTCACTTCCAGCGTCGTCCCCCGCGACACGATTACAATCTGCCATTCCTTCAAAAGACCGTCAGTGCTGCGCAACACGATGCTGTAGTTAAACGCCTGGTCGCGGCCAGTTTGCACATGAATAGGCAAAAGTGTGTCTACCATGGGCCCGTACCTTTTCAGCGGCATCTCACACGGCATCTTGGCAGGTGTTGTCGCTTGCTGGCCTAACGCAGAACCCGCGATACCGATTGATCCAAGCAGAGCCAGAATACACGCAATAAAAGCATATCTAGTCATGTGTCTCTCTCCTCTAGCATGGTGGTTCCTTAAACCGACTATTCCTCAAAAGCAAAAGGCGCGCAGTTTCAGGCGCGCAGCGATTTGATCCCCAAAGGCTCAAAACGCCTAATTCACGGGCTGTGTCGTGACATTGCAAGGAGCTGCCTTGAGCTTTCGCATCCACGTGCCGACTAGTTGCTCGCTTGGCGCGTTCAAGCCGGGCAGAGGGCTGCGCCTGCCGTATCGCTCGTACTTTCCCGCGCCCCCCGAATGGTACGGCATCACCTCGATTCCTTTCAGCCGCGGAAGCGATTTCGCGAGCGCGACAATTCCTTGCAGGTGATCGTCAGAGTCGTTCACGCCCGGAATCAAGGGACACCGCAGGACCACGGCGGTTCGTTCGACGGCAAGTTCGAGGTTTTCGCGGATGAGATCATTTGGCACGCCGGTTTCCGCGCGATGCCGCTCTGGATCGGTAAACTTCCAGTCGAAGAGAAGCAGGTCCACTTGAGGTAAAATTGCCAGCAATAGCTCGCTGGGAACGTGGCCGCAAGTTTCCACGCAGGTATGTATTCCGCAGCGTTGCGCCGCGGCCAGCAATGCAGAGGCAAACTCGAATTGCGCCAGCGGCTCTCCTCCGGAGAGTGTGATGCCGCCGCCGGAAGCTGCGTAGTAGTCGCTGTCCTTGAGCGCTTCCGTCGTCACTTCGTCCACAGTCCAAGGGCGACCGACGATGCGGAGCGCGCCGCTGGGGCAAGCTTCGACCGCGCGATGGATATCCGGGCATCGGTTACGATCGAAACTCTCTCCCGGCTTTGGCTCGACTCCGTTCGCGCGCAGGCAGTCGCCGCACTTTTGGCATTTGTCCTCGCGGAATTCGATTTCCACGGCGGAAGACTGCGTCTCGGGATTGTGGCACCAGGCGCAACGCAGCGGGCAGCCTTTGAAGAAAGCTGTCGTGCGAATTCCCGGCCCGTCGTGCAAGCTGAACCGCAACACGTCGGTGAGAATTCCGGTGCAGGGTTTGGATAAGTCAGTAGAGAGTGCGTCGCAAGAGATCAAGTTGCGATTCCTTTGGCAAGTCGATGAAGCGGGCGCTGAATCCTCCGACGCGCACCATCAAGTGGCCCCACTTTTCGGGCTCGCGCATCGCGGCTTCGAGGTCGCCGCGGTCCACGACGGTCAGCATTGCCTGCGCGCCGCCATTTTGAAAGTACACATCTAGCAGCGATTTCAGTATGGGGCGGTGGCTTTTGAACAGGCTCTTGGAGAACTTCATGTTTTGCACAGCGCCCGCGTGCAAGCCTGCGTCGAGCTTGACGAGCGAATTCAAGAATGCCGTCGCGCCGTTACGATCCATTCCAGGCTGGGGATTGTTGGCATTGGCCAGAGTTTCGCCGGCAAGTCGGCCATCGGGCGTCGCTCCCGTCGTGACGCCGAACATCGCGTTCACCCAATTGTTGATGATCACCACGAGATACGAGTGCAGTCCAGCTTTCTGCGCTTGTTCGCGAGTCACGCGGCATACGTGCTCGTGAACGCGCACCGCCATCTCGTCGGCGCTGCTGTCGTCGTTCCCATACTTCGGCGCATCGAGCAAATCTCGGTGCAACCGGTCGTGGAACGCAAAACTTGCCGCGCATGCCTGCGCGATCTGAGCAAGCGTGTATTTCTTCTTCGTGTAAACGAGTTCTTGAATTGCGGTCAGCGAGTCGGCGACGTTCGTGTTGCCATAAGTTTCAAGCGTGCCTCCCAGGTAGCGAACGCCTCCGCCGAAAATGGGCTTGCAGCGTTCGAGGCAGTCGTCGTGGAGAAGGCTCAGCAGCAGGAAGGGCGCTTCCTGCGACGTCACGTCGTACTCGATGCGTTCCTGCAACGCCAGGGCCGCGACCCGACGTTCCACTTGCCCACAATAGGCCGCCCAAAATTCGTCAAAGGTCGCCACGTCCTCGATATTCTGCTTGGGGCCAATCTGCCGGCCAGAAACAACGTCGCGCCCTCCATGCAAGGTAACTTCCAGGCACTTCGCCATGTTGAGCAAGCCGTTCGGAGAGCCGACGCTGCGATGCTCCAAAACGTACTCGCCGCAACCAAAAGGGACGTACTGCTCCGCTTCTTCACGGCTAACCTGGAAAGCCTTCATCACGCTCGGGACATTCACGTCGTCGTTATAAAGCAGCGGAAACGTGCGGCCCTCGGACAAAACTTCCAGAGCCTTCTCGTATAGCGCGGGGTTCTGCCTGAGATGGAAGCGCAAGGAAAGCTGCGGCTGATTGGTGTGCACCAGGAGCGTGGCTTCCAAAGCGAGCAGGGCGAAGGCATCCGCCTCGACTTCATTTGCGCGGCCCACCCCGCCGATGATGACGCGATTGTTGTACTGATTGTCGTAGTCGGTCATCCGCAGCCAGAAAGCCTGCAATAGTTCGAGCGCGGCGCGTTCATCCAGGCGGCCGTCTTCGAGATCGCGAGCAAGAAAAGGTCCGAGGTAAACATCCATGCGGCCGTAGTTCCACGTCCCGGAGAGGAGCGCGTAAAGCCACATCAATTGAATTGCCTCGCGCAATGATTGCGGCGCTTCGGTGGATATTCGAAGCAGAACTTCGGCAGTGACTTCCAACTCGCGTTTCCAATGCTCGCTGTTCGCAGACTCCGACAAAGTCCGCGCTTGGTTCCCATAGTGCCGTGCCGATGCGGCGACAAGATCCAACGCTCCCAGTGTCGCCGAAAAAAAATCATGCCCGGAGCCATTCCCATCGGCGATTCGCTGTTGAACCTGCGCTCGCATGCCGCCGAGCCCGTGCGTCAACAATTTGGCGTAGTCGAGCACCGTTCCGGCCATGCGGTAGAGCGGGAATGCCATGCCGCTTTCGCGAGTCCAATCGTCCGAAGGGAGAACGCGGCTGACTTCCGGAGGATAAGCTGCGCGGACCTTGCTTGCAGTTGTTCGCTCGCGCCAGAAATTCAGCATCTCCAAAACTTCGCGGCGCTCCTCCGCCGAAAGCTGCGAATCCTGCAGGATTTGCAAAATCTCCGGCTCGCGACAGTAGTAGCCAAGCCCGCCAGGTTCCGGACTGAATCCGACCAGCGGATAGCTCACACGCCCTGCGAAAACATCCTGCTCCTGCATGGGTTCGAAGCTGGCGGGGAACATCGCGCGCAGACAAGCGAGTTCGCGCTGAGGCGGCTCAGAGGCAAGATGCTTGCGATAGACGGCAGTGAAATCCAACTCCCGCAGAAACGGATTGGCACTGCCCTCGCGCGCGCGGAGGTCTGCTTTCGTGAAGTCAATCTCGTTCAGCGTCTGCACAGCGCATTATACCCCGGTCGATGTGCGTCGATGACTCTCGTGGTTGTTGAAGCCTTATACTGAACACATGCCGAATCCGTGGCTTGAGATCGCGCTTGAAGATTACGAAGGGCACATGGGTTCCGACAACGTGCGTCAGTTGGGGGCGCTTTCGGATCTTTTTAAGCGCGTTCTTGATATTTGCGTACCACAAAGCCTCGCAATCCTGGGTGTGGCTGGCGGGAATGGATTGGAGCGGGTTGACACCGTCATTACGAAGAGGATCGTCGGGCTGGACATCAATCCGCGCTATCTCGAAACCGTCCGTCAGCGATACAGCGCTCTACCGGGCCTGGAACTTCATTGCGTTGATTTGACCGGCGAGCAGTTGAACCTAGCGCCAGTGGATTTGGTGCATGCTGCGTTGGTCTTCGAGCATACCGGATTGGGGCGCTGCCTTGAGAATGCGCTGTCTCTGGTTGCGCCTCGTGGCATGGTGTCAGTCCTGTTGCAGCTACCGAGTAAAGCGGGGCAGGACGTGACTGTGACGCGATATTCATCCATGCAGACCTTGCGGAATAGCTTCGCATTGATCGATGTCTCACTGTTTTGTAGAGAGCTCCAAGAAAAGGGATTCCGTCTGTTCAAGCAGGAGCAGCGGTCTCTGCCTGGCGAAAAGGCTTTCTGGCTTGGAGTTTTCGCCCGTCAACCCAAGTAAGCGGGGCCGTCGCATTCGACCGCACAGTGCCGCTCTTGCCTGCAAGGAGTGAGGCACCAGTACCCAGGGAATATACTCCGAGGTGAACTACTTCGGTGGTACCATCCGCTTTGGCCTTCGTTTCAGAGCGTCCGATGGATCACGGACAAGAAGTGGACCACGCGCCGAAGGGGCTCACGATGGAAATCGGTTTTCGATTCGAGGTGATATATAAAGACAGTGACCTTCTGGAGGTTCGAGTTGCGGGCTGGAACGGAGCTTTTGGCGGTGCGGCAGATGTCTATGTAGGAATCCGTAAGTTAGAAGAGGCGGCCGCAAAGCTCAAGGGTTTCCCGAATCATCCTTCAGATACTCGCGAAGTTATCCTCGGAGCTTTCGGTTCCAAGACAGCCGGCGGCGGCGTGAGCATACGCTTCTACTGCGCGGATGCGTCCGGCCACGCCTTCGTGGAATCAAGGATAGAGTCGGACCCCCTGTCCGGTAAGCCGGTCCAATGCGTGTCTTTTTCATTTCCGATCGAAGCGGCAGCAGTTGATTCGTTTGTCGATGAACTTTGTCGCCTGGGTATAGAGAAAAGAGGATCGGCGCGTTTGAGAGGATTGCCCGCAGTTGTTCGCACCTAGGCTTTTTCAGCGAAGGAGAGCCTCACCGGCACGTTGGGTGTTCCTACAGCATGCGATGCGCCCCACCAGCCCGATCCACTGGGGCTGAGGTGGCTTCGGGTCCGTCAGTCGATTCGGTCGACGCTTGCGCCTGGAATATACTCCGAGGTGAACCATTTCGGTGGTACCATCTGCTTTGGTCTCTGGTTCAGAGCGTCCGATGAATGACAAACAAAGGTCGGGCCACACACCGAATATTTAAGGAGCGGAGGAAAGTGTCTGAACGGACTGCCTGGACAGTAGCGACTACCTTACTATTGATTTTCGGTTGTGCTTTCTCCTCGGCAACGCAACAGACCAGCAAGAGTGGCGATTCATCAGCCGCCACGTTCCAGGCACCTCAAACAGGAAAAGCGAAGCCGGACCTCGGCTCGGTCTCCGACAACGTATACACAAATGATTCCCTTGGAATGAAATACGAATTCCCCAAGGGTTGGTTTGTGGACAAAGATATCATGAATCTTCTAAACGACCAACCCAATGGTCCAAAGCCGACAGGCAATACCTCCCAGTTCGTTGACGAATATCCGGCGATATCGACGCGTGAAACACTGTTGGTTGTCTCCCAGCAGTCGCCAGAGCCTGACTGCGATGGTTGCCCCCCCTTGCGAATGCACAATCCAAGAATCTTCGTCTATGCCAATGTTGTGACACCTACTTCGAGCATTCAGACACTGGCGGACGGGCAAAAGAAAATCAAATCGAAGTACGAGACGATCCACACAGCTCAAATCATCCGCGAACTTCCAGACTGCTCCTACGGTGGCCAGACATTCTATCGGATAGACATGAAATGGTTGCGCCTCAGCTCTAGCGACCCTCTATTTAGTGGCTTTGCGTACACCAGCGATGTCATCACTATCCGAAAGGGCTATTTGATGGCGTTCTCGATTTTTGCGGACAGCCCCGAGCAGTTGAACCAGTTACTCCAAACCCTGAATTCTCTCAGTTTCAAATAGGGTGGTGGTGAGTCCCTGGCGCTCTACGTCCAAGAGTCTCGGCCAATTGATGCCAAGCCTTTCCTTTTCAAGCGCCTACGTGTTTACTATCTGCTAATTGAAATGCGCACGGGCGGCGTGCTAGCGTGAGTCGAGGCTGCAGGAAAACCCTCCAGGAGAGGGCTTAGACGCTATTTGACAGTTGGGCTGACGTTGATTTCGTCAATTCCCCAAAGGCATATGCAGATGTCTCGTCGGCACGCAAAAGGCGCGTTCCGCAGAAAAGCACGGAATGCAAAAGGCGCACCTCGCTCGACATAACACCAACCGGAGAGAGCAAGGCCGGCGGGCACGGCGTGCCGCGCCCCTACCCGGACGAAAGGCAATTGAGAAGGCAAGGGCAGCGGGCACAGGTGTCGCTGCGGCGATTGCCCGCACAAAATCGAGAGACAACGGCAACGATGCGGGCGCAGCATGCTGCGCCCCTACAAGAGAAAGGCAAAGGCATTGACAAGGCGGTAAGTCGCAGATCACACGATTCTAATCGCAAATCCGGAATATTAGAAACGCTCGTAAGTTATTGAAAACAAACGACCGCAACCTCTCTAATCGCCAATTTTTTGAAGCGGCGAGATTCGCAAATTGGCGTCACGTCACAATGAGAAGGGTGCGGGTACGGCATGCCTGCCCCTACAAGAAAAGGCTGGCACGCGGCCGCAGGCCCTCGCAGCAACTGCTACTACCAGGTGTCGCTTTCCATTGGAAGGAGCAAGACTAGAACCGCCGAAAGAACCAGCGAGGCGCCAACGAAGATCATTCCGCCGGATGTGCTGCCCGTTAACTTGGCAATAGCGCCGATCACGGTTGGCCCGACAAACCCTCCCAGATTTCCAAACGAGTTGATGATGGCTATTCCTGCGGCGACGGATAGTCCGGCGAGGAACTGGCTTGGCAACGCCCAGAATGGACCGAAGAAGCAGTAAACTCCGGCGGCCATGACCGCAAACAGCGCGATGGAAACCACAGGCGATTTCGTTAGACCAAGCGATGCGGCTGCAAGTCCTCCCAGGATGGCTGGAATCGCAGCGTGGAGCCGGCGCTCCTGGCGACGGTCGGAACTTCGCGAGACCAGCACCATTGCCACCAAGCCAACCAGGTGGGGAACCATTACCAGGATGCCGACCTTGGAGTTGGAATATCGCGCGGAGAGCGACTTCACCATTTGGGGCATCCAGAAAAGCATCGAGTACAAGCCGATTATCAACGTGAAGTAGATTGCGGAAAGGTACCAGACCTTTCCGCTCTCGAAAGCGGACAATGCAGAGACGTTCTTCGCCGGCTTCTGCTGATCTTCGCGCGCCAACTCAGCGGCAAGCCAGTTCTTTTCGTCTTCTCGCAGAAATTTGGCTTCCGCGGGGCGGCTGGGCATAACGAAGTAGGTCAGGATGCCGCAAGTGACGGCGGGAATACCTTCCAGGATGAGAAGCCACCGCCAGCTTCCTAGGGTGTGCCAGTGGACGTGATCGAGAATCCAGCCCGAAAGCGGCGCGCCAATGATGTTGCTCACGGGCATGGCCATCATGAACATCGCCACGGCCTGCGCCCGCTCTCGCTTGCGAAACCAAAAGGTCAAGTACAAGATGACGCCGGGGAAAAATCCAGCTTCGGCAACTCCGAGCAAAAAGCGCAGAACATAAAGCTGAGTCACGCTATGAATGAAGCCAGTGAGGGTGGCGACAAGGCCCCACACGATTAGAAGAGGAGCAATCCAGAGACGCGCCCCCAGTTTGTGCAGCATGATGTTGCTCGGCACTTCGAAGATGAAGTAACCGAAAAAGAAGATGCCGGCCAAAATTCCGAACTGCTGGCTCGTGATGGCCATTTCCTTGTTCATCGTGAGGGCCGCAAAGCCGATGTTCACTCGGTCGAGAAAGGCAGCGATGTAAAGAATGAAAACAAATGGGAGAATTCTGAGTTGGATCTTCAGGATTGTTTCGTTCTCGAATTCTGGTGGAAGCAGAGAGGCTTGGTTTTCCACGGACTCCCTCGCTGGATGCTGGAATAGCCTCAAATCATTTCCGAATGGCACAAGGAGGGTAACTCAGCTTGCCGTACTTATCCAATCCTCGCTCGTGACTGCAACTTCCGGAAGGAGGATTCGCCGACATGGCAGGGTGGAAGTGCTCTGCGGCCTCACAACGGGGAGCACACGCTGGGCAGGGAAGATACACGCGGCGGCGCAACTAGTTCACAAGTGAAATGATTTCACAATTGCGTTAGACTCCTCCTGCTCGCCTCGGCGATGAAGACCCGCCAGCGTGCATATCGCTCGTTTTAACCACCCAACTCCCGAGCTCGAAGAGTGAGGAACAAATGAATAAGAAAAGAAGATGCGCGACAAGTCGCCGATCGATGAAGCTGATTGCCGCAAGCATCGTGCTGCTGTTTGGGGTGAGTACAGCTACCGCGCAGACCAAGCCAGATCCCCTCAAGAGCGGATTTGAGAATCCGCCGGAAACCGCGCGTCCGCGAGTGTGGTGGCACTGGATGAACGGAAACATCACCAAGGAAGGCATCAAGCTGGACCTGGAGTGGATGCACCGCGTGGGTTTGGGCGGCTTCCAGAATTTTGATGCCGCGCTGGAAACACCGCAGGTGGTGGAAAAGCGTTTGGCTTACATGACTCCTGAATGGAAGGATGCTTTCAAGTATGCGACCATCCTCGCCGATCAACTGGGGCTGGAAGAAGCGATTGCAGGTTCGCCGGGTTGGAGCGAGTCGGGCGGCCCATGGGTCCCAGCGTCGCAGGCGATGAAGAAGTACGTCTGGAGCGAGACGCGCGTCGCAGGCGGCAAGCCGTTCACGGGCAAGCTAGCTCATCCGCCGTCGAACACCGGGCCCTTTCAAAACCTGAGCATCCACGATGTGATTCGAACGCCCGATGGTGCTGGTGGGACTCCTCAGTTCTATGCCGACAGCGCAGTCATCGCCTACAAAGTTTCGGCCAGCGATGTGTCCATCGAGGATCTGCACCCTAAAATCACTTCGAGCGGCGGCGCCATCGATACGGCAATTCTGGGTGGCAGCGACCTGAACAAGACCACCAAACTGCCAATCCCCGCAGTTGGCGCAATTTCCTGGATCCAATATGAGTTCCCAGCGCCACAAACGATCCGCTCCATCACCTTTGTAATCAAAGTGCCGGATTGGCTTGTCGGGCTGGTAACCGGCCTCGCATCCCCGGAGAAAAATCTTGAGGCAAGCGACGACGGGCAAAACTTCAGGCTCGTTGCAAAGCTCTCCGGCGGCGACGCTCCCGAGCATACAATTTCCTTCCCCGCAGTGACGGCAAAGTATTTCCGCGTTACGTTCAAACGGACACCACCACCTCCTCCTCCCGAGTGGACAATCGGGCTCAATATCGGCCCGCCTCCCACTGACTATGACATTGCCGAGTTGGCGCTCCATTCCGGAGCGCGCGTGAACCGATTTGAAGAAAAAGCAGCCTTCACAACGGAGCCAGACCTTTATTCCTTCGCGACGCCCAGCGTACCTGCAAGTGAAGTTGTTGCAAAGTCCGACGTGATCGACCTGACCGAGAAGATGCACCCCGATGGAACCCTCGATTGGACGCCGCCCCCCGGCAATTGGGTCGCACTCCGGTTCGGTTATTCACTTTTGGGGATCACTAACCATCCTGCGACACCAGAGGCGACGGGCCTTGAAGTGGACAAGCTGAACGGCACCTACGTGAAAAACTACATGGATCGCTACCTGGACAGCTACAAGGAGACGGTAGGCGCGGACTACATGGGCAAGCGCGGCATCCGGTACGTGATAAATGACAGTTGGGAGGCCGGTGCGCAGAACTGGACTGACGACATGATTGCGCAGTTCACGAAACGGCGCGGCTATGACCCGCGACCATGGATGCCGGTTCTCGCCGGACAGGTGGTCGAAAGCGCCAGAGCCAGCGATCAGTTCCTGTGGGACTTTCGTAAGACCATTGCCGATTTAACGGCGGACGAACACTACGGTCAGTTGGAAGCGTCACTGCACGAGCGGAGCATGGGCCATTACGGCGAGTCGCATGAAGGAGGGCGCGCCTTGATTGCTGATGGCATGGAAGTCAAGAAATTCAACGAAGTTCCCATGAGCGCAATGTGGACGCAGCGGCCGGGCGTGAATAAGGAGCAATACGGCTACAACGCGGACGATCGTGAGTCAGCGTCTGTAGCACACATC
>Ga0326727_10018173_pt1 | contig 14405 bp, 16 predicted proteins | sample MB2enrmetagenome_FD_207643 | JGI IMG/M metagenome (GOLD analysis project Ga0326727, IMG submission 207643) | Lab enriched peat soil microbial communities from McLean, Ithaca, NY, United States - MB29MY | ecosystem: Environmental > Terrestrial > Soil > Wetlands > Peat | place: USA: New York...
TAAATATCTGTGTGTGAATATATTAGAGAAATACGACATAGTGGGTGGAGGGTTCGATTCCCTTCACCCGCTCCATTTGACAACTCGTGACAGGTTGCGACAGAACGTGACAAATCCCCCCATTTACAAGGCTTTCTGTGGGGTTCGATTCTCCTCTTTTTGCGCCAGGTTGCGACACGCTTTGACCATTCCCGCCTAAATTCTGTGCGCGTATTTGTGTATAGCCCGGCACCGCATCCAAGCGCGGCAGATTCTTGATTGCGTCGTAAATCGGCAATAGCATTTCATCGGTATAGACTTGCGCGGTCAGCCGGATGTCGCTGTGCCGCATCAGTTTCATGGCGAACCGTTGCGCCACCCCATTGCGTTGCAGAAATGTTGCCCAGGTGTAGCGCAGCGCGTGGAAATCCCCATACCGGCCCAACTCATCCCGGTAGGGAATGCCGTTGGCTTCCGCGTCCAACGTCAAACGCCGGGCACGGGGAATGCCATGCGGAAAGACCAGATCAGTCCCCGCGCATCCGGCTGGCCGGTGAGCCGTCAATGCCTCGACAATCTCCGGCACCAGTTGCACCGATTCCTGTTTCTTGTTTTTGGCCGCATAGTCCCGCACCACCACGAAGGGAATATCCGCGTCCAGGTTCAAATCGCCCCATTTCATTTGCTTCAACTCCTCTTGCCGCAACCCGGTTCGCGCGGCGGTGAAATAGATTATGCCCCGGTCTTCCGACCCGGCCACCAGCTTGCGCAATTCCTCATCCGTGAAGGCCCGGCGCACCCGCTTCTGTTTGCCCCGCTCATCCGCCCTGGACACGTTCTTTAACGGGTTGGTTTTGATTCTGCCGACCCTTTCCATCCAGTTCAGCAGCGAGATGATCCCTTGCAGGTAATGGTTGAGTGTGCGCGGCGAGCAGGTTTGCCGGTTGCGCCAGACGATGAATGAATCGGCGGTGACGTTGCACGGCACCTGCCAATCGCAGGCTTGCAGCAACGCCTTTATCCGGGAGGCGACCAACCGTGCCCCACGGCCCCCGCGACCATCGCGGCCCCGCGCCGCCAAGTCTGCCACGTAATCGTCCAAGTAAGCCGTGAGCGGCTTTCTGGCAGAGTCCCGCACGGCTTGGGGTTCAAGGATGCCCGCCGCCTCACGCTCGCGCTCCTGGATGAATTTATGCGCCTTTTGGTCGGCAACCTGTTTATCCGTCACGCCAAGCGATTTCCACTTGTCCACCGGCATGTCGCCGATGCGATAACGCAGGTAATACGACCGCGTTTCCTCGACTTTCCCACCCCGGCGGAACCGCCGTTTTTCAATGGAGAAGATCATGTTGTTCCTTTCACAAAAAAGACGTTTTGACAGGATGTACAGGATTTACAGGATAAGATCTTTAGCGGGTTGCTTTTCGCGATATGTCCGGCTTTTGCGTTTGAATTCCAAACGTTGAGCGCCGAAGTTCAAGAGCAGGCCGATCTCGATGCCGGTCGCCGTCAGGTAATTCACCAACTGGGCTTCATGGGCCGGAGCAAGGGCTTGGATGGCCTTTTCTTCCACCATGACCTTCCCGGCCACCAGCTTGTCCGCGGAAAATTCGCCGATTACCACGCCGTCATACTTGACTGTGATCCGCTTTTCGCATTCCCCCTTCAGCCCGGCTTGGCTCAATTCGTGTGCCAGCGCCTTTGCGTACACCGACTCCAAAAAGCCCGGCCCCAGCACCGAGTGAACTTTCATCGCGCAGCCGATGATTCTCTCAGTCAATTCTTGTTCTTCCATTTTTGAATCCTGTTCATCCTGTCCATCCTGTCAATTCTTTTCCGGAACCGCACCGCGCCCCGGATGATAACCGCCGTCAATGTCCCCGACGCCACCAGTCTTTCCACCATGCGGATGGAACAGGCCAGCAAACGCGCCACGTCCTTCTTGGTGAGCAGTCGCAACCCCGCCGGGCTTCCCGGCTTGTCCATGCTGTTTTTCTCTGGCATGGAGGCAATATGGAGTGGGCATTGCAATATGTCAAGCCCCTATTTTACTTTCGTCAAGAGCCGCCTTGGCCGCGCCGTCCTTTGACAAATTCTTTCCCACCCTCACGCGCCGCCTTCCACATTTCCTTTGCGCTTGGCCTGTATTGGTTTTCACCCTCCCCCCGATGGAGTTTGGCGAACGAAACCAACTCGTTTTCAGAAAGCCATTTCATCCCGTAGAAAGTCCAATGGTTCAAAGTCCCCTCGGTCACAAGCTGATGGACACGCTGACGGCTGATACCCAGGGCCGTTGCTGCCGCCGATTGTGGCACCAGGCCGCCCTGCAATTTGGAAATCCTCTTGAATTCCTTCATGTCCTCCAAAATACCGCGCACACCATAGGACTTTCTTTGTGTCGCGAGAAAACCGGCGGTAACGCCACTTTGTGTCATATTCCCAACTGTGGCAGAGTTCATGCCGCTTGTCAACCGTCAAGCCGCAGGGGATTCCCCGCAGCTCGTTCCCATGCCATTATTGTCCCCAAGATTTTGCCCCGGCTGTCCTCGCAACATTAGGGCCAATACCGTATCAGGAATGGCTTACTCCTCGTGATCGTTTCTCGCTTTTCAAATCCCCGTAGTGGTGGTAAATTCTAAGTGATGAAAGGAAATGCCATGACGACGACAACCCGGAAACTCTGTTTGGTTCTTGCGATGGTCGCGTTCTTCAGTTCTGAGGGCCGTCCTGAAGAACCTGCGATCTTGCAGAAGGTTGCCGACCTTCAGAAGACAGCGTACGCTGCAAATCAAGGGGTTCTCGGTTGCGGCGACGGCACCATCCGACTGCTGACGAGCAAGGGAGAAGTTGACTTTACCAGCGGTCTTGACGCCATTCAGGTCTTTGGCAATCCGATCAAAACCTCAGACCTCTTCGCTTTGCTCAAATCGCGCAGCGAATCAAACCGATCAGGTAAGCCAGGTCCCATGTCTGGAGAGGTCACTGACCTTTGCTTCGTCTGCCTTTCCACGCTGTCTTGTTCCAAAGATACCGAGTCCATCCCCGTGGTTGCGGATCTGCTCACGGACAAAGAGGATGCAATCCGAGGTTGGGCTGCTATCGCGCTGTATCGCCTCGGCAGATCGAGCGAGGACCTTCTAAAAAAGGTATCGGCGATTCAATTCCCGAAGATGGCTGTCGAGAGCGCGACAGCACGAGGTGAGCAGCCGCCGTCTTGGGTTGTGAAAGCGAAATGACCGTAAACGGCGTCCTTCCCGCATAAATCGCATATTTTCGTTCTCTTGCCCGTCGCCTCCCCCGATTCGCCAACAAACCGGCAAGACTATTCTCTAATCACATGCCGGAGATCGAGACAACAGGATTGGCCCCACCGCAACCGGACGCTCGAATTCCGGATGAGGCTCGATCAATTTCGGCAGACGTTCTAGCCAGAACTCCACGTTGCAAAACAGCTTGGCCGTGAAATCTTCCGACCACAGTTGGCTCTTGCGCAGGTATTTCCGCTTTTCCGGTGGCGTGTTCGCCAAACGGTATAGCCGCATGACACGCCGCAGTTTCACCGCTTCGCTGGCCGTCACTTCCCGATCTTCCCGTTTCCCAAGCGGCAGGTGTTCCCGGCCAATCACGCCCTAATACCGGCCCGGCTTTTGTTCCATCACCGGCATTTCCTCCTTCTTCGCCATGTATCGCTTGACGCAGGAGTTTTTGAACAGGAGAAAACAGAGGAAACAGAGAACGGAAAACGAGAATCTCTGTTTGTCCCTCACCGGCTGTCTTGTTAATCTCCCGTCAAATGAATCCACTATTTGAAAAAGCATCGGGCTTGACTGAAAACATCATTGCCGCCGCCATCGAAGTGCATCGCGACAAAGGGCCCGGACTCATCGAGTCCATTTACGAGTGGTGCTTGGTGAAGGAACTGGAACTGAGGGGATTGCAATCCGTCAGCCAGAAATCGGTCATCATCGAGTACAAAGGCTTTACCCGGGAGGAACCGTTGCGCTTCGATGTCCTGGTTGAAGGCTGCGTTTTGGTGGAAGCCAAGGCGGTGGAGAAGGTCGTGCCGATCCACAAAGCGCAGCTTCTAAGCTATATGAAGCTGCTCCATGTGCCGCTGGGTCTGCTCATCAACTTCCATGAAATGAAGGTGACCGACGGCGTGGTCCGGCTGATTCTGCCGGGTGCCAATTTGTGAAACCCTGTTGCGACCAATCGCGAACACGGAGAACAGAAAGAAAGTTCTCTGTTTCCTCTGTTTCCTCCTGTTCAAGAAGTCTGCTTTTGGGTTTTCAATGGGGCGCGCCAATTTCGATGCGTCCGCCCAGCCCGGCGCAGGCGCGCGGATTCCCCACGCTCCTCTTTGAAGCGAAACCGCCAGGGGACATTGAAACACGTTTGCAGACTGGGGCGGGATCTTGTAGGATGGACTTATGAAACTAATGGAAATTGAGCAAGAAGCGCTGGCTCTTCCTGATCGCGATCGCGCCTCGCTTGCCGCCAAACTACTCGACACATTACCGCCGCCGGGAACGGACGTGTCGGATGAAGAGGTTGAGCAGCGCGAGCGGGAAATGGAGTCGGGGCAGGTGACCGCGATTTCCCATGAGGAGTTCGTCCGCCGTGTCCAAGAGCAAAGAGGCCGATGAAGGCGGTTTATCACCCGGCTGTTCCAGGAGATGTTTCACGGATTCTGCGCCACTACGACAGCATCAACGGCCAGTTGGGCGACGAATTCTGGGAGGAGTTGAATTCATTCATCCAGCGGGCCGCCGCCAACCCACAACATTTTCATTTCTAAGTGGTTGGGTTGGTGGATGGGCTGGCTGGTTTTGGAGGCGCGATGGGCGGGGTGGTTTTCCACTTGATCATCGGGAAAATGCTCAAAATGGTACTGGCTGCGGCCCGGTCTTTGCGATAGCGTGGTCCTTGCGCATGATTGCCTTTGGACATATGCTGCCGGTGATCCGTAAAGTCGAACCGGCAGCGATTGCCTTTCAAGATCCAGCGCTCGAGTGATGAAGACAACTTTCACCCAAATCGCCATCGCGCCGAATGCGTTCAAAGGGACGCTGACGGCGGCCCAAGCCGCCCAGTGCCTCGAACGCGGATTGAAGAAAGCGCTCCCGGGCGCGTCGTTCGTCACGGTGCCGGTGGCAGATGGCGGGGAAGGCACAGCTCTGGCAGTCGTCAAAGCGACGGGTGGACGATGGGTGCGCTGTTCCGTGGCGGATCCCCTGGGCCGCAGGATCAAGGCGCAGTTCGGCCTTTCCGGCGATGGCCGGTTGGCGATAGTCGAGATGGCCTCAGCCAGCGGACTGGTCTTGCTGAGGCCGCAGGAGCGAAATCCTCTTCTCACGACCACTCGCGGCACGGGCGAACTTGTCCGCGCGGCACTGGACCGCCAGGTGACGCGACTGCTAATTGGCATCGGCGGGAGTGCCACCAATGACGGCGGCATGGGGATGGCCCGCGCGCTGGGCGTGAGGTTCCTCGATGCGCGGGGGCGCGAACTGCCGGAAGGCGGCGGCTCGCTTGGCAGGCTGGCCCGGATTGATACGAGCCGACTCGACCCTCGTTTGCAAGAGGTCAAGGTCGAGGTCGCGTGCGATGTGACTAATCCGCTCTTTGGTCCGCGTGGCGCCGCCAGGGTTTATGGCCCCCAGAAGGGCGCAACCCCGGCGATGGTGAAGCAACTCGATGGGGGATTGCGACGCCTGGCGGCCATCATCCAAAGGGATCTGGGCACCGACGTGGCCCGGTTGCCGGGAGCGGGCGCCGCCGGCGGGCTTGGCGCAGGTTTGGTGGCATTCCTCAAGGGACAGATGCGCCCGGGCGTGGACATCGTCATGGATGCGGTGGATCTCACCGGCAAACTTGCCGGCTGCGATCTCGTGATCACCGGCGAGGGCTGCCTGGACGGCCAGACCATTTTTGGCAAGGCGCCGGCAGGCGTTGCGAAGGTGGCAAAGCAACTCGGCCTGCCTGTGATTGCTATTTGCGGTTCCTTGGGCGCGGGCGCCGCGAAAGCCCCGGAGGCCGGCATCGACGCCTGCTTCTCCGCGCTGGAGGGGCCGATTCCAGAGTCGGAACTGGCCCAACGCGCTGCCGGGATGCTGGAGCGTTGCGCGGAGCAGGTGGGACGGGTCCTGGCTTTGAGGCTTGCCTCTCTCGCACGGCCTTGAGCGCCGAATGGATCGAATCCGCCCGGCGAGCCGGCCGGGAGATTAACCAGGGCGGTGAAAAGCTGGCACGCGGCGCGGGCCGCTGGAATCAGTATCCTCTCACCTTGTCCACCACATTCACCAGCGGCAGCCCGTTGGCATAACGCCGCACGTTCTCCGTCAATAGTCCCATCAGACGGATTCGGCGCTGCGGCGCGTAGCCTGCGGTGTGGCAGGTGATGATCAGGTTCGGGCAGTCCCAAAGCGGGCTGCTGCTCGGCAACGGCTCGGTCTTTGCCACATCAATGCCGGCTCCCGCGATCCAGCCTTCTTTCAGCGCCTGCGCCAGCGCCGTCTCGTCCGTCAGGGCGCCCCGGGAAAGACCGAGGAAGTAGGCGGTCTTCTTCATCGAGCGGAAGACTTTCTCATTAAACATGTTTGCGGTTAGGGGGGTGTTCGGCGCGGCGCCCACCAGGATGTCCACTTGCGGAACCATCTCCATAAACCAGCCCGGCTCCCGGAGCGTGTCCACGAAGAAGGGCTTGGGCTGGGGCTTGGCATCGGTCGCCAGGATCTTCATGTTGAACCCGTAATGCAGCTTCGAGGCGACAAACTGTCCAATCCCGCCCATTCCCACGATCCCCGCGGTCATGCCGTCAATCTCCACCAGGTTGCGCTCGGCGTTCCAGGTTTTCTTCTGGAACTGCGGGAAGTAGTACTTGTTGAGCCCGCGGGTCAAGGCAAGGAGCATGGAGATGGCGGTCTCCGAAATGGCCGGCGCAAACATGCGGGCCATGTTGGTCACCACCACATTGCTCTTTACGAGGTCGGGGAACAGCACGGTGTCCATGCCGGCTTCAATGGCCTGAAGCCAGCGCAGATTCTTCGCCTTGGAGAGCATTTCGGCGTTGAGGGATCCGAAGACGACGTCCACCTCGGCCAGCGCCTGGTTCATCTCGTCCATGGTCTTCGGTAATATCATCTCAACGTTCTTCCCTTGGGACGTAATCTGCTTCACCTCTTCCGCATTGTACTGCGGGGCCGGGACCACCGACTGGGTAACCGCCGTTAAGATGCGCACGCGATCTGGCGGCGGAAGAAACTCCGCGATGGGGCCCGAAACTGCCGGCGTCGGGGCAACGGCGGCAAAAGTCTGCGTAGAGGCTGCAAAAACCGGCGCGACGGCCGCGGCTGACAAGAACATCCGACGAGACATGGCGAGATCACTCATATTCGCTCCTATTTCAATTTCAATTCAAACAAAAGACTAGGTTTGCCGATATCCCGTGGTGGTGGCGCCTTTTTTGCCCTGGAACATCATGTAACCGGGACGGCCCGCCCAACTCGATGGCCCGGCGAGGATCTTGCCATGGGCCAAAACGGATTTGCGGACGATTTCTTCGCGCGCATTGTAGGTTGGGGAGCCATCGCGGTCGCCACCGAACCGGCCGAAATCGTTGCTCGCCACCATGACGCCATCAATGCCCTCGACCTCGTCGAGGATCCGGTCAATCAAGCCGGTGCCAATCGGGGATTCAATCTGGATCAGAACGAAAATGTTGTTGTTGGCGTTGGTCTCGTAATCCTTGCCCCAGAGGGAGGGGGCCTGGCCATAACCATTGCTGCGAAGCCCCCAGGGCTTGGTATTCGGGTTGGTGTGAAGGCTTACCGGGTAGTGGGAGAACAGCACCCCATTCCGGGCTTCCTCAATTGACTCGACCATGGGAACGATGATCCCCAGCGCGCCGCTATCCACGGCTTTCTGGATATCGCCGACGTTGGCGTTCGGCACGCGGACGAACGGGATGCAACCGGCCTCGGCGATCACCTTGATCAGTTGCTGCTCTTCGCGCCACGTCAGTGTGCTGTGCTGCATTTCGATCCAGATGAAATCCGCGCCTTCGCAGGCTTTCTTGGCGGCTTCAAGGTCGGGTTGCTCGATGTTGTTGCAAAACACCTGTTGTTTGTTTTTCAGTTTGGTGATCACGGTGTTGAAAGTGACCGTGCCGGGAGCCGCTGCCGGGGCCGACGCCGGCTGGGCCGGGGCCGGCGCCGGCTGGGCCGGGGCGGGCTGCTGTGGTTGCGCTTGCGCTGTGATGGGCAGCATGGCTCCGGCCATCACTGTCAGTGATCCTTTGATATAGTCGCGACGTGTGATTTGTTGCATAAGTTATCCTAATTGTACTTTCGTGTTGGCCTTGTGAAACAAGGCGATCTTGCGAACATTCCGTGTTCCATTCCGCGGTTGGCAGGAAAAGCGCCCGGCCTTGAGTCTTGTCCGGCCCGGCACACTGGCACGCCGGGCCGGTGATCATTGGGCTGTTTTGCGGTTGGGGCTTTCATGGCGGGACGAGGTTTACTCTCTCTGACGGAACAATGCAAGAAAAACTTTGCGGAAAAACTGCAAATGGCCGCTTGACGTCCCGCCGGGAACTTCGTATTCTCAAGATGTGGATCCAGAATAACCGGCATGAAACGACTGCGCCAATCCGTGCAATGTCCAACCCGCAACGGGAGAAGAACACTATGATGAATACCAAATACAGCCGCCGCCAATTCCTTAAACAAACCACTTTCGCCGCCGGCACCCTGGCTCTGGCTCAGGAGGGGTGCTTGCGCGCCCCGGCCGCCGCCAAACGCACCGCCGTGGACCAGGTGACCCTCGGCCAGACGGGCATCAAGCTCAGCCGCCTCGGCATGGGCCTCGGCACCGATACCGGCAATACGCAAAAGGCCCTGGGCCAGGATGGGTTCAACAAACTGGTCCGTTACGCCTACGATCAGGGCATCCGATACTTCGACATTGGCGAATCCTACGCCACCTTTCCGTGGCTCGGCGACGCCATCAAAGGACTCCCGCGCGAGCAGCTCTTCATCCAGTCCAAAATTGACTGCAAACCCGCCGACACGACCGCCGACATGGTCGCCGTCATTGACCGCCATCGCAAGACCTTGAACACCGATTATATTGACAGTATGCTGATCCATTGCATGGTCGGAGCCGCCTGGACCGACGACTTCAAGCGCGTCATGGATGGCTTTGAGGAAGCCAAAGCCAAAAAGTGGATTCGGGCCAAAGGCGCCTCTTTTCACAGTGTGGCCGCCTTGCGCGCCGGGGTCGCGTCTCATTGGGTGGAGGTCCACCTGGTGCGCATCAACCCCCAAGGCGTCAACGTGGACACCGAACAAGGCGGCTACCGCAACGACCATATTGATATCACACCCATTATGGCGCAATTAAGGAACATGCGCGCCAAAGGCCGCGGCGTCATCGGCATGAAGATTTTCGGCGAAGGCACTTTCGTCGAGGCGGAAGACCGCGAAAAATCCATCCGCTTCGCCATGTCTCGTCCGGAACTGGATGCCATCGTCGTCGGCTTCAAAAGCACCGACGAAATTGACGAAGCCATCAAGCGCATGAACGCGGCGCTGTCCACGCCGGCCTGAGAGCCAGTTTGACATTTTGAGCATTCATGGATGCGTTGATTTGCGGTCGCTTGCGCTTAACCCATATTCAGCTTTCCGGGCTTGACCCCTCCATTGAGGGGAAAGGGAGCGGGTTGGACGGCGGCTTGCCCTGCCGGAGGCTCAAATCCCTTCTCCCAAATTATGGGGTGGAAGTTCGTGGCTGATCGAAACCTCGGCCCCGAAATGGCCGCCGTCCGTGGAAAGAATCCGGTAATTGCGGATTTGAAAGGAGATCTTGCGGCCGTCGTCCAGGGCGAGCCGGGAGTACTCCTCCTTGCTCATGCGGGAGCGGACGACCAGGCCGCTGGGCAGCTCCAATTCCAGCCGCAGCATCACGCCCAAAAAATAGGTGCGCCGCAGCGTCGCGGGATAGCGGCAGGCCGCCGGATCCGGCGATATCTGCACGGCGTAAGGCCGGAATCCAATCCGCAGCTTCTGGCCGTCGCCCAGGCCGTGCGCGGGAAATTCCAGTTCCTTATGCCGCGCCACCCCGCCGCGCACTTCCAACTCCAGCACGTTCAACACCCCGACAAATTTGGCGACAAATTCATTGCGGGGCTGCTCATAGACTTCCTGGGGCGTGCCGATTTGGGCGACCTGGCCGTTGGAAAAAATGACAATTCGATCCGCCACCTCCATGGCCTCCTCCTGGTCGTGGGTGACGAAGATGGTGGTCAGCTTCAAGTCCTGATGCAAGCGCACCAGCCATTGGCGCAATTCCTGGCGGATTTGCGCGTCCACCGCGGCAAACGGCTCGTCGAGCAACAGGACATCGGGGTTGCCGGCCAGGGCGCGGGCGATGGCGACCCGCTGGCGCTGCCCGCCGGACAGTTGGTGCGGATACCGCTCTTCCAACCCCTTCAATTCGAGCAAGGCGACCAGTTCGGCGACGCGCGCCTGGATGCGGGCGCGGCTCCATTTTTTGATTTTGGGGCCAAAGGCGATGTTCTTGAAGACGGTCATGGTCTTGAACAGGGCGTAATTCTGAAAAACGAAACCGATGTTGCGGTGTTGCGCCGGCACGCCGTTGACCTGGACGCCGCGGATGAAAATGCCTCCCTGGTCGGGCATGTCCAGGCCCGCGATCAGCCGCAAGGCGGTCGTCTTGCCCCCGCCGCTGGGGCCAAGCAACGCCACCAATTCGCCGTCGTTGACGGTGAAATTGATGTCGTTCAACGCGCGCACGCCGCCGAATTGCTTGCTGACATTTTTTAACTCGATGCTCAAGGAGGTGCAGAGGCTAACGGGAGGCGGTGAAAATGTCGAGGTCAGAGCGGCTCGCGGAGGAGCCGTCGGGTGCCTTTCAAACAGATTTTTCGTTTTTCGTTTTGCTTTCGGCGTTTTGCCTTCGGCATTCTTGCTTCTGTCATGCATCGCGATTTGCTTGTGAGCGCCAGCCGCATTGTGGTCAAATTGGGCACCGGGGTCCTGACGGACAGCCGCAAACAGCCCGATCTGGCGCAGATGACGCAGTTGGCCGCCCAGATCGCCGGCCTCCGCGCCCAGGGCAAGGAGGTCGTCATCGTCAGCTCCGGCGCGGTCGGGGCGGGCATGGGGATTTTGGGGCATGAGAAACGGCCCGTGGAGACGGCGGAGTTGCAGGCTTGCGCGGCGGTGGGCCAGCCGCGCCTGATGACCCTTTACGAGGAGCTGTTCGGCGCGGCCGGACACCAGGTCGCCCAGGTGCTGCTGACGCACGACGACCTGGAACATCACGAGCGCCACCTCAACGCCCGCAGCACGCTGGTCGCGCTGCTCCGCCACGGCATTATCCCGATCATCAACGAAAACGACGTGGTTTCGTTCACGGAGTTGAAGTTTGGGGACAACGACCAGCTTTCCGCGCTGGTGGCCTGCCTGCTTCCGGCCGACGCGCTGGTGATTTTGACCACGGTGGATGGCTTCATTGAAAACTTCGGCCAGGCCAATTCCAAGACCATCAGCGTCGTGGAACATCTGGACGCCGCCATGGAAAGACAAGCCGGCGGCACCGACAGCGCCCTGGCCGTCGGCGGCATGGCCTCCAAGCTGCAAGCGGCCAAGATCGTCACCCGCGCCGGCATTCCCCTGATCATCGCCTCGGGTAGAAAGAAAGACGCGCTGGCCCGCATTTTCCAGGGGCGGGAAGAGGGGACGATTTTTGTGGCGCAGCCGGCGAAATTGACGGGGCGGAAACGGTGGATCGCGTTTTTTCATCATCCCAAGGGCGCGCTTTTTGTGGATGACGGCGCCAAGCAGGCGCTGCGGCAAAGGGGCAAGAGCCTGCTCGCGCCCGGCGTGGCGCGTTGCGAAGGGGATTTCGCCGGCGGCGAAGTGGTGCGGGTGTGCGATTTGAACGGCACGGAGTTCGCGCGCGGGATTTGCGATTTCGACTCCGCCGCCATCCAGGCCCGGCAGGCAACCGAGGTGCTGGTGCATCGCGACAATATGGTGATTCTTTGAAACCGCCGGGCAGACACCGATGAGCAAGAATCGAAAAAGGGCCGGGACGGCCATGCGCGACCTGCTGGCGGTGATGGCGCGGCTGCGCGCGCCCGGCGGCTGCCCGTGGGACCGCGAGCAGGACCATAAGACCCTGCGCTTCCACGCCGTGGAAGAGGCCTACGAATTGATGGACGCCATCGAAGCGGGCGACGACCAGGAAATGGCGGAGGAGCTGGGCGATTTGCTCTTGCAGGTGGTCTTTCACTGCCAGTTGGCCGGGGAGCGCCGGGCCTTTGATTTCGAGCAAGTGGCCCGGCGCATCACCGAGAAACTCATTCGCCGCCACCCGCATGTCTTTGGGGAGACGAAAGTCAAAAGCGTGGATGAAGTCTGGGCCAATTGGGAAAAAATCAAGACGGCGGAAAAGCACGGAACGGCCCGCGCGCGCTCCTCCGCGCTGGACGGCATCCCCAAACACTTGCCCGCGCTGTTGCGCGCCGAAAAACTGGCCAGGAAGGCGCGCAAGGCAAAACTTCTCCGCGCGGCGGGCGGCAAATCAAACGGATTTGGCAAAAAGGCGCTGGCCGGCAAATTATTTGGCCTGGCCCTTTTCGCGCAGGGCAGGGGCTGGTCCGCCGAGGACCTGCTTCGCGCCGAAACCAAACGCCAGGAACGGCAACTGCGCAAGGAAGAGCGACGGCGGGCAGGGCTGCTCTAAGGTTGCCTCTCAACCACCAGGGGCATCGAAATTCAGCGGCTTTCTGCCGAAAGCCGCTACGGTGCGCAGGTGTAGCGGCGGATGGCAATCCGCCGCCGACTTTTTATGCCGCCTGGAGCGTTACGGCGGCGGCAAAGCTCTCCAGATTTTAGAGCGGCCCTGGACGGCGGGCAAAGTGTTGACGTTTTTGTTGCGCTTCGTGCGGCGGCGGTGTTTAGTGGTTTCCAAAAATTATGACTGATCCTCGTTACAAGAAATTGGCCGAGTTGCTGACGACCTATTCCACCGCCCTGAAAAAAGGGGACCGCATTCTGCTGGAGATGATTGATGTGCCGGATGAGTTTGCCATCGAGTTGATGCGGGCGGCCCGGCGCCGCGGCGCCATCCCGCTCATTGAGGCGCGCCATACGCGCATCACCCGCGAGATGATGCTGCAAACCAGCGCGCTCCATGCCCGGCTGGTGCGCGATGTCGAGTTGTCCCGCATGAAACGGATGCAGGCCTACATCGGCGTCCGGGGGGCGGACAATGCGAGCGAAAGCTCCGATGTCCCCCATGCCCTGATGAGCCTCTACACCAAGACGACGCGGCCGGTGCAGGATTGGCGTGTCAACAAGACGCGCTGGTGCGTGCTGCGCTGGCCCTCGCCCAGCATGGCCCAGGCGGCCAACATGAGCACGGAGGCGTTCGAGAGTTTTTATTTCGACGTTTGCACGATGGATTATCCGAAAATGGCGCGCGCCATGGTCCCGCTGCAAAAGCTGATGAACAAAACCGACCGGGTGCGTCTCAAGGCCCCGGGGACGGACCTCCAGTTCAGCATCAAAGGCATCGGCGCGCTGGTGGCCGACGGCCGGCGCAACATTCCCGACGGGGAAGTCTTCAGTTGCCCCATCAAGAACTCCGTGCAGGGCTGCATCCAGTACAACACGCCCACGATCTATTCCGGCACGAAATTTGAGAATGTCCGCCTGGAATTCAAGGACGGCAAGATCATCAAAGCCGCGTCCAACAACAACCAGCGGCTCAATGAAATCCTGGACACGGACGCGGGGGCGCGTTACGTGGGGGAGTTTTCCCTCGGCTTCAATCCCCACATCCTCAATCCGATGTGCGACATTTTGTTTGACGAAAAGATCGCCGGCTCGCTGCATTTCACCCCCGGCCAGGCCTACGAGGACGCGGACAACGGGAACCGGTCGGCGGTGCATTGGGACATGGTGCTGATCCAGCGCCCCGAGTGGGGCGGCGGGGAGGTCTGGTTTGACGGCCGGCTGATCCGCAAGGACGGGCAGTTCCTGCCCTGCGAGTTGCAAGCCCTCAATCCCAAGAACTTAAAGTAAAAAGGCCCGGCGCATGGCAGCATCATAACGCGAGGGAACCACGGATGCTGGCCGCTTTGCGAGCCTGCGTTTGGTTTGGAAAAAGTGGTAATTTGAATCTGATAAACCGCGTCCCGTGAAAAATGCCCATTCTTTGTCCGACTGGATTGCCTTTTTTTTCGACCATCCGGTCACCAAGCCTCCCTGGCATTGGGGGGACAACCCTCCAGAGCAGAGATTTTTAAGCTGAAGATAATTGGACATTTGCCGGCGTGATTGGTTTTTGGCGTATTACGCCGGTATGTCTAATAAAATATGGCGCTATTGTCGAGC
>Ga0326727_10018174_pt1 | contig 14405 bp, 10 predicted proteins | sample MB2enrmetagenome_FD_207643 | JGI IMG/M metagenome (GOLD analysis project Ga0326727, IMG submission 207643) | Lab enriched peat soil microbial communities from McLean, Ithaca, NY, United States - MB29MY | ecosystem: Environmental > Terrestrial > Soil > Wetlands > Peat | place: USA: New York...
TCGGCAACACCTGGGCGATGGGTATGCTGAGCATTTTGATATCGACAGGCGATTGAATTGATCTGATACCTTCGGGCCGTGGCATGTGCGCGGGATTCGGCGGGGATAGGCCGCTCCGGTCGGGGCGGGGGGAATCACATTTGATTGTTAACATACTTAAAATGCAATCTTTTCTAGTGCTGTCTTGGATGGCTATCCGGAATGTTGTCCGGTTTGATTACGCGCTGAATCTTTCTTCTCCCAACCTCTCCTTCGGTTTCAGGGGGCAATTCCCTTCTCACTCTCAAAGGCTCGAAGTTTCAGGCTGGAGTATTATTTTCTTTTATTCTCTCCCATTGTATTATGAGATGACAACGGCACAGGGGGGAGCACATGGAAGGTGAAGCAAAGTCTGCTGAGACCCCTGAGGCATTTCTGAATGCCTTGGGGGACAGTCTGAAGGGAAAAGACGGTGCCGATACGGACTTGGTGGAGATTTTGGTGGCGCACATTCTGAAGGCTGCCCCGGCGAAGAATGCCGTTGCAAACGCCAAAGACGCCATTCTGAAACTTGCTGTTGAACGGGCTAATCCTTCGAAGCAGGGGGCAGCCAATGGCTGATACACCTTGTCACCTCCTTTCGTTAGGGCTTGCCGGGTTCCGCGCCTACCTCAGGGAAAAAACTTTTGATTTCAGGAAGAAGCGGAACTTGGCGATATTCGGACCGAACGGGGATGGCAAGTCCAGCGTGATCGATGCTCTGGAGTTCATGTTCTCTAAGGAAGGCACGCTCGAACGCCTTGGGTTGCGCACGATTAACAACCAAGCCGGTTTTGCAGCCTTGGCGCACCATCTCGCCGATGAATCTGAAATATTACCAAATGTAACGATCAGTGTCATAAAGGGCAAGGACGTCCAAAATGGGGAACGTTCCGCTACGGGTCCTAAACGGCCGATCCCTGCGGTGGCGACGGAACTGGTTGGCTGCTTTGTGGTCAGTCCGATCATCCGTGGGCATGCCCTTCGCTCTTTCGTCGAGGAGCACACCCCCGAGCAACGCTATATGGACGTAGCGACTTGGCTGCAGCTCGGACCGCTTGTTGAGGTGCAGAAAAATCTCCGAGTGCTGCGTTTGCAAGTGAAAGCTGCAGCCGAAGACCTGCTGCCGTCACAGCGCATTGACATCCGGGTTGCTAAGGAGACGGCGCAAGTTGTGAAATCCTGGGATGCTGTTACAGTGCTCGCCCATGTCAATGCATCGGTTCTGGCGCCTCTCGATACAAAGCTAGCGCTCACTGCCTTGGCGGTGAACGATTCCGCCTATGTCGAATTGGAGTCGCAGGCCAAAGCGGAGGAGAACCGTGTCGGGCTTGCAGGCCTGCGCCAGATCCGCAACGCCGCTGTCGCCCTGTGGACAGAAACGACCGAAATCGAGACCGGCGAGCTCTTCATCAATGGTGCAATCCCTGTCTTCGAGGCGGCTGTAGCGGCACTTTCAGCGGCCGTACAGAAGGAAGCTGAGGAACGCGACAAGGCTGCGCACGCAGCTTTTGAGACTTTATGGAAAGCAGCTGAGTCTGTGTTTTCCGAAGATGCAACTGTACCAGCGCGCTGCCCGGTGTGTACAACGCCAATCGATGAGACAAAGGCGGGCAGCATTGATGCAATCCGTACCCACGTTTCCAGGCATCTAGAGGAACTCGCTGACTATGCTGCAGCCAAGAAAACGCTCAACGAGGCCAATACTGTGGCAATTCTAGCCCAGGCGCAATTGGCTGCGGCACTACCTGTCCTGATCGGTCTCCTGAGCGATGACGACGCAGCCTTGAAAGCTGAAATCATCGCCTATCAGGGATTTATTGCCGGCTGGCCGGGAGGTGATGTTCAGACCTCGGACAATATTGTAGCAGAGATCGCGAAGCTGCTCATTTATCTCGACCAAGTGATCGCAGATATCGAGACCAAACAAGGTGACCACACCTACGTTAAAGCCAAGGCGAAGATTGACCATCTTTTGGAACTGCAGGCCGAACACGACTTAGTGCTCAGGACACAAGAGGAGTTAGCCAATCTCTCTGGAGCCCTGACCGCCCAGGCGACAATGATCTCGTGCGAGATCCGCAAGAAGGTGCAGGTCCTGCTCGATAAACTGCAAACGCCGATGAACGACATCTACAAGTTGATCCAGGGTGCAGGAGTGCCGATCCGTCTTGAACTGCCACCGGAGGACGACACCAATCAGCAGAGACTCAACTTGGTGATCGACTTCGCCAAGAATCGAACCGGAGTCCAGCCAGGAGGTTACTTAAGCGATTCTCAGATCCACTCCGTGGCTCTGGCACTGCGGTTGGCAGCGATAAAGCTGTTCAATGCAGCTGCGCCCATCATCGCACTGGACGATATTGTCACCTCCTACGACGCCGATCATCGACGCACCATTGCAGGGCTTATCGCTGCCTTGTTTAGAGACTGCCAGATTCTGATCACCACCCATGACGAGCGTTTCTTCAATTATCTTAAGGATCAACTTGAGGGAAAGACCTGGGCTTTCACCCGGATCATCGGCCTTGATCCGACCTACGGACCACGTTTTGCCGACCACAAGGTTAGCGACGAAATGATCGAGGAGCGTTGGGCTGAAGGCGAGTCTGCAGCGAATGAAATGCGCCAAGCCGAGGAGGAATGGCTGCTCGGTATTTGTCGGGACTTTGGGGTCAGCGTACGAATCCGACCGCTAGAAAGAGCTTATTCCTATGAACGCAGTGAACTTGCCTCTGCGCTGGCTAGTTTCCTGAAGGCAACTAAGCTGGAGCCAGCTTGCATTCCGGGAGTCAATAATCGGTTCTTAAACAGTCTTCAAAAGGGGGAGATCGAGAATTTCGGTAGTCATTTTCAAGATGCGCCCTATGGAGATGGGTCTATAGGCGACGAAAAGGCTCGATGGGAAGAGTTCAAGAAATTCCGCAGTCAATTTTGCTGCAAAAAGTGCAATAAAAGCAAATTTCAACGGCCTATGCCTTTGACGAAGCCAGTTTGCGCGCGCGTAGGCTGTGAAGTACAGTTCGAATTCGCGGGTGCGCCGATGGGGGACGCTTGAATGGGACGATCAAAACCCGTTCGAACTCGCGATCCGCAGCTTCGAAAAGCAAGGCGGTGCAAAGGCTTTCTTCAAGGCCATGCTGAATGCTACCGGCCCGTGGATTGAGTCAGCGATGAGGACGGCCTCGATCTTGCGGCGCTGCTCGAACGTCACACCGAATATGTCGCCAAGGTAGGCTGTGGCGTCAGCCACTTCGAGGTCATGATGACCGATCATGGGTCGCGATGCTTCAGGATTCATCCGCACCGATGGGTGCGGCACGGATATCTCATACCCTCATTGCATCTCCCAACTTCCGCCGAGCCGAAAGCAGGAAGTGAGCCAAGAATTCCGGCGTGTGGTGCGGTTCGATCTTGCAAGGCCCGTGACAGCTTCTTTATGTTACATAGCGGACCGGACGGGCTGGTGGTCTGCGCCGTCACCGGCGAGCGAATCGCGCGCGATCAGGCACACATGGATCCACCGACCGCCGATGACTTTCGAGGTGATCGTGACGACATTTCTGTGTGGACGCGGGTGTCCCTCAACGACGTGCCATTGACGACCGGCCAGAACGATCAGGTTTCGCCGGAGGTGACATACGAAGTGTTGAGCGAGACGTTCCGATCCTATCACGCAGAGGTCGCACGGCTCGAGTTCGTCAAGAACACGATCAATCTTGCGCAGAGCAGACCATCGGTTAAAAGATGGATGGGTTAAGCTGAGGGGATAAGCATGTCTGATACTTTTAGGCGTATCTGCGAACAGCATGAGGCTTTTCTACGGCTTGCTGAGCCACTTGGTAATCAGTGGTGCCGAGTTGATCCTCTGAGTGATGTTTATAATAAACTTGGTATCGGATCGACGACGATACGCTTTCTTCAAGAAGAGGAGGAACGTCGTAAGCTTTTGGCGGGAATCATCGATATCGGCGCAGTCGCCAATTTAACGGCGGACGCGGAGCGCCAACTAAAGCTGTTGGAAGGGCCAATCGAAGAAGCGCGACGCCTCGGTTTGTTAGACTCCAGCTCTGATATTCGGAGTTCCTTGGCTATGGTGATGGAGGTGCACCAGAATTACGAACGCTTGTTTAGCCTACCGGAGTTGGCAGAGGTCAATAGATTCGTTAAGGAGGCTATGGAGGCGGACGGTTTGGCGAAGAGCTTATTCGCAGCAGCAAGCGGTAATTCAGTGCTCCAAGCTGCAATAGCTGGGATGCAGAATCCATGGCTGAATGTCGAACATGCTAAGAGTTCCGTGCAAGGCTTGATAGGAATTTTTGCAATAGGGCACGGTCTCAACGAGCGAGCTCCTTTCGACGCAGAATTCGCGGATGTGCTTCGACCCTGCCTTGGCGATTGGAGGGATTTTGTCAGTTTGCCCCATGATTTGCTTGCCGACCCAATTCTGAGGACCGGGCTATACCATGAGCGAGGCTTCGATCCGGCGCTTACTGACTTTACAGCTCCAGCCTTCGATGAGGGCGTGAGACAAGCCGACCTGCGACCACCTCCGTCTCTGACGGAGGTCGAGGAAGAGGAACAGGACGGGAGAGGCGATGGTTTTGCCCGTGCGCGGCAGGCATTCAACGAACTGCAGCGTTTCGAGATCGTGATTAGGAGGTTCATCGTACGCGTGATGAGCGCTGCCTTTGGTGAGGGCTGGATGAAGCGACAGCTTCCAAATGGGATGCTGGACAGATGGATCGGCAAGCGAGAGGCGTTGATCAAGAGCGGTCAGTCCGAGCACCCATTGATCGACTACGCCGATTTTACTGACTACCGTCAAATCATCGAACGAAAGGATAATTGGGATCAGGTATTTAAACCTGTGTTTGGACGACCTGAGGATGTACGTGAGTCTTTTCAGAGGCTGTTCCCCGTCCGAATCGCCACCATGCACGCGCGCATTGTGACATTGGACGACGAGCTTTTGTTGCTGGTGGAAACAAAACGCGTCCTTAAGGCGATTGGTAAGGCATGATAGTCTCACTGAGGTAAGCGTTCATTCTGCATAAGCATGGATATAGACTTTATTCGTCCGTTCTCAGGGTTAAAACCCCCGGCTTTCAGCCGGGCAGCTTTCAGCTAGCGGTTGAATTTGTCTTCTGAAAGCGGGTCGCCGTCGCGACGGTTGAAGTACGACATCTGACGCGATCCTCCGGACGGACGTTCGCCCGCAAAGCTGGCAGATGCGGAGCTGGACTTTCAGTCCGCATGTTTTTCAAACCCACCAGCTTTAGCTGGTGGTCGTTTAGTGATCTACACCAAAGACCGGAACCAGGATTATGGTATTATCAATAAAGCGTGGAAATATAACTATATTTGTATTTTGTATCGTAACTGATCTCTTCATTATAGATAATTAAGGCCGCATTACGGTCAAACTCTACAACGAGGTCCGCCCCCACTCAAGCCTGGGAAAGATGACCCCGAAGGCGTATGCTCGCATGGTCGGGAACAATCTGAACCAGAGGGCCCCCTCAAGAATAGAGTGGTCCGAAGAAACCCGGCAGGTCAGTTTCACCTCGAATTGTTTGGAGTTCAGAATATGTCGTTAATTTGGAATAAGTTTGATGCCGACAGGCCGAATGAAGCGGTGATAATGTGGATTGCGGAGCAATGTCAGAGGATTTTAATTGATAACAGCATAAATCCAACAGACATTGATGCAGCAAAGATGTTTGCCGCAAATGAAGTAAAAGCTTATGAATCAGGTTCAAATGATAAATTAAACAAAGCAATTGGTATCGATATATTTAGACCACATGAATTTGGTTCAGATTTGTCAAACGACAACTCATTAGATGAGTTGCAAAAATGGCTTTTATATAAAACATTTGACTGGATGAAGGGGTCTGAGTTGATCAAGATTGAATTAAACAAGTCATTCCCTGCTGCCGGACCCACAAATATCAAAGGAGGTCGAGTTCGCCACTCTCTAGATAATTTGGTCACGATAAATAATAGAAAGGTTGCTATTGAAATTGAAACATCTGGGAATTTAGACAATGGATTCTTCACTCTTCGTCAAGCTGTACGGGGGAAGAAGGCTAATTGTGGCGTAATGATTGTTCCCTGGATGGCTGAAAAATCAGGCCGTGCGGATGAAGGAAAAGCGCTGGGAAAGCTCGACCAGGAGTTCAATGGGTCGAATAACATGGAAGATGGCCCTATATATCGCCTCGCAGTAATTCGTCTGATTGACGTTTACAGAAGGATACTAGCTCCTTAGGAGCATATGTTAATTGGGCCATCTGGGTGTCTATACCTGATTATAGAGTTCAAACCAAGTGATTCTCTAGGTATCCTTCTCCATGGGCATATCCTGTTCGCGGGGGCCTTGTTGGCTAGTTCTTGAAAGTCTTAAAATATATATTGATGCACGGAATTCCACGTGGAGTCCTTAAATCACGACTCCCTTGATTCTTCTAGCACCGAAGAATGTATTTCTCTGGCCAGTATCGGCAGCACCGCGCCATTAAACTGCTGGTCTTCCATGTACTTGGTGACGATTGCGTCATTCTCGGCCATGCGTTCGATCATGAACTCGGCAAGCAGCTTCTTGATGCCTAGAGTGAACTTGTCCAGGTCCGGGTTGGCCATGGCCGTCTTGATCACCTGTTCGTTGTTGCAGGCTTTCTCTTTAATTTGCTGGAAGAAAAGACGGTCCTCCTCGGTGAAATTCGTCCCGAAGCGTTCGTTGAGCACCTGGATGATCTCCGAGAGCGGGACTTCTATCTCTTTGGCCTTGCCGGTGCCGACCTCCGTGGGGCTCTTTACGCCCTTATCCTCTCCGTCCTTCAGGTCGATGGCACCGGAGAAAATCCGCTCCATGCGGTAGTAGCGCAAGCCCACTTCGTCACCGACCTTCACGATCCCGCCGTCGCGGTCCAGCGGCAGGTGGGGCAGCAGGAAGCGACCGAAGCTGTAGAGCATCTCCAGTTCCGGGTCGGCGTAAGGGATGACCTGGCTCAGGAAGGCGTAGACCTTCACGTAGCCGTTCAGCTTGTCCCTGAAGTCCTGGCGGGCGTCTTCCTCCCGAATGGCCTTGAACCGGTCCACAGCGGGCCGCAGCCATTTCTCCATCTCCGCGTGGTCGCGCGGCTTCTGATTCGCCAGGGGTTTGTAGAAGACCTGGGAGAAGGCCTCCACCTCGCCCCAGTGATACACCTGGGCCTGATCCAGTTCGTGTTTCAAGGCTTCCAGCATCGTGGGGTCCGAGTCTTCCTGGAGGCTGGTCTGGTCGTAGTAGGGTTTGAAGGCTCGGTAAATGTCCGTCGACTTGTTAACGAAATCAAGCACGAAGGGCGCGTCCTTGCCCGGTATCATCCTGTTGAGCCGGGAGAGGGTCTGCACGGCCTGAACGTTGTCGAGGCGTTTGTCCACGTACATGGTGCACAGCAGGGGCTGGTCGAAGCCGGTCTGGTATTTGTTGGCCACCAGCAGGACGTTGTAGTCCGGAGAGGCGAACCGACCGGGCAACTGAGCCTCGCCGATAGGCTTGCCGGTGACTACATCGGTGTTCATACCCGGCTCCGTGTATTCCTGTCCGGTGTCCGGGTCCTTGACTGTACCGCTGAACGCCACCAGGGGGCGGATGTCCGTGTAGGCGTGCTCGGCGATGTAGCGCTCAAAGGCCTGCATGTAGCGCACCGCGTGCAGCCTGGATGTCGTGACCACCATGGCCTTGGCCCGACCGTCCAGCCTGTGGCGGACGCTTCGTCGAAAATGCTCAACCATCACCTCAGTTTTTTGCTCGATATTGTGCGGGTGCAGGCTCATGAACTTGGCCAGCGCCTTGACGGCCTTCTTCTTGGGCAGGTTCGGGTCTTCCTCGGCCGCCTTGATCAATTTGAAATAAGTGGCGTAGGTGGTGTAGTTGGCCAGCACGTCCAGGATGAACCCTTCCTCGATTGCTTGGCGCATGCTGTAGATGTGGAACGACTCGGGCTTGCCGCTCGGGCCGGGCCTGCCGAACAGCGTGATAGTTTTGCCCTTAGGTGTGGCCGTGAAGGCGAAGAAGCTCAGGTTGGGCTGCCGGCCACGCGAGGCCATCACCTGATTGAGGCCGTCTTCCCAGTCCATCTCGCTTTCCTCGGTCTCACCGGGTCCAGCTCCCAGGATGGCCTTGAGTTCCCGCGCCGTCTCCCCGGTCTGGCTGGAGTGGGCCTCGTCCACGATGACCGCATAGCGCCTTTCCGCGATGGCCTCCTCCCAAGCCTTGGATTGTAGCTTTTCAGCCTCCGTGGCCTTCTCTTGGCTTTCGGCTCCGGTAGCGTGCAGGAGGCCCCGCAGCACGAAGGGGAACTTCTGGAGCGTGGTGACCACGATTTTGGTGCCGTCGATGAGGGCCGAGGCCAGCTGCTTCGAGTCCTGGTCGATGGCCTTCATCACCCCCTGGGCGTGTTCGATCTGGTAGATGGCGTCCTGGAGCTGCTTGTCCAGCACCTGCCTGTCCGTGATGACGATGACGCAGTCGTAGACCTTCCGGTCCTCGGCGTCGTGCAGGCTGGCCAGCCGGTGGGAGAGCCAGGAGATGCTGTTGGTCTTGCCGCTGCCCGCCGAGTGCTGGATGAGGTAGTTGTGCCCCGGTCCCTCCGCTCGCGCCGCCCGCACCAGCTTGCCCACGGCGTCCAGCTGGTGAAAACGAGGGAAGATGAGCTTCTCCTTGACCACGCGTTTCGAGCCGCCCTGTCCGTCGTCCGCCTTCTCATCCTTGATTTCCAGGAACATGTAGTGCCCAAGGATATCCAGGAAGGAATCGAATTGGAGCACTTCTTCCCAGAAGTAGCCCGTGCGGTAGCCGGAAGGATGAGCCGGGTTGCCCGCCCCGCACAGCACTTGGCCTGGATGATTGCCTCGGTTGAGCGGCAGAAAATAGGTGGCCCCCTCACGCAGCCGGGTGGTCATGTGCACCTCGTCCGGATCGGCGGCGAAGTGCACCAGCGCCCGCTTTTTGAAGGCGAACAGAGGAGCGCGCGGGTCCCGGTCCTCAATGTACTGCCGGACAGCGTTGCGCCAGGTCTGGCGGGTGCTGGGGTTCTTGAGCTCGCAGGTGGCCACGGGCAGGCCGTTCAACGCTAAAAGCAGGTCAACTGTGTCGTGTTTGCCCGGGTGGCAGGGAACCTGCCGGGTTACGGTCAGGCGGTTCTTGGCGTAGAGTTCCTGGACTTCGGCGTTCAGGCCGTGGGCGGGTTTGAAGGTGGCCAGCCGGAAGGTCTTGCCGTAGAACTTGAAGCCATGCCGCAGCACGTGCAGCGCGCCCTTGAGATCCAGTTCCTTGATGAGCGTGGAGATGGCCAGGGCTTCCAAGCCCGCGCCGTGCAGGGCTCGCATCTGCTCCCAGAGCTTGGGCTGGGTGTCCCGGAGGAAGGCCAGGACCCGTTCCGGGAACAGGGCCTTGTCGACGTCCCACTGCGTGACGTCGCCCGGCGTCCAGCCGCTCTTTTCGAGCAGGATGGACTCCACATAGGATTCGAAGGCCTTTTCGGTGGTTTGGCTGGACATCCCGTTCCTCGTTCGGTTTAGCTGGATTGGGGGTTCAAGCCGCAAAGCTCACAGTCACGTGTCCTAATCACATAGGCTGATCGGGCTGAAATCTTGATAATATCAAACTAAATCGGAATGTTGCGTCATAGCCTGTCAGCCTTTGGGCTGAATGGAAAACCGTTCGATCACATAGCCAGCACATAAGCCGATCAAGCCCAGAACGGGACGTACGACGCGGTTTTCTTGGAACCGCTTTCAGGATCATATGGGCGGACATAACCCGCCTTGATGGTCTCCGCGATGATGCGCGAAGCTGTGGAGTAGTTTTTGTCTTCGATTCCGAAGCGTTTTCTTAAGGATGCATTGGTCATCCGGGCATTGCTCACATTGCACAGGCAAGCGTGTTGATAGCATGCCCGGATGCGCTCGGCCGGGTCCATGCTTGAGAGCTTTTTTGGTGAGTAAAGGACAACCACGGTGTTGTCCTCGACGACCTTGAAGTCTGGAGGAGGCAGTTGGTGCTGTTCCACTGCCGTGATGACCTTGTCTATCCCACTTCCTCGCTCCTCGCAGATATGAATGCGGCGCATGAATGCCGCCAGGTCTTCATTGCGGTAGCGAGGAGGTTGATCGATGAAGCGAAGAGGGTCGATGAGGGGCTTGCCAGGGTTAGTGATTTCCATGCGGTCGGAGAAAATTTCGACCATCGGCCCTACTCCTGGTATGGTGAAATCCTGATGTATCAATGCGTTCGCCACGAGTTCGCGTATTGCGATCTCTGGATACATTCGCACTTCGCGCCTGAGAGCTTGACCAATCTCCTCGTTCATTGGCAACCGATCATTTATGAAAGTGATCGCTCCCTCGTACCCAATTGCGTATCCTTTTACCCCTGCTTTCTCTCGGATGGTTTCGACACGGTTTGCCCCATGGTAAATAACGACACGCAGAGCTTTGCGTCCCAGCCTGTCGAATTCTCCAAAATTCTTAGCGAAAAGGATGGCTCCCAGGTTCGTGATGTCGTAGCGGCCGTCCTGCCGGGGCAAGACGAAGCGTTCTTGGACCATCCGCTCAACTATGCCATGGCGGTTTTCTGGGAGCAGTTGTCCAGTCTTCTCGAAGTAGGTTGGATAGTCCAGACGTGAGATTACTTCACTCGCATCCAGACCAACAGCTGCCACATCGCGCTCGAAGGGACGGTTTTGGAAGATCGCCCAAAGAGAGCGTTCTTTCTCATGGTATTCCTTGAGTCTTTTCTTGTAGCTTCCAACACGGATGAATTCCTTGTCTTTGAAGCGGACAGGAAAATGCCGCGCGGCAGGTATCTCCAAGACCACGATTGGGAGATCGTTGATCTCTCCGGTGTGCCAGCGGATGTCGAGTCTGGGCGTGAGATGGTTGATGAGCCAACTTTCCAGTTCTTGCGCGCCGATACGTGCAGCGTAAGGGTTGAAAGAAGTTCCGATGATGTTGTGCGTGTCATCCTCAACACCCCAGATGAGGAAGCCTGCACGCTCACCAAGCAAAGCTGCAGAATTCGATAGTGCGGAAATATACTCGCCGACTTGTTCGGGGTCGGCGTTGTTGTGTTTGAACTCCACCCACTCCGTCTCGCGATTGAGTTTGGTCAACTCGGCAATCATTCGGGTGAAGGCAGATATGGTCATGGGGTGCCTCCAGTGTGGGCCTCGCGGATGTCGATCTTGCCGGTCACGGCGGCGGTGATGAGGGCGGAACGGTATTCTTGCAGTCGTTCGATGGCGGCCTCAACCTTGGCGGTCATCTGGTCGTGTTTGGTGGTTTCGCGGTCGAGGTAGTCTGTGATGGCCTGTTGCTCATTAATAGGTGGCTCGGCAATCCAATAATTCCTTATCGTTTCCACATTTACATGCGGAGCAGTTGCTCCCATTACATCCTGAGATGCCTGCATATAACAATGCATTGAATTTAGAGACAACATTATGAATTTTGACAAGAAAAATCTTTGATCAACCCTAAAGTGCATCATGCGCTGCGCCAAGCAAGCTGTGACTCCTTTTGGGATTAATGCTGCATAACCATACCGCTCTCCTTCCCTGCCATAAACTATGTCATCCTCTTCAAGTTTTAGCCTTAAAACTCTTTCAACGTATTCTTCATGGCTTACCATTTTTGCATTTTCAATACATAGCTTACCTGGAAAAACATCTGCTGTCCTGATCGCTGGATATTCTCCGTCCTCAGAATACTTCGGTGTGGAATGCAAGCAGTCTACGATATGTGAGCAAGCATACTTGAGACGAGTGTGTGACCAATGCTCCGGCACCTCCCCCAGCCACTCCACGCCGCTGTCCTTCATCCTGGGGTTGGGGTCGAGGCCTACGGCCTTGGCGGCGTCCGGGGGCAGCCCGCGTGTGACCGTGCGGGTGATGAGGGCGGCGCGTTTCTCCTTGAGCATGTCAATCAGCTCCCGCTTCTTGGCGACCAGGGTGTCGATCTTGGCCGTCTGGGCGTCCAGGAAGGTGGCGATGGTGAGTTGTTCGGAGAGAGGAGGGGTTGCAACCAATATTTTCCCAATGGTTGTACCATTTAAATTAGCAAGACCTGTAGTAGTGCTAGAGTTGAAGACCATCTGAAGTCTTCCTGTTGGACTATTCAGTATGTGTGTAGCGAAGAAAGGAGAAAATTTTTTATTAAACCGAAGTCTCTGCATGAAATTTGAAAAACACGCCTGGAGTTGTGAAATATTTTTGTCCACCAAACTTGATTTACCAATATGTAGTGAGCTTCCACTTGATTTAGTTACAACTATGTCGCCTTCATTTAACGTGCACTCGGCTTTTTCCTTGTTGCTGAGAATGCAATATGCTGGATCATCTATTTTCCAGCTCCCGTCCAGTGACTGCTCGGTAGACCGCAATACAAGTGTATCTGATTCATCTCCAAGGTCTCCCCATGTGCCTCCATCATTCAATAATAAAAAGTGTTTAAATCTTTTTATCTCCCAATGCTCCGGCACCTCCCCCAGCCACTCAACCCCACTGTCTTTATATTTCGGGTACGAAGGGAACTTCATGACTCCTCACCCCCTCCCTTCTTCACCCGGCGCGGGCGCGCCGCCTTCTTCTCCTTCCCCATTCCCTCAAGCGCCTTGGCGGCGGCCTCGAAATCCCTTTCCACGGGCGTCATGTCATCGGCGTGCGCCAGCCGGAACTTCTCGTATTCCCCTCGGGCCTTCTCAAGGGCCGTCTCATGGCTCACCTTCCCGGCGTGCTCCAGCACCTCCCGGCCGCTCAGTCTCAGAAAATCGTCCAGCTTCCCGATCCAGTCCTGCATGTACATGGGCGTGCGGTTCAGGGCCTGCAACTCCGCGAAGTCCAGATACAACGAGACGATCCGGTTCAAGGTGTCCAACTCCTCCGGCCCCAGGTAGTTCTTGGCCACCTCCGCGTCCTGCTGGCGCGGCTTCGCGCCCGCAAACGTGGTCAACCCCATGTTGGGCTTGTCGGCGTCGGCCCGCAGGTGAATGACCTCGGCTGCGGTGTGGCCATGGGCGGCCCAGTGCATCTTGTTCTGCACGGCGGCGAAGAAACGCTTGGAGGCTTCGGCGGAGGGATCGTAGTCCAGGCTGGTGGCGTAGATGTCCAGCACCTTGCGCCAGAAGAGCTTCTCGGTGGCCCGGATGTCCCGGATGCGGGCGAGCAGTTCGTCGAAGTAGCCGTCCCCGCCGGACTGCTTCAAACGATCGTCGTCCAGGGCGAAGCCCTTGACCACGTACTCCCGCAAGCGCTGGGTGGCCCATTGGCGGAACTGCGTGCCCCGGAGGGAGCGGACCCGGTAGCCCACCGAGATGATGATATCGAGATTGAAGTATTCAACGTTGTAGCTTTTGCCGTCGGCGGCAGTTGTTGCATACTTTGCAACAACTGCCTCGGGACGAAGCTCCCCTTCGGCGAAGACGTTCTTGATGTGCCGGGAGATGACGGACTTGTCGCGCTGGAAAAGCTCAGCCAACTGGTTGAGCGACAGCCAGACGGTCTCGCCCTGTATCCGGACTTCCAGGCGGGCGCGGCCGTCCTCGCTCCGGTAGAGCAGGAACTCACCACCCGGCCGCGCGGGGATCATCTCTCCGCTCACGCGGTCACCTCTCTCAGCAGGGTCATGATCTCGCCTTCCAGGGCCTTGATGTCGGCCTCGATCTCTTCGAGTGGGCGCGGGGGCTCATAGCGGTAGAAATGGCGGTTGAGAGGAATCTCGTAGCCGACCTTGGTCTTGGAGTGGTCGATCCAGGCGTCGGGCACATGGGGCAGCACCTCACGCTTGAAATACTCCTCCACTTCCACTTTGAGGGGCACGCTCTCGGTGTCGCGCAGGTCGGCGTCCGGCTCAGGATTGCCCTGACGGTCGCGGCAGATGTCGGCTGTCTCGTCGCGTTCGGACAGGGCGGCCAGCACAGCCTTGAGTTCGGCGCGGACAATCACATTCTTGTCATAACAATGTGTTATTACACCATTTTCTTGCTTGACTTTGGATTGGTTACTCGCAAAGTTACTCACTCGTGAGTGCTCTTGCACCTTTTTGATCCCACCACTTTTTACCCCCAAATTAGGCAAAAACTCTGCGTGAATGAGTGTCAACGGTCGTAGCGGCCGAGACCCTGGACTTTAGACCGTCCCCCCCAGGCTGTCTATTGGAGGAGGGAAGATCAAAAAATTCCCTCAATTTTGCCGGCGTGCGTAAAAAGTACCATTCACGGTCTCGGAGGGCGGCCGTCCAGACTTTTGCCCGCCCCCCCCTCAGGCCATCCCCATCGGTCACTTTTTTCCGTTTTTTTGTCCAAAACTCTGCGTGAATTTTCGGTTGCGGTCCAGGCCGGC
>Ga0326727_10018175_pt1 | contig 14405 bp, 14 predicted proteins | sample MB2enrmetagenome_FD_207643 | JGI IMG/M metagenome (GOLD analysis project Ga0326727, IMG submission 207643) | Lab enriched peat soil microbial communities from McLean, Ithaca, NY, United States - MB29MY | ecosystem: Environmental > Terrestrial > Soil > Wetlands > Peat | place: USA: New York...
AAGGTCTGGCCCGAGATGGATAGCCCGACGATAAAGGCAATGATGGTCATCAACAGGATGTTGGTGCCAATCCCGGTCTGGTAGGTGTAGTAATGGGTGATGCGGTTGTTGAATTCCTCCTTGGTGAAGGCCACGTAGCCAAGTTTGGCGACTTGCCGCTTGATGCCGGCCACGGCCGCGTCGTTCTTCGGCTGCACCAGGACATACGACATGGTGAAACGCGTCGAGGGAAGGTATTCGATCGCGCGATGATAGGTGGTATACAGTGTGGGCACGCCGTTCAACCCGTTGGAGACGACCCGGGCAATGCCCACAATCGTGCCGCGGTGATCATTCAATTCGAAGGCCGTGCCAATCTTGGGGTTCTCCAGCTTGGAAAACTCAGCGTCATCCACCACGAAAAAGGTGTTGTCGGCATAGATGTCCTGGATGTTGCCCTGTTCCAGTTCCGGCCGCCCAAACAGGCTGCTGTCGTCCAGGCCGACCACATTGACCCCTTGATACGTGCCGCTGGCCAGCTTGACCAGCGCCCCCCCCATAAAAAGCGGCACCGCATAGCTCACCCCGTCCATGCTGCGCGTCGCGTCCAGCACATAGTCCGGCAGGGGGATCGGACTCGTGGCCGTATTGACCGCCGGATCCATGATCCACATCGCCGCCCCGATATTGGTGACCGGTGAAAAGGCCCGGTTGAGAATGCCCGCGAACATGGCCGTCATTTCCATCATCAGAAACACGGCGAAGGTGATCCCGATCAACAGGGCGAAAAACTTGCCCCGATCATTGACCAGCAGCTTGAAGCCGATCCGGAGGATGCCGCGGTATCTCATAAAAGATCATTTCTGCCCGATGAACACATCCACCATTTGGCCCGGATAGACCGGGGCGTCCTGCTTTTGGAACCGGAAAATCACCGGCAGCACCCGCAGGTCCACTTGCTCCTGCTTCTGATTGGACAGCTCGATCTTGGGGGAGATGTAAGGCTGCACCCGGACGAACTCCAGCGGCACCTTGATATCCGTCCCAGTGATCTGCATCTGCGCCTGGATATGCCACTTTGACGGCAGCCGTGAGACCAGAATCTCGTCCACGAAACAGCGCACGTCCAAGTAGTCTTGCGGGCCGCTCATGATCACCAGCGGGTCGAACAACTCGGTATACGTGTCATAGTTGCCCTGCGAAGATACATATCCGCCGACCGCGGCATTGACCGCCAGCACCACGCCATCCACCGGCGCTTGGACTGAATAATATTGCAACAGCGCGTCGGCCGCTTTGAGGGCGGCGGCCGCCTGGTTGACGGTGTCCTCCGCCGTATCCAACACGCCCTTGCTGACGGACTTCGCATCCAGATCATAAGCGGCACGGTCTTTGTCATATTGGTCGCGCGCCAGTTTCAAGTTGGCGGCCGCCAGTTCCGTGTTGGCTCGCGGCACGGAATCTTCAATGGCGAACAACCGCGTGCCGGCTTTCACCGACTGGCCTTCCTGCACCCATACCTGGGTGATGGGCCCGGAAACCTGCGGGAAGATATTGATGTTTTCGCCGCTCGGCAGGTCGCTCTCCACCATGCCGTTGGCATAAATGGCCGATTCAAACGGGTTGCTCACCGGTTTAAATACCGGCGGCTGGGCCTTTCGCTCCAGGCCAAAAATATAGGCGGCCACCAGCCCGGCCAGAATTCCGATGAAAGCAACTGCAAAAATAATCTTGTTGCCAATGGGCCGCCTGGGCGCGCTGGCCTTGGTGGCCACCTGGGTCGCGGCTGGTTTGGCCTCAGCTTTGGGTTCCATCTCGCCTTTGGGTTTGCTCCCGGCTTTGGCCTCCGGTTTGATCGCCGCCTTGGCCTCAGGCTGCGGCGCGTCCGTTTTGGTAGCATGGGTAAGCGCCAGTGCCTTGGGATCAGGTTTGCCCCCGGTTGGCTTGGCTTCAGGCGTGGGTGCGGTGGGTTCCACTTTCGGGTCAGCCGCTTTTACTTCAGGATTTGGCTCGTCGGGATTCATTCGGTTCCTTGGTCTGCCGCGGTGAGAATTCCATCTTCCATGTGAAGAATCCGGTCCGCATATTCATTGATGCGCGCATCATGGGTCACAATCAGGATGCAGCGCTTCTCATTCAAAATCTTCTCTTTGACGAAAGAGATGATCATCCTCCCGGTGTCACCATCCAGGGAGGCGGTTGGTTCATCGAGAATCAGGATCTGCGGCTGGCTGATGATTGCGCGCGCGATCGCCACCCGCTGTTGCTCCCCGCCGGACAATTTCACCGGCAGAATCTCGCCCCGGTCTTTCAGACCGACGATCTCCAGGTATTGCCTCGCCTCGGCGATGGCTTCGTCCCAGTTGTGCTGCTTGAGAATCAGCGGGATGGCGACGTTCTCGGCCGTGGTCAGCCGTGGAAATAGATGATAATCCTGAAAGACGAAGCCGATAGTGTTCAGGCGGAAATCAGCCAACTGGTCGTTGTCCAGCGTCCAAATATCCGCCCCTTTGACCATCACCTGGCCGGCGTTGGGACGCAGAATGCCGGAAAGCATGCTCAGCATCGTCGTCTTGCCGCTCCCGGAAGGGCCGACAATGAACAGCATCTCGCCAAAATGAGCGACCAACGTGACGTTATTCACCGCCGTCTTCCGGGTGTCGCCTTCGCCAAACCATTTGGTCAGACCGGTGGCGGCAATCGCCTGGCTTCCGGTTGCTTCTGCCATGTCGGAATTCATGTTTATCGCAACCAGTACGCGTTGCCGTTAAAATTCGTCCGCCCACGGTCCGCGAACAGGCAGCCCCCATCCGGCGTGCACGTTTATTCTGCCGGAGTCCACGAGTCATCCGGGTCATAACTCGTCATCGACTTCGCGGTTTTTTCCGTCCCGGCTTCCAGGTTCTTTTGATAGATCTTGCCTTGTTGATTGACGATAAACGTCATCACGCCCGTGTTCCCCCATTCCGCCGGCCAGGCGACCAGCGCAAAGCCGCCAATCATGCGACCGTTGATCAGGTAATTATACTTTCCACCTGGTGCGTGTTTTCCCTGGCGAGTCAGGATTTTAAAATAATAGCCATGATACGGTGCCTGCTCGTCATTCAGCATTTTGGCGGTGTGCCGATAACCCTCCACGCAGGCCTGCGCGATGAAAGGGCCCAAAGGACTCAACACGTCGTCCGCTTCCGTCACCGGCCAGAAAAGACCATCGTGGGTGCCGGGTGTGCTGCGCAAAAACTGGGCATAGGACAGCACCCCGTCCCCTCCCCTATCCGCGCTGGCATATTCGCGTTGTGCATCCACATACGCGTAGGCAACACTCATCGCGCCCAATTCGTCCTGGCCAACGCGCCGGGCCAGGATCTCCTCCGCGCCGGCGGCGGTATCGAAATTCCACAGCGCACCCTGTTTGACGAGGGGAATGGGAAACGGCCAGCCGTCCGCCCCCAACGCCAGCGTGGCATTGGATTCGGAATATTGGATCAATTGCGCCTTTTCGGTCAGCCGCTGAACAAACCGCTTGAATTCTTCGGTGGCTTGGACGGCATCCGGCGAAATCAACTCCTGTCCGACCGGACCAAAGAGCAAGTGCAGGGCGTTGGTGTCATTGTCCCGGGCGGCCGCCACCAGTGCCTTGACGGCGTCATCCGGGGAACTGAAAGTTTGCTCCGCTGCCGCGGCGACCCCCAACGGCAGGGCCAAACCCAGTCCCAACACCACCCGCAAGGCTCGACGCCAAACAGGAAACAAGTTTGTTTTCAGCCGCAAAGTATTTTTAAGAATCATAGGAAGAAAGGGATTAACGTCGGCCGCCACCACCATGACCACCGCCACCGCTGAAACCGCCGCCGGCCGGTGCCGACCGCGAGACTGGGGCCGAGTGTGAAACCGGCGCCGAGCGAGTGACCGCCTGCATGCTTTGCTGGCCGCGATTGCTATAAGTTTTTGTTTCGCTCGTACTCTGTATGCCAATGAAGGCCCCTTTCGGTTCTGACCGACTGACGGCGGCGGCACGCCCACCGCCGACCGGCGTGGACCGGGAAACACTCCCCTGGACTTGCGCTGGCCGGGCCACCGGATGCGCCAGCGCTTGTCGGATGGCCGCCGGCGTGGCCCCGCGCGCCTGCGCATTTCCACCATAACCCCGGTCGCCCCGGTTGGAAGCAACGGCGCCGGGATGGCTGTCCGCGCGCCAGACGCCCGCATGACTCAGGTCGCGCTGACGCCCTGATTCGTGCCACCAATTGGCGGGACGCCGGTAGCCGTTGCCCCAGAAAATCAGGTTGCCGCCGGCCCAATCACAATCGTAGCCCATCCAAACACCGAAGGGGTAACCGACACCGAAGGTGATGTACGGGGGGCCATAGAAGGTATCAAAATAAACCTCACTTGGCTGATAGACCGGCACATAAATCACCTGCGGATCCGCCGGCACAATTTCAATGTCATTGCCGTCAGTGATCACCTGTTGCTGTGGCGTGGAGGACAAGTTGCCGAGTTTCGACGCCGTGGCGCGCAGGCGTTGGATGGAGTTCATCACGTCGGGTTGTTGATTCAGGAAAGCCTGACCCACTTGCGCCGTCCAATTCAAGTTATCATCCATCCATTTCAAAACGCTGGGGTAGCGGGCCACGGCCTGCACGCTGGCGTCCCACGGCTGCTGCCCGAGCTGGTTGGGATCGCCGCCGCCGCTGATATAGCGGTTGGCCAGCACCACCTGGGTGGGCAGCGTGGTGGCCGGCAAGATCTCGGCGATCAGCGGGTCGGGATAGAGTGCAATCGGGCCAAGCAATTGGTCCAACTGCGCGGCGGGGAGCGGCTGATAACCCGGCACCGGGGGCGGAACCGCCACCTGGCCCCGCACCAACATGGCCGCGCCCATAAACAGGCACAGCAGTAACGGAATTCCAAGCAATGACTTTTTCACAACTTTAATATTCGATCAGGCCGTTATTTATCATGATCCGCCGCCGGGCAGTCACCATCAACGGCCGTGGCCGCGGCCCCTCCAACCCCTGCCCGCCGGTAGATTCCCGGTTTGGCAACCTCATTTTTCCACCACGGCGTTCGTCACCCCTTCATCCGCCACCAGCGTCCAATCGCTGCCTGGATTGTATTCCTTCATCGCCGCCGCCAGCCGGGAGGTCTTTTCCCCAAAATTCCGCTGATAGACTTTGCCCTCCTGGTTGACAATAAAAGTCATGATGCCGGATTGATCCCACTTTTCCGGATAAGCCACCAGGGCGAATCCGCCGGTTAAGTTGCCATCGCTCATATAATCCAGTTTTCCGCCGGGGGCATACTCGCCCTGCCGGGTTAAGATCTTGAAATAATAGCCATGAAACGGGTGCGGACCGTTGCCCTGATGGCTAACGTAACCTTCGGCATGAGCCTCCGCCACCAGGGGACCGAACGGGCTGGCCGCCTCATTTTCCGCCGCGGGCCAATAGAGACCATCCTTCTGGCCGGGGGTGCTCTTGAATTTCCGCGCGTAGGTCAAGGCTCCGCGGTTGGCCGGATTCACGCTGGCATATTGCTTTTGGGCCACCACATAAGCCCGGCAAACGCCAATCGCGTGGAGTTCATCCTTGCCAATGTGCCGGTTGACGATTTCCGCCTTGCCCGCCAGCGTGTCGAAATGCCATTGCCCGGCCGCCTTCACCAGCGGAATCGGCATGGGCCAGTTGTTCGTGCCCACTTCGAGCGTGATTTTGTCGTCGCCCTCATTTATTTGATTGCACCCCTGCGTCAGGGCGTTGGCGAAGTGTTGGGCATTATTGGCATCCTGCACTTTGTCCCCGCTCTGAAGATTGTGATACTCCGGGCCGAAGATTTCCTGCAAGGCAGCCTGATCCTTGGCTTCCGCGGCCGTCTGCAAGGCTTTGATGGCCTCCTCTGGCGAGGCGAACTGCCGCTCCGCAATGGGCGGATTGGCGGCGGTTGTTTCGGGTTCCGCCGCATACAAGGTGGCCGGCAAGGCACCGCCGGCGCCAGCCAGCAAAAGGCCGGCCATGAAGCTGGGAAAACGGACCAATAGGTTGGAAAAATTCATAGGTGTAGTAACTGTGGTGTTGTCTGGTTAGATTTTGCGTGGCTCCGGTTCATGGCTGGCATCAGCGCTTGCCTCCGCCATGTCCCCCGCCGGCCGGATGCGCCGCCGCATGGCTTTCAGCTCCCCGATGACTGTAACCGCGCACATCGTGGCCCCGGTCATAGCCGCCGCCGAACAGATAAACATCCGGTTCCGGGGCCACCACCACTTCCCCATAACCGCCGCCGCCGCCAACCCAGCCCACGCAGCCAGTGGAGCCGACCAGCACCGCAACGGCCAGCACTAGCTCGAGCCGGACCACAAAAATAAAGATCTTATTCATAGCTCACAGATTACCCGATCAAGACATCCTCCGCCATGGGGTGTTTTCCCCAGTTCTTTAATGCTTTTCTATTCGTACGTTATAGTTACGTTGCCACCAACAATTCTGATTTTCGTAATAGTAAGCATTGTACCGGATAGGATACGATAAAACTGCGTTTTGTCTGACAAGGGAACCGTAAACGTTTTGGTGCTTAGATCAAGGGATTGACCGATGGCGTTTGAGTACAAACCGGTGACCACTGACGCAGATACCAAGGTGGGTGTTGACACCGCAGCCGGAGAAGTGACCGTATCTGCGGCCAGTGTAACCGCCGTTTGCGCCAGGAGCTGGCCGTTAACCGAGGTGCCAGTCCCCAGATTGATTGCGGTTTTGGCCAGGATAATTCCCTCAAAGTGAGCAGTGGTTCCAATAGAAACATCTCCGAAACTCTGCCAAAACATGTTGCTCGCTAAGGCGCCACCGGATAGCTTAACTTGTGTGCCATTCGCCTGGGTTATTTTGCCCGCAATCTGAAAAACCCAGACATCGTTTGGACCGCCATTGAGCGTTACGTCGGATGAGATCAAAACATCAGTGCTCCATTTGTAGAGACCGGGAACCAGCGTAAGTCCGCCAATTTGGCCGGCACCCAGTTCGGTAAAATCCGGTCCGGTTCGGCCCGCAGCATCCGTGTAAGCGGTTTGCATATCGTTCACGGCCGTGGTCAGGTTGACCGGTGTCGGCGCCGCATAATTGGCTGCATAAACTTGCCCAATCACCTGTGCGGAGGTGGCAAACGGACTGCCAGCAGATAGACTTAACGCAAATCCCGTGATGGCTGACGCGTCAATGGGACTCACGCCAATGTTGCCGGTAATGATGGAGGTTGGAACCGTGGAGATGCCTGATTTGGCTAGAATCACAAAATTGCCGGCCGTGCCGAGGTTAACCTGGGTTTGCGTGGCCCAGGAGTTGTTGTTCGCGAGGGAGGCAGCCAGCAGGAAAATTGCGCAAATTCGCAAACGCTTTGAATTGGTCCGGGTTTTATCAGGGTATATTTGCATATGATTTGAAAGTTTGGACTGTTTGCGTATATATGACACTGTTAACATATTAGCGGACCAGCCAGTTGTTCGCCATAAGGTGTAATCCTGATGGGGAGAAGGCCCCATAGCAAACGACCGGTCCTCAGACCAACATAGTGCTCGCAACGAAATCCATGACATTATTATAAAACAGAACATTATGACTATTAACAAATCCGTGGTGGCAATTTTCAAATCGCATGTGGAAGCCGAGACTGCCGTCAGGGAACTCCAGCGAGCCGGCTTTGACATGAAAAAACTATCCATCGTGGGCCGTGACTATCACACCGATGAAAACGTGGTCGGCTATTACAATAGCGGAGACCGCATGAAATATTGGGGAAAACTGGGAGCGTTCTGGGGTGGTTTCTGGGGCTTGTTGTTCGGCTCGGCGTTCTTTTTTATTCCCGGTGTGGGGCCGTTGCTCTTCGCGGGACCGATTGTGACGTATATCGTCGGGGCTCTGGAAGGCGCGGTGGTGGTGGGCGGTTTGAGCGCGTTGGGGGCCGGACTTTACGGCATGGGCATCCCCAAGGATAGTATCCTGCAATACGAGACCGCGGTGAAAAGCGGCCGGTATGTCTTGATCGCCCATGGTTCCGAGGTGGAAACGGTGCACGCCCGGGAGATCCTCAGCCGCACGAACCCGGACGTCCTGGAAGAACATCAGCCCGGCACCGCCAAAAACTCTTGCGCGGCGGAGCCACAGTTGGTTGAAGGCTTCAGCACGGCCCCGTGAATCGCCCATCCGTCCTCGGGCCGCACGTTTAGAACCACCGGCAGTGTGCCCCGCCAGGGCTCACTGCCGCTTCCTCATTGGGGATGCCGCTCCCCTGGTCCGGTACCGAGTAGCGCTTTCCGGCTTTGGCCCGGGCCGGTGACCCGGTTCAAAACACTCCCTCAAATGTACCGTCATGAGAAGTGATGAACCGGGACGCCTTTGTATTCCACGTTCCAGTTACTTGTCATTCACGACTTCAGCGTCAATGACCGGTTCCTTCTCTGGCGTGTGGTCGTTTGGCATTGGTTCCGCCTCAGGCGGTGGCCCGGCGGGACCGCCCGCCGCTTCGTTGGCCGGACGTTTCTGGTCCCCGGCTGTCTTATAGAGTTCCGCTGAAACCGTCTGCCAGACCGCGTTGAGTTTTTCGCTGGCCGTCTTGATGGGCGACGAGTCGTTGCCCTTGAGTGCTTCCTTGACCGCGTTGGCGGCGGCTTCCAGGCTGCGCTTGCTTTCGGCGGAGATTTTATCCGCGTTGTCCTTCAACAACCTTTCAGTGCGATAGACCGCGCTATCGGCCTCATTGCGCGTCTCCAGCTCCTCCTTCCGCTGGCGATCTTCTTCCGCGTGCAGTTCTCCATCCTTGCGCATTTTCTCAATTTCCTCCTTGGAGAGGCCGCTGCTGGCAGTGATGGTGATCTTCTGCTCCTTGCCCGTGCCGAGATTCTTGGCGCTGACGTGCAGGATGCCGTTGGCATCAATGTCAAAACTGACTTCAATCTGTGGCAGGCCGCGCGGCGCAGGCGGAATGTCATCGAGATTAAACTTGCCGATCGTCTTGCTGTCCTTGGAAAACTGGCGTTCCCCCTGCAAGACATGGATTTCCACGCCCGGCTGGTTGTCCGCCGCGGTGGAAAAGGTCTGCGCTTTGCGGGTCGGAATCGTCGTATTGCGCTCAATCACCTTGGTGAACACTCCCCCCAGCGTCTCAATGCCAAGTGACAATGGGGTCACATCCAGCAACACCACATCTTTGACGTCTCCCTTGAGCACGCCGGCTTGAATGGCGGCGCCAATCGCAACCACTTCGTCCGGATTGACTCCCTGATGCGGCGGCTTATTGACCAGCGTGCGGGCGGTCTCGACGACGCGCGGCATGCGCGTCATGCCGCCAACCAACACAAGTTCGTCGATCTTCGCCGCCTCGAGGTTGGCGTCCTTCAAACATGCTTTCACTGGCCCAATGGTGCGCTCGAATAGTTTTTCCGTGATCTGTTCCATCTTGGCGCGCGTGAGCGCCTTCTGAATGTGCTTTGGCCCGCTCGCATCCGCCGTGATGAACGGCAGGTTGATCTCAAAGGTGGTGGAACTCGAAAGCGCGATCTTGGCTTTCTCAGCTTCTTCCTTGATGCGCTGGAGCGCGTCGGGCTGCTGGCGAAGATCCATCCCGGATTCCTTCTTGAATTCGTCAAGGATCCAATCCATCAGCAAGTTATCCCAGTCATCGCCGCCGAGATGCGTGTCGCCGTTGGTGGCTTTCACTTGAAACACCCCATCGCCGATTTCCAGCACCGAGATGTCAAATGTTCCGCCGCCCAAGTCGTACACGGCGATCTTCTCGTCTTTCTTCTTGTCCAGGCCATAGGCCAGCGAGGCAGCCGTCGGTTCGTTGATGATCCGGAGCACTTCCAGGCCGGCGATGCGGCCGGCATCTTTCGTGGCCTGGCGCTGCGAGTCGTTGAAATAGGCCGGAACGGTGATGACGGCTTGCGTGATTTTCTCGCCCAGCCGGGTTTCGGCGTCCGTTTTGAGCTTGGCCAGAATCATGGCGGAAATTTCCGGCGGCGAGAACCGCTTGGCCTTGCCCCCCACTTCAACTTCCACCGCGACATCCCCGTTGGCCGTCTTGACCACCTTGTAAGGCACGCGTTTGATCTCTTCCTGCACCTCATCAAACTTGCGGCCCATGAAACGCTTGATGGAATAAACCGTGTTGCGTGAATTCGTCACGGCCTGGCGCTTGGCGGCGTCGCCCACCAGGCGGTCGCCCGCTTTGGTAAACGCCACCACCGAAGGTGTCGTGCGCCGGCCTTCCGAATTCTCCAGCACGGCAGGCTCGCCGCCTTCAATGACCGCCATGCAGGAGTTTGTCGTACCCAAATCAATACCGATTATTTTTGACATAAATTAATTAGATTAGCGTTTTTTGTCATCGCGCCGCGGCTGCACATGCCCGCGGGCATCCTTTCGAAAACGATCATTGCGCGTGGCGTGGCCTCGCCAATCCGCATGTCCCCTTTCCCAGCCGTGGAAGCGTGCCAGCCGGTCCGGCCCGGCGACCAGCCAGACATCCCCGGGTCCCAGATAGAGATACTGGTCTCCGACCACGCCGACATACTCAACCCCATCCCAGGCATAGGCCTCGGGGACCATTACCGGCTCCACGACCACGCCGGGCGGCGCGACCACCACGGTCGGCGGCGCCACCTCCACTGCCGGCGCCAAGGCAATCGTCGGCACATACAACTCCGCATGCCCGTTGGGTTGAATCACACACCCTGACACTAACGCTAATCCTCCACATGCCATGGTCAGGATAATTGCGGGCACACACCGGGTCTTTTGATTCGTTCTTTTCATTCTTGGTCCAATTCCGTTGGTTAATTGACTTGGGTGACCCCAGCAGGGGTCTCCTCCACGGTCATTAGATTACGCGTTGGTTAAAGCCGCTGCTATGGGGTGTTTTACGGTTATCACGCCGGCAACGGCTCGCGTTCAATTGCGGCAGGAGAGATACTTAGGGCATGAGGGTCTTACCCGAAGCTTATTATGAATCGGTTATTCAGAATTTATTTTTTAGGGGGGTAACCAGCGGGTGCCAGGAAGACTACCGAGTTTACCGTTTGATGACCCATCAGCCGACGGAGAGGCCGAGGGTCCGGCCGATTAAGGCGGTGACCAGCATGGCCAGGGCGCCACCGAGCGTCACTCGCAGAGCGGCACGCCCCATCGACGCGCCGCCAAGACGACCGCCAAATGCTCCCAGCGCCGCGAGACTCAACAGCGAGCACACGGCCATCACGGGAACCCGCCGCGCCGCGGGCGCGGCCATCAGAGCCACGATCGGGATCACGGCAAACGAGGCAAAGCTCACCGCCGAGATCCACGCCGCCTGCAAGGGGCGCGCGAGCGATGTCTGGTCAATGCCCAGCTCGTCGTGCACGTGCGCACCGAGACGGTCATGCGCACTGAGTTGTACCGCCACCTTCATTGCGAGCGCGGGTTCCAAGCCCCGTTTCACATAAATCAAGGCCAGCTCCTGCAATTCGGCTTGCGGCTCCGTGGCCAGCTCGCACTTTTCAAGCCCGATATCCGCCTGCTCCGCATCGCGTTGGGCGCTGACCGAAACATATTCTCCCACCGCCATCGACATCGCCCCGGCCACCAAGCCCGCCGCGCCGGCGATCAGGACGACCTTTTTAGCGCCGGAGGCCGCCGCCACGCCAATCATGAGGCTGGCGGTCGAAACGATGGCATCGTCCGCCCCGAGCACGGCGGCTCGCAACCAACCGGTGCGCCCGCTGCGGTGTATTTCCGCGGCACTTAGGGGAATCACGGCTTTCATCTTAGGTTTCGTTGATCGCCGCGAGCACCCAAATCAAGTTAAGAAGATTTCGATCAGGCCGGCGAGGGCGTTCAAGGTTTGGCAGGCGCGCTTTATCTGCGGGCCAACTACAGCCCAAGCCGGTGATAAGCACGTTTTTGCTTCCTACCCCTGGCGGCACGTTGCCTATGCAGGCGCATCGAGGGAGCTTACGCGCACCAGTTTTTTGTTCACGAACTCCTGGATGCCGAGGCGGGAAAGCTCGCGGCCATAACCGGAATTCTTAATGCCTCCGAAAGGCAAATCCACGGCCGTCCACGTCGGGTGGTTGATGAAGACCATGCCCGTTTCCAGGCGGCTGGCCACGCGCTTTCCGCGCGCGATATCCGCCGTGAAAACCGAGCCGCCCAAACCGAACTCCGAGTCGTTGGCCAGGTCCACGGCTTCCTCGTCGTCCTTGACGCGGAAAATCAGGGCCACCGGCCCAAAAAACTCTTCATAGTAGGCGGGATTGTTCGGCTTGATGTTCGTCAAAATGGTCGGCTCCATGAAAGCGCCGGGTCGATCAATGCGTTTGCCGCCCAGCGCGATTTTTGCGCCTTTGGCGACCGCCCGTTTGATTTGACCGAGCAGTTGCACCAAGGCCGCTTCGGTGGAGAGCGGCCCGAGCGTCGTCGTCGGCTCCATCGGGTCGCCCGGTTTGAAGGCCGCCAGCGCCGTCTGAAATTTTTCAAGAAACTCGTCGGCCAAAGATTCAGCGACGATGAACCGCTTACCAGCCACACAGCATTGGCCCATGTTGTTCATCTTCGCCCAGACGGCCCACCGGACGGTCTGGTCGAGGTTGGCATCGTCCAGCACAATGAAGGCGTCGCTGCCGCCCAATTCCATGGTGGTTTTCTTCAGATTCTGCCCGGCGCGGGCGGCGACGTTTTTGCCCGCATCCACGCTGCCGGTCAAGGCCACGCCTTCGATCCGGGGATCATCAATCACGCGCTCCACCTGCTGATACGAAATAAGCAGATTGGTATAGGCGCCGGCGGGCGCACCAGCCTCGAGCCAAAGTTTTTCAAAGGCGATGGCGCATTGCGGCACGCACCCCGCGTGTTTCACCATCACGACATTACCCGCCATCAAATTCGGCGCGGCAAAGCGCGCCAGCTGGTAATAGGGAAAATTCCAGGGCTGGACACCAAAGAGCACCCCGAGCGGATTATTTTCAATCACCGCCTCGCCCGCACCCGGCGCGAGCGTTTGCGGGGCGAGAAAGCTCTCCGCATTTTTGGCGTAGTATTCAAGGATTTGCGCGCTCAACTCCACTTCCCCGCGTGCCTCGGCAATCAGTTTGCCCATTTCCAGCGTCACCGGCCGGGCAAACTCATCCACCCGCGCCCGCAAAATGGCGGCAGCTTTGGCCACCACCACCGCTCGTTCGGCAAACGTCTTAAACCGCCAGGTTTCAAAACAGGTCTCGGCGGTTTTGAGCGCAGCTTCGAGCTGCGGGTTGGTAAGTTCCTTGAACTTCTTGAGGACTTTGCCGGTGGCGGGATTGACACTTTGGTAGCTCATGAAAGCAAAGATAACGGTTGGCGATCAGCAGAGATATGGGGTGTTAACCCCAGGGCTTTTGAAACAAAAAAAATTCCACCGGCAGCTTGGGACCGCCGGCGGAGTGTCCTGGCCGCTGGGATTCAAGTTGCCGGCTGGCCGGCGGGCAGGGAAAAGTGCTGCCGAACCATGGACACAATCTGTCCTTCGGTCATTTTATCGGTCGTTTTCAGCACAATCAGCGGCAGGGCGCCCGCTTGTTTTTCGAATCGCTTCTTGAGTTCACCCTTCGTTTCGCCGGGCCCGAAGATGAGAATTGATCCGCAATGGCGAAGCTGCATGACGATGGCATCGTAGTAACGGGCAAGCTGCCCGGTATATTCCCGCTGGCGCGAATCATCGGCGGGAACTTCTTGCGCCTCAAAGCGCCCGTGGTCTGGCTCTCCGGACCGCCGAAGTTGTTGTTCCGCGCTCGATTGGATGCGCTTGGTTTCCGTCCCTTGATCCTTCAGTTCCACGATCACGGCTTCGCGATGATCAATCCAAAGTCCTGCGTTTGCTTTCATAATTTTTTTTACTCCTGTTTGCGTCACGATTTTCCTTCCTCCGCTGCCTTGGTGGCTTGGCGGCTTTGATCCAATTCTGCGCCGGCAATGCCTTCGTCCACCAACCGTTCGTTATCGCTCCGGCCTTCCTCATCCTCATCGGCGCTGGGGGCCGCCGGCACCCTATGCCCCGTTGAGCCGGGCAGCGGGTCCCAGCGTTCGGTTTCAGGCGCGGCATCCAGCGCCGCCTCTTTGGACTCCATGCCCGGCTCGCCCGTCAATTCGCGCTTGGCCTGTTCCCAATCGGATTTCGACACTTCTGGCGCGGAGCGGCCGTTCAGAAGCGCCAATTCCACGGCCCGCTCGCGCACCATTTTCCGGGTGACGGTGCCCAGGCCGCCGGAATTTTCGGTCAAGGCGCCTTGCTTTAGCGGATTGGGGTTCATGGCGCGGATTTAGTTCCGGTTTTGAAAACCGTGCGTGCGGGTGAGCTTGCGTTCCGCGGTCAATTCGGCCTCCGCTTGCAGCCAATGCTGCACGTCACAGCCGTCCGGCGACCCCTGGTTC
>Ga0326727_10018176_pt1 | contig 14404 bp, 11 predicted proteins | sample MB2enrmetagenome_FD_207643 | JGI IMG/M metagenome (GOLD analysis project Ga0326727, IMG submission 207643) | Lab enriched peat soil microbial communities from McLean, Ithaca, NY, United States - MB29MY | ecosystem: Environmental > Terrestrial > Soil > Wetlands > Peat | place: USA: New York...
GTTTCCATAGGCACTTCCATTATGCGGGAAAGGACAGGCGAACGGCCGTCTTTCCGATCTCGCGAGTTACTTCCAGTTGGCCCGCGCCTCCGAAGAGAAGTTCCAGGCGCGCGATAAGATTGCCCAGGCCGTGGTCGGGAGTGATGGCATCGAGCGAAAAGCCGGGTCCATCGTCGAGCACTTCCAGCCGGATGCGGTTCGAGTCCTTCGATGCGGCGATCTGGATCGCGGCTCCCTGCGCGCGCTGCGCCACCACGTGCTTGACCGCATTCTCCACCAGGGATTGAAGCGCCAGCGGGGGCACTTTCACGTCCTGAAGAGTTTCGGGAATCGCGATCTCATAACTCAAACGGGCGCCGAATCGGGTCTTCTCGATCTCCAGATAGTCGCGCACCACCTTGAGTTCCTGGTTGAGCGGGACCAGGCCGGTCTGGTTGGCATTCAGCGCGAAGCGAAGCAAAGAAGCGAGTTTGCCGACGGTATCTTCGGCCAGCCGCGGGTTGCTCGGAATGAGCGCGGCGATGGAGTTGAGCGTGTTGAAGAGAAAGTGCGGATGGATGCGGGATTCGAGCGCGGAGAGGCGGGCCTCGGCGAGCAGTTTGTAGGCGCGCTCCTGTTCGACCTGCTTTGTGCGCAGCTCGATGGTTGCGGCCTGGAGCTTGTTGAGAAGCGTGTAATAGGCTGCCATGGCAAGCCCGATCACCAGCGTGATGACGACGCAGAAAGGAAAGTCCGCCCGGAATCGGAACCAGTAGAAGTTGCGGGGAACAATTCCGAAGATCTGCAAGACGAGGCCGGCCACAAGGCATCCTATGGTAGCCGTGCATAGCAGAGCCAGCGCCTGCATGAGAACGACCAGGCGGGGGTATCTGTCGGTGAAGCGAAAGCCAAGCCAGTGCAGAAGAAACGCCGAAGGCATGCCGATGGTCACGGAATAGACAAAAGCGGTCAGGACAGTGGTCTCAGTCTCCGACAACCGCATGACTCCCAGGGAGAGCAAGAGCGCAACGACGATCAGCGTAACTGCGCAAATCATCAGTATCACTCGGAACAGTATTGACTTGAAACCTTTGTCCGGCTCCGGTTTTGCGCAGAGATTGGTCATGGCCGAATTGGTTACGAATGTCATAGCTGAAATCGGACTCCTGCCGAAGTGGCTGTGGCGTAAGGCGTGGCGCCATAATCCGAGGCGCTGCTGCCTGTTGGAATCTGCAGGTGCGTGTAAGCGGAAAAGTGGTTGCCGAACCTTCGATTGGCGTCGAAGATGACGATGGAACTGCGGTCGTTGAGATTTGCCACCACCGCGGCGGACAAGTCCCATTGCTTCCAGCCGGGCAGTTCCCTGAGGCGATTCTTGTAAGCCGTGAAGAACGCATAACTCTGCCTCCCCGCAAGTGGGGAGACGGTGCTGTCCCGATAATAGGGGATGTTGGGCGGCGTGTAGAACTCGCCGATGAAAGCTATGCCCGAAGTAGTGGTGTACTTGGCGCCGAGAAGCGCCGCTTCATGCTCGCGCCAGGCGGCCTCGCCGTGTACTTCCCAGGCCTGGCCTAAAACATGGGTGAAGGTAAGACCGCCAAAGGCGTCTCCGCCGCGGTCGTCGCCGGCAATCAAAGCTGTGTCGAATCCATGCACCAGAATGTTATACCGGAAGGCGGTGGTGTCGTGCAGGTTGGCCGAGGCGGGGGCGAGCGCGGCGCTCGACCAGGCAAGCGTGAAGGCGTGCGATCCGTGTACATAGTCGGCCTTGACCATGTCGCGGCCTTCATAAAGGTTGAGCCGGTCGGTAGGATTGGTGGGATCGCGGGGTGGGTCGAGCACGCCGGCCGGACTGAAGGCGTAACCGGTTCCCCAGCGCACGATTCTTCGGCCCACCATGAAATCGAAGTCTCCGGCGGATAGGCCGGCATAACTCTCCTTGACGCGCAACTGCGTGCGCGTGCCGGTAAACGGCTCAAGCGCGGCGCCAAGGGCTGCCGCCGCGGCGGTGTTTCCCGGCGGAAGCTCGAAGTCCGCCGCGGACAAGCCGCGATATGTTTCGGCCAGGCCCACCACGCTCGATGCCAGCGTCCAGCGAGAGCGATAGCGGAGAGTAAAGGATGGCTCGAGCAGCAACTGATTCTGAAACAGCGTGACGGAAGGAGCGATCAGGAACTGGCTCGCCTGCGGCGGCAGCGGAGGAGTCAGGTTGCTATAGAATGTTGCATCGTCGATAGCGGCGAAGGAGTATCGGAAATCATGTCGGGGCGCGGGCGGAGGCGCCTCCTGGGCTGGGTTATCCTGGGTGGGCTTTTCCTGGTTCGATTTGTCCGGGGCCGGACTGTCCTGCGCCGCTAACTGCAAGCAGGCCGCGAGGAGAATTGCCGGGATCGGGAGCCGATGTTTCATTGGGTGTAACTCCCCTTGCCAATATGGTTGAATAATTTGGTTGAGGCGCACGGTCTCTAACTCCGACCGCAAGGCGCCGCCGCGGCGGCACGCGGCCAGTGTCGCGCGCCCGCCATCTCAGTCGCTCACTGCCAATAGACCATCTTGATTTCGATTGCGGTCTCTGCTTGATTCACCTTGAAGTTTGCCTGCTCGGGAGTAGGCGGCCCCTGGCTCGTGTCGGGATTATTTGAGATGCCGTAACCACTCTGCGGAATTCCCTGGGCATCGAACTCCATCCTTCCGGTCAGGTTCTCATCGTGAAGCACGGACGCGGCGTAAACTCCCTGGGGCAGCTTCTCGAAGACGACCTTGGCGGTCAGGGTCTGAGGGTCTATCTCGCCTTGCCTGGCTGCAACGGCGTATGTTATGTCCGACGGGAATCCTTTTCCGTCTCGAAAAAGGACAACGCCAATCTTCCCTTTCGCATTCCGGATTCCAGTAACTCGGATAATCAGCGTGGACGTAGCTTCAACCGGCGCGGGCGCTGCCGCGGGCGTTTGCGAGGGCGCGGGCGCGGGCGCCGGCGCTGGTGCAGGCGTGGGCGCTGGGTTGGGCGGCGTCTGCGCGGCAAGCCATGCGGCGGAAGCCGCGAGCAAAGTGCAGCAGAGCAAGGAATTGACTGCGGATTGTTTGAATTGGAAGCAGGTTCTCATCATCTCAGAGTCCTTTCGTGCTGTTTGTCGTCTCTTGGGATTGATATTACGCCGGCGGCGGCCGTTCAAAAGCGGTCCGTCCTGCCCTGGTAAAAGAGTTTGTCCGGCAACTCGCGCGGGGTTATGCCGGAGTACTCCAGCACGCTGTGGGAGTTATGGCGGAGTTCGTCGTAGAAAGTCATGCGGCGAAGCTGTAGTTTGCCTCCGAACGAAGCGTACTCGTCGAAGGTGGCGGACTTGATGTGCTTGCCGGAGGTGAGATAGAACTCGGCCCTCACCGGGCGGGCGTCCTGAACACGCAGCCAGTAAAGGATGCGCTGGTAAGTTGCGCCCTTGCGCTTGGCGGTGAGATCGAGGACGTAACAATCCTCGGCGCCCACCTTTTCGGTGCGCAGATAGACGGGTGAGTAATCGGAGGCGTAGTTGGTGCGCGCCACGTCGCCGTTGGAGGCGTCGCCGGAGAGCCGCTCGAGCGGAGTGATGCGCACCGGGCGGCTGGTATCGGGCAGATAGACCCACATATCGTCGCCCAGCATGAGCAGGTGCTGGCCCTTTTCGCGGGGACTCATGAACTCGACGTAGGTCTTCTCCGTTCCCTTCTGCGAGACCTCGTATAACTTCTCCTCGTCGGCTTTGCCGGATTCGTAGTTGGTGATCTTGACATGCAGAACATACGATGGCCAGCCGTTGCGGTAAACGTCGGAGCGCTTGAGCAGGGCTTCGGCATCGGGCGTTGCCGGGGTTGCGGCGCGGCACAACGCCGCGCATGTGAGAAGAAAGCCGGCGAGAAAGAGCAGCAGGTAGATTCGCAATATGCGATCGATGTTACACATGAGCGAGTGCCTCCGCAATTTGCAGCCGGGATGCGCGGATCGCCGGGAGAATGGATGCCAGCGCCAGCGAGACGATGACCAGCAGCGAGGAGCCGACCATGAGGCTGGGCACGTGGAGAACCTGGAAGGACATAGGAACCGTATATCCGGGAGGCGGCGGGAGGTGGAGGTTGGCGTGGTTTAGGATAACTCCGAGAAGATTGCCTGCCAGAACGCCGACGAGGGCGCCCAGGACACCGATGAGCGTGGCCTCGGCCATGAACAACGCCACGATCCATGCGCGGGGCGTGCCCATGGCCAGCATAGTGCCTATCTCGCGGGTTCGCTCGAACATGGTCATGAGCAGCGTGTTTACGCTGGACATGAGAACCATGAAGAAGACGATAACTCCAAGAAAGACGAAGATAGTGCTGAAGAGGGAGCAGACCTGCTTGTAATAGGTGGCGAGTTCGATCCATTTCTTGAGGACCAATTGCTGCGGCATGCCGCGCAGGCGGGGAGCGAGCTCGGCCGCGACCTGGTCGGTGTTCTCGGTCTTGTCCAATCCTACGACGAGGTTTGTAACTCGGTCGCTTTGCAGCAGGCGCTGCGCGGCGGGCAGGGTGATGCGGAGAGAGCGCGCATCCATTTCAGCGACGCCGGAGTTTACAATGCCCACGATCTGGACATCGACGCCGTTGAGAGCGCCGTCGGAGGTCATGGCCAGCAGCGTCAATCCATCGCCGACCTTCACGTTCATCGATTTGGCCAGGCCGGCGCCGACGAGCGCCTCGACCTCACCGCCGGATTTGCTGTCGAGATCGCGGCCGGAAGTAAAGGTGGTGGGGAAAAAGCCGAGTCCGCTTTCGGCTACGGGATCGACGGCGGTGCCCATGAAGACCGAGGACTTATCGCCATTGGAGACCATGCCGTAGAACTCGATGCGCGGAGCGACGCCGCGCACGTGACCGCCCGTCTTGATGGATGCGGCCACCTGACGCCAGTTATCGATGCCGGTGTCGAGAGCGCGAACTTCGTCGCGGTTGAAATGATCGGCGGTGAAGATCTGCATGTGGCCCAGGCCGCTATTGATGGTGTGTTCGCGCAGGCCCCAAAACATGCGGGCAAAGAAGCCGCCCACGAGCAGCAATCCGGCGACGCCGCCACCGACCATGAACAGAGTCATCATGGTGCGGCGGCTGTTGCGGAAGAGGTTTCTGATTGCAAGCAGCAAGAACTTAGCCACGGCTAACTCCTTCGGTCGAGTTATCGGAGACGACCTGCCCGTCGCAGAGGCGGACGATGCGCTCGGTGTGTTCGAGCAGGCGCGCGTCGTGCGTGGAGAAGATGAAGGTGAGACCGAGGCGGCGGTTGAGTCCGTGCATCAGGTCGATGAGCTGGGTGGCGTTGTGCGTGTCCAGGTTGGCGGTGGGTTCGTCGGCCAGCACCAGGGCGGGGCGATGCACGATGGCGCGGGCCACGGCGACCCGTTGGCGCTCACCGCCGGAGAGCAGGTCGGGGCGCTGCCGGGCGCGCGCTGAGAGGCCGACGCTGTCCAGCGCCTCGGCCACGCGCTCGCGGCGCTCACGGCTGCCAATGCCCTGGATCAGCAGCGGATACTCGACGTTCTCGGCGGCCGTGAAGACGGGGATGAGGTTGAAGGTCTGAAAGACGAAGCCGATCTTCTGGCGGCGCAACGCGGCCATGGCGGCCGGCTTTAGCTTTGAGGTATCCACGCCATCGACCAGGATGCGTCCGCTGGTGGGCTGATCGATGCAGCCGATCAGGTTCAGCAGTGTCGTCTTGCCGCTTCCGCTGGGACCGGCAATGGCCAAGAACTCGCCGGCGTTGACGCGCAGGCTGGCGTCGGAGAGCGCGGTCACAAAACTATGGCCTGGGTGGTGACTTGGACTCGTGTCCAGGGGAAATCTGCGATTGACTGCCTCGACATTGACGATTTCTTCCATTCGCCGGTCCCTTTCGTTGGCGGTGTTTTGCTCTTCTTGAACGGTAGACCGGATCATGCCGGGAGCGCGCGTGTTTCCTGACGAGGGGTTGAAAAAGCGGATGAAAGGTGGGAGCGGAGCGATGAGCCGTGAGCGGAGCGGCCCGGCGGCTCCGCTGACTGAAGTTGCGCTGCCGCACTGGAGATCAGGGAACAATCGCCGGCCGCAGGTCGGTATGCACAAAATCGTCGCCTTTGTAGAGCAGCGGCTCGCGCTTGTCGCGGGTCAGGGCGTAGGTGAAGCAGTCGCCTAAGTTCAGATTGGCCGGATGCCCGCTGCCTCGGCCGTAGTCGCGGTAGGCCTGGCGGGCAATCTTGGCCTGCGCGGCGGTCATCGGCTCGATGACCATCTCTATTTCTTCAATCAGATCGTCCAGCCTCGCGCTTCGAACTGGGTCGCGATGCTTGTCCAGCACAATCGCGGTTTCCAGGTAGGAGGCGGCAGATATCCGCAGACTGTCGGCAGAGTCCATCATCTCCGACAAGGCGAGCCAATCCGTTTCGCGCTTTATGACAGCCACCATCGCCGACGAGTCTACAATCATCTGGGTAGTCCTGTCTCTTCATCGTAGAGATCGTTGATCAGCTCATTCCCGCTGGGGCCGTCTTTGAACAGCGGTGCGCACAGCTCGGAGAATTCCATTAGCGCCTCCAGGCGGCTCTTTCGCTTTGGAGGTTCTCCCAACCGCTCCAACCGCTCCTTAAGCGCGATGGTGACGGCCGTGGTCAACGTCTCTCCGTTCCGTTGGGCCACTTTCCGCGCAAGCCAGACCGTCTCTTCGTTCTTGATGCTCAAGGCCATACAATTCTACCTTTCTACCATCATTTTCTACCATTCTACCATAGAAGTTCCTTAACACAATAAGGCAATCTCGCCGGCCAGAACCCCTCTGATGCCCTAAGCTATAGACATGAACGACCTTACTCTGGAGACCGCGGCAACGCAGGACGAGATCTTCGATCTGTTGGTGGTGGGCGCCGGGCCCACGGGGCTGGCGTGCGCCATCGAGGCGCAGAAGGCGGGTCTTCGCGCCGTCGTGGTGGACAAGGGCTGCCTGTGCAACTCGGTATTTCACTACCCGGCGCAGATGACCTTTTTCACCACGTCTGAGTTGCTGGAGATCGGCGGCATTCCCTTTCCCAGTCCCAACTCCAAGCCCACCCGCACCGAGGCGCTCCAGTATTACCGGCGGGTGGCGGCCTACTACCGGCTGGACGTGCGCCAATACCATCGCGTGGAGCGGGTGACGGGCGCGGACGGCGCCTTCACAGCGCATACCGAGGACCGCTTCGGCCGCCGCAGCGCACTCATGGCGCGCAAGCTGGCCATCGCCACCGGCTACTACGACCTGCCCAACTACATGGGCATCCCCGGCGAGAAGCTGAGCAAGGTGCATCACTACTACAACGATCCCCACCCCTTCTTCGGAATGGACGTGGTGGTGATCGGGGGTAAGAACTCGGCGGCCATTGCGGCCCTGGAGCTGTGGCGGAGCGGGGCGCGGGTCACGCTGGTTTATCGCGGGCCTGAGATCCCCCCACACGTGAAGTACTGGATCAAGCCGGATATTGAAAACCGCATCAAGAATGAAGAGATCAAAGCGTACTTCCAGTCGCGGGTGGTGGAGATTGCGCCGGATGCGGTGGTGGTGGAGACGCCCGAAGGCCGTATCGCGCTCAAGAACGATTTCGTCTTCGCCATGACCGGTTACCACCCGGACTTTACCTTTCTGGAGGGGCTGGGCGTGCGTTTCGAGGGCGAAGACCGGCTGCCGGTTTTCAATGCGGAGACGCTGGAGAGCAATGTGCCCGGCATCCATCTGGCCGGGGTGATCGTGGGCGGCGCGCGCACCAATGATATCTTCATTGAGAACGGGCGCTTTCACGGGCTGCAGATTGCAAAGGCGCTGGCACCCAAGCAATGACAGGGAAGACGGTTGCGCAGGGAACCCGGTAAAATGAAAGGCCGCGTAGAGCGGAGGTCTAACCCTTGCGAATGCGCTGGTGGCCGCGGACGATTCGATGGCAGATGCTGGCAGGCTTGGTGCTGCTGGAGGCGCTTTCGCTCATCCTCTTTGCGGCGCTGTTGATCCGTCAGCAGGGACGCGAAACCCGCCAGCACGCCCGGCAGCGGCTTGTGAACCAGGCCAACTCCGTGGCGCTGCAAGCGCAGGAGGCCTTGCTGCAGCAGCGGCCCGGCTGGGTGGGGCTTTCCGTGAAGATGATGGGCGAGGCGCCCAGCGTGGCCCTCGCAATGGTCACCGATCCGGCCGGCAACGTGCTCTTCGTCAGCAAGGGAGAAGCGGACGAGAGAACCCTCGATCCGTTGGAGCGCGCGCAGATTCCGCTTGCCACTGCGGACGAGCCCCGCATCTTCGCCGCGGGGAACGATCAATGGGAGGGCGTGAAGCCCATCTACACCGGCGGCGACCTGCGCGGCTTTGCGTGGGTGAAGACGGAACGGGCCTGGGATGTGGAGCTGCGCGACACCATTCTGCGCGGCACAATCGTCTTCGGCGTCATTTGGATGGCGGCGTCTGCCGTGTTGGTCTTGCTGATGGCCGCCTCCATCTCCCGGCCTCTCGCCATCCTGCACCGCGGCACACGCGCCCTCATGACTTCGCCGGAGACGGGCGGCAACTTCCCGCTGCCGGTGAGCGTCGAAAACGAGATCGGCGACCTGATCGAGGCCTTCAACCGTATGGTCGCTTCCATCCAGGAGCAGCGATCGGGGCTCAACGATACCCTTTCGCTGCTGGACTCGATGCTGGCCAACGCGCCCATCGGCCTGGCCTTCTTTGACCGCAACTGCCGGTTTGTGCGCGTGAACCGGTTCTTCGCCGAGTTGACCGGGGCTCCCGTCAGCCGCCACCTGGGCCGGACCCTGCCCGATCTGCTGCCGCAGCCGGTGGCCCACGAGCTGGAGAATGTGGTGCAGCGGGTCTTTGCCGATGAAGCGCCGGTGCGCGACCTGGAACTGAGCGGCCAGAGCGGCCAGCCCAGCTGGCCGTGGACCTGGCTAGTAAGCGCCTACCCGGTGCGCACCACGCCGCAACAGGTGCGCTGGGCAGGCGTCATCATGCTCGATGCCACCGCCCGCAAGCTTAGCGAAGAGGCTCTGCGCAGGACCGAAAAGCTGGCCGCAACCGGGCGTCTGGCCGCTTCCATCGCTCACGAGATCAACAATCCCCTCGAAGCCATCACCAACCTGCTCTTCCTGCTGCGCAACTTCTGCCAGCTTGAGGATCCGGCGCTCAACTATGTGGCCATGGCCGAGCGGGAGGCCCAGCGCATCGCCGGCATTACCCAGCAGACGCTGCGCTTCTACCGCCAGTCCACGCTGCCCGCGCGCGCCAAAATGTCGGAGCTGCTCGACCCCGTGCTCAGCCTCTCGCAGACCCGCCTCAACGCCCTCGGCATCGAGGTCCAGCGCGAGTACGACCCGGAGATGGACCTGTTCTGCTTTGCCGCCGAGCTCCGCCAGGTCTTCGCCAATCTGGTCGGCAACGCCATCGACGCCACCACCAGCGGCGGCCGTCTGCGGGTGCGCGCGCGCCGTTCGCTCAACTGGAAGGACCCCGCTCAGGCGGGAGTGCGCTTCACGCTGGCCGATACCGGCGCGGGCATGGAGCCGTCGGTGCGCGAGCGCGTCTTCGAGGCCTTCTTTACCACCAAGGAGTCGACGGGAACCGGCCTGGGCCTGTGGGTGAGTTACGAGATCATCGTCAAGCATCGCGGGCTGGTCCATGTGCGCAGCCGCACCGCCGCCCAGGGAAAGATCTCGGGAACCGTCTTCCAGATATTCATTCCCGACGACCCCAATCTGACGGCCGCGGCCAGCCAAGCGCCCGCCGTGGTGTAAGTGCGACGCGCGCGAGACTTACCCATTCGCGTCCGCTTTGACCCTCCGGCCTGGCTGCATTATTCACGAAGCAGGCAAAGAGCATCTCAAATCAAGTGCCATTGCGGAATGCTCTCCACTCTTGTAAACCTTTGCCGCATTGGTTCGTCCTACAGGTCAGTTGGGAGCCGGCGAGAAAGCTGAGGCTTTTCCCGATCCTGTGGAGTGCAGCAAGCCGTTTCCCGCGAAGGGAAGTTCGATGAGAAAGCATTCATTGCAGTCAGGTTTTCTGCTTGTGCTTCTGTTCGGATTCGCCATCCTCTCACTATCTGCCGCGGGGCAGGCGAGCGCCGCAAACCAATGGACCTGGATGGGCGGTAGCAATACGGCGCCGTCGCCCGCAAGAGGCGAGGCCGGCGTCTACGGCACGTTGGGAACCCCTGCCGCCGGGAACCTCCCCGGAAGCCGCTCCTACGCTTCGAGCTGGATTGACAGCAGCGGCAATTTTTGGCTCTTTGGGGGCGATGGCTTCGATTCCCTTGGACAAGAGAACGATCTCAACGACCTTTGGGAGTTCAATCCTTCCACCAATGAATGGACCTGGATGGGTGGAAACAGCACGCTGCCCTGCACGTCGTTTTTACAGTGCGGCGAATATGCGGGCGTTTATGGCACGTTGGGTACGCCTGCCGCCGGAAACGCCCCCGGATCCCGAAGTGGCGCCACGAGCTGGACCGACAGCAACGGCAATTTTTGGCTCTTTGGGGGTGAAGGTCTCGACTCCGTCGGAGTCGCCGATGATGCATTTCTCAACGACCTTTGGGAATATACCCCTTCCACAAACGAATGGGCGTGGATGAGCGGGAGCAGCACGGTGACGTGCAGTTCGCCGGGAACCGCTGAATCCTGCGACGTTCCTGGGGTGTACAACGGCACGCCGGGAACCTATGTTGCCGGAAATGTCCCCGCGGGCCGCGTTGGCGCTGTCGGCTGGACCGATAGCCAAGGCAATCTTTGGCTCTTCGGGGGCATGACCAGCACCATGGTTGAAGACGGCGTTGAAACCTACCAAGTTCAGACCTTTCTCAACGACCTTTGGGAGTTCAACCCTGCCACGAACACTTGGACCTGGATGGGCGGGAACAACCCGGCCTCCTGCCTGGCCGGAGCCGCATGTAATGGTTCCTCCGGCGTGTACGGCACGCTGGGAACGGCGTCGGCCGGAAACATACCTGGCGCCCGCGAGTTTGCCGCCAGTTGGACGGACAAAAGCGGCAATTTCTGGCTCTTTGGGGGCGAGGGCATGGTTGCCGGCGGCGGCAACTATCTCAACGACCTCTGGGAGTTCAATCCCTCCACCAACGAATGGGCCTGGATGGGCGGAAGTGACACGTCTTACCCACAGGGCGGCGCGCCCGGCGTGTACGGCACATTGGGAACGCCTGCGACCGGAAACTTCCCCGGGAACCGTCAGTACGCTTCGAGCTGGACCGATAAGAGCGGCAAACTCTGGCTCTTTGGAGGCCTTGCCTACGTAAACGGCGGCCTTGGTAATCTCAATGACCTGTGGGAGTTCAGTCCTTCCACCAACCAATGGGCGTGGATGGGCGGAAGCAGCCAGCCAAATCAGCCGGGCATGTATGGCAACTTAGGAATACCTGCGGCCGCAAATGTTCCAAGCGGCCGGATTGCCGCAGTCAGTTGGACCGATAGCAGCGGCAGTTTTTGGCTCTTCGGAGGCCGGGGCCTGGGCCCCAGCGGCATTGAGGGCGAAGTACAAAACGATCTCTGGAAATATCAGCCTTATGGCGCCGCCGCCACCCCAACCTTCAGTGTGGCATCCGGAACCTACGCCGCGGCGCAGGCAGTCACCATCTCCGACACAACCCCAGGCGCGGCGATTTACTACACCACCGACGGAACAACGACGCCGACAATCAACTCGACCCTATACACGGGCCCAATCGTCGTGATGGCTAGCGAAACCATCCAGGCCATCGCCGTGGCTGCGAACGATCTCAACAGCGCCGTTGCCAGCGCCACCTACACCATCCCCGCGGACTTCACCGTCGCCATCAACCCGGCATCCATCTCGGTCCAGGCCGGACAGAGCGGCACGGCCACAATCACGGTGCAGGGTGTGGGCGGCTTCAATTCCAATGTTTCGTTCGCTTGCTCGGGGCTGCCTGTGGGGGTCGCGTGCAGCTTCGTCATGGAGACTGTGCCGACGCCTTTGGGCGTCACGTACACGACGTTGACGGTAACCACCCCCGCGACAGTTGCGGCGCTCCACCAAAACGGTTGGCCGCTGCTGCCGGGATCGGCTCTGGCGGTTGCGCTCTTCTGCTTTGGGCGGAAGGAGCGCCGCCGCTTGCGGATGCTGTTGCTGCTCGCGGTGAGCGTGGCCGGGCAGAGCCTGCTCAACGGCTGCGGCGCGGCTGCTCCCATCGTGACTGATCCTCCCCCCTTCGCTTCGACGGTCACCGTGACCGCTACGGCCGGATCGGTCCAGCACACTGCCACCTTCTCGCTCACGGTCAACTGACGCATTCCCACAAACCGCGCAAAAACTTCGAGGCCTCTACCCACCGGTGGAGGCCTCGGCGCATCTGTGATTTTCATTCCGCCGCCTCGCTGGGCGCTGAAGCTGGGCCACGGAACCGGCGCCACCCCTCTTTGCGTATAGAAGTTTGTGTCCGTTTGCGAACTCCAAATTCAAGACCGAACACTGGAGGTTGCGCAAATGGGTTTTGGAACGCTCTTATCTCTTTTGTTTTCAACGTGTTTTCTTCGCGCCGCTTTGGCAGACCGAATGCACATCCAGAGAGCGTGGAGCCGGAACCATTCACAACCGCCCACGGCCAGTGAAAGGTTCCCCCAAAGGAGTTCCTTATGACGACTACCATGTGTGACACAACCGCGGCGATGGCCATTGCGCCCTATGACTTTGCCGACTCGATCGAGGTGACCGATCTGGTCAGGGGCAGCGACCGGCGTCTGCTGGAGCGCGTGGGGCAGCTCGTGCGCCGCCAATCCGTCGCCCTCGATCTCTCCTCGGTTCAACGCATCGACGCCGCCGGCGTTTCTGCCCTGGTCTCTTTGTACACCGCCGCCCGCGACGCCGGCCACAGCTTTACCGTCTGCAACGCTTCGCCGAGAGTGGCCGAAGTTTTGGCCCTCGTAGGCCTCGACCGCATTCTCATGTCTCACAATGCGGTCTGGAACTTCCGTTTCGGCCATCGCTTCCAGCGCACCGCCGCATAGAACTGCCCGCCGCCGCGCCCATCCGCGTCCCGCTCGGCAACCGTCTCAAATCGGGAGGGTAGAATCGTATTGGTCGGGTCGTTTACAGGCCGAAGAGTTGCGTGTGACCTTCAACACAGGCAACTGCCCGCCTGGGACGGTATTCCTGATATTGACTAGCCAATGCCGCGAGGCGCAGTTTTGTGTCTGGATGACTGGCGCGCGCTCAGCCTGAAAAACCCGCTTCTTCTCTTGAGCGCTGAGCCTGTGTTTCGTCCCCGCATAGTCTCTGAGCCCGCGCAACCCAAAATACGGAGGTTTTATCCCATGACGCAGGGCGCTATGGATCAGCCGGTCGCCGCGGCGGCCTCAACCTCAACCAAACACGTGTACTTCTTCGGCGGCGGCAAGGCCGAGGGCAATGGAAAGATGAAGGATGTGCTGGGCGGCAAGGGCGCCGGCCTGGCCGAGATGACCAATGCCGGTTTGCCGGTTCCCCCTGGATTCACGATTCAGACCGAGGCCTGTCGCGAGTACATGCGCGGCGCACTCAGTCCCGAGGTTGACACCGAGATGTACGCCGCCCTGGAGCGGCTGGAAGCGCTGCAAGGGCAGAAGCTGGGCACGGGCGAGAATCCCCTGCTGGTCAGCGTTCGTTCCGGCGCCAAGTTCTCCATGCCCGGCATGATGGATACCATCCTCAACCTGGGCCTTAACGATCAGGCCGTCGAGGCCCTGGCCAAGCTCAGCAACAACCCCCGCTTTGCATACGATTCTTATCGCCGCCTCATCCAGATGTTCGGCGACGTGGTTCTCGATGTGCCCAAGAAGAAATTCGAGTACATCTTCGACGCCATCAAGCACCGTGAGGGCGTCAAGTTCGACTATGAGCTCCAGCCCGCGGCCCTCAAAGAGATCATCGCCGAGTACAAGAAGCTTGTTCGCGCCGAGACCGGCAAGGACTTTCCGCAGGCCCCGCTCGATCAGTTGGTCCAGGCCCGCGACGCCGTCTTCCGCAGTTGGAGCAACGAGCGCGCCAAGACCTACCGCCGCATCAACCGCATCGACGACTGGCTGGGCACCGCCGTCAATGTGCAGGCCATGGTCTTCGGCAACCTGGGCGAGAACTCCGGCACCGGCGTCGGCTTCACCCGCAATCCCGCCACCGGCGAGCACGCCTTCTTCGGCGAGTACCTGATGAACGCCCAGGGCGAGGATGTGGTCTCCGGCGTCCGCACGCCGCTCTCCATCAGCGAGCTGGAGCGCGCCATGCCCGCGGTCTACGAGCAGTTGCGCGACATCACCGGCAAGATGGAACGCCACTATCGCGACATGCAGGACTTCGAGTTCACCATCCAGGATGGCAAGCTCTACATGCTGCAAACCCGCAACGGCAAGCGCACCGGCCTGGCCGCCGTCC
>Ga0326727_10018179_pt1 | contig 14403 bp, 14 predicted proteins | sample MB2enrmetagenome_FD_207643 | JGI IMG/M metagenome (GOLD analysis project Ga0326727, IMG submission 207643) | Lab enriched peat soil microbial communities from McLean, Ithaca, NY, United States - MB29MY | ecosystem: Environmental > Terrestrial > Soil > Wetlands > Peat | place: USA: New York...
AGGAACGTGAGCCATGAATCTTGTTTGCTAAAAGTCGAAGTTGTTTATACGATTTACCATTTATCGACGTAACCAGCCGTGTGACAAGCGCAACTTCGTTGTCATTTGCCGAATAACCCTGTCCTAATCCTTCGTAGGCTGATCGAATAACCTGGTTCTGGAACGCTAGGAAGCCATTGTCCTGAACCATTTCATACATAGACCGCAGTACACTTCGCATCTCGTCCTCCGGATTAGCCTAGTAGATTGGCGGTAAAGCTCTTGGTACCTACCTTTAACTCCGATCATATGACGGACTTTTCAGAAGCTATCCCTCTTTCTTACCCTTTGCGGCGGTAGAGGACCTGGAACTCGTAGCCTTGATTGGCGGGGAAGAGGGAGGCGACGTGGCGGAGGCGCTCGGCCAGGGCAGGGGCGGCGAGGAGAGGATAGTCGCGCTCGCGGAGATCGTGGTAGTCGAAGTCGACGGCGAGAGAGAGCATGTAGATGGCCAGGGCGTCGGAGAAGGCGGACTCGAAGAAGCTGCCGCGGGCGCGCTCGTCGATTTGCATTGGGGCGGGCGCGGGAGTATGGCCATTGATGGAGCGGGCGTCGGGAGTGCGTAGGTCCGGAGTGTAAACGTCAAGATTATGAACGTCCGGATTGCGAACGGCCGGATTGGGAGCGTTTTGAGCGCGGCGGCGGGATTCCCAGGCGTCCTGACTGGTTTCGCCGCGGACCTGGGCCTCGGCCTGCTGCCAGACGAGGGTGGAAAAACTCTCCGGTACGCCGGCGGCATCGACAAAGTTGTGGGCCACGTTGATGAAGAACTCGAAGGCCAGGCCGAAGCGGTCCTCGACCAGGCGGGTGGAGAGAAAGACGGCCTCGGTGGAGCCGAAGACGGTGTTGCGATGGCAGATGGCGCGGTCGCCGAGATCGACGGTGTAGCCGGGGGCGACCATGGTGTCGTCGGTGTCGGCGATGGCCAGAGGAACAAAATAATAGGCGCGCTGCTGGAGAGCGGGCGCGAGCGCGATGGGGACGGCGCTGACCAGGCGCTCGAGATCGGCGTCGGAGATGCGCGTTTCGCCCCACATGGCGTAGTGAATTCCGTTGGAAGCCTGGGCCACGGCTACCTGCGTGGCAACCTTCTCCGCCGGCCAAAGATCGACTTGTGCGCTGCTCGCCATGAACTTGTATTCTAGACCAGCGGGGGGCGGCGAGGGTGGCGCAATCGGGACAAGAGAGAGGCGCGGAGGGCGGAAGGGTTTTCGGATTTCCGCTGAAGGGATTTGGGTTGGCGACCAGCCTGCTGCTGGCTGTTGCGGCAGCGTTCTTCACGTTTTTCGCGACGACGACGATTGCTATCTTCGCGCTGCTGGCGTGGAATCTGATGGGGCACCACGCGGTGAGCTACGCTGACAGCTATCGGTACGTTGGCTTTCCCGCTGGTGTGGTGGTGCTGGTGGTGGCGCTGCCGGTGTTTGCGGTGCTGTGGGTGAGGGGCAAGGGAATAGGGAGTAGGGAATAGCCACCTGCAGTGGGGCAGACGCCTTCGGCTCAGCGCATATTGGGGTCTTTGAGATTCCGGCAATAAAACAGTGAACAGACCCGGGCCTGAAGGCCGCTATACATTCGATCTCTTTCAGGGGGCTGAAGCCCCCTGCTCCCTCCTTACCGTCTCCCACCCATTCGCAAAAAACGCGAATGGATGGGGCACAACGGCTCAGTACATATTAGCCGGATCAATATTGTTCTGATGGCTTGGGTTCTACGGGGTCGAATTTGGCGGTGTGAACCTTGCGGACCAGACCGACTTTGGAGAGCAGCCAGATGCCCCAGTAGTTGGGATCGATCTCGTACCATGCGAGGCCATGGCGCGCGGAGACCGGGTAGGCGTGGTGGTTGTTGTGCCAGCCCTCGCCACCGGTGAGAAGGGCGACCCACCAGTTGTTGCGCGAATCGTCGCGGGTGTTAAAGCGGCGGGAGCCCCAGAGGTGGGTGGCGGAGTTAACCAGCCAGGTGGAGTGCAGGCCGAGGGTGACGCGCAGAAAGCCACCCCAGAGCAACATTCCGACGGCGCTTTTCCAGCCGCCGGAGAGCCATCCGAGGCCGAAGAGCAGCACGCCACTGACAGTGATCGGCATCCAGTGGTACTTGCTCAGCCAGACGTAAAAGCGGTTGCGCTCGAGGTCGGGGACATAGCGGGCAAGGAGCTGGGTCTGCGCGTGCAGAGCATTTCCCCAGACGATCCATCCGACGTGGGCCCACCAGCCGCCTTCGCGTGGAGTGTGGGGGTCGCCCTCGCGGTCGCTGAGCTGATGATGCACGCGATGGGTGGCCACCCAAAAGATAGGACCACCCTCGAGCGAGAGCGTGGCACAAACGGCCATCAAGTATTCCAACCACCTGGGCGCCTGGTAACCGCGATGGGTCAGCAGGCGATGGTAGCACATGCCGATGCCGACATTGATGGCCAGAACGGAGAGCACCAGCATCACGGTGAGCCGCTGCCAGGTGAAGAAGAAGAGCGCAGCCAGCGCGCCGAGATGAAAGACGACGATGACGCTCAGCGTGAGCCAGTTGATGCCCGCGGCGACGCTCGGGGCGCGGCCCATGTGAACCTGCGTCCGCGCGGACGGGGCTGCGGGAATTTGCGTAGTTGCCCCAGCGGTGGAAACTTCGGGGGCCAGTTCGTGAGAAGGCGCAGTTGCGACGGATGCCATAGGGGGGAAGTCCCTGGAGAGTGGCGACGCGCCCACCCATCCAGCGCTATTGTATCGGAGGGGGCGCCTGGAAAAATGTCCGGAAGTGCACAAGAACAGGAAATAGGGAATAGGGAATGGGCGCGGGCGAAGAGGATGCGGGCGGGGAGAGATTGCATGGCTGATGGTTCTGTTGGTGGCAGGTGTGGCGGTGATATTCTGGCTGCACTGCGAGGTGGCACGATGAAGAGATTGCTGATTGTTCTGACGGGTTTGCTGCTTATGGCGCCTCTCTGCGCGGCGCAGAGCGAGCATGACCTTTCCACGCTTGCAACCGGAAATTTTACTACTTCGTCTCTTGGAGAGTTCAATAACGAGACGGTCATCCGCCAGAGTTCACGGAACAGCGCGGGTGTTGCCGCTGGTTATGAGTATTGGCGGCATGGAAACGGGTACATCGTCGAGTTCTCGTACACTCCGACGGATTCGAGACTGTGGGCGCTCGACAATTCGATGCTCCTGCAGTGGCCGATTCAGCGGTATAAGATCGACTACCTTTATAATCGGCGCTTCCGGCTAACGAAGGACTTCAACCCTTACCTGGGCATTGGCGGCTCTCAGGTCGTGCTATGGGGCGGCAGCGCTCCTGGCAATCACGGCGCGTATAGCGGGTGGGATACATGGGGCGTGCTGGTCGCGGCCGGTGGAGCGAAGTTGCGCGTGTCTCCGCGAATATCGTTCAAGATTGGCTTGCTGGTCGACGTGGGCAAGGCGTCAACTTATGGAGACAGGACATATCAGGCTTCTCAGAATTTGATGTTTGAGCCGCAGGTTGGAGTGGTCTGGACATTGAAACGAAAGGAAGCAAAGACGCATCCGTGAGGCGAGGACCGTCTCATGCCGTATTAGCAGGCCCGCTCGCTTCATCGACAAAAAACCTGGTACACACGATGACATCTGCCGGTTTATTCGGAAATAATCGAATCGGATGAAGCCATCTGGATATCTATTCAACCTATGAGGTGCTTCCCCATGGAACTCAACAAGAAGGTCGCCAACTTTACCCTGCAAACGGACGAGGAGAAAACCGTAAGCCTTGCGGATTATTCCGGGCAGCCGGTCATACTCTTCTTTTATCCCAAAGCGGACACTCCCGGGTGCACCATCGAGGCCTGCGGCTTCCGCGATGTGTTCAAAAAACTGCAGGATGCCGGGGCGGTGGTGCTGGGCATCAGCCGCGATACGCCCAAGGAGCAGGCCAAATTTCGCGCCAAATACAAGCTGCCCTACACGCTTCTTGCCGATGTCGACGAAAAGGTGTGCAAACAGTTTGGCGTTCTGAAGGAAAAGAACATGTACGGCAAGAAGGTGTGGGGCATCGAGCGGACCACGTTTGTGATTGGCCCGGACCAGACGCTGCTGCATGTCTTTCCCCAGGTTACGCCCGCGGGCCATGCAGAAGAGGTGCTGGCGCTGCTGAAAGAATGGGGAAAAAAGCACAAATAGGGGTTAAGGGCGGCGCGGCTGGGCGGTTGCCTGGGCGGCTGCTTCCTCGCGCATTTTTTGAGGCTTCGCCGGAGCAGGTGGCCCCGCGCCTGCTGGGGAAGGTGCTGGCGCACAAAACAGCGAACGGAGTGCTGGCGGGCAGGATTGTCGAAGTCGAGGCCTACCTAGGCCCGCACAACGATCCTCCCGACCCGGCGGCGCACGCTTATCGCGGCCCGACGCCGCGGAACTCCGTTCTCTTTGGCCCTGCGGGGCATGCGTATGTTTATGCCATCTACGGACGGTACTTCTGCGCGAACATCACGTGCGAGAGCGAGGACAGAGCGGGTTGCGTGCTGCTGCGCGCGCTGGAGCCGCTGGCAGGAGTGGAGCAGATGGCCGTGAATCGCAGCGTGATTCCCAGGTCCCCAAATGCGAGGGAGCTCCACCCCACGGACGAAGACCTGTCCCTTCACCCCAGCAAGCAACAATCGCTCGCTGGGGACCCCGAATCCGTGGGGACCCCGGACCTGGGGCACCCAAAACAGTTGCCCGGACGGCAACTGACCTCCGGGCCAAGCAGACTTTGCCAGGCGATGGGCCTCACACGCGCGGCGCACAACGGCATCAATCTGCTCGATCCAACATCGCTGCTTCAGGTGCGCGACGATGGCTACACGGTTGGCGAGGTGCTGGTGACTCCGCGCATCGGCATCCATGAGGCGGTGGATTGGCCGCTGCGCTTTGCCCTGCCGGGGAACGAGTGCGTTTCCGGCGGGAAGAGATTACGCGGCAGTGTGCGCAGGCCAGATTAGATGTGTGCCATCCCACCCTTGATCACCCCAACGAGCAAAAATCGCTCGTTGGGGACTCCGAAGCCGCATTCGTGCAAGAAGCAGGTCCTTCGACTTCCCTTCCCCTTCGACAAGCTCAGGGTCAGGGTCGCTCAGGATGACAGCGGCGAGGATGAGCACCCAAAGTTCTCAGAGACACCAAGGGCGCTTCCGGCAACCGGGAGCGCCCTTGTCAGTACAGCAGGAAGCGCGCCGACTACTTAGGCGCCTTAACGCCGGCGGCCTGGGAGAGAATACCTTTCACTTCACCGGCAAACTGGCCCGCGGGGGCCAACTGGAGGTACATCTGGTAGGCCTCGGCGCAACCGGGAGGCAGATTATACTTTCCTGTCTTAGTGTCGATGGTGGCCTTCTGGACGAGTCCCTGACCCTTTAGGTAATAGAGGATCGCGTTCTTCGGATCAATCTTGATGCCCTCATCGGCGGCAGCTACCTGAGCGTCTGAATTGCCCGTCTGGTAGAAGATCACGGCTTCGTTTTTGTAGTAGAGGCCAGCCTGAGTTGGATTGATCTTGGCGGCTGCATCAAAGGCCGCGTTCGCCTCGGGAATTTTGCCGGTGCGGGCATAGATCTCACCCAGACCGGCATTAGCACTTCCCTGAGCCTGAGGACTTGGCTTTTTCGTCGCAGCCTCCAGCTCCAGCACCTTCTTGTAGGTCGTTTCCGCCAGGGCATATTTCGCTGGACGATCATCGATCGGACCAAGTTGCGCGAGGCTAATTTGCGCCTGACCCAACTGAGCCCAGAGAACAGATGCGTCGGGCTTGGCCGCGGTGTCCTTGAGCATGAGGGTCTCAACATCGGTGTATTTCGCGGTCCTGATCTCGGCATCTTTGGCTAGAATATCTTCCGTGGAAGCGCCGGCGCCGAGGATCTGCTTTGCCGTTTCGCGCGCATTGTTAGCGTCCGCGAAGTCCTGGCTGACGGCCTTCAGGTCGTCGTTGATGTGCTTGATGACCTCGTTGGCCTTCATGGCCTCGGCATTGTGCTTCTTGAGCTCCTCCAACTGCTTTTGCTGATCGGCGGGCAGCTTTTCTACGTATGCCTTGCGGGACATATCGAAGTCCTGCAGTACATCCTGGCCGGCTACTATCTTGACGTTATCGAAGGAGTCGACCATCTTGTCGGGCGGCGTATCGACCGCACGATAGATCACCATGTAGGTTCCGGGCGATGCTGTGCCTTGATAGTCGCCTGTGGAAGAAACCGGGAAGGTGAACTTATTGGAGTGGCCCTCGTCATTGGAGAGACTAACGGAACCTGAGGTTCTTGGGGCCCCTTCCGGTCCGGTAATGTGGCCGTGGATGTTGCCCGTGGGCCCCTTGGGCGCGGTGGGTGCTGCGGGCGTAGTTTGGGCAAACGCGGGCAAAAGGGCGAATGCCATCAGGCCCAACCAAAGCGGAATCGTGCGTTTCATCTGCTTCTCCTTGGGAGCGGCGCGAGCCCAGAAAGTTCGCGCGCTCAAAAAAATCAAATATTAGCGGCCTTTGACCGCATCATACCTTAGCCTGGCCACAGGGTGCATCTGTTTGCTGTCAGAGAGCCCACGCTGGCTTGCTTCACAGTTCATGGTAGAGCTTCCGGCGAGAGTATGCGTGTGGCCTGTATCACACTCTAGAATATAAGTATGGCAACCACAATTCGCCGCGCAAGCCGCGCGGACATTGCGCAAATTCTGACCTACATACGGGCTCTGGCGGCCTACGAACGCGCGCCGGAGGCGGTGACGGCGACGGAAGCAGGGTTGGAACGGGACGGATTCGGACCTAACCCATTTTATTTCTGTCTGATGGCTGAATATGACGGCAAGGCTGCGGGTTTTGCGCTGTATTTTTTCAACTACTCGACCTGGCTGGGGCGGCCCGGGATCTACCTAGAGGATTTGTTTGTCGAGCCGGAGTTGCGCGGGCGGGGAATCGGCAAGGCATTGCTGGAGCGAGTGGCAGCCATCGCTGTGGAAAAGGGCTGCCAACGCCTTGAGTGGGCGGTTTTGGATTGGAACACGCCGGCCATCGAGTTCTACCGGGCGATGGGAGCTGAGTTTATGGACGAGTGGCGGATCGTGCGGATGACGGGCGAAGCGCTGAAGGGACTTGCCGTCCAGGCGGGCGGCGCTTGCGCGCCATGAGTTTTGTCGATTCCCCCCTTTCCGCAGAAGAAAGCGGAAAGGATGGGGCACCCAGCGCTAGCCGTCCAGGCGGGCGCGCTTCGCGGCACCTGCGGTGCGGCAGACGCGCTTCGCGGCATGAATTTCGTGGATTCCCATGCGGCGAGTTCGGCTGCCGAGGATGATCTGCAATGAAGAAGATTCGCGTGATCGGGGGCGGACTGGCGGGACCGGAAGCGGCGTTGACGGCGGCGCGGCTGGGCTGCGAGGTGGAGCTCTACGAGATGCGGAGAGTGGTGGACGGCAAGCCGCGGCTGACCCCGGCCCACCAAACGGTCGAGTTCGGCGAGCTGGTCTGTTCCAACTCGCTGAAGAGCGAATCGTCCAACACCGCGCCGTGGCTGCTGAAGCAGGAGATGCGGCGGGGAGGCTCCGCTCTTTTGCGTCTTGCGGATGAATCGGCTGTACCAGCAGGCCATGCGCTGGCCGTGGATCGCGTGGAGTTTTCGCGGCGGATTGCGGAGGCGATTGTTGCTGAGCCGCGGATTCGCGTGCTGCGCGAAGAAGTGACAACTCTCGACGAGGACGGCACGAAGTGCACGATTGTGGCGACAGGGCCGCTGACTTCGGATGCGCTGAGCGCGGAGATCGAACGCGTAACAGGAAAAGGACATCTGGCCTTCTACGACTCGATCTCGCCTATAGTCGAGAGCGACTCCATCGATATGAAGCGCGTCTACATGGCCGCGCGCTGGGATAAAGGGACGGCGGATTACATCAATTGCCCCATGGACCGCGCGGAGTACGACCGATTTTATGACGCACTGTTGGGAGCCGAGGCGGCAGAGACGAAAGAGTGGGAGAAAGCGGACTATTTCGAAGGGTGCCTGCCCATTGAGGTGCTCGCCACGCGAGGGCGGGACACGCTACGCTTTGGTCCGATGAAGCCCGTGGGGCTGCGCGACCCGCGCACCGGCAATACGCCCTGGGCGGTGGTGCAACTGCGCAAAGAAAATCTGCGCGCCGACAGCTACAACTTAGTGGGCTTTCAGAATCATCTGAAGTTTGGCGAGCAGGCGCGGGTGCTGCGGCTGATTCCCGGACTGGAGAATGCGCGTTTTTTGCGCTACGGACAGATTCATCGCAATACATACATCTGCGCGCCGGCTTTGCTGGATGAAACTCTGCGGCTGAGATGCGCGCCGGGGATTCTTGTCGCGGGACAGTTGTCGGGAGTGGAGGGGTACACGGAATCGATTGCTACGGGGCTGCTGGCGGGGATTTATGCGGCGGCATTGGCGCGCGGAGAAGAACCCGTGCCCGCGCCGCGCGCGAGCGCCCACGGCTCGCTGGTGCATTACATCACGCACGCCGACGCCAAAAACTTTCAGCCCGCGAACATGACCTTCGACCTGCTGGAGCCGCTGGAAGAAGAATTGCGCAAGAAGGTGCGCGACAAAAAAGAGCGGCATCGTTTGCAATGCGAACGGGCTCTCAAGGCGTTTGAGAAATGGCGGGTAGGGACAGGCTGCGTAAAGAGCGCAAAATATCCGGGTTGATTGCGGGAAATTCATGCAATAGTTTGAAGTATGAAAATCTTCCACCAAACGCCGCAGGAACTCATCACAGTGGATAGCACTGTCTGGATCTCGATGGTTTGCGCGCTCGCATCTCTGCCGCTGTTTTACGTTTCGGTGTTGCTTGGAAAGCGCGGATCTCTTTTTGGCGCCTGCCTTTTTGCCTTGTTTGCGGTGCTTGGGTTCCGCAAGATGACATTCGTCTTCGATACCATGCAGCGGACGGTTCGCTGGAAGGGCTGGAAGCCATTCAATACTGAGTCCGGCACAATTCCATTTGACGAGATTACGGATATCGGAACAGAGACGAATTCCGGCGGCGAGAGCGGAGAAGTAACCTATCGCCTGACGATTCTGACGCCGCAAGGTTCCGTTCCCATGTCTTATTCCTACGGTGGAAACAGCCTGCAATATGAGTCGCTGCGCAAAACAATTCTGGCCTTCGTCAAACCAGGCGGGCACAACACGACCTCCGTCGAAGTTGCGGCTTCCACTGGCAATGCAGCCGACGATGAATCCTCTATTCGCTCTCTGCTCAAGCAGGGCCGCAAGATCGACGCCATCACATTGGTGAGAACGAGAGAGAAGCTCGGAATGACTGAGGCAGTCCAGCGTGTAAACGACGTAGAGAAAAGGATGAAGGCGGGATAACCTCCACAGGAACCTTTCCGGCCTTGTCAGTGTCCAAGTAGAGAGGGGATGCTTTCCGCGTCAGCGGCCCCAGGAACGTACACTGAAGACTGGAGCGTCTGGATGCGTTGGATTGCAATACTGGTTGGTACGGCGGTGTTGGCGGGGGGAGCAACCGCGGGACAGGCACAAGTTGCGCCGGCTAAAGCGCCCGCAAAGCAGGGCGTGACGCACCTGACGCTGCCGCCGGTTCCCAAGGCGCTGCTGCCTGAGGTGTTTGCCGGCTGGGTGGCAACGGGCGAGCCAAAGAAGATAAGCGACGCGGCGCTGGCCGATCCGGTAAACGCGGCGGCCCTGAAGGAGTATGAGTTTACGGATGCCGTGCTGGCCAAGTACAAGCGGAGCGGGGAGACGCTGAACGTGCTTGCGCTTCGCTTTCATGACGCCAGCGGCGCATTTGGCGCGTATTCGTTCTACCGGCAGAATGGATGGCCGAAGGAGCAGATCGGCACGGGCGCGACATCCAACAATAACCGGGTGATCTTCTGGGTGGGAGACATCCTGGTGGATGCGAATTTTTCGCAGATCGGGCCGATGAGCGGCGCGGAGTTGCGCGAGCTGGCTGGGCAGTTGCCGCAGCCGGAGGGCGGCAAGTCGCTGGCGCCTCCGATTCTGGCCAATTTGCCGAAGGCCCAACTGGACGGGCAGACGACGCACTACGCCGTGGGACCCGCGAGCTATGCCGGAGCGGGCGGAGTGCTGCCGCCGGAGCTGGTGGGCTTTGGTCGCGGCGCGGAGGCTGTGACCGCCAGTTACACGCTGCGCACGGGGCCGGCCACGCTGACCATCATCGACTATCCCACGCCGCAGTTGGCAGCGGCACAAGAGAAGACAATTCGCGAGTTCGTTGAAACGTGCAAACGGGCGGACAAGCAGGCACAGACGGGATGGCCCAAGCCGCTGCAGGACTCCGGCCTGGCAGCGCTGGAGGTGCGGCGCAGCGGGCCGCTGGTGGCGCTGGTGAGCGGGAACGCCTTTACCGACGATAGCCACAAGCTGCTGGCCGCGGTGCATTACGAAACGGAGCTGACGCCGCTCCAGCAGGAGGGCGAGAGCGAGGTATCGAAGACCGGGAAGCTGCTTTTGGGGATCACGATGCTGGTGCTCATGGGCTGCTGCGCGGCGCTTTTGCTGGCTTTTTTTCTGGGAGGCTTCCGGGCGCTCTACCGCCTGGCGCGCGGCAAACCGGTTTCCTCGGTCTACGACATCGAGTTCATCAGCCTGAATCTGCGGGAGTGATAGGGGGAGAAGATACGGCAAAAATTGCGAGGCGGCATCCGAAGGGTAAATGCGGAGGAAAACCGGGGGATAACCCGGATGAAACCCTAGGAAACACACGGAAAAGACGGAATAATAAGGAATTATAAAGGCGAAGACGCGTCGAAGAGAGTTGCTGTGCATTTCCCAGAAAATATTTATTATGTTGTTGATATATAAGAACTTATTTCTTTCTCGATTTGTCCTTGACACTCCCATCCCCCGCCCCTAGTATGCAGCCAGAAAGTTCTGATGGTTTTGCCTCCGTTGGAACTATTCTCCCTGAGGAGAGAGCTGCCCTGTTGCCGGGCGGCTCTTTCCGTTTTGGACTGGCCGTCCAGGCGGACGCGCTTTGCGCCATGAGATCCATGGTCTCCCGGGTCCCCAAATGCGAGGGCCCCGGGGCACCCGGCGGGGACTGGCCGTCCAGGCGGACGCGCTTCGCGGCATACAGACGTAGACAGGCCCACGGCTGACCGTGGGCCTGTTGTTTTTGTGGTGAGCGAGGGTCTATTTGTGCTTAGGCTCTTCCTTGGGTGCCGGTGCGGCATGCTGCTGCTGCGGGGCAGGATGCGATTGCTGCTGCGGGGCAGGGTGTGATTGCTGCTGCGGAGCAGGGTGTGATTGCTGCTGCGGAGCAGGGTGTGATTGCTGCTGCGGGGCAGGATGCGATTGCTGCTGCGGAGCAGGGTGCGATTGCTGCTGCGGAGCAGGGTGTGATTGCTGCTGCGGGGCAGGATGCGATTGCTGCTGTGGAGCAGGATGCGATTGCTGCTGCGGAGCAGGGTGGGCCTGCTGTTGCTGAGCCTGCTGATGTTGCTTTGTCTGCGCCTGCTGTTGTTGAGCCTGCTGATGTTGCTTTGTCTGGGCCTGCTGTTGCTGAGCCTGCTCATGTTGCTTTGTCTGGGCCTGCTGTTGCTGAGCCTGCTGATGTTGCTTTGTCTGGGCCTGCTGTTGCTGAGCCTGCTGATGTTGCTTTGTCTGCGCCTGCTGTTGCGTAGCCGGAGTGCTCTTAACCGGGGCCAGCGGCTTGGCGACTGCCACGTTCTGGGGGTGGCCGCCATTGGCCTTGGCAAACGAGGACTTGTCGGTCCTGGCTGCTGCCGCGTGTTGCGTCTGGACGCTGGTTGGAGCCGTGTGTTTGTCGCGCGCGGCTACCTGCTCTGAGGGCTGTGCGGTGTGCTGAATGCCGTGTGGACCGCCGTTATAGGAGACGTGGTTGTTGTTGGCGATGGTGTTATTCTCCACAATCGTCCGGTCACTGTAGGTGGAGTGGATTCTGCTTTCATCAACGCGCGTGATCGCAGTGTTATAGCGGAAGTCGTTGCCTTGCCACTCGCCGCCGGAGTAGCCGATGCCCCCGTAGCCGTAGCCGTAGTTCACGCCGCCATAGTAGCCGACGTGGCGTCCCCAGTAGCCGCGATGGAACCTGTAATGGCCGCCGTACCAGCCCCAGTATGGAGGCGTCCAGAGCGCGCCGTCATAGGGAGCCTGAACCCAGGCGCCGGGCACCCAGTAGTAGTCGCCCTGATCCTGATCGTAGGCCCAATAGCCGGGCATCCACATGAGGTTGGGCTCGGGACAGTACGGCTGCTCGTAGCTAGGCATTTCGGGTGGAGCGAATCCGACAGAGATGACGACTTGCGCGTGCGATGAAGCGGGAATCAGAGCAAGAAGCAGCGTCAGCAAGAGCCAACGCGCGGAACGGAAGATGCGCATGAGAATAACCTCCTGGAACTCAAGTGCCTGCTCCGCGGAGGGAATCGATTTACGCTGCGCGGGGCGAGGGCGTGGGTACTTCGCAGCAAGCGTACCCTTTGCCCTCTCCCCGTTCTGGTCAATACTGGACAGGAAGCTAGTTCTGCTTTAGTCCATTTGAAATCCAACCTCAGTAGCGGTAGCTGAGTCCCGTGCCGACGACGTGTCGCGCCTCCAAATTTACCGGGTACAGAGGCGGAAGTACGGGATCCGTGAACCCGATCTGCCCAGCAATCTGGCCTACGCCGATGTCGAAGGAGAAGTGCGGATGCTCGCGCTGCGTCACGCGTACCGCATAGTCCAGCGTGGTGGGAATGTGCGCCGGGCTTGGGTTAGCATACGTATTGGGATTGATTAGAATAGCGCTCAGGTTCACCACCTGCGGCGGCTCCTGCGCGAATCCCGCCGAAGGAACGGCCACGATGCTCTTGCCGATGGGCAGCGGAATTCCCAGACCGCCATAGAAGCGGCCGATAAAGCGCGTGCTCTGTCCGCCGATGCCAAAGATTTCAGCGTTGGTCATCTTCCAGCCGACATTCACCAGGAAGGGAACCGGCTTTTTGGCCCAGGTTTTGGTCACCGATACATAGACGTCGCCGTTGGTGTAGGACTTGGCAGGCACGGCGCCTTCCGAAAGCGCGTAAACAAGATACCCCGACACAAATTTGTCGCCTGTGCGGACCACGCCGCCGACCGCAACTCCCGGAGTCCAGGGACCGAACTGCCCATCCTTGATGCCGACAACTTTGCCGTGAAAGACATTCATGCCGTTGAAGTCCCAGAGCTGGCTGAGTCCCAGGCCTGTGGTCATTTGGTTGCCATTCTGGTGGACGCTGCGGGTGTAGCCGGCCTCGGCGCGGTTGGCGAAGCCTTCGGTGATGCTGAAGGTCTCGATATTGCCGATGACCGCGGCGGCATCGACGTAGTGGAAGCCGACAGCGGGGTGGGAAAATATCTGGCCCTTGGCGGATTCGACGACGTAGGCGGTGGGGGTGATAAAGCCGCCGGTTTGGCCCTCCAGCGTCAATTGTTGCGCGCTGAGTTGCCGGGTGGTAAGCAAGCCGACTGTAAGGAGGGCGCAGATGGCGAGTTTGCGTATGGCGCAATGATTCACTTTTTCAACTCCTGTGGAGGGCAGTCGCCTGCCTCCGGGGACGTTATGAAATTCTTCTACTTTTAACATAATGGAAGCAGAGTCGTCTGCAAATAAATTCAGGTGGTAGACTCAGGCCATGCGGCGCGGCCTGTTTATCACCTTCGAAGGGCTGGATGGTTCCGGTAAAACCACGCAAATCAATCGTCTGGCGGCATGGCTGAAGAAACGCGGCCACAGCACGGTCATCACTCGCCAGCCGGGCGGCACGACGACCGGCGACCGCATCCGCGCCCTGGTGCTGGACTCGCGCTCCAAGGGCCTGACGCCCCTGTGTGAGATGGCGCTGATGTTTGCCGACCGCGCCCAGGCTATCGCCGAGGTCATCAAGCCTGCCCTGGAGAAGGGCAAGATCGTCCTCTGCGACCGTTTTACGGATTCAACGGAAGCCTACCAGGGCGGCGGCCGGGAGCTGGGCTCGGAGAGGGTTCTCGAACTGCACCGGCTTGTATGCGGCAACCTGCAGCCTGACCTGACGCTGCTGCTGCTGCCGTCGATGGAGCCCTCGCTGGCCCGCGCGCGGAAGCGCAACCAGCGCACCGCGAAAAAGAGCAGCGGGGATGAAAACCGCTTTGAGCAGGAGAAGGACGCTTTTTACCGCCGCGTCAGAGAAAAGTATTTGGAGATAGCCGCCCGCGAACCGGCCCGGGTGGTGCTGATCGAGGGCGACCACAGCATCAAAGAGGTTCACGCGCAGATTGTTGCCGCCGTCAGCGAGCGGCTGTCGGGGCTGAGCGCCGGAACGCCGAAATAAGCGACTTTCAACCTCACGCGAGGGGAATATAATTTCTCCAAAGCCAATATCATTTCAATTCACTACGTATGCGAGGCCTCATGA
>Ga0326727_10018181_pt1 | contig 14402 bp, 11 predicted proteins | sample MB2enrmetagenome_FD_207643 | JGI IMG/M metagenome (GOLD analysis project Ga0326727, IMG submission 207643) | Lab enriched peat soil microbial communities from McLean, Ithaca, NY, United States - MB29MY | ecosystem: Environmental > Terrestrial > Soil > Wetlands > Peat | place: USA: New York...
CCTGGCCAACGCTGCTCCGATTGCGGCCTCCTTCGCGGCGTCATAGGCGCTGACCTCGGCGCTCGAGTGGCCCTCTGCAACCAGAAAAACACCGGTCAGGATGAATGCCAGGATTCGGGTGCGCGCCACGCTCGCTCTCCGATTCCTTGACGGAATGTGGGCTTCTTCGGTTGCGGGAAAGCTGCCGTTGACTATGATTCGGTGGATCGGGCTACGCTTGGCGTCGAGGCCAGCTCGTGTTCGAAGCTGACCGGCGGATTGTAATAGAGAATGCGGCCGCAGGTTTCGCAGAACATGAGCTGATCCCCTCGGCGCAGGTCCTGCAGGAATTGCGGACGCAGACTGATCTGGCATCCCGTGCAGCGGCCTTCCACCGCTTCCACCACTGTCGTGCTGCCCCACTTCCTCCGCTGGTGCTCGTACGCTTTCAGGAGATTCGGATCGAGCTGGGCGGCAAGGGCCGACCGCTCCGCGCGCAGGAGATCGAGGCTCTTTTGATCGCTGTCCGTTTTCAACCGCGCTTCGGCCTTTTCCTTCTCCACCGTTGCCTTCTCCGCTTTAAGCGCGGCTTGGGCGGTTTTGACGTTGGCATCCAGCGGTTCTGACTCGGCCATCAGATCGAGCATGCGGTCCTCGGCCTTCCGAATCGCGTTCAGGCAGAAATCGATCTCGCTTTGAAACGCCCGGTATTGCTCGTTCGTCTTGGCCTGTAACGTCTGGTCGCGAAGTTTGGAGATCTTCTGTTCGTGAACTTTGTTGTCGTCCTCGAGCGACCGGCGCTCCTTCAGATTGGCGGCCAGTGCGGCGCGATCGGCTTCGAGGCGGCGATTGTGCGAATCGAGGGCCTTCTCGATTTCCGCGATATGACGGGGAAGAGCGGCGATGGTCCGCTGCAACTCCGAGATCTGTGCATCCAGAGTTTGCAGACGCGTGACCCGCTCCATTGCTGCTGTCATGAACTCCTCGATTTTAACAAACGGCGGACCTTGCCTCGGGCAAGACAATGCGAAATCATGGGAACTGCCCCATGACCGGTCCTCCGTACGACTCATTGCTGCTGGTTTCCTTCGGTGGGCCGGAGTCGCGAGAAGAAGTGATTCCTTTCCTCGAAAACGTCCTGCGCGGCCGTCCGGTGCCGCGTCAGCGGATGCTGGAAGTCGCCGAGCACTATTATCATTTCGGCGGGCGCAGCCCAATCAACGATCAAAATCGCGCTTTGTTGCGGGCGCTGGAAGCCGAGCCGGACATACGGCTGCCGCTTTTCTGGGGCAACCGCAACTGGCAACCGTACCTGGCGGGCACGCTGCGCCAGATGGCCACCCACCGGCGGCGCCGGGCGCTGGCGTTCATCACTTCGGCCTTCAGTTCCTATTCGGGTTGCCGGCAATACCTGGAAGACATCGAGCGTGCGCGCGGGGAGGTCGGGCCTGAAGCGCCGGTGGTGGAGCGGCTGCGGCCGTTCTACAATCACCCGCTGTTCATCGCCGCTGTGGCCGACTGTGTGCGCGAGGCCTTTGCGCGATTGCCAAGCGAGCGCCGTGCCACCGCTCACCTGATCTTCACGGCGCACAGCATTCCTGTTGCCATGGCCGAAACCAGCGAGTACGTGCGTCAAATCGAGGAAACGGCATCCCTGGTCGCTGCCAGCCTGGGCCGCGACGATTTTCACATCGTCTACCAAAGCCGCAGCGGCGCACCCGGACAGCCCTGGCTGGGTCCGGACATCGTGGAGGCGCTCGGCACATTGACCGGAGCGCGAGACGTAGTGGTGATGCCGCTGGGCTTCATCTCCGACCACATGGAAGTGCTGTACGATCTGGATACCGAAGCCCGCCACGCAGCCGAAGCGCTGGGACTGAACCTGGTGCGCGCGTCAACTCCGGGCACGCACCCGGCATTCGTCAGCATGATCGTGGAGCTGATCCGTGAACGAACCGACGGCTGGGAACGCCGGGCGGTGGGACGATACGGCCCGGCGCCCGATGCATGCCGCGCCGATTGCTGCATCGCGCATGCGGCGAGAACCGCGCGCAAACCGTGACTAATTAGGACAATCCGATACGATAGAGTTTTGTCTCGCATTTTCTCCACAACCGAACCGCGGGAAACGAGCTGGCCCCAGCTTTATCTGGGCGTGGCCCTCACCACCATGGCGACGCTGCTGCTTGAGCTCTCCATCACCCGCATCTACTCGGTTGTCTTCTACTATCACTTCGCGTTTTTGGCGATTTCACTCGCGCTGTTCGGCCTCGGCGCGGGAGGCGTGTTCTCGTATTACGTAGTAGGCCGCGGCGGACATTTTTTCTCCAGGCTGGGCTGGCTTGCCGCGCTCAACGGAGTCGCGGTGATTGCCGCGCTGATCTTTATTCTCACCCGGCCGGCGGAATTCAAAATCCTGTCGTTCGCGCTGATTTATTTCTCCAGTTCGATTCCATTCTTTCTTGCCGGCACCGTGCTGTCGCTGGTCATCGCCGAGACGGTGCAGCGCGTGAACCGGGTCTATTTCTTCGATCTCGCCGGCGCTGCGGCAGGTTGTCTGCTGCTGGTCCCTCTGCTGAATCTCATGGGAGGACCTAACACCGTAATGGCCGCCGGAGCGATTTTCGCGGTCTCGGCTGCGATCTGGTTCAATCAGGCGGGGCGCGACGGCGGACGCGCCGCTGCTGTGGTGCTTGCGCTCGCGATCGTCTTCCTGATTGCGGCGAACGGCAAGTTTCATCTGGTGGACGTCCGCTACGCCAAAGGCGAAAAACTCCCGCCCGAGTCGTTCGTCAAATGGAACAGCTTTTCGCGAATCGCCATTCACAAGCAGGGTCCCGGCCTCGGCATTTTTATAGACGCCGATGCGTCCACCGGAATCGCCAGATTTAACTGGGATCATTTCACCGCGCAGGATCGCGAAGAGCTGCTCCATCAAGGGCCCGGCTTCGTCTATGCGTTGCGGCCCGCGGCGAAGACGCTGATCATCGGACCGGGCGGCGGTTGGGACGCGGCTCGCGCTCTCGCCTCCGGCAGCACTGATATCACCGGCGTCGAGATCAACCCCATCATCGCCCGCACCATCATGCAGGAGCGCTTCCCGCAGTTGAGCAATCGGCTATATCTTCGCCCGGAGGTCCACATCTGTGTCGAAGATGGCCGCACCTTTGTGCGCCGCAGCTCTGAGAAATATCAAGTGATCCAGGCCACGCTGGTGGACACCTGGGCGTCAACGGCAGCCGGCGCCTTCGCTCTTTCGGAGAATAACCTCTACACCAGCGATGCCTTCTTCGATTACCTCAGCCACCTGACCGGCGACGGCACACTGTCATTCACACGCTGGGGTTTTCAACCGCCGCGCGAATCTCTCCGCCTGGTGTCGCTGGCCATGGATGCGCTTCATCGGCTCGGCGAAGACGATGCGTGGCGGCACGTCATGGTTGTGCGCGAGCACTCCGACATTTTGAAGGTCTATGGCGCGCAGGATACGGTTCTGATTTCGCGGAAGCCGTTCACGGGTGCCGATCTCACGCGCGCCCGCGCGGAACTGGCGCAGTCTCCCACGCTGCAGCCAATCTATCTGCCTGGCGATCCGCCATCCGGCAGCGCCTTCGCCGGCCTGTTGCTCAGCCCCGATCCCCAGCGCTTTCGCAACGAATATCAATACAACATCTCGCCGCTGAGCGACGACCGGCCGTTCTTCTTCTACAGCGTTCAGCCGCGTGACGTATGGAATTATCTGACGCCGGCCAACCGCCGGTTCATAGACTACAAGATCAACCGGGCCGTGCCTCTGCTGTTCGGCTCACTCGGTGTGAGTCTGCTGGCGACGCTGATTGTCCTCGCTCTGCCGCCGCTGCTGCTGGGAACCAGATTGCCGTCTTCGCGCGGAATTCGCCGCTTTCTGGGTTACTTCGTGTGCATCGGCGCTGGCTACATCCTGATTCAGGTGGCGCTCATCCAGAAGTTCGTACTCTTTCTGGGCCACCCCACGTACGCGCTCACGGTGATCATTTTCTCGATGCTGCTCTCGAGCGGCATTGGCAGCTTCTACAGCCGCAGGCTGCTGGCGGGATCGGAATCGCGCCTGCGATTGCTCCTCGCTGGCGTTGCCGCCCTGGTTGCGATTCTTACGTTCATCGCCACGCCACTCATGAATTTCGGCGTCGCCTGGCCCCTGGCGGTGCGGGCGTTGGCGACGGTGGCCGTGATCGCGCCGGTTGGCTTCTTCATGGGCATGCCGTTCCCCACCGGTCTGGGATTGCTGGAACACCTTGCCGCATCCGCAGTGCGCTGGGCCTGGGCTCTGAACGCCGCGTCCAGCGTGCTCGGTTCGGTGGGCGCCATTTTCTGCGCGCTTTATCTGGGACTCCGCGCCACCCTTCTGATTGGCGCTTGTCTCTATCTGGGTGCCATGTTTTTCACGGCTCTGCAGACACGCTCCGTGCCCGTGCCGAATCGTGCGACGGCGCCCGTAGCCACCTGATGCGGCTGTGCTGATCTCCGCCAGCTATCGAACCGACATTCCCGCATTCTATGGCGAGTGGTTCCGCAACCGTCTGTGCGCCGGGTTTTGCCGTGTTGTGAATCCTTATGGCGGGCCGCCCGCGCGTGTCTCGCTGCGCTCCAAGGACGTGGATGGCTTCGTGTTCTGGACGAAGAATCTCGGCCCATTCCTGCCAAATCTCGCCGACGTGCGCGAGCGCGGCTTTCCCTTCGTGGTTCAATACACCATCAATGGCTATCCACGATCGCTCGAATATGCGGTTGTCGATCAGGAAAAATCGATTGAACATGCGCGCCGTGTCGCCGATGAGTATGGGCCGCGAGCGGTGGTCTGGCGCTATGACACCATCGTGTTCTCGTCGGAAACGCCGAGCGGCTTCCACCAGCGCAACTTCGAGCGCCTCGCGGCCGCGCTGACCGGTGCCACCGATGAGGTGGTCATCTCCTTCGCCCAGATCTATCGCAAGTCAAGAATCAACATGAATGCCGCGGCCGAGTTGTTCCACTTCACCTGGAACGATCCCGAAGACTCGGAGAAGGTGTCTCTCTCGCGCGATCTGGCCGCCTGTGCACGCGCACACGGCATGCGGCTGACGGTCTGTTCCCAGGAGCGATTTCTGGGGCCCGGCATCGAAGCCGCGCGATGCATCGACGCGGCGCGCATGGAGGAACTGGCCAGGCGTCCCATTCGCGCGCGATTGAAAGGCAACCGGCCCGAGTGCGCCTGCCACGAATCGCGCGACATCGGCGAGTACGACACCTGCCCTCACGGCTGCGTCTATTGCTACGCCGTCCGCACTCGCGCGCTGGCCCGCCGCCGCTTTCAGAAGCACGATCCCGAAGGCGAGTTTCTGTGCGCGCCCCGCTAATCCACCTTGTCCAGGACCATCTTTTCGCGGAAGGCGCCATCGGGCGAGTCATAGCTGGCATCTAACGTGAGCGTTCTGCCGTCTTCCGACAGCGTGATGACGCTCTTCCGCGTGAGCGTCCCCCGCGGTCCCGTGAACGTGGTGTCCTCCAGCAGCTTCGTGCCATCCTGCCGCAGCTTCGTGCGCATTTCCATATCGCTCATATGGTTCACCGATTCGGCTCCCCTGTCGAAGTTGAGCTCGGTAGTGCGGTCCCCTTCCGGTCCGCCCACGGTCTGCACCATGCGGATCTTCTTCCCGTCATCGGTGATCGCGGCCGTAAGCGAGTCCGGCGCGCCGCGCGCGAACTCGCTCCTGGCCTTATCGAGCGTCCATTTCCCGCTCAGGTTGGGCGGTTTGTCCGCGCCCGTTACCGGCGCAGCAATAACCATTGCAGCGGCGGTCGTGAGATACAACAGGAGCCTTTTCATGCCGCTCCGATTCTATCGTGCAGCGAGCCGGATTAATTCGTCACGTTGAGCGTCACGCTGGTGGATTGCTGCACCGAGCCCGCAATCCCGACAATCGTAATTGGATACGAGCCCAGAGGAGTCTGCGCGGTTGTGACCACCGTCGCGGTGAGCGATCCGGAGGCCGCCTGGCCGTAGGCTACGCTGCTGTTGGGCGGGAGCCCGTTGAGTTGCAGCGCTACGCCACCATTGGGAACGCCGTTGCCCGTCACGGTAATCTTGATCTCCGCGCCATATCCCTGCGGCACGCTTTGCGATGCCGGAGTGGCCGTAATGGTGAAGTTCGGGCTTGCCGTCACGCTGAGCACCAGCGAGAAGGTATTGCTAATGCCCCCGCTGGTTCCCGTGATGGTCACCGTGCCGTTGCCGGCCGCGGCGGAAGAGGAAGCCGTGAGCGTCAGAATCGTGGCTCCTCCCGACGCCAGTGTCGACGGAGTAAAGGTCGCCGTCACCCCCGCCGGCAGCCCGCTCGCCGTAAGCGCCACATTGCCCTTGAATCCGCTATTGCCGGCCACGGTCACCACCGCTACCGCCGTGCTGCCCGGAAGCATGGAAAGAACCGATGGCGTTGCCGTCAGCGTGATGCTTCCTGTGGCGCTCTGGCCCGCGCAGGAATGCACCGCGCGATAAGCGTTCAACCGGCTTCCGCTCGACGTCACGAACGCCAGCCCCGGAACCGGATCTGCAGTCGAGATCAACGTCTGCTTCAAGGCGGCCGTCGACAGCGGGCAAACCGAAAGTACGAGCGCCGCGGTGCCCGACACGTGCGGCGTCGCCATGGAAGTGCCGCTCATCTCTTCATACTGCGAATTGCGAATTGTGGAGAGAACGTTGACGCCCGGCGCGCCGAGGTCCACCAGCGTGGAACTGTAATTGGAAAACCACGCGAGGGCGTCGGTATTGTCTGTGGCAGCCACTGCGATCTCATTAGGTGCGGCGTATGCGGCGGGATAGGTCGGCGCAGTGCCAATGTCCTCGCCATCATTGCCGGCTGCGGCCACGAACAGCATGCCCGCCGTATTCGCCTCCAGAATCTCCTCGTACAAAGCCTGCGAATTCCCGGACCCGCCCCAGCTATTGGACAGCACCTGAATGTTGGCCTGCGTGGGGAACGCTTCTTTGACCTGGATCGCTGCGTCAATCGCGCGGATGGCGTCGGCAATAGTCCCCGATCCCGTGGCATCCAGGAAACGGAAGCCGGCGATCGTCACCGTCCAGTTCACGCCGGTCACGCCGATGCCGTTATTGCCCACCGCGCCGATAGTGCCGGACACGTGGGTGCCATGATCCTCCTGATCCATTGGGTCGCAGGTGTTCAGAATGGCATCGAACCCGTGGCTGCCCGCGGGACACCTGATCGTTTCTCCCCGCGCAAACGAGAGCGTGTACGACGACGGCGCGGACCAGATATTCGCCTTCAGATCGGGATGCGTGTAGTCGATCCCGGTATCCACCACGCCCACTGCCACGCTGCTCGAACCCGTGGTGATGGACCATGCCGACACCGCGTCGATATCGGCATGCGGGATGCCTGCGTTTTCGCCGTCGTTCTGAAGCCCCCACTCCGTCGGGAAGTCGGGATCGTTGGGGAGCGCGGTCGACGGCGCAGCCGCCACCCGCACAATGTAGTTAGGCTCTGCGTAGAGGACGTTGGGATCCGCCGAGAGTTGCTCAGTCAGCCGCGCCGCGGACTGGCCGGCTGACCGCATGTGCACCACGCCGCTGCGATTCACTCCGCGAATCGACTGAATCCCGTAGCGCGTTGCCAGCGCCGACTGAAGCCGCGGGCTCACATCGCTCCGAAACCGCACCAGCACCTCGTGCGCGACAGCCTTGTGCCCACCGATCGTCTCCACTTCCTGCGCCGCCAGCGGCAAGGCCAGGGCAATTACCGCGGAAATCCGGACACACCACCGGGCAGAGTTCATACCAATGCTCCTCATCCCGGTAATCGGCAGGGGAGCGCTACGGCAGCAAGGTCGTTTCCCCTGGCGAGCGGTGGCGGGAATTACTTAGCGGAGCCGGGAATCCTGCGTATAGCAGCGGCGAGATCCCTACTTCACCCCGTACTTCCGAAACCAGGCCAGCATGTGCTCCCACGCGCCCTTCGCGGCCGCCTCGTTGTAGCTGGGCCGATAGTCGGCGTTGAACGCATGGCCGGCATCAGGGTAGATGATAATATCCGCGGGTTTGCCTGCCGCCTTTAGTGCCGCGCGCATCAATTCCACCTGCTCCACCGGGATGCCCTGGTCTTTGCCGCCATAGAGCCCCAGCACCGGCGCTCTCATCTCGGGCGCGAGCTCCAGAACTGTCTTCGGGCGCATCTCGTTCACGTCGCCCTTGATCTGCCCGTACCACGCCGCGCCGGCTTTCAGCTTCGAGCTGTGCGCGGCGTAAAGCCACACCACGCGGCCGCCCCAGCAGAAGCCGGTGATGCCCAGCCGTGACGTGTCCGCACTCCCGCTCTTCTCCGCCCACGACACCGTGTCGTCCAGGTCGCCTATCACCTGAGCGTCGGGCACCTTGGAAACCACATTCTTGATGATGTCCTGGATGTTGGTCATGCTGGAGACGTCGCCCTGCCGCGCGTACAGCTCCGGCGCGACGGCGAAGTAGCCGAGCTTGGCCAGACGCCGGCATACGTCGCGGATGTGTTCATGTACGCCGAAGATCTCCTGGATCACCAGCACCGTCGGGAACGGTCCGCCTGCGGCGGGCATGGCGCGATAGCCGGGCATCTCGCCGTCGCGAACGGTGATCTTCACGTCGCTGGCGGTGAGCCCTTCGGAATCGGTGTGGATGGCCTCCGCCATCACCGGGCAAACGGCGGCGGCGAAGCCCACGGCGAGCTTGGTCACGATGAACTGCCGCCGGTTTTCCTCAAGCGGCGGCGTCAGGCTGATGGCATGATCCTGCATGACCGGCTATTGTAGCGCTCCGCAGAACGGGGAGGGCTGCCTGTGCTACAAGTACCGATCCACCCGATTGTCAGGTCGGCGCCGAAGGTGTTAACTTACTCATGTCCTGTGGCACGTCATCGATTGCCGTTTCTGCTTCTCCTCCTTACGCTGGTTTACCGGCCGGCATTCGGCGATACGCCTCTCATCTCGCTCACGAATATAAGCCCCCCCAGCACGTTGCTTCCGTCAGGCAGCACCACCGTTCAATTGTCCTTTCAAACGCCTCTGCCGGATCTCTGCGGATACTCTGTGGGCGCGTTACTGGATTTCAGCCAGACGCAACCGGTAGACACCGGAGCGCCCACTACCATGCATCAGGTGGCTGTAACCGGCCTCAACCCGAACCCGCAGGTCGTCAACTCGGTCTATATTCAGTGTGCTTCCGAGGCCAGTTTCTGGCCTCTCAATTACCGCTCCGTTGCGGCGCCGAACGGGAACTTTCCGCGTATCGGCAGTATCTGGGGCGGCGAATACGTCTATGCCACCGAGCCCGCGCAGGCGGCGAAGATCCAGCTCTATCTGAGTCCCGGCATGAGCGCCGGTCAGGTCACCGCGCTGCGGGCAGCCGAACCCGGAATGATCGCCCTGATGGGCGCGGACGCGACGTACGTCGGCCCCTGGGCCGTCTTCCCCGACGACTACTACCTCAAGGACGTTAACGGCAACAAAATCCAGATATGGGGCAACGCCACATACCTGCTGAATATGACCAACCCCGCGGTCCCCGAGGCTATAGCCAACCTCGCCTATCAGCAGCTCCTGCAAGCGGGCCTTGCTTACGATGGCGTGTTCTGGGACAACGTGTGGACCACGATTTCCTGGCTCACCACCGACGCCTACGGGAATCCGATTCAGATCAGCAGCGCCGATAACGGCATTGCCGACAATCCCGTTGCGCTCGACGCTGCGTGGCGGGCCGGAGTCCTCCAGGAAATGAACGCTTTCCGCCAGCTCGTTCCCTGGGGCTACCTGTCGGGACATATGACGGAGCCTCCCGATGCTCAGTTCCTGCCCCTCTTTAACGGGGACAGTCTGGTTTTCGAAGCGGTGAACGTCCGCGAAGGGGAGATGTCGTTCGGCGATTTCTGGAGCGACTATCAGAACTGGTTTTCGCAAGGCTTGTCCCCCGGCATCAACCAGGTGCAATCGGGGCCGCCGAACATTATCTCGTACGGCTACGGATACGAACCAATGCAGACTCTTCCCGCCTCCACCATCGCCTTCGCTCAAACGTTCTATCCCAATATGCGTTTCGGTCTCGCGACGGCCCTGATGAACGACGGCTTTTTCACCTACGATTTCGGAGATACCGAATGTTGCGTCAACTGGTGGTACGACGAGTATGATTTCAATCTGGGCCAGCCGCTGGGACCGGCCGTTCGCGTAGGCTCCGGCACGCAACCGAATCTGCTGAGCAACGGCGGCTTCGAGAACGGCCTCTCCGGATGGTCGTATTTTGTGGACGACGACGGCCAGGCCAGCGCCACTGTGGCCGTCGACAACTCCATCGCGGCCGAAGGAAATGCGTCGGCGCACGTCGACGTTGCCTCTGCGGACAGCTATTCGTGGCAGGTGAATTTGTATCAGACAGCGCTCCCGGTGACGGCGGGCGCAAATTATCAGGTGCAGTTTTGGGCGCGGTCGGACTCTCCCCGCGTGATAACGGTCGATTGCGAGAGCGGGAATTCCCCTTACACGAATTACGGCCTTTATTCGCAGGTCTCGCTGGGCACTACATGGACGTTCAACACGCTCACGTTCGTTTCCAGCGCGACCGCCCAGGACGGCACACTGCAGTTCAATGTGGGTGACGTTGCCGGCAACGTCTGGGTCGATGGCGTGCAGCTGGTGCCGCAGGCACAGGACATTTTTCAACGCGATTTCAGTAATGGCGTTGCCGTGCTGAACGGTACCCCCACCTGGCAAACCGTGGCCCTCGAACCCGGTCTCCAGCGCTTCACCGGTGCGCAGGCTCCTCTCTATCAATACATCGTCGACGATTCGGACGCCGCGTTCAGCTCCAGCGGGTCATGGAACGTCGTGAGCGACTCCACGGGATATGCCTCCCAGGTTGCCGTGGGCCCCTGGTATAACGCCTGGGGAGGTTCACTGCATGAACTGGACGTACCTCAGGGAACCGCGCAGTGGAACCTGGGCATCCCCGCCGATGGCCAGTACACGATTCAGGTCTGGCTGCCGAACGCCCCGGGGGCAGCCAACTGGACGTCGAACGCTCAGTACCAGATTGTTTCCGACGGCAACGTGTTGGCTTCCGCGAATCTCGCTCAGAGCACCGCAACCTCGGGCGATCAATGGCACACCATCTTCACCGGAGTCGCGCTCACTGTGGCAAGCTCACCGGTTCTCACCATTTCGAACGCAGGTTCAGGGCCGCTGATCGCTGACGCCGTCTACATCACGTCCGCCGCGCGCTACAACGATGGGTCGCCCGCGCCCCAGGTCACGCTGGCGGCGACCGACGGCATTCTGCTCCAGCGCCGGCAGCCGGTGGCGGCTCCCGCTTCGACAGTGCAGACCGTGCTCGATGCGGCCGGTTATCAACCCGCCATAGCTTCCGGCGGATGGGTGGCAATTTTCGGCAGCGGGTTTGCTTCCTCCGCGCAGACGTGGACGCCGGGGAGCACGGATCAGCAATTGCCTTCGTCGCTCGGCGGCGTCAGCGTCACCATCAATGGCAAGCCGGCATACGTGGATTACGTCAGCCCCGGACAAATCAACGTGATTGCCCCGGACGACCCAACTCTGGGTCCGGTACCCGTCCTGGTGAGCACGGCGCAGGGCAACAGCTATCCCGGCACGGTGCTGAAGCAGAAAATCGCGCCGGAGTTCTTCACCTGGACCATCGCCGGGACCTCTTACGCAACCGCCCGGCACTTGGATGGAACTCCCGTAGGGCCGTCAGGTAGCGGCAACCGGCCGGCCCAGCCTGGTGAAGTGATCGAGCTGTTTGGCAGCGGTTTTGGCCCGACAAATCCGCCGCTGCCTTCCGGGCAACTGACCTCGCAGACGCTGCCTCTCGCCGCCTCGCCTGGCGTTTCCATCGGCGGGGTTGCAGCCACCGTGAACACGGCGGCTCTCCTCAGCCCGGGGTTCTACCAGCTCACCGTTACGGTCCCGGCTGTGCCTTCCGGTAACCAGCCGGTGCAAGGGCAGACGAGCGGGTTCCAGAGCGTTGGGAATGTGTCCCTGGCGTGTCAAGGCCAGTAGGGGTGTGGGGCAGGCTCCCAGGCTGGGTGCCCTCTCAGGCTGCGTCCCGAATCTCGATGGTGAGCCGTTTGCGAAGTGCGGCGAACGCGGCCTCAATCTGATCCAGCCGCGAGGCATGCTGAAGACTGAGCAGCCGCTCAATCTGCTGCTTCGGCTGACCCATGCGCCGGGCGAGCTCCGTCTTGCGCATGCCGGATTCACGCATGATTCGATACAACTCGACCTTGGCCTCGGCGAGCGCTGGGAGGGCCACGCCGCGAACCCACTTTCCGCGAATTCTGCTCGGCCGGGGAATGTCCTCATGCTTGCGGATCGACTGCGCGAGCAGAAGTTGGAGCAAGTCCTGCGCCATTTCGTAGGCTTCCGCGTCCGTCTCTCCCTGGGTTCCGCCCCAGTGAAAATCGGGAAACGTGACTACGAACCCGCCTTCTTCAGCGGGCCGGAAAACGGCTGGATAGATCAGCATGTCCGCACCTCACTTGTGTCATCTCCGGCGGCGCAGTTCGTCGAGCGTGATCCCGAGGTCTTTCATGATTTTCTGAACCAGATGCCCCTTGATCTCATGCGAAGGATGCCGCGGAATCGCGCTGTTCTTACCGTTCAAAGTGACCAACGTATGTCGCGCGCTGTCCTCGAACTCTGCTCCCGCTTTCCTCAGCAGCCGCCGCAATTCGCTCGCGGTCACGCCGTCATTGTAAACACATGTGTTGACGATTAGCAAGCCGGCCAGTGCAGGGGCCGGACTCGGAAGACTGGCCCGTATCCGCCATTGGCGGATAATAGGTGTCAGTGAAAAAGCGGATGTTTGAAGAACTACTCGGCAGCGTACGCGAAGCCGGGGCAATCCTGCGTGGCCGGCAAAGACCTTCGCGGAGGACGATAATCCGCTCCCCCGGCGTCCGGGTCATTCGTGAACGAACCAGCCTTTCGCAGTCCGAATTTGCGGATTTGATCGGCGTAAGCGTGAAGACCCTGCAAAACTGGGAACAGGACCGGAGAAGCCCCACAGGACCAGCGGCGATACTCCTGCGTATCATCGAGCATGATCCGGCGCTGGCGGTGAAAGCGATTCATCGAATATGAAAAAGAAAAACCTCGGATCTACTTTCGATAGCTGGCTCCGCGAGGAAGGCATCCATCAGCCGGTTACTGCGGCCGCCATCAAGCGCGTCCTCGCCCGGCAGGTGGAGGCCGCCATGAAGGAGAAACAGTTTTCCAACACGGAGATGGCGCGAAGGATGTACGTTGACGACGCAGAACCGGGCTAGTCCCATGCAATTCGTCGTCACGCTCTGGAATCGTGTCCGGTCATTGGTAGGCGCATTGTGCGGCCGGTCTGCTGTAGGGCCAAAACGGCGAGAGGCGATATTGAATGAATGGGTTGGCCCTTGGGTAATGAGCCCAAAATCCAACAGCGACCGCGCGGCCTCCGATCTGGCCAGGAGTTCGATCAAACTCACTAAAGCGGATAGTCTAATATCACCGGTCGCCGTAGCCGCGATTGACATCTTAGGCATGAAGGCGCTCCTCGAAGCGAAGCCTCTGAAGGAAATCGCCGAGCGTTTTGCGGAGCCGTTTTACGATTTAGACGCCCCGCTATATCGGCTTGATGAGAGCCCCTTTAACGGCGAGCAGCTGGAGCGCATGGGATATCGGCGAATGGCCGGAATCTACTCAGCAGTGATCTCAGATACGATATTGCTCGTTCGCCGTCCTGATTGGGAAGGTGGAAACGCAGCTATAGCTGAAGCAGACACGGTCGTATGGCTTGCCCAATATGTTTGCAAGGTCATAAAAGTGAACTCGCTATATGGCGTCAGACTGCGCAGTGCGATCTCATTTGGCGAATGCCTTGTAAGTATTGGGGGCAGACCAGCACTCCTGGGCATCCCCACTGGAGAAGCTTCTGAATGGGAGCGGCAACAAGAGTGGATTGGCGGGATGTTAACCCCGTCCGCTGTCGCAGCATTAGGGCGTGGAAGGGAAGCGGCCAAACAGATAAATGGCTATGACTTCGAGCCATGTTACCAAAATTGTCTTGTTCAGTACCCAATTCCTCTCAAGCGGGATTGCCCAGTGCTTCCGGAGCCACAGATTGCTCTAAATTGGATCACGGGCATGATGCCGGGAGCCACCGTCTTGAGAGCCAACGTACCGGCCAAGGAACGGGACGAGGCACGCGAAGACGTAAAACGTAAGGTGGCAAACACCATAGAGTTTGCGGAGTACTGCAGGAATGTCGGCGTTGATACGGTGATTGTCTGGAATGCAGCGGCCCCTTAGGAAGTGAATCGGTCTTGCGAGACCAATTCGCTGTGATCCCCCACCCCCTACCTGTAGACATCCTACCC
>Ga0326727_10018182_pt1 | contig 14402 bp, 7 predicted proteins | sample MB2enrmetagenome_FD_207643 | JGI IMG/M metagenome (GOLD analysis project Ga0326727, IMG submission 207643) | Lab enriched peat soil microbial communities from McLean, Ithaca, NY, United States - MB29MY | ecosystem: Environmental > Terrestrial > Soil > Wetlands > Peat | place: USA: New York...
CCGCATCGGTGATCTGCTGCTGGAGGAGGTCGGTCATCGGATCGGCGCCTGCATCCGCCTGGGCGATACGGTCGCCCGCTTCGGCGGCGACGAGTTCGTCGTGATGATCGAAGGGCTCAGCAACAAGATCGACCAGGCCGCCATTCAGGCCGATGCGGTGGCCGAGAAGATCCTGCACCGCCTGGCCCAGCCCTACCAGTTGGAAAACCACCGCCATCATTGCGGCGCCAGCCTTGGCATCACCCTGTTCCACGGCGACGAGGCGTCGGACGATGACCTGCTGAAGCAGGCCGACCTGGCGATGTACCAGGCCAAGGCGGCCGGCCGGAACACCAAACGCTTTTTCGACCCGCGCATGCAGAAGACGCTGGCCGCCCAGGCCATTCTTGAAGACCAATTGCGCCAGGCGGCAAAACGCGACGAATTCGTCCTGTTCTACCAGCCCCAGGTCGACCGCCGCGGCAACCTGGTGGGCGCCGAAGCGCTGATCCGCTGGCAGCACCCCGACCGGGGCCTGTTGCCACCGGCAGAGTTCATTGCGGTGGCGGAATCCACGGACCTTATTCTTCCCATCGGGCTTGCGGTTCTGGACCAGGCCTGCCGCCAACTGGCGACCTGGCGCGAGACACCCCAGTTGCGCAAGCTGACGCTGGCCATCAATGTCAGCGCCCGCCAATTCCACCACCCCGCATTTGTCGAGGATGTGCGCCAGACCCTGCTGTTGTGTCATGCCGATCCGACGCGCCTGAAACTGGAACTGACGGAAAGCCTGCTTTTGCAGGACATCGACGACTGCGCCACCAAGATGGAGGCGCTGCGCGAGCTGGGGGTCACCCTATCGCTGGACGACTTCGGTACCGGCTATTCCTCGCTGGCCTATTTGAAGCGCCTGCCCTTCAGCCAACTGAAAATCGACCGCTCGTTCGTCGCCGACATCCTGGCCGACCCCAACGATGCCGCCATCGCCCGAACCATGATCCTGCTTGGCAAGTCCTTCGGGCTGAAGGTGATTGCCGAGGGGGTCGAACAGGAGGAACAGTGGCACTTCCTGGCGGCCGAAGGCTGCGACGAGGCGCAGGGGTATCTTTACGGACGACCGGTCCCCGCCGAAATCTTCCTGGCCCAGGCCACCAGCTGGGAAAAGAAGCGCAAGATCGCTACTCGGGAACGCGGACCCACTGCCGAAAGCCCATAGGGTTCAATAGCCCATTTCCCTTGTCTTCCAATATCGTTAGCATGGCCTGGCGTTTCGTCGGATGAGAACCTCCATGGGAAAGGCCCCCACCGTACGGCGCCGGGCCGGAGCCCGGCAAACGACCGAGGCCATTCTTGCCAATAGCCCGGTTGGCATCGCCATTCTGGACAGCGAGCGCCGTATCGTCCGTACCAACCGGCAGTACTGCGCGCTTTACGGGATCTCGGCACGCGATATCGCCGGAAAGTCGGCGCGCATCCTTTATGAAACCCAGGATCAATTCGAGGCAATGGGTCGGCAGGCCTATCCGCTGATCCTTGCCGGCGGCACCTTCGACGGAGAGACCGCCTTCCGCCGGGTCGACGGCCGGGAAATCTGGCTGCATCTGACCGGACGACTGGTGGATCCCGCCGACCCGTCGGCCGGGATCGTGTGGGCCGCCGAAGACATCACGGCGCGCAAACTCGCCGAGGCAAGGATCGGCCGGCTGACCAATCTGTTCGCCGCCCTCAGCCAATGCAACCAGGCCATCGCCCGCGCCAAGACCCAGGACGAGCTGTTTCCGGTGATCTGCCGGCACGCCGTCGAACTGGGCGGCATGAAGATGGCCTGGATCGGAATGGTCGGCGACGATAAGCGGGTCACCGTGCTGGCATCCCACGGCGACCGGGACGGCCTTCTGGCCGAGATCCGGACGTCGGCCGATGACACCGACCCTTTTGGACGCGGGGCCACCGGCCGGGCCATCCGCAGCGGTCAGCCCTATTGGTGCCAGGACTTCGAGAGCGACACGGCCATGCAGCCCTGGCTGGACTTCGGCGAGCGGTTCGGCTGCAGGTCGTTGGCCTCGTTGCCGCTGTGTCGCGGCGGGTTGCCGGTCGGCTGCCTGACTCTTTATTCCGACACCATCAGCGCGTTCGACGAGGATGCCCGCAGCCTGCTGGTGGAGATGGCCGCCGACATCAGTTTCGCGCTGGACAACTTTGCCCGCGAGGACGAGCGGCGCAAGGCCGTCGCCGCCTTGCGCATCGCCGCCACCGCCTTCGAGTCGCAGGAGGCCATGGCCATCACCGATGCCGACAAGGTGATCATTCGCGTCAACAAGGCCTTCGTCGCCATCACCGGCTATACCCCGGAGGAAGCGGTCGGACGCAAGATCGGTTTCCTGCGCACCGACGGCGACGGAGACCGCCGTATCGCTCCCATGCGAATGAAGACCCTCAATGACGGTTCCTGGCAGGGCGAGGTGTGGAACCGCCGCCGCAACGGCGAGATCTTTCCGGCCTGGGCCATCATCACCGCCGTTCGCGACGACCTGGACCGCATCACCCACTATGTCACCAGCTTCACCGACACCTCAAAGATCAAGGCGTCGGAGGAAGAGATCCGTTCGCTGGCCTTCTACGACCCCCTGACCCGTCTGCCCAACCGCCGCCTGCTGTTGGACAGGCTGCGTCAGGCCCTGGCCGCCAGCTTGCGCAACCGGCGCCCGGGGGCGCTGCTGGTCATCGACCTCGACAACTTCAAGACCGTCAACGACACCCTGGGCCATCTGCTGGGTGACCAGTTGCTGCAACAGGTGACCCGCCGATTCGAGGCCTGTCTGCGCGATGGCGATACCCTGGCCCGGCCGGGTGGCGACGAATTCGTCGTTATCCTCGAAGATCTGCAGGAAGACTCCGCCCACGCCGCCCTGGAGGCCGAGGCTTTCGCGCACCGCCTGCTGCGCGCCCTGGCCGCTCCCATTCTGTTGGCAACCGAGGAGCGGTTCGTCACCGCCTGCATCGGCCTGTCCTTGTTCGGTGTCTCCGGGATTGACCGCGATGAGACCCTGCGCCAGGCCGACATGGCCATGTGCCGCGCCAAACAGGCCGGCCCGAACGCCATCCAGTTCTTCGACCCCGGAATGCAGGCGTCGGTCACCCGCCGTGCCGCCATGGAAACGGACCTGCGTTTGGGCCTGCGCCATCACGCCTTTTTCCTGTGCTACCAGCCCCAGGTCGACAGGACCGGCCAGGTCTGCGGCGCCGAGGCGCTGGTGCGTTGGCGCCACCCCAAACGCGGCATCGTCATGCCGGGAGAATTCATCCCGGTGGCCGAGGAAAGCGGCCTGATCCTGCCGTTGGGTCGCTGGATCCTGGAAACCGCCTGCCTGCAGCTGGTGGCCTGGGCGAAGCGGCGTGAAACCGCCGGATTGACCCTTGCGGTGAACGTCAGCGCACGCCAGTTCCGCCAAACCGACTTTGCCCGCGACGTGCTGGCCATCCTGCACGGAACGGGCGCCAACCCGACGCGCCTGAAGCTGGAGCTGACCGAAAGCCTGGTTCTGGACGACGTCGAGGATATCATCGCCAAGATGTCGACGCTGAAAACCGAAGGCGTGGAGTTCTCCTTCGATGATTTCGGAACCGGCTATTCGTCGTTGGCCTATCTGAAGCGCCTGCCGCTCAGCCAGTTGAAGGTGGATCGTTCGTTCGTGCGCGACGTCTTATCCGATCCCAACGACGCCGCCGTGGTCCGCACCATCATCGTCCTGGCCCGCAGCATGGGGTTGTCGGTGATCGCCGAGGGCGTCGAGACCGAAGGACAGCGCGACTTCCTGGCCGGGCACGAATGCCACCACTACCAGGGCTTCCTGTTCGGGCAGCCGATGATTCTGGGCGACTTCGAACAGTTGCTGGACCGGGCCCGGGTCGATCAGGACTAGTCGGCCGCTTCCGTTAAGTTGAAGGGTTGGATGACTGCAGTAGCGCCGGCCTCTGTGCCGGCAATACCGGCGGGGACGCCGGCGCTACTGACAATACCGACCACCTTCACTTATGGTGAATCGGCCGACTAGGACCCGTCAGGGCGGCGCTTCGGCGTGGCACCCAGGCAGGACAACATTGACATCCCCGGCGCGCCGATGCTTATCATAGGACCATGAACGCCATCATCAGCCGCACTGTCCGGATCACGACGACGACCACCAGCTTCGGTGGGGCGTCAAGGATTCGGCTGCGCTAGGCTTCTTAACAGCGTTCAGCACCAACGACAGCCCCCGCCGGAACCGGACGGGGTCTTTTCATATCCGGCAAGACCGTCGTCCCTCGCAACTCCCCCGGCCCAACCCAAGGAGTGACTGACATGGACGACCTTGATCACCGATCGATCGGCAACCGCCAGGACCTGTTCCACCAGCAGGAGGAAGGGCCCGGGATGATTTTCTGGCATCCGCGCGGCTGGGCTCTGTGGCAAACCGTCGAAAACTATATCCGTGCCCGCATGCGCGCTGCCGGCTATCGGGAAATCCGCACCCCGCAACTGCTGTCGCGGGACCTGTGGCGGCACAGCGGGCATTGGGACAAGTTCGCCCACAACATGTTCTGCTTCGACGACGGAGAGCGCAGTTTCGCGCTGAAGCCGATGAGTTGCCCGGGGCATATCCAGATATTCAATCAACGCCTGCGATCGCACCGCGAACTGCCGATCCGCTATGCCGAATTCGGCGCCTGCCATCGCTTCGAGCCGTCAGGCAGCCTGCAGGGACTGATGCGCACCCGCGCCTTCGTCCAGGACGATGCCCATGTGCTGTGCCGTGAAGACCAGGTGGAGGAGGAAGTTGGCAACTTCTGCCGGCTGCTGGCCGCGGTCTACCGGGACTTCGGCTTTGCCGATATCGACGTGGCCTTTTCCACCCGGCCGGAGGAACGCGCCGGCGACGACGCCCTGTGGGACCGGGCCGAGGCCATGCTGGAGAACGCGGCAAGAGCCGCCGGGCTGGCCTTTTCGCGCCAACCCGGCGAGGGCGCCTTCTATGGCCCGAAACTGGAGTTCATCCTGCCCGACAACCGCGGGCGACGCTGGCAGTGCGGCACCATCCAGCTGGATTTCGTGCTTCCCGGCCGTCTGGGCGCGAGCTATGCCACCGGGGGCAACGACCGCGCCGTTCCGGTGATGATCCACCATGCGGTACTGGGATCCCTGGAACGCTTCCTGGCCATCCTGCTGGAACATTGGGATGGCCGGCTGCCCCTGTGGCTGGCGCCCGACCAGGTGGCCCTGCTGTCGCTGTCGGACGACGTCGCGCCGGCGCTGAACAAGGCCTTCGACGCCTTTGCCGGCCAGGGTCTGCGCGCCGTCCTCGACGACGGAGCCGACAGCCTGAGCCGCAAGATCGCCATCGCCCACGGCATGGGCATCCCGGTCATGGCGGTCATCGGCCCCCGGGAATCCCGTGACGGCACCGTCGCCTTGCGCTGGCCGGGCAACCGCACCGAGGTCATGTCCCTGGCCGCCGCGGTGGCCACCGTGGCCGACCGGGCACGCCCGCCGCTGTTACCGTAGCGACGGGTCTTCAGGACCCGTCGACTGCCTTGTTCACGGCAAAGGGAACGCCCCTTGGGAGCGCCGCGGTAGAGAGGCTCGTGAAAAATAGTGGGACAGGCCTGAAGCGCCTGTCCTACCGAACAATTTTTCACATCTCCCAGACACCCGCGACGGCAATGATCTTTATCGGGTCGGTTCCGGACGCTCGCCCGAATAGTCGTAGAAACCGCGCCCGGTCTTGCGGCCCAGCCAGCCGGCTTCGACATACTTCACCAGCAGCGGACAGGGGCGGTATTTGCTGTCGGCCAGCCCCACATGCAGCACCTGCATGATCGCCAGACAGGTGTCCAGGCCGATGAAGTCCGCCAGTTCCAGCGGCCCCATGGGGTGATTGGCCCCCAGCTTCATGGCGTTGTCGATATTGGCCACCGAGCCGACGCCCTCGTACAGGGTGTAGACCGCCTCGTTGATCATCGGCAGCAGGATGCGGTTGACGATGAAGGCGGGAAAATCCTCGGCCATCACCGCCGTCTTGCCCAGCCGGCCGACCAGATCGCGCACGGCGGCGAAGGTGCCTTCGGCCGTGGCGATGCCGCGGATCAATTCCACCAGGGTCATGACCGGCACCGGATTCATGAAATGCATGCCCATGAACCGTTCCGGGCGGTCGGTGGCGGCGCCAAGGCGGGTGATGGACAAGGACGAGGTGTTGGAGGCGACGATGGCCTCGGCCTTCAGGACCGGACAGAGGGAGGCGAAGATCGCCTTCTTGACGGCCTCGTTCTCCGATGCCGCCTCGATCACCAAGTCGGCATTGGAGAAGATGGCATAGTCCGTTCCGGTGGAAATATTGGCCAAAGCCTTGGCCTTGTCCTCGACGGACATCTTGCCGCGGCTGACCAGGCGGTCGAGGTTCTTGCCGATGACGCCCAGGCCTTTGGCCAGGGCCTGGTCATTGACGTCGAGAAGGGTGACGGGGAACCCGCAGGAGGCGATCACCTGGGCGATCCCGCTGCCCATCTGTCCGGCGCCGATGACGCCGACCGCACGGATCTGGATGGAAGAGACGGTTTTGTCAGAAACGCTCACATGAGTCATTGGACCTGTCCTGTTGACGGCCCTGACTGGACACAGTTCCAGCCCGAGTCGGCTCCAGCCCAAGTCGGCGGGGCGCCGGGACCGTTGCTTCAGTTCTATCGGCCTATGACTTTTGTTGCAATGCAGAAGAGACGATCCGCATAGCGCCCTCCAAGATTTATCGTGGCACGGCCTCGCTTTCGCCCGGCGCTGTGCCTTGATAGCCCGGCGCCAGCATGCCGAACCGTCTGGCCCAGGCATAGGTCAGGATGGGAGTCAGGAAGGCCGTCACCACCACCGAGGTCGCCACCAGGGCCGTCGCCGCCGGAGCAACCGGGGCGAACTGAGGCGCCAGCGAGGCAATCACCGAGGGAACGGTGACCGCCGCACCCGCCGTGGATCCGGCCGCCACCCCCGCCGTGCCATTGCCCTTGGCCAACAGAATGTCGGACACCACCAGGACCGATCCGGTGATGGTGATGACCGCCAGGGCCAGCAGGACACCCAGCACTCCAGTGTTGAGGATGATCGCGAAGTTGAGACCGTTCCCCAGGGCGAAGGCGAAGAACGGCACCATGACCTGGGTGCCTTGCGAGAAGAAGGCGCGCAAGTCCTTGTCCAGGTTGCCCAACGCAAAGCCGAGACAGAAGGGCAGCAGGGCTCCCACCAGGGTCTGCCAGGGGAAGCTGGCCAATCCCGTCACCCCCAGGGTCACCATGGTCATGAAAGGCCCCGATTCCAGCGACATCAGACAGAAGGCGCTGGCCTCCTCCTTGCTGCCGTACTGGTTCATCAGTGCCATATAGAGGCCGCCGTTGGTGTCGTTCATGGCGGCCATGATGGCCAGCACCGAAAGACCCGTGAAAAAGCCGCTGGTGATGCCCTCCTGGGGAATGATGGTGGCCGCCAGGGTTCCGACCAGGGCGGCCGTGGACACCTTGATGGCGACCAGCACACCGCTTTTGCGCAGGACAACCGGCGTCGCCTTCAGGCTGATGCTGGCGCCCATGCAGAAGAACCAGACGGACAGGATCGGCAAGGTGCCGCTGATCAGGCCGTTGGTGAACGAGCCGAAAAACTTCCCCGTATTCGGCGCGAATGTGTTGAGACAGGCCCCCAGGAAAAGGGGAACGATCATCATCCCCCCCGGGATTTTGTCGATCGAACGCTTGATATTCATGATGAAGGGCGCCTCCCCGCGCCGGTCAGCGGCCGCCGGCCACCACCGTTTGTAATATATTAGATATATTATGCGGTGGCGCCAACCTTAATATTCCCCCTTGAAATTTGCGGCTACTTATCGCAGGTTTCTGCAACTCATTCTTAGTATCAGGATTGCCCATGCCCCGTCAGCCCATCCCCGCACCCCCTCATCGTCCATGGCGCACCACGGGCCTCGCGCTGTCGGCTGCGGTCCTGGTGGTCGCCACCGCCGCCGGCTGGGCCGGTCGGCCGCAGGCCGCAGCGCCGACCAGTCCTCCCGCCCTGCTCCGCGACGGAGCTCGCCTGACGCTGCCGGCGGGATCGCCCTATCGGAGCCGGATTGCCGTCACCGCCGTGGCCGAACGGACACAGGCGCCAACGTTGGTGCTGCCCGCCCTGGTCGAAGCCGATCCGGCGCGAACCGTCGCCATCCTGACCCCGCTGGCCGGCAAGGTGACCGAGGTGCTGGTCCAACTGGGCGATAAGGTGGCCGCGGGACAGGCGCTGGCGGTCGTCGCTTCGGGCGACCTGGCCCAGGCCTACGCCGACCATGACAAGGCGGAAGACGCCTATCGCCTGACTCGCACCACGCTGGACCGGACCCGCGCCCTGGTCGAGGCCCGCGGCGGGGCGCCGAAGGACCTGCTGCAGGCGGAAAGCGACAACACCCAGGCCTTGGCCGAACTGACCCGCGCCACCGAGCGGCTGCGCGAGATCGGTGCCGGCGCCGAGGTCAAAGGGCGGCGCCTGCTGACCCTGCGCGCCCCCATCGCCGGCACCGTGACAACCCTGGCGGCGGCGCCCGGCGCTTTTGTCAACGATCCGACGCAAGTCCTGATGACGGTGGCCAACCTGGACAAGGTCTGGGTGACCGCCAACGCACCGGAAAGCGAAACCGCGTTCGTCACCCCGGGAATGGCCGTCGATCTCAGCTTCGCCGCCTATCCCGGCCGTCATGTGGCCGCCCAGGTCGCCTCGGTCGGCGCCGTGCTCGAACCGGACACCCGCCGGGCCAAGGTCCGCATCGCCCTGGCCAACCCCGAAGGCGCCTTCAAGCCCAACATGTTCGCCAATGCCACCTTCTCCGGCACCCCGAGCAAGGGTCTGTACGTACCCGTCTCGGCCCTTTTGATGACCGACGATCACATCAGTGTTTTTGCCGAAGTGGCGCCCGATACCTACGAGCGGCGGATCGTCACCGTCGGGCGCGAAGCCGAGGACCAGGCCGCGATCACCGCCGGGCTGACCGCCGGCGACAAGGTGGTGTTCCGCGGAGGGGTGCTGCTCAATGATTGATCGGTTCATCGCGCTGGCCCTGGACAAGCGGGTCACCGTCGCCATCATGGCCGTCCTGCTGTGCCTTTACGGGCTCTATTCCTGGCGTCAGTTATCGGTGGAAGCCTATCCGGATCTGGGCGACGTCTCGGCCCAGGTCACCACGCAGGTGCCGGGCCTGGCCGCCGAAGAGGTGGAACAACAGATCACCATCCCGCTGGAACGGGCCCTGAACGGCGTTCCGGGACTGGCGACCATTCGTTCCAGCAGCACCTTCGGCCTGTCGCTGATCACCATGGTGTTCGAAGACGGAACCGAGGACTATTGGGCGCGGCAGCGCATCCAGGAACGCATCGCGAGCGTCGCCCTGCCCGCCGGCGTCCAACCGGGGCTTGACCCGGTCACCGGTCCAACCGGGGAAATCTACCGCTACACCCTGGAGTCCGACAGCCGGACCCTGATGGAGTTGTCCGAGATCCAGCGCTGGCTGGTCATCCCGGCGTTGCTGCAAGTGCCCGGCGTGACCAACGTCGACAATTTCGGCGGATTCACCAAGCAGTACGAGATCGAGGTCGATCCCGCCGCCCTCCAGCGTTTCGGAGTGTCCCTGTCCGACATCGTCGCCGCCATCAACAACAACAACGCCAACGCCGGCGGCAGCCGCCTGACCCACGGCGAACAAAGTTTCGTCATCCGCGGCATCGGCCTGGCCACCACGCTGGACGACCTGGGCGGCATCGTCGTCAAGGAGACCAACGGGGTCCCCGTCCTGGTGCGCGATCTGGCGCAAATCCGCTATGGTCACAAGGAACGGGAAGGCATCCTGGGCAAGGATGACAATCCCGATTCCATCGAAGGCATCGTTGACCTGCTGAAGTACCAAAACCCCTCGAAAGTGCTGGCCGGCGTGCACGCCAAGGTCAATGAACTGAATGCCCAGTTGGCCGACCGGGACGTCCGCATCGTCCCCTACATCGACCGCGACGATCTGGTGCAGGCGACCGTCTCCAAGGTGTCCCATACCGTGGTGGAAGGTATCGGCCTGGTGATGATCGTCCTGATCCTGTTCCTGGGCAGCCCCAGAAGCGCCCTGGTGGTGGCCGTGACCGTTCCCATCTCACTGGTGGCGGCCTTCATCCTGATGCAGGCGACCCACATGCCGGCCAACCTCTTCTCGCTGGGCGCCATCGACTTCGGCATCATCGTCGACGGCGCCATCGTGGTGACCGAGACGATCCTGCGCCGCCGAGAGAGCCGTCCCGACGCCATCCTGACCACCGGCGACATCCGCGAGGCCTGCCGCCAGGTCACCAAGCCGATCCTGTTCGCCACCCTGATCATCATCACCGCCTATTTCCCGCTGTTCGCCTTTGAACATGCCGAGGCCAAGCTGATCGCGCCGATGGCCATCACGGTCGGCTATGCCCTGTTCGGCGCCCTGCTGTGCACCTTGGCCCTGATTCCCGGTCTGGCCTTTCTGGCCCTGCGCCGGCCGCATCGGCCGCCAGTCAATCGGCCGCTGCGCTGGTTGGAAACCCGTTACCGCATCCTCCTGGGCGCCCTGCTGGAACGCCCGGCCATGGTCGCCGGCACCACCGTCGCCGCGCTGGCCGCGGTAGTGGTCCTGGGGCTGTCGGTCGGCCGCGAGTTCCTGCCCGATCTTGACGAGGGAGCCTTGTGGCTGCAGGTCCAGATGCCCACCGGATTATCGTTGGCAAAAGCCAGCGAGATGGCCGGCGAATTGCGCAAGGCGGTGCGCGAATTCCCCGAGGTCTCCTATGTGGTGACCCAGTTGGGGCGCAGCGACGACGGTACCGATCCCTGGACCCCGTCCCATATCGAGGTCCCGGTGGGATTGACGCCCTACGACACTTGGCCGAAAGGAGAAAGCCGCGAGAAGTTCCTCGATCACCTGTCCGACCGCCTGAAAAGCATCCCCGGCCTTGACGTCGGCATCAGCCAGCCCATCGTCGACATGATCAATGACGTGGTGGGCGGAGCCCACAGCCCGCTGGCCATCCGCATCGTCGGTGACGACTTCGCCGTCATGCGCAGCATCGGGCACCAGATCGTCGATCTGCTCGATACCGTGCCGGGGACAGCCGACGCCGCGATTTTCCAAGAGCCGCCGATTCCCCAGGTGGCCATCCGCATCGACCGGGACGCGGTGTCGCGCTATGGCATCAACGTCGGCGACGTCACCACCCTGATCCAGACCGCGGTCGGCGGCACCCCGGTGTCGCAGATCTATGTCGGCGACCACCAGTACGACGTTACCGTCAAATTCCCCCAACAGGCCCGCAACAATCCCGACGCCCTGGGCAAGCTGTTCCTCTTCACGCCGGAGGGCGCCCAGATTCTGTTGTCACAGATCGCGACCATCACCTTGCAAAGCGGCGAAAGCACCATCACCCACGAGATGAATCATCGCACATTAACGGTGCGCATCGACCTGCGCGACCGCGATCTGGCCTCCTACCTGGCGGAAATTCGCCAGAAGATCGATCGCGATGTCCATTTCGATCCCCGCAAGATCCACCTGGAATATGCCGGCCAGTTCGAGAACCAGCAACGGGCACAGTCCCGCCTGATCTTCATCCTGGCCTTGGTCCTGGGGCTGATGACGGTCCTGCTCTATACCGGCCTCGGGCATCTGCGTCAGGCCCTGCTGACCCTTGGCACGGTCCCGCTGGCCGCCCTCGGCGGGCTGGCCGCCCTGGCTGTGACCGGCACCACCCTCAATGTCGCCAGCGCGGTCGGCTTCATCGCCCTGTTCGGCGTTGCCGTCCAGAACGGCATCATCATGGTCGCCAACCTCAACCGCATGCGCGCCGACAGCGATTTGTCGTTGCACGACGCCGTCATCGCCGGGGCTGCCGAACGGTTCCGTCCGGTCCTGATGACCACCACGGTGGCGACCCTTGGCATGGCTCCGGCGGCACTGGCCACCGGAATTGGCAGCGACGTCCAGCGCAACCTGGCCACCGTCGTGGTCGGCGGCCTGGTGGTGGCGACCTTTTTGACCCTGCTGATCCTGCCGTCGTTCTATTTCATCATCGAACGGCATTGGCAGGAACGCCACCAAGGCCGGGCGGTCCCATCCACCCCTCGGCTGCCGGGAGAATGACCATGGCTGCACCTTTCCTCACGCTTCGACCCTGGATCCTGGGTTTGGCCGGCACGATTCCGCTGATGGGGTGTGTCGGGCCCGACTTCGTGCCGCCGGCGCCGCCGGCCGTCGAACGCTTCGAGGCTCAGCCCCAGACGACGATGGAGATGGATGGGCAGCATCTGCGTCCCGGGGCCGACCTGCCGGCCGACTGGTGGACCCTGTTCCGCTCGGACGCCCTGGATGCTCTGATCGTTCAGGCCCTGGCCGCCAATCCCGATCTGACCGCCGCCCAGGCGGCTTTGAGGGCCGCCACCGAGGCGACCGCGGCCCAACAGGGCGCCTTCTTCCCGACAGTGGACGCCAGCTTCTCCTCCAACCGCTCGAAGACCGCCACCGCCAGCGTCACCGGATCCTCGACCCAGACGGCGCCGGTCACCAACCTGCATACGGCCCAACTGACCATCGCCTATTCTCCCGACCTGTGGGGCGCCAACGCCCGTCAGGTCGAAGGATTGGAGGCGATGGCCGATGTCCAACGCCTGCAATGGCAGGCCACGCGCCTGACCTTGGCGAGCAATGTCGCGGTCGGAGCCATCGGCGAGGCCTCGCTGAACGGCCAGATCGCAGCCACCGAAAAGATCATCGCCATCGAGCGCGACCTTCTCGACATCTTGCGCAAACAGCGCCGGTTCGGGCATGTGGCCGATGCCGACGTGGTCCTGCAGGAAACTGCCCTGGCCAGCGCCGAGCAAACCCTGCCGCCGCTGTTGAAGCAACGGGAACAGCAGCATGACGCCCTGGCCGCGCTGCTGGGCCGCTTGCCGGCCGAGCAACCGATCCCGCAGTTGGATCTGGCGGCGCTGCATCTGCCCGACGACCTGCCGGTCAGCCTGCCGGCCCTGCTGGTGCGCCAGCGTCCCGACATACGCCAGGCCGAAGCCAACCTGCACGCGGCGGCGGCAGCGGTCGGCGTGGCCGTCGCCAACCGCCTGCCGCTGGTGTCGCTGTCCGCCGACATGGGCAGCGTGGGCGCGCTGTTGAGCGGCCGGGACACCGGGGTCTCGCCCACCAAGGCCGGGATCTTCACGCCGGGAACCGGATTCTGGTCGCTGGCCGGCAGCATCGCCCAGCCGGTCTTCGACGGCTTTGCCCTGATGCACCGCCAGCGTGCCGCCGAAGCCACCCTGGAACAGGCCGCCGCCCAGTATCAGTCGACCGTGGTCGCCGCCTTCCAGAACGTCGCCGATGCGCTGGCGGCCATCCGCTGGGACAGCCAGTCCCGGCAGGCTGCCGCCCGCACGGCGGCCAAGGCGGAGGAAGGCCTGGAGATTGCCCGTCGGCAGCTGGCCCTGGGTGACATTGCCTATCCGACCCTGCTGGCCGCCGAGCAATCCCAGTTGCAGGCCCGCATCGCCCTGGTGCAGGCCGACGCCAATCGGCTCAGCGACACCGTCGCCTTGTTCCAGGCACTGGGCGGCGGCTGGTGGAACGGGACCGTCAGCGCGGATAAACTGGTTTCAGGAGGCCCGGTCCTGTAGCCTTCCGGTTTGCAACGCCAGCGCGGCTGGCAACGGGTTCGGGGAGCGCGCAAGGGCAATGACGGTTGCACAGGGGCTGGCCTTTGCCATTCTGATCGGCACCGTCGCGCTGTTCGCCTGGGACAAGCTGCGCTACGACCTGGTGGCCATGCTGTCCCTGTCGGCCGGCGTCGTCAGCGGAATCGTCCCGGCGGAAAAGGCCTTTCACGGCTTTTCCGACCCGGTGGTGGTGGTGGTGGCGGCGGCCCTGGTGGTCAGCGCCGGCGTCGAGCGTTCCGGTGTGGTCGAGCGCCTGACCGCGCCGCTGTCCCGACTGAAGTCCCCCGATGCCGTCATCGGCACCCTGGCTGCCCTGGTCATGGCTTTGTCGGCCATGATGAAGAACATCGGGGCCTTGGCCATCATCATTCCCCTGGCCCTGCGCCTGGCCCGATCGCGCGGCATCACCCCTTCGCAGATCCTGATGCCGTTGTCCTTCGCCTCGCTGGTGGGTGGCTTGATGACCCTGATCGGCACCTCGCCCAACATCATCGTCTCACGGGTGCGCGAAGATCTGACCGGGCACCCGTTCACCATGTTCGATTTCACCCCCGTGGGGGCGGGGATCTGTCTGGCCGCCATCCTGTTCCTGACCTTCGCCTGGCGGGTCCTGCCACGCGACCGCCAGGGAACCGCTGGCAGCGGCAGCGACAGC
>Ga0326727_10018183_pt1 | contig 14402 bp, 9 predicted proteins | sample MB2enrmetagenome_FD_207643 | JGI IMG/M metagenome (GOLD analysis project Ga0326727, IMG submission 207643) | Lab enriched peat soil microbial communities from McLean, Ithaca, NY, United States - MB29MY | ecosystem: Environmental > Terrestrial > Soil > Wetlands > Peat | place: USA: New York...
GAGCGACAGATACTCCCGGGACACACGAGCCGGGTGAATGCCGTGGCTTTTAGCCCGGACGGCAAAACTCTCGCGTCTGCCGGCGACGATCGAACGATTAAACTGTGGAACGTTGAATGGCAAAAGCCAGGCCGCTAAGGCCGGCGGTTACGAAGCGAGCGCCGCTACGGCCACCGCCATGCGACAGCCTTCCTCGAATAATTTCAGATCGACATACTCGTCGACGGTATGGATATTGTTCTGCCCGGCGCCAAAGGTAACTGTCGGCACCTTGTGACGCACCAGCCAGTTGGCGTCCAAGCCGCCGTTGCCGATTCGAAGCGTCGATGTCAAGCCGATGGAGCGGGCTGCGGTTTCGGCGTGGCGCACGACCGCGGCCGACGGTTTCAGACGAAACGGGTAGTAGTCGAGCCGGCTGCGGAAGCGCACTTTTGCGATTTTTCCCTTGTCATCGGTAACCTTGCCGGCGGCGTTGTGAAATGCGGCTGCGTATTGCTTGGTAATCTCCTTGAAGAAGCGGGCGTCGTGACTGCGGGCTTCGCCCTTGATCAATACGTAGTCGGTGACCACGTTCGTGGCCTCACCGGCGCTGCGGCCATCGTGACCGGCGATGCTGCCGACGTTCGACGATCCCTCGCTTGTGCCCTTTTTCACCTTGCCGAACCATCCACCCGTGTGCACTTCCGCCAGCGCCAAAGATGCAACCATCGACGCTGAAATGCCTTTCTCGGGATGCACGCCGGCGTGCGATGCTTTGCCGAAAATCTCCACTTCCCAGCGTTCCGCTCCGACGGCGCCGACGCAAATCTCCGAAGCAAGCCGTCCGTCAATGTTGAAACCCATGACCGGGCCGGACAAGTCTTTCGGATCGAGGTAGCGGGCGCCAAACAAACCGCTCTCTTCGCGCACCGTGAATAGCAGGGTAAGCGGCGGATGCGGAAGCTGATGCTTCAACAAAGTAGCTGCGAGCGTAACGAGCGCGGCACAGCCGGTTCGATTGTCGCCGCCCAGGGCCGTATCTCCCTTGGAAGCGATTCGATCCTTGGAACGTACCGGCACGGCGCCAGCACACAGCGGCACCGTGTCGAGGTGCGTGGAAAAGAGCAGCCTCGGCCCGGGACGCGTTCCCGGCAGCGTGACGATGAGGTTGCCGGTCTCGGTCGGCAGAGGGATTTCTTTGTTCGCATTGTCGACGCGAATGAGCTTGCGCGGCACGCCCACCGCGACAAGCGCCTCGATAACTGCTTTGCCGATAGCTCCCTCGTGACCGGTGACACCCTCGACGGCGAGCAGACGCATGAGGAGATCGGTTGCAGCCTTCGTATCGACGAGCCCGTCCGGAGCAGACATAGAAATGTCCTCGAGAATTGCCGAGCGTAGTGCGACTACCCCGTCACGTTGTTCTCGCGCCGGGAGCGGGCGCCATCGACGTCCTCGTCCAGCGCCAACCCGACCTCGCCGACGCGCGGCAAGAGACGGGAACCGCATTCGGGGCATTGGACCGGTCCCCACGCCTTTAATAGAGCGGCGCGATCGGGTGGCTCCCAGTGCGCCGCGGCGCTGGTTAACGGCAGGAATTCATGGAATGCAAAGCGGAACCACCGTTCCATGCGTTGGGCAAGTTCGTCCAGCGGCTGAGGACCGCGGAACAACTTACTGCCCAGAAACATCTCGTCTCCCAGGGACTTGGCGCGGACTTCGATCAATAACGGGGTGGTTACGAACTCAACGCCCTGAAGACGAACTCCCCCCGTATCGACAATGATCTGAGCTGGTCCCATCTTTCCCTGCCCGCCGTCCGGAGCCACCAGCCAGCGCGGCTCTTCCTGGAACAGGAGTAGGTCGGGATGGCGGGCCAGCAATTGCGCATGGTCCGATTCCTCGGCCAGCTCGAAGACGGTTTGGGCTTCACCGCAGCGGTCCCAAGGTCGCGACGCTCGCAATGACCAAAGCAAGCGCAGCGCCGCCAGTCCATGCGGGCTGCCGGTACCCAGCACTTCGGCCAGAGCCGGCGAGTTCGCCCCGGCATCTTGCAAGTTGCGGACCTCGAAGCCGGCCGCAAAGGCACGGTCGCATAACAGTATCCGCAGGCGCGCCAGGTTTCCTTTTGTCCACCAATCAGCTCGCCAATCTGCCAGCAGTCGTTCCGCCACTGCGAGCGGCAGTTTCCCTTCGAAGCACCGGGCCAACTGACGCGCGACCATCGGCACGGGATCGGCGCCCGCCGCGTTATCTTCCACGGCCAGTCGCAACAGTGGCGCAAACAGGCCGGCCGGCGCCTGTCCCTTGACGACAGCTCGTTCGGTTCGCGTCAGCAACGACGTCATCAAGTCGGCACGTAAGCGCGGATAGCCGTCGCCCGTGCTGGCATTCGCCAGACCCGCCAGAAAGGCGGCGTCCGTGATATCAAGGCCGTGGGCGTGAAGACGCGGTGCGAGCAGCGTCCAGGCGTAGTTCCGCACGCGTTCGGCAATCGGAACGGCCCCCTGCCAGGTGGCCAGCACCAAGCCATAGGCCACCAGAGCCGCCGCCAACACTGCGGAGACGATCTTGAGTGCCCAGAAGGGCGGCACCACCATGGCCAGGAGCAGTGCCAGTAAGAGAAACGGCCCGACAATCGCCAACACGGCGCCGCATAAGCTCAACTCGCGGCGCGGCTCGGTCCCACGATAGACGAGTTCGTTGGGCGAGCGCACCTCGAGCACGGTAAACAGCCCTTTTTCCTTGATCTCGACCGAATACTCGTGCGCAGCGAGTCTGCCGCCTCGCACGGAGATCACGTATGGCTCTACCTCGCGAGGCACCGGCACTTCGGCAAAGCAAGCCGGGCAGAGCCCGGCGTGGTTTTCCGTAGCTTCCTGCAGCAGTGTTGCACGCGCATCCGGATCGGCGATGCCGCGACGCAGGAATTGCCGGTTGATCTCGATCACGCCCCTCTCCGGGTCGAGCCGCTCACTGAGAGTGCGGCAGCGTTCGAGCAGTTCCGGTTCCGGACGTGCGATGTAGGCCTCGATCCACTCGTCGATGACGCCCTTCGGTTCACGCACGCGCCGCCCGGCCAAGACAAGCCGGTGCTCTTCCCAGAGATGCCGGATCATGTCCGGCCGCCGCATTTCCACGCCACAGCGCGGACAGGCCATGCGCAGCCGTTCTTCCAAGCGTGTGCAGAGCGCGTCGATAGCCGGATGTTTGCCGGTACGACGTTCCAGTTCCCGGAGTTGATCGATAGACCGTGATCGACCGAGTCCGCCGATCAGAGTTTCCAGGAAATCGTTCGCGCGGGCATCGTCTGGTGCGACGGAGCGCAGCAGAACCGCGGCGAGCGCCAGTTGCCCCTCGGCCGGCAATCGTCGGTCCAGGAGCAGGGACTGGGCTGGCTGAAAGAGCAGAGGCTCCAGCGGCGGCGCCCAGCGGGCCAGCAGAGCCAGTGCCAGGCGATGCGCCGAAGCCGAGTCGTCGGAAGCGAGCGTCGCGGCCAGGGCAGCGTTCACGCCGACATTGATTAGATGATTCGCTATCGCGGAGATCACCGGCTCGCGCTCTTGCGCGGACAAGCGATCAAGAGCAGAACCCAGGGCGGAGGCCAGGAAAAAGATTGCGCGGGTACCGTGCAGGTCGGTGGCGGCCGATGCCAATACTCGCCATGCTTCGGGGTCCGGACGGCCGGTCGTCAACGAAGCAAGGGCATCTTCAACAGCGGCGGCCGGCGAGCGCCAGAGACCGCGGAACAATTGGTATTTGTGTGCCTGGCGTAGATGCGAACCAAGATCTTCCGCCGGAAAGTAAGACCGACACTCCGGGCACGGGACGGGCGCGACGGAGCTCATGGTCGCAGTCGAAGGGCGCAAAGGGAAAGAGCCGCCGCCTGCCATGGGCGCTTTAACGACCTTCACAAGATCATGGGCGGCAACACTCCAACGTATCAAAGATAGTGCTGCCACCGGATCGCTGCAACTGCTCGGGCAGGTCGATCGCAGATCATACCTCCCGTGCAGGCCGAACAACTCATAAACTAATCTAACGGAACCCAAATCGCCTTGAAGGACCATGTCCTACAAGGCAGACTAAGCTATACTCAATCGTCCATCCGTTCGCCTCGCCGCTTGCTACAGCTGGGGAACAAAGTCGATGCCAATCTCAGTCACCTGCTCTTGCGGCAAGGTGTTACGCGCTCCGGACGAATACGCCGGTCGACGTGTCAAATGTCCCGCTTGCGGCAGTAGCGTTACCGTGACTGCCAAAGCGGCAGCGCCCGCTCGTCCGGTGAAGACCGCCGCAGGGATTCGAGCAGATGCCGCGCCGTCCGCGCCGCCTCGGGCGGACGTCGTCCGTTTCACGTGCGAGTGCGGCAAGAGCATGCAGGCGCGGACCGAGTTCGCCGGTCGGCTGGCTCGCTGTCCGGCGTGTGGCGAAAACGTCATCATCCCCGGTCCGACCGCAACCAAGCGCTCCATGCAAGTCACGCCTGAACAGCCGACGCCTGCGCCTCGTCAAAAGCCGGCTCGAATGCCGCGCGTTGAAGAAGAGGACGAGATTCCGGAAGTCGAAGAAGTTGTGGACGACTATGAGGAAGAGGAAGAGGAGGAAGTTGACCGCGACGAGCGACCTCGCCGACGCTCTCAGAATTATCGACGTCAAGCAAAGCAGAGCGGCGGCAGTCGAGTACTGATCTGGACATGCCTGACTCTGCTTCTGCTGCTAATGCTCGGCAGCACCGGCGCTCTGGCGTGGTGGATGTTCGGGTCAAGTGCAGCGACCGACGACCTCACCTACGTTCCCGGCGATGGAGCAGCTTTGTTCAGCCTCCGCTTGGCGGATGCGGCCGCCACACCCTTCGGGCAGAAGGCTGTCGCGATGCTGCCGCCTTCCGCAAAGACAGCTATGGGAAACGAGGATCTCAGCGAAGTCGAGCGCGTGACAATCGTCGTCGCCGACTCGAACCCCACAAAGTTCCAAGATTCCATGTGGGTCGTGATTCGCGCCACCAAACGGATGGACAAAGAAAAGGTCTTCCAGGGGGCCGGCGACACGTTCAAAGAAGTGAAATTCGAGGACAAAACCTACTATACGCCGTCGTCGCCTAGCAAGCCTTCAATCTGGTTCGTAAGCGACAAAATTATGCTGTTTGGCGAGCCAACAGCATTGAAGCGGGCGATGAAACTGCCGTCCAAGCGCGCTACCGGTCCGCTCGATGCTGTTCTGGACGACCTGCAGAGCAAACAACACCAGATCGTTGTCGCTTTCAAGCGGCCGCCGAGCGCCGACAATTCCATGCGCGGCCTGCCGCCGATGTTCGCCAACGGCGGACAGAAAGCACTGGATTTTACTCTGGTCACGATGACCGGCGACGCGAAGGATGACGTCTCACTTGACCTCAATCTCCTCTACGATTCCGAAGCCAAAGCCGTCGATGCCAAGACGGCCATGGTTCAAATGCTCCAGTCGTTCAAGCCCATGGCTCAGATGATGGAATTCGCCAACAAGGGGAAGAAAGACGGCCCGAAACCGCCGAGTTTCACTGCGATACTCGACTCGATCAAGCCGGAGCAAATCGGCTCGCGCGTGAATTTGAAGTTCACGATCGACAGTGGCATGCTGGCGATGTTCAAGGACATGGCCGCAATGCAAGGGCCAGGAGCTCGGCCCGGGCCTCCCCAACCAATCAGGACTTTCAAAGCGGGCGGCGCGGGCGCTACCCCGACGACACCGGCAACGCCGGCGCCAGTCAATGCTCGCAGGTCGCCCCGTGGACGACCACCTGTGACCGACAAGCAGTAGCAAGTGCACGCGACTGCAAAAGAACTGGTGACCGGACTGGTCATGGGCGTGGCAACGCTTGCCACGCCCTTCGCATGCGCTCAGCGCGTGCCACCCTCTCCTGACGACTAGATGTCAGTTGCTTGGCTTTACGAAGTGGATCGCTAGTCGTTCCAGGGGTGGTGATCGAATGCCCGTGAGCCGATGCGTGCCAGGAAGCGCACCTTCTGCTCGGTCGTCAATTCCTTGGTGAAGCGGCTTTTGGCAGCCTCGATCCAGCGCGATGGCCGTGGACCATAGTCGGTGAGTACGCGAACAACCATCGGGCCGGGATGAGTCAGTGCCTCGCGAATCGTTCCCTCCACGTCTTGGCCGCCTACGATTTCCATGTACCCAACGCCCCAGCCCTTGGCGAGCGCTGCATAATCGAGCTGTGACAGGATCGTAGCGGTTGTACGGCGATAAGCCTGTTTTTGCAGCGTTTGCATGTAGTGGTAGGCGCCGTCGTCCAGCACGAAGAACTTCACAGGCAGACATTCGCGAGCGGCCGTGCTCACTTCCATCGCGCTCATCAGCAAACAGCCGTCGCCGGTCAAGGTCACGACCTGTCGGCCGGGATGCGCTCGCTGAGCGCCTAGCGAAGCCGGGATCGACCACCCCATCGCCTGGTTGTCGGTTGGGTTGAAGTAGGTCCGCGCTTGCCGGACCGTGAACGCCTCCGCAGCCCAATGCTCGGCCATCGTCACATCGACGAATACGAGTGCATCGGGGCAAGTCGCTCGCCGTAGCGCCAGCAGGAAAGTCATCGGATCGACGCCGCAGCGTGCGTATTCCTTGGCGTGCTCCCGAGCGTCTTCGCACTTCCATTTGCGGATATGTTCAACCAGGCCCCGATCGGCAGGACGACGCAGGCAATCGGCTTGCTCGAGCAACTTCGCCAGAAAGATGCCCGCATCGGCGTGGACGCCGAGTTCAGCCTTCACCACGGCCCCGAGGTTGTGCGCGTTGGCGTCGACCTGTACAACTCGGTGCGCGGGAATTGCATAGAACGCCGTCGAAACTTCGCTGTAGCGAACGGCGATGGCCAGGACGAGATCGACGTTTTTGAACGCGTTCTCGGCTGTCCGCGTACCTTGAGGTCCATATCCCCAGCCAACCGCGAGCGGATGGCATTCATCGATGGCGCCCTTGCCGCTGACGCTCGTCGCGACCGGCGCCTGCAGCAGTTCCGCGACGCGAACGAGATCGGGACTGTACTCCAAGCAGCCCTGCCCTGCGTAGATCCCGACCCTGAGCTTGCGATTGCCCAGCAGGTTGAGGGCGCAAGAAAACGCCGCCTCGTCGAAGGGAATTTCAGGAGGACCGGGCGGCGGACAGTGGAACCTCGCCGTTTCAATGAGCAGGTTGTACGGCACGACCACGGCGGCCGGTCCCGGTTCTTCGAACTGGGACAGGCGAAAGGCGGCGTGCACCGCGCCAGGGATATCCGCAGCCGTCCGAGCCTCGAAGACACCTTTGGTCACCTGCTGCAGAAGGCCAACCTGCGGCAGTGCGTGAACCTGGAACGGACGGTACTTGTCCCCGTTGGCTACGTCGCCAACGATGGCCACGAGCGGCACGCTGTCGAGAAGTGCTTCGCCGATGCCGGTCAGCGAGTTGGTAAGACCCGGTCCCGGTACCACGCAGAGTACTCCGGGCCGGCCGGTGCTTCGGGCGTAGCCGTCCGCCATGCACGCAGCGGAGAACTCGTGTGTCACCAACAGGTACGGCAAGCCGCGGGACTTCATCTCGTCCCACAGTTCGTTCTCTTGTGCGCCCGGGATGCCGAACACGCAATTCGTGCCGTTGGCGAGCAGTGAGTCGACCAAAGCACGCGCGCCCGTGAGTGTGCCGGAAACCCAACCCGGCTCGAGACGTTTGGCTTCGGCGCTGTCGGGAAGAACGGCAGGCAGCGCAGCGAGAGCGCCGGCCGCGGCCTTGAGGGCCGTTCGACGCGTGACGGGGAAGTCCATGCGAAAACTCCCGGCGAGAGGTCGAAAGGCAAGTCGGTCAGGCGCAGTCCTGGCGCGCGGGATGCCACAAAGCTGTATCGGCTGTTCGGGATTTGTGGCTTTTGCGGAAATGGCGGGATTTGCAGAATTGCGCCGAAGGTGGATGCCCGCAATAGAGGACGCGGCCATTATGCCGGGATGCATGTGGGAGTCAGTTCGATGCCTAATCTGGCGGGCCAGACGCGGCGCCCGAGGGATCGCCGGAGCAGCTTCCGCCACCCTCGCCCGGGCAAGCTGTCCCCAGGACCTCGAGGAGCTTTCGCAACAAGCGAGCCATGAGTTGGCGATCACCGGCGCTCAGCTGCTGATAAAGCCAGACAGCTGCCGCATTGTCAGCGAGGGCGCTCTCCTTGCTTGCGAGTACGCCGCGATCGGTGAGGCTGACAAGCGTCGCGCGCCGGTCGGACGGATGAGGGGTGCGTTTGGCCAGTCCCTCGGCTTCGAGGCCGTCGACCAGCTTCGTTACGTTGCGAGGCGTGACGCTGAGCACGGTGCTCAGTTCGTTCATCTTGCAGGGCCCGTCGCACTGCAGGACGGCCATCAGGCGGGCGCGCGCCGGCGTCGTGCCGGCACGGCCCATTTCGGACCAGATCCATCGGGTGTACGCTTTGCCGAATTCTGCAACCAGCCGGGCCAAATCCTGTGGATCTATATTCATTCCGAAACTCGTAGACCTGTCTCCGGGTAAGGCTTGACAGGTTGTAGACCGGTACATAGTATACCGGTCCACTGTTTCTCCGGCAAGCCATCGAAGCGCAACTGTTGCCGAAGGAGTTTCGCATGAGTGATGTCGCAACGCAATTCCAGCCCGCCCCTTTGCAACCATCTTCGCCAACGGCGGCCGGGACCGCGCTCCCGCCAACAATCGCTACTCCGCGCCTGCGCCTCTGGCCTGGTGTTTTGCTCGCCGCCTTGATGTGGGCGGCGATTGACGGACCGGGATTGATTCCCGACTTACAAGGAACGCGGATCGCACTCGACGTCATGCTCGATGGAGCATTGTTCGGCGTGATTGCCATCGGACTGTGGTGGTTGTTCCTCAGTCGGGCGCACTGGACGGACCGCCTGCTGATCCTGCTATTTTTCGTCTGCAGCGGCGGGACGGCGCTGGCGATCGCTCATCCCAGCTTCAAGTACATGTTTTACGCGCCGATGGTTCGCGGCATGCCTCTGGCCTCGAGTTCGCTGATACTCTGGCTCGTGGTGACGCGCGGCCTCAACTGGCCGATTCGTCGCCTGGGAGCTGTCGTTGCGATCCTGCTGGCCTGGGGATATTGCTGTCTGCTTCGCTTCGACGGCGTCACCGGCGATTTGCAGGCTCAAATCAGCTGGCGCTGGACTCAGACACAGGAAGAGCGCAACGAAGCCGATATTGCTGGTCTTACAGGATCGAGCAAGCCATCGACCGCGGTCAAGGAGGGCGCGCTGCGACTTCAGCCGGGCGACTGGCCGAGTTTTCGCGGGGCCGAGCGCGACAGCCGTCTGACCGGGTATCGAATCGATAAATCGCTTGCAACCAAGTGGAAGGCAGAGCCGCCGCGCAAACTGTGGGGACACAGCATCGGCCCGGCCTGGTCTTCTTTCGCCGTGATCGGTGACCGGATTTTCACCCAGGAGCAGCGCAAGAAGAACTTCGAAGCGGTCGTTTGCTACGACGCCAATACCGGCAACCAGCTGTGGGAACACGTCGATCCGGGTCGCTTCGAGGAAGTGGCCGGCGGCGTCGGTCCTCGCGCCACGCCGACGTTTGTCGACGGCAAGCTCTATTGCCTGGGCGCGAACGGCAAACTCAATTGCCTGGACGCGGCCACCGGCGATGTGAAATGGTCCCGCGACATCGTCCAGGACTCGGGAGCCGCGGTGCCTCGGTGGGGTTTCTCCTCTTCGCCCCTAGTTGCCAAAGGGATCGTGATCGTGTTTGCCGGTGGCACGGACGGCCACAGCCTGCTCGGCTACAAGGCGTCCTCGGGCGACTTGGCCTGGGCGGTGGGTGACGGCAAGGTCAGCTACTGTTCACCGCACCTCGAACACCTTGCCGGCGTCGACCAGGTTGCAATCGCCACCGAAAAGGGCCTGATGTCGATCGACCCGGCCACGGGTGGCGTGCTCTGGAGTTACGCCTGGGACATCAAGGAGGGCACTCGCGTCGCTCAGCCGATACCGCTGGGAGGCGATGACATCTTGCTGGGAACGCCGATGGCCGGCGCACACCGCGTGCACATCGAGCGCAAGGACGACAAATGGCAGGACAACAAGGTATGGGAAACCAAGGACATCCGCCCTTACTTCAATGACCTGGTGATCTACAAGGGGAACGCCTACGGGTTTGATGGCAGCTTCTTCACGTGCGTCAATCTCGAGGACGGCAAGGGTAGCTGGCGCGCACGCGGCTACGGCAACGGCCAAGTCGTGCTGCTCGCCGAGCAAGGACTCTTGTTGATCTCCACAGAGCGGGGTGAAGTCGCCCTCGTGGAAGCGAATCCGGAGAAGCACAACGAGCTCAGTCGCTTCCGCGCACTCGACGCCACGAAGGGCAAGACCTGGAACCACCCCGTGTTGTCGCACGGAAAGTTGTTCATTCGCAATGACGCAGAGATCGCGTGTTTTGAAATGCCGGAGGATAAAGGCGGGGAAAAGGCTGCTTCCAGCAAGCAATAACTGTCAGCATTAAACGGAAAGGGGCGCCATCACTCTGACGGCGCCCCTTTCCGTTTTGGCTTCTTCAACCGGGGATGAGCACTGTCTGTTTTTGTGTTATTCCCCGATCGGGAGTCGCTTGCTCCAGCATTTCACGCAACAGGGTGTCGCGCATGGCGACGAACGCCGCTGCGAAATTGGGGTCGAATTGCCGGCCGGCCTGCTTCTCGATCTCTGCGAACGCTGCCGCCGGCACCATTCCCTTGCGATACGGTCGATCCGACGTCATCGCATCGAACGCATCGGCCAACGCCACCACTCGAGCCAGCACGGGAATCGATTCGCCGGCCAGCCCGTCCGGGTAACCGCGGCCGTCCCAACGCTCGTGGTGGCTGCGGACGATCGGCTTGATCGGCCACAGATCGGGAACCGTGTCGATAATGTCCGATCCCTTGATCGTGTGCAGCTTCATCGCTTCGAATTCTTCCGGCGTCAAGCGATCGGGCTTGCGCAGGATGGCGTCGTCGATGCCGATCTTACCGATATCGTGCAACGGAGTGCCGGTGCGGACCAGTTCGATATCGCCAGGCTTCAATTTGAGGTGCTCGGCCAGCAGTACGGCGTAAGTGCTGACGCGTAGGGTGTGCCCACCCGTGTAATGGTCACGCATTTCGACTGCTTGCGCCAACACGGTGATCGTGTCGAGGAATAAGTCGCGCTGCTTTCGCAACAGCTGCGCGCTTTCAATGCCGGCAGAGACGTTTGCAGCCAGGCCATCGGCGAGATGCAGATCGTCCATCGTAAATGGCTTTTGCCAGGGGCTGCGATCGAGGTGCAAGATTCCGAGTCGTTTTCGCGGCGTCCGCAGCAATACACAGAGCACGCTGGACATTGATCCTTCAGCAATGCTGCGCGCCAGCGCCAATTCCTCATCTTCCTCGACGCGCTGACACAGGATCGATTCGCCGCGCTGGAAGGAGCGCTGGGCAAGACTTTGGCTAAACGGATAGCGCGTCGACGGCTCAATGCGTCCGCTGGCGACGGCACGCGGTTCATTCCGACCCGTCACCAGCGACTTCAGCTGCAATCGGTTGCCGGGTCCTTCAGCCAGGACGATGGCGCCGCGCTGGGCATCGAGCACGCTGACCGCGTCCTCGAGCACTGAATTCAACAGATCTTCTTCTTTCTCAATATGCCCCAGGTGATGACCCGCGCGAAGCAACGCCAGCAGCTGTTCCCCGGCGCGCGGGCAACGGTTGGCGTCAAAGGCCAGGGCATCCAATGCCTGGTCCCACGGCAAGCGCGATGTTCCCTCGACGCGCATGTCCGGCGGTGGCGGCGGTGTGATCCCGGAATCATTGGGAGAAGGCGTATCGCGATTGGCTGCACCGTCCTCGACTGCTTCGACGACGATGGCAACCTCGCCGAACTGCAGCAAATCGCGGATGCGTAACGGCCACTGGCCGTTCGTCAGGCGAACGCCGTTGAGACGAGTGCCGTTCGTGCTGCCGAGATCGCGAACGCGCCAGCCGCGTTCCGTCGCTCGAATTTCGGCGTGGTGACGGCTGACGGAAGTGTCGTCCAGGACGATTTCGAGCGAGTCAAGTCGACCGATCCGCAGGAGTTCGTAAGACTCCCACGTTCGTCCCTTGACAGCCCCGTTCATCCCCCGCAGGCGGATGATCCGCTTCACTCCTGATCTCCCTAGCCCGAACCGTAATTCCGTTGGGCGTGGCGGTGCCACGGCCGGCGGGCGCCGGAAGGCGTTTCAACTATAGCTCGTGGAAATGCGCGGTGTCGAATAAGCAAGCGTAGATGATTTAAAGCAGTTGCAAAACGAGCAAGAGTAACGCTGTCTCGTCCCGGCGGCAGTCTCAGGTGGCCTTGCATAGCGCGATGTCCCTGGCCATAAGAGGAGCCGTTGCCAGTGAGGCGGGCGGGTGGTCTATCGGTGATGGTGCGAGCGGACTAGGATACCTACAGTCCTATCTTCCCGGCGGCGGAGAATCATTCGTGAAAGCGCTCATCTTGATCGCGGATGGATTTGAAGACTTGGAGATGTTCTATCCCTGGTATCGACTGCGCGAGGAAGGGATCGAAGTAAAGGTAGCGGCTCCGAGCGGACATCGAATTACCGGACAGCATGGCTATCAAATGGTCCCGGATACGCCGATTCGTGAACTGAACCCGAGCGAATATGACTTATTGCTCATCCCCGGCGGCGCTTCGCCGGAGCAGTTAAGGCTTCGGGAAGAAGCCGTTGACGTCGCGCGCACTTTCATGGATGAAGATCGCCGCGTTGCGGCGATCGGCCGCGGCATCCAGCTCTTGATCAGCGCGGGAGCGCTTAGCGGCCGTCGGGCGACCTGCGCGGCGGCATTGCGCGACGATTTGCGGGCTGCCGGCGGTGTATATCTCGACGAAGCGACTGTCACCGATGGCAATTTATCGACCTGCCGGTGCAGCACGGATTTGCCGGATTTCTGCCGGCAATTGCTGGCGTCATCCGGGAGTCGAACGTGACCCGGAAGCGGCAAATCGCTAGCCGATGAACCGACGTGAAGGCTGACCGCATTGGATTACGGCCGCTCGTCGCCTTTGACCAAAACGAACCGCATCCGCGAAAAATCAATCGTCAGAGCGAACGGCCGAAAGAATTGATGCGAGATGAAGCCGCCGATGCGGAACCCCTCGCGATACTCCATCGTTTCCGGGAATACGCCGGCAAATGCTTGAACGTCCCTTCGCGTCACGGGACCGAATGACAGCTCGTCGACCTTGAATGGAATCGCTTTCAGCGCGCCTCCACCACCCAAGCCCTCGATACCCGATTCGTTCGGCAGCGTGATGTCCCCGTCCTTGAGAGTCGATTTCGGGCAGATGAATCCTCCGCCTGCCAGGCCTGTATCGGCGAAGAAGAGCATCGGCTTACTCTTGTTCACGCGTCCATTGGCCAGCATGAAGTGCTGACCCGCCAGCCAGAACGGAATCTCGACACCGTTGGCAACAAGGGTCTGCGCGTCGAGTTTGTCGACTTGCTCGCGGGTGCGGCGGCGCAGGATCAATCGGCCCTTCGGATAATCGAGCGTCGTCAGGAAGTGCGACAACAGGACGGTTCCCAGAACGCCATCGACGCGCTTGCCCCGCGCTGCTGCAGCAAACCGCCGCGTGCTCAGAATGTTAACCGGCACATTGCGAATAACGAACTCGCCGAGCGTCACTTCATCGACCTTCCCCTGGCCCGTGTTCGCTTGCAATCCGCCGCCATAGACACCCGTCGTTGAACCGAACTCGACTGCGCCGACTTTCTTCGCGAATTCGGGATCGAGGTAGACCTCCGCGGCGCCCGTGTCGATGAGGAAATTCACGGTCTCGTTCTTGACCTTCACCTGAATGAGCGGCAAGGGATCTGTGTGAACGAATGGAATCGTGGCAACGTCGTTCTTACCTTCGATTAGATAGGGCGTGTGCCCTTGGAAGCTTTCCAGTTTTTTGGCAAGCACTTCGACACCCAGCGCGTGATAGATGGCGGCGGCCTTGGCGAAATCGTCGCGTCGATAGTAGAGGACAGCCAACTCCTTTCGCGCCGTCGGATCGTCCTGTTTCAGCGCGCTTGCTTGCAGAAGCAATGGCTCGGCGGCCTTGAGGTCATTACCGAGCAACGCGAGGGTCCCCAGCTTCAGCGTTGCTTCGTGGTTCTTGGGATCGTGCTCGCGCAGTTTTGTGTAGAGACCGCTTGCTTCCGCGAACCGGCCTTCACGAAAACGCTCATCCGCTTCACGGGTCGTCTCTTCGCCACGGGCGTGAGCAATCAGTGAGGCGAAAATCAGCCCGGTGAGCGGGAGCGCTTTCCAAAAACAACTGAAATGCAGCATTTTCAGTCCCTCGATGACAACCTTATGGGATGGCGATCACAACGTTTCCGGCTCGTCGCGGCTGCGCTTACTCGCGGAGGAA
>Ga0326727_10018184_pt1 | contig 14400 bp, 12 predicted proteins | sample MB2enrmetagenome_FD_207643 | JGI IMG/M metagenome (GOLD analysis project Ga0326727, IMG submission 207643) | Lab enriched peat soil microbial communities from McLean, Ithaca, NY, United States - MB29MY | ecosystem: Environmental > Terrestrial > Soil > Wetlands > Peat | place: USA: New York...
AGCGGGGCTTTGTCCCGAAGAAAAAGTCTGGTCTGCCCATGACGGGGTTGTCATGCCCTGGTGATGACGGAGAGAAGTCTGATATTCGGTCACGTTCAACTACTCCGTTAAGAGAGTTCGCAGACGATGACAGCGGCCAATCCGACTAAGATCATCTCTGCAGAAATGTGTCCATTAGAAATAGGTAAAAAGACACCTTGATCAGTGACGCAGTATCTTGTGAGTCATTGTGGCATTCTACTAAAAACAAGTTTACGGAATTAAAATTGAATTTAGGAATGTGTGAGGTGTCGTGGTGCTGTGTCGGTTGCGTTGAACGGACGTTGGTGTCGCAAGGCCCTGAGACTCTAAAATTTTGTTTAGAAATCCTCTGGCGATGTCTTTCTGATGACGCGCCTGGATCGATACGCGGATGGCGAGGCGTCGGCGCTTGGGTACTGTGGAGGCGCGGAGCAAGTCCCTTTGATAAATAAAAATTTATTTACGATTTCGCGCATTTACGAGGGGAATATTTATCTGATATGTTCCTTTCCACGATAGGTGGATTTAACCGCCTTGTCGAAAGTACATATGAAGACACATCAAGTAATAAGTTCGATGTGTTAGCTTATTTATTTGTATTGTTGTGTTTTTAGTGCATACTATGCAAGGTTGTAATCCGATATAGTGCGAATAACAATATTAAACGCGAATTTAATGTAACATTTTGTGTATTGTTGTTATGTTTTCTTTGCGTGAATGTGGACGCAAGGGAAGTTAAATAGAATTGTTTGATCTGGCGCGTCATCAATAGACGGTGAGGATCGTAATCATGAAGAAGACGTCGCTAATTCTGGCCGCCATGGCCTTGACGGTGTCTCTGGCGGCCTGCGCCGACAGCCCAGGCAGCACCAATGTTGGCAATGGGCAGCCGCAGACGCCTCACTACAACACGGCCGGTGGCTTGCCGCCCTGGGAGACCATGCAGAACCCCAGCTGCTGCGGCGGCGGCTGATCTTTCTCAAGGATTTCGTAAGGTTCTCGAGATCGCCGAAGCTGTCTGCCTCATGGCTCCCCGCCCGTCCACTCCCTAGGTGGTTGGCAGCATGCTTCGGCGGTACCAAGGCGGTGGCGGTTTTGTCCGAACTGCCGCCGCCTTCTCCGTCGCCGAGGCTGTTGGCCCTCAATGTCGCCTCCTTCCCCCAAAGTGGGGGGGGCCATATGCCTCGGCGACTTTCGAGAAGGTTGAAAGGATCGAGGCCTTTTCCGGCCGTTTAATCGCCCCCTGCGGCGACGTCCTGGGACCCGCAGACCAGATCGATCATGCATCCCGGATCGGCGTCGCGGATGACGATGGAAAATCCGTGCAATCGAGCGATGGAGTCGACAAGGCTGAGGCCCAGGCCGCTGCCGACGACGGATTTTGTCCGTTCCGATCGGAAGAATCGCTGCAGGACGGCTTGGCGCTCTTCCGGGGCGATGCCCGGGCCGTTATCGGCGACGCGCACAATCGGGCGGCCCTGTTCGATGACCGTGGAGAGGGTGACGCGTCCACCGGTTCCGGTAAACTTGACCGCGTTGTCCACCAAATTGACGACAGCCTCCATGATCAGGTCTCGGTCTCCGCGGATGGTCGGCAGATCGGTCGTCTTGACGGTAAAGGCGATCTGCTTTTCCGCTGTGACCGGTTCGTACAGATCGGCGACGTCCTGGATAACATCGCGGAGGTCAAGGTCGGCGAACTCATCCCGGCCCCGGCCGCTGTCCATCTGCCCCATTCGCAACAAGGACGTGATGATTCGCAGCGCCTGGTCGAGACCCTCGATCGATCGATCGACGACCTCTCTCAACTCCTCGGAACTGTTGGCCTGGTGGGAGGACTGTTCCAGGCGGAGACGAACCCTGGTGAGAGGGGTTCGCAAGTCATGGGCAATATGCTGATTGGCATGTCGCAGTCCCTCCACGGCACTTTCGATTTCGTCGAGCATATGATTGACACTGGTGACCAACCGGCCAACGTCGTTGCGGTTCCCAATATGCGGCAGGCGCTCCTGCAGGTTGCCTCGCATGATCCGCTCGGCCGCGACATGGACGGCAGACATCTGCCGCTGGGCGCGGTAGCCGAAGAAGGCTCCGACAACCAGCGACAGCAGCACCGCCGGAGGGACCCCCAGCAGCAGGGCCCGGACCACGATCATGCGCAGGTCTTCCAGGCTGTCGACGTTGCGTCCGATGGCCAGAACCTTGCCGTCGGGAAGGCGTCGCGCGACGATCCGATGCCGTTCCAGATTGAAAGAGGCGAATTCCGACCGGGTTTGATGAAGGCTGTGGGCCTGTCCGTCGATCGGGACGTCGTCAGGAAGCTTTTCCAGGTTGCCCACCTCCTTTCGTCCCGCCGGATCGAACAGTGCAACGATGACGACACGGTGAAAGTCCGCCGCCACCCGGTCGCGCACGGCCTGTTCCAGAGCGGGGGTGCTTTCCGTGCTCAACAGCTGGGCGTCCCGTTCCAGAACGTGGTCGACACGATGGGTTTCGGTGATGGCGGTCTGCCAGAAAATGAAGGTGAACAGCAGCAGGATCGTCACGGTCATGCCGCCCGCGACGACCGCGGCCATGCGCACTGTTTGGCTGTGCAGGATGTCGTGCAATGACAGCATGGCCGCTGTTCAGACGTCCGTCGTCAGCATGAAACCCACACCCTTCACGTTCTGGATCAGGTGCGTTCCGCCGGGTTCATCGATTTTGCGCCGAAGCTTGCCGATGTAGACGTCCACCACATTGGTGACGGTCGCATGGTTATAATGCCAGACGTTTTCCAGCAGCATGGACCTGGTTACCACGGTGCCGGCATGCCGCATCAGGAACTCCAGAAGGTCGAATTCCCGTGGCAGCAGATCGATGACCGTACCATTCTTGCGCAAAACGCGGTCGATCAGATCCAGTTCCAGCGGCCCCGACCATAGGGTGGTCTCGCGGCCCGTCGCGCGGCGACGGAGCAGCGCGGCAACCCGGGCAGTCAGTTCGATCAGAGCGAACGGTTTGGCCAGGTAATCGTCGGCGCCGGTTTCCAGGCCCAGCACCCGATCATTCACCTCGCCCGACGCACTGAGGATCAGGGCCGGCGTCAGAACGTTCCTGGTGCGCAGGGTTTCGATGATGCGAAGGCCGTCGAGTTCCGGCAGTCCCCGGTCGACGACCATCACATCGTAGGTGCCGCTCGATGCCTCTGCCAGTCCTTCCAGCCCGTTGACAATATGCGTTACGGCGAACCCCCGCTGCGAGAACTCGCCGACGACGGTTTGGGCGACCTCCAGGTCGTCCTCGATGACGAGAAGGCGGTGTGCGGCCACATCTGCGGTCAAGGACATACTTCGCTCACGGTTCCACTGAAATGCAGGATCTGTTTTGGTGCAAATGTGCGCCCTCACACAAGGTCAAAAAGCGGGCTTTTTTGTGACGGCGCGAATGCCGGCCATGCGGCTCCCGGTCTTGCCCATTCCAGCATGCTTCCGACGCCTTTGGGCAAACGTTTGTTCCTGGATGAGGCGGCCTTGACTCGACTTTCGGGATGTTGTCATTTGTGCAAATCAACTTAACGGCGCATCTGGGACTGGCATCGATGATCTCGATAGGGAATCCAGGCGGCCAGACGATGGTGTCGACCAGGAACACCGTGATGGTCGCGAGAGTTCCCGGTCGCACGGTGTGCGGGGCAGATAAACTGCCAGGCACGATCGAAACTGTGGCTGATGGCCTGGGCCCGCCCGTCGGCTGGCAATCTTCGGGGGTGATGTTCACGGTTGCCGGCTTACTGTCGCCAATGGGAAGCAAATGGCGAAACATCGGTGGTGCGGTGCGAACGGTTCGCCATCCTGATCTCGACATCTTGAGTCTACTCGATTCTGGCAGCGTCCGGAACGTTGCCATCGGCGTTCTCGGCGAAGGCACGGACATTCCGTTCTTGCTCGCTTTCGACACCTCGGACTTCGGTGTCTGCAGTTTGTCAATACATGAAATAGGAAAATACAATAGAGGATAAGGAAAAGAGCCTGGTGCATTTCACCATTGGAAAAAACTCGTCTTCATTAATATATCAATAAAAAACATGTCATATGACGGTCGTGCGGTGCCGATATGTCGTCATTTTTTGGCGCGCGAATTACGGCAACTCTTCCTGTGGGTGGGATAATCTGTGGTTGTGGGAAAAGATAACCGCATTGCGGAAAGCATGCTAGACACAACCGCTTGGGATCTTCCATTAAAAGTCACTTTAAGAATGGTTCCTTGCAATGTGGGCTGTTACCGGTCGGGAGAACGGCGTCAGGGCTCTTGGACTGGAACGGGGGCTTGGGTTGGGCAACCACGAGACGGCTTGGGCTTGGCTGCGCCAGCGGGGTCCCGCCTGGACGGGGCCGTCTAATCGAGGCCGCCAAGATTGACGAAGCTTATCTCGGAGGCGAGGGGGGGGCGCGAGGTCAGGGAATTCATCGTAGCCGTGGCGGCCGGAAAGAACGACCGTGGTGCTTGCTGCATCCGTCTTCGGCGTATCTCGGATGTTTCGGCGGGTGCCGGAGGGGTGTTCCGTACCATCATCTTGATGGCTGCTTCGACCAATGCCTGTGCCGTGTCCCCGAAGAATCTGCCACGAAGAACATTCGCCTTGGCCGGTTGGACATTCTTGTCGGCGAGGGGAAAATTTCGTCACGGTGGTCTCTTCTGGAGCCGCGGGTGGCACCGAGACCAGCGCTTCAGTTCCCTCTGCAGGCATCGATAAAACATCGGCCACTAAACGTCTCCTTGTACGATACTCACTAAACTTCATGGCGCGAGGTTGTGGGGTGAAATACGGGAACATAGGTAGCAGAGTGATTCTACATTAATTCGCTATATGACTCATTTTTATATTAAATAGTGCGAGTTATTCCAGAGTTATCAAATTATAAGAAATAATAATATTTGCATAAACTAGATATATGTTTATGTCGGCAGGTGTTATCTAAAATATGTTTTAATAGGAGTTCGTGTGCTGTGTATCGTATATCACGCTTGATGAAAACATGCCCGCATTTCAGTTGTGTGGCAATGTCGGGCGACCTGACATACTTGCAAGGTGCCAAATGAAAACCATCATCAGAATCGTCACCCTGGCTCTTGCCCTGACGACAACGGGGATAGTGCCTGCGCTGTCGCAGACCCCATCCGTTCCTGACAAGAAGATCACGGCTGAGGCGGAATCCAGTTAAGACGAAGGCGTTCGTATGCGTTTTCGCCGTCCTCGCCGAACCAATTATTCGCTCATCGGTGCGCGGCTACGCCGTCGACTCGTCCGGCGGCTGCTGATCGGCGGGCTGGCTATCGCCCTGGCCCTGGGCGGTACCGTTGCCGTGTCCGATGTGCACCGCATCGATGTTGCGATCCTGACCCTCTTGCGAGTCGAAGCCGAGCAGATGGTTCCCCATCTTCCGTCCAATCTGGACAGTCTCGATCATGCCAGCAGTGCTGACGTTGAATTCCGGCTTCAGTCTCTACTGGGCCTACGGTCAGGGCGTCCCGGCGGGCATTTCATTGCCGCCCGCCTGTTCGACCAGAGCCACCGCCTGGTCGCCGAAAGTTTCGATCCGGCCGCTGCAACCCTTGACGCCCGGCGGTGGTTGCCGGCGGGCGATGCGCTGTCGGAAGACGGCTCGTGGTACGGCGAACGACTTGTCAGCAGTCATTTGCTCCTACCGTCTGCCGTGACCCTGCGGCGGGCCGACGGACAGCCGATTGGAACCTTCGAGGGAGTCTATCTGCTGCCCTGGGGCACCCTTGCCAATGTCGCAGCCGGTGGGTTGAAAACGTCAGGGCTGGTGATCGTCATAGTCGCCGCGACGACCGCTCTTCTCTATCCGGTCATTGCGTCGCTCAACGAAGGACTGATTATGGCGTCGGCCGATCTCCTCGAAGCCAATCTGACGGTCCTGACTGCCCTCGGCAGTGCCGTCGCCAAGCGCGATAGCACGACCAACAGCCATAATTTCCGAGTGGTTCTGATTTCGGTTCGACTAGCCGAGTCGCTCGACCTGTCTTCAGGCCGGATCCGCGCGCTGATCAAGGGGGCGTTCCTCCATGACGTGGGCAAACTGGCGATCCCCGATGCCATCCTGCTAAAGCCGGAACGTCTAACGGTGGACGAGTTCGAGGTGATGAAGGGCCATGTGGCGCATGGCCTCGACATCATCAAGAAGTTCGGCTGGCTGAGCGACGCCGCCGATGTCGTTGGTTGCCATCACGAATGGTACGACGGCTCGGGCTATCCGGGCGGATTGGCCGGGGACGCCATTCCGCTGGCGGCCCGCATCTTCGCCGTCGCCGACGTCTTCGATGCTCTTACCGCCCGGCGCCCTTACAAGGAACCATTCTCCCTGGCCAAGACCCGGGCTTCACTCGAACAGGGACGGGGTACACATTTCGATCCCGCCATACTCGACGTTTTCTTGACCATGGCCCCGGCCCTCTATGCCGAACTCGCTGGTCGCGAGGATCCCGGATTGGAATGCGAACTCCATGCGGTGACGCACCGACATTTCGCCGCCTTGGTTCATCACGGCTTTCCGGTCAATTGAACGGTTGGGCAAATGTTTGTTCGTGGATGAGGTGGCTTTCACTCGGCTGTTGGGATGTTGTCATTTGGGCATATCAATTTAACGGCGCATCCGGGATTGGCGTCGAGGATCTCGATACGGAATCCATGTAGCCGGACGATGGCGTCGACCAGACTGAGTCCCAGTCCGCATCCTTCGACATGCCGGCTTTTGTCCGAGCGGTAGAATCGGCGTATCACCGCTTCGCGCTCGGCCGGCGCGATGCCGGGGCCATTGTCGGTGATGGTGACGACCGGGCTGCCAGACTGCTGCGTCAAGTGCAACTGAACGGCTCCACCGGCCGGAGTGAACTTGATGGCATTGTCCAGGAGGTTGGCGATCGCTTCGCTCAGCAGGTCCCGATCGCCCGACACTTCCACGACGGTGTTGTCCACCAGCGTGCGAAATTGAATGCCCTTGGCTTCGGCGAAAGGGTCGAAAAGATCGCCCATCTCGCCGACCAAGGCCTTTAGGTCGATGGAAGAGAAGCTGGCGCGGCGACGTCCCCCTTCGATCTGTCCGATCCTCAACAGGGCGGTAATAATACGCAATGTCTGATCGAGCGAGATGATGGCACTGTCGATCATTTCGCGCAGTTCTTCGACGGTGTGGCTGGTGTGACGCGCCCGTTCCAGCCGGGAACGCACCCGGGTCAGGGGCGTTCGCAGGTCGTGGGCGATGTTCTCCCCGGTCGTCTGGGCCTCGGCCAGCAGGCGTTCGATGTCGTCGAGCATGTGATTGACGATGTCGGCCAGACGGTCGAAGTCGTCGTTGCTGCCGCGGCGTGGCAATCGTTCACTGAGATGGCCTGCGACAATGCGTTCCGCGGTCAGGCGAACGGCCTTGATTTGCTCCTGTGCGCGGCGGCTGAGGATGGTGCCGGCGGCAAGAGCCACGGCAATGGTTGCGAGCGTCCCCAGTCTCAAGGCACGCAGGACGACGCCGCGAAGATTGTCAACGCTATCAAGGCTTCGGCCGATAACCAGGGATCGTCCGTCGGCAAGGCCGCGGCGGACGATGAGAATGTCGACGGATTTGTGCAACCCGTCGGCCCCGGTATCGATGGTTCTTCGGTGAGCGTGCCCGTCGGCCCGCAATTCTTGAGGGACGCGCTCAAGGTTGCCGGCCTGCAGTTGCCCGTCGGGGGCGAACAGGGAAACATAGGTGATCCGGTGGGATCGCGTCGCCATTTCGATTCTGACCGCATCCAGGACGTTTCCATGGGTGTCTTCGGCGATGGCGCGCGCATCCCTCTCCAGTTCGCTTTCGACCCGCCGCGTTTCGGCAACAGCCGTTTGCCAATAAATAAATGAAAAGAGAAGAAGCGTTGACAGCGTAAAGATAATTGCGAAACTTGCCGTCAAACGAAATGTTGATGTTCTGAATATATCTGTTGTAATCACATCGCGTTCCAGACGTATTGTCCCGACAGAATGTCATTGTGTAGGCGCTGTGATGAACCGCCGAGGCCAAATCCAGGAGAAGGCCGCCCCTCCACGGGCGGTGCCGCCGGGCGACGTCGCGGCACCACGCTTGGAAGGGGCAGGGGGGGGCTGCAAGCCCGCCCTTGCCGGCTGCGGCAGGGACAGGCTCGACCTTCGATCCGGTTCAATGCAAAGGACTGGTGTCCACTGCGATATCGCTGACGACGTTGGTGACGCCCGGCACGCTTTTCGCCGTTGCCAGCACCTGATCCTTCTCGAACTGGGTGGGGGCCACGCCACTGAGGTGCACCTCGGTACCCGTCGCCGCCACCCGGTAACTTGAACTCATTACGGCCGGGTTATTGTTGAGGGCCGTGCGCACCTGAAGTGCGGTCGGTGTGCTTTCGGCAGCGCGTTCCTCGGGGGACATCGCACAAGCCTGGACGGTGCAGGCCAACAACAGGACGCAGGCAAGGTGCGATACGCGGAAGACGGTCTTCATCTCGATCTCCATTTCGGTTGTCTTTGAGCATCAAAACGATGGCCATCCAGGTGTGATCATTAGAACGCCAAGGAACATGTATTGTGGATGGCCTAGGTGCTCGTTAGACAGCAGAGTATCGTGGGGACCGAAGTGGAGTAATTAAAATGACCTTATAAAATGTAAATAATATTTTAATTATGCATTATCGCTTCGGTTTCTGGTTGTAGTTCTGGTGGTTTTCCCTGCCCTCGCGCGCTGTCTTGATTGCTTCGTTGCCTGTCGAGGCGGTCAAAAGGTCGAAACGATCGGCCAATTGCCGCGGCAACGCCGACAGCAGATGAGGGGCATCGCCGACCAGCGGAACAGGTCCGTCTTTCATCATTCTCTCCCGATGGAATGCCTCACCACCAGTCCGCACCAGGAATCGACCTTGCCACCAAGACCGGCGGTGGTCAGGTAGTCCATGTCCAGGGACAAGGAGTCGCGTGGTCCGGTCGGTGAGAACGGTAGTTGCGGTCCCAGGGCACGGGCGGCGTGGACCGCGGTCAGCACCAGATTGTCCCGGACTGGGCTTGCGCTGGGCCAGGTGCAGTAGGCGATGGCCTCCACGATGGGATCGGCAAACCCCCATGACCCCAGAAGGTAGGCGCCGACCGTCGCATGGCTGGCGCCGAACGTCTCCTTTTCCGCCACATGAAGCGGGTGATCAAATCCGACCGTCGGCAACATTGCCAGATAGTCCTCTGGTCGCGCGTCCAGAAGAACCAGGCAACCGATGGACGACAACATCGCTGCGCAAAAGGCGTTCCTGCCCGTGGCGACGTCGGTCGTCTCGGCCAAGGCGATGGCTTCGGCGATCCGGGCGATCTGCAACCCATGCAAGGACAAGGCCTCGATCATCGGTACTGCCGCCGGGTTGCCGGAGAATTGTCGGAACAGTCCGATCCGCAAAATCAGAGAATGGACCACCTCCAGCCCTAATGTCCGAATCGCTTGTAATGGTGTCGTGATGTTCCCGTTTAACGCGAAATATGCCGAGTTGGTCAACTTCAAGACTTCGGCCGCCATGGCGATATCCTCGCCGACAATATCGGCCACCGACCGCACCGACGCCGTTGCTGATGTCATCTCCATTTCCAGTTTCAGACAGGTCTCGGGCATGCTGGGAAGATTGGCAATTCCCAACAACAGGCGCCGCAGGTCGGGATCGTTCAGCAGGCGGCGCAATCCGATTTGGCGACTGATCGCCTGTTGCAAGGCTGCGATATTGCATGGTTTTGCCAGATAGCCATGGGACGGGCCGACTGTCCGCAAGACCGCTTCTCTCTCGGCGTAACCCGACAGGACGATACGGACCGTCCCCGGATAATTCCTGCGCACGACATTCAGAAATTCGGCACCGTCCATCGCCGGCATGCGCATATCTGTAACCAGGACATCGAAGGGCTCGATGGCCATCAGGTCGAGCGCTTCCCGGCCGCTGGTGCAAAAGGTCAACTCCCAAATCTCTCCCAGTTCGCCCAGCGAGCGACGAAGTGCTCTGAGAATATGCTGTTCGTCGTCGACGAAAGCGACGCGGAGGCGTCCCGTCATAGGACCTCGTCCTTCTGTTCCCGGCTGTCACCGCCGACCGGGAGACGGACAGTAAAAACCGCTCCCTCTCCCTCGATCCCATCGACGTCGAGAGTACCGCCGTGCTTGATTTGCACGACGTCCCGGCAGATGGCCAAACCCTGGCCGGTTCCCTTGCCGACATCCTTGGTCGTAAAGAAGGGATCGAAAATGCGTTCGCGCAAATCAGTCGGTACTCCGGTTCCGTTGTCCGCAATGCGGATCGAGACGAAACCATCCTTGTGCGTCGTGGAAATCGTGATTTGACCGGGAAGGTTCTTTCCCGACGCCTCGATCGCCTGCGCCGCATTGACGATAAGGTTAAGAAAGACCTGATTCATTTCGCCTGCATGGCACAGGACTGGCGGCAATGACGGATCGAATTCCGTTTGTACCACGGCAGCCGACTTCCAGACGTTGCGCGACACCGTCAGCGTGCTGTCAAGGGCGCGATTGATATCGGTGGCGGTCTTGATGTTCGTGCCGGGGTGGGAAAACTCTTTCATCGACAGGACGATGCGTCCGATCTGCGTAATGCCGTCCCGGGATTCCCGGATGGCGGCCGGAACTTCCCGGGACAGGAAGGGTAGTTTTGCCGCCGCTGCCGCCGCTTCGAAACGGGCGACGGCGTCGGCCAAAAGCGGAACGCCGGCGGCTTGCCCGACCAATTCGCGGCTGCGGTCAAGAAGGTCGATCAACTTGTCCAGGGACTTTCCGACGAAGTCGAGATTGTCGCCGACATACTGGGCCGGCGTATTGATTTCGTGGGCGATACCCGCTGCCAACTGGCCGACCGTGGCCAGCCGGGATGCCTGCAAAGCCTCGCGCTGGGCCTTCTTCAACGCCGCGATATCGCGGAAGGAAATGATGGCCGTACGGTGCCCGTCGCCGTCAGCGACGGAAGAGCAGGCGTAGGCGACGGCCAGGGGGGAGGCGGCCGATGTGATGAACAGGGCATCATCGTCGCGCAGTGTTCCACCTTCGGTGATGACCTGACGCCAGGGCGATGCGTCAAATGCGACATCCTGCCGGCCGACCCTCAACAAAAACACTTGGTCGAGCGGATGCCCCTCAATGCCGCCCGCGACCTGGTCCAATCCCAGCATCCGCCGGGCTGACAGATTGGCGAAAGCCAGCTGACCGGCGCGATCGACGACCAGCACGCCTTCGAACAGGTTGTCGGTGATGCTTTTCAGTCGCTTCTGCGAAGCGCGCAGAGCACTCTCGACTTGGCCGCGCATGCGAATTTCAGCCCGCAGTTCGGCGGTGCGCTCCGTCACCTGGCGTTCCAGTTCGCGTTGCTGGTCGGCCAAGGCGGCCTCATAGCGCAGGCGCAATGTCGCATCGCGAAAGACCACGACGGCCCCGCTCACCTGATCCTGCTCCATGATCGGCGCGGCAAGAAGATCGGCGGGGAAAATTGCTCCGCCGGACCGCCGGAACAGAGCGTTCTTGATATTGAGGGCCACGCCGTCACGATAGGCGGCAACGATCTGGGATGACACGGCCCCGTCCTCGGTCTGCTCCGGACGCTCGACCTCCAGGAGATCCTGAAAGTCACGTCCGGTCATGGCGTCGGTCTCCATCTCCAGCAGTTGCCCACTCATCCAGTTGGCGAAGGTGACGCGTCCATCGGTGTCGAGACCGATGATACCTTCACCGACCGAGTTCAAGATAAGCGCCGAATGTCTCTGCAGCCGCTGCAGCTTCTCTTTTTGGATGGTGATCTCCAAGGCGTTGCTCTTGAAGACGTCGAGGGCCTGCGCCATGGTTCCGATCTGGTCTTTGCGATCCAAACCGGGAATCGTCGTGTCCACTGCCCCGCGACTGAGGGATTGCATTGCTTTGGTAATGGCGGTGATCGGACGGATTATCGACCTGACGACGGCGAAGGTCAGGCCGCTGATGGTCAGCAGGGCAAAAGACACCCCCAGGGCTATCATGGTCATGTGACTGGTCAAGCGTCGGTCGACCCGTTTCGGGCTCAGGTGGAGCTCGATACTCCCGATCAGTTGCCGGCTTTCCCCGCTTCGCTCGTGGAAGATAGGCCGTATTTCGACGATCAGGCCGGCAGGATCCAAGGCGATGCGGCCATGCTGGACGAAGACGGCGCCGGTTGGGTCCCTGATGACACCGCCGACATAATCAGGATCGGCCTCCGCCAGGGCCTTCAGGATATCTTCGCCCAGGGTCCCGTCGAACGACCAGAGTGCTGTGGACAGGCTTCCCGACAGCAGGTCCGTGATCAGGTTTGCCTTCGCCGTCAAACCGTCAAGCGACTCCTGGCGGAAGGTGATGCCAAGCATTCCCGCTGCCGCGCAGATGAACAGGATCATCACCGCATTGATCGGTACCAGGAAGCGCAATAGCAGATCACTCGCAATGAATTTCAGCACGTGCCGTCGCTTTCCATCCAGTGAACGCATGCGTTGCAAACACAGCATAAATGATAACGGAACGCGTAAAAAGCGATGACCGATGACCGCTAAAATTGTGAAAAGGCGGGCCCTGGCCACACTCTTGCCAAGGCCGTTGACAAGATCGACACGCCTGGTCCGGCCTGCCCCCGTAGGATGGGTTGGTTGCCGACCGACCATCGGCACCAATTTCCTATCCCGCCTTGACGCGGAATTGGCTGGCTGATCGGGCGTTTGGCCGGGATGGGGGAGCGCCTTGCCACTCTGGGGAAACGTCAGATCGCGTTGCGCTACCTATAGCTGTTTGTGTGGTTGAGTTTCGAGTTTGATGGTGCCAATGATGTTCCCGAGTCGGATCGGTGACCCCCAATGCGTGGGGGCGTCCAACCAGGGCACCACCGGTATCGATCATCGACCAGGCGTGATGCCGTCCGATGGCACGCGCCCATCTGACAGACGATCGGGAGAGGCGGATGCAACAACCCGTCGTGCGTATCGTTGAAACTGACGGCCTGCTGGGCGATTTGGCCGATGATGCGTTTGTATTCCTTGGACGTCGTTCACCGCTTGCCATCGCCTTCGTCTCCCCGCATTTGGACTTTTCGGTGACGGTTGAAAAGTTGCAACGGATTGGCGGTGCCACTCCGGTACTGGCGATGTCGACCGCCGGCGAACTTTGCTCCACGGGTGTCTTCAACTCGCTTTATAAGCCGACCGGAAGCGATTGGTTTACGGTGGTCATCCAGATTTTCTCACCCGATCTGCTGGTGTCCGCCGACATTCACGCGGTGCCTTTGCACAACGCGGATATCCGTCGAGGGGACCCAAGGTTGTCGCGCGACGAACGGGTTGGCCTGATCGCGCAGTCCCTTGGCTCGGTGGTTCCGGCTTTCCGTCTTGATGCCAGGGACTGCCTGGCCTTGACTTTCATCGACGGTCTTTCGGCCTGCGAGAATTACCTGATGGAGGCGGTCTATCGGGTTGGGCGGTTTCCCTGCTTGTTCGTCGGCGGGTCGGCCGGCGGCAAACTTGATTTCCACCACACCTTCCTGTTCGACGGTCGGCAGGTGCTGGAAAATCATGCCGTCCTTGTTTTCATCAAACTGGCCCCCGGCAAACGCTACGGCGTATTGAAAAGCCAGAATTTCCGCAAGACGGGGGTGTCTTTCGTCGTCGTTGACGCCGACCCGGATCGCCGGACGGTGGCGACTGTACTCGATCCAGCCAGCGGACAAGCTGTTTCCTTTGTCGATGCTCTGGCCGGGGCCATGGCGGCACCGCGGACGGCGGTGTTGGAAACGTTGTCCGGCCATTCCTTCGGCATCGATCTCGACGGGGATCTGTTCGTTCGCTCGGTCTCGCGCATCGATCTGGACCAGGATACGGTCTCCTTCTTTTGCGACGTCAGTCAGGGCGACGAACTGCATCTGCTGCGGGCTACGGATTTCGTCACGCAGACAAGGGCGGATATTGAGAGCTTTCTCGACGGAAAGCCGCGACCGTTGGCGGCTTTGCTGAACGATTGCATCTTGCGGCGCCAGAACAATGGCGATGCGTTAGCCCAGCTTGCCGGCCAATGGACTATTCCGGTCGCAGGGTTTTCGACGTTCGGCGAACTTTTGGGTATTAACATCAACCAGACTCTGACGGCCGTCGTCTTCTTCGAGGATGACGATGGGACTTTTGTCGATGATTTCGTGGATTCATTCCCGGTGCACTATGCATCGTTCTGTAACTATTTTACGCGCCGGCATCTCAATCGAATCCAGGTTCTAAATCGTCTTCGCTCGGGAATGATCGAGCGCTTGGCCGCCCATTTTGGCACCAATGCTGCCCTGGCCCGTGGCATCGAAGGCATG
>Ga0326727_10018185_pt1 | contig 14399 bp, 19 predicted proteins | sample MB2enrmetagenome_FD_207643 | JGI IMG/M metagenome (GOLD analysis project Ga0326727, IMG submission 207643) | Lab enriched peat soil microbial communities from McLean, Ithaca, NY, United States - MB29MY | ecosystem: Environmental > Terrestrial > Soil > Wetlands > Peat | place: USA: New York...
CTCTGCCCCGAAAGCTCTACTCCAAAAGCCATTGGGGGCTACCTTTTCCTCCACACATCCTATAGAGCGTACCTCTATTATACGCGCCTCTTCGATTTATACCTTTCATGAGAAGCAAGCGCAATGCACGGGTGGCCAGAAAATCCATACTAGCAAAAAAGCGCATTCGCTTTTGATCTCCATAAATACTAGCGGCTGGGGGTTCCTCACAACTAAACTCCAACACGCCTATCTTGTATGAAAATGCAAGCTTGGTTCATTTCTTGAGTGCAAAGACGCCCCCATTAGGAGAGCGTACAGTCGGAAATCAGTGCCATCCAGCAACTGTGCGGCTCAAGCAGGATTCTCCTGCGCACGATCGTGGTTTAGAACAGTTGACGGTGTGCGCTTTGGCTCCGGCTCCGAAAACTACGGGTTAGCGTGTCAAATGCATCCAGGCGAGCAATGCATACTGCGGAACTATTTCAGTCAATTCGCTCTAAAGGATATTTTGGCGATTTTGGCTGCAATCAAAGCTTTCGAATTTAGACTATTTTGGGCTGAGACCAAGGGAAGAAACGCTTAAAGCGTAACCCCTCGTTATAACGTTTTGAGCATGGGTCTAATCAACTCAGTAATCCTGTTGATAGCTTTTGTCTTCTTAATGTTCACATTTCCGCCTGGAGCACTCATCGTAGTCGTGGTGTGGGTATATTTGCAGTTTATACGAAAGCGTCCGACCGTGAGCACGAAGGGAGAAAAGCGATAGCACTCAACGCTATCTCATTGCACAAATAGCCCATATTCTTCAGTATTGGTTGATAACACCAGTGAGCGGAGTCCGCTCACGGTCGTTGGAAATCGCAGAAAAACGGCAGCTAATGAAAATTATATATTATAGGCGGAATAAAAACTAGTGTAGAGTCTTGTTGCCAGCGCTTGATACGCGAGTGACAGACTCGTTTGCAGCAAACGGGTTTTGCAAACCCAATTGCCGGTCACTGCAAAGCAAGCAAAAAAATCCAGAGCGTAAGCCTTAAATCTAGTGTGTTCTATCTGCAGTGCCAGTGAGAGATAAGATGATCGAGATTGATACCGTAGTACAGGAAACCGCATACTGCGAACGGTGCGGCAGTCCAATTATTATCAAGACGTGGTTTGCTAAATTGTGTCACGAGTGCTCGCGTGCTGAGTTCAAGGAGCACTTCGAATCGTTCGCATCGTGATCGAGCCGAATAAACGGCCTCTTTTTTTGTTGTCCGGCCCGTTAACCTTGGCGATAGTCGGCGCGCTACCTTTTGTGCTTCAAGCGCCTTCAGTTGCGTGAAAAACGGCAACAAGCCTTTTAAATCGCCGCGTCGTGCTTCACTCGATGAATATGAAAGATACAGAACTCATCAACGAATGCAAAGCGACCGGGCGCGCGCTCCGCTTCGAAGTCCAGTCTGCCGTCGACATCGGAACGGGCGAAATCGACGTCATCTGGACCAGAAAAGACCACGCAAATCTCCCGACGTTCAAGCTCGGATTCTTCTTCTGTCCCACGGGCCAGGTCCCTACAGACTTCCTCACGCAGAGCGTCGCAAAGGCTTGCTGTCGGTATGTGACAAGGCGATCTTCCTCGTGCACGATGACGCCTCATTGAAATCGGTGAAGGGCAAGATTAACGCGCTGGATTCAATCGGTGGCGTGCTGCAGCTCAAGAAATATGCCCATGCGATTACCTCAGATGAGCTGCTTGGAGGGATTAAGTAAGAGGTGAGACAATGCGTATAGAACGCGGCAAACAACTAAATTTGAAGGAGCTTAACGAGGATCTGTACTTGGAAGCGAACACCCAGCTGTACCCTACAGACAAGGATGCAACAATCAACGTCTATGGCATTCTGACAACTGAGAACAACGTCGTAATCAACGGCTCTATTGAATGCTCTGAAGCTTTTTTCGGCGATAACTGTCACGTCAAAGGAACGGTAATTACCGGCGGAATCAAGACAGGGAGCGGATTCAGGGCGCATCACGTTGAAGCGGGAGAACAAGCTGATATCGGCAGCGACTCACAAGTCAACAAGATCGACGCGGTTGGCGACGTGACGATCGGCAGTAATTCGCGCGTCCGGCACGCGATCAGCGAGCGTGGCTACATTGTTCTCGCTGCAGGCGCGGTTGCAGATGTCGCAGAGGCGGCCCAAGGCACAAAAACAGCGTAGCTCTAATCAGAGAAAGATCTTCATCAGGTCGTGCGCGACGTCAACCCTTCCGGGGAACCTCTCCTTAACGACGTCGACCATGGCATCCTCATACCCGCTCGCATGCGGGTAGAGATGGGTAAGTACGACGCGGTCGATGTGCTGGTCACATATAAGGTCGCGCAGCTTCGCTGGCGTCGTATGGTTCGAGACCGACGCGTACGCATCAGGGAACGAACACTCGTGGATTAGCACGTCAACGTCGCCGTGGCACAGATCGCGGACGCTTTCAGTGGGTTCGGTATCACCCGAATACACGAGCGTCGACGTCGGCGTTTGCATCCGGTACGCGATTGACGGAACACTGTGCTTTGTCGCGCGAACGGAAGCCACTCCGCTTCCGACGCGAATGCTGTCGCCGCTCTGAAGCTCTGTTACATTGACATCGACTGTGAGATAGTCATAAAGCTCGAGCAACTGCGCTACGTGATGTTGCGTGCCCATGGGGCCATACACGTTCATCGTCCCTGCCTGCGCGTCTGAATCGAGGGCGGTCAGTTGCTGCGCCTTGAGCAGTGCCAAGAAGTCAGAGTTGTGATCGAGGTGGTGGTGGGTGAAAAAAACCTTGTGTATCTTGCAATAATCGTAGCCGCTCTGCACGATCCGGCCCAGGATACCCGCCCCGCAATCAAAGAGCATCAGTTCTTCCGGGGTCTTAACGAGAATGCCTGACTGGGCTTTTTCGAGCTGTGGAATGGCGACGCCCGTCCCGAGGAGTATAATGTTCATGCAAATCCGGTAGCCCTATGGAGGCTTCACGTACATAGCGTTTGCTTATGGCTGACCACACAAACTGAGGGCCATCTCAACGGCCGTCTCCGGTGAGTCGGCGAGAATCGTCCCCTCGATTTTCCACTTGGAGGCTAAGGTCACCACTGGTTTTGCCATCTGGAGGGCGAGGGCAATTTCCGAGAGTGTGCCAAATTCGCCGGCGATCGCGATGAGGCAATCGGCTGCTCGCGCGATAATCGCATTTCGCGCGTGGCCCATGTCCGTGGGAATCTTCACGTCGATAAAGGGATTAGCTTCAGTTTTTGAGGGACCTGGAAGAATTCCTACGGTGAGCCCCCCTGCGCCCTGTGCGCCGCGCGCAGCGGCTTCCATGACTCCTTCCCTCCCCCCACAAATGAGGATCGCCTGGCGAGACGCTATGAGGCTTCCCGTGCGCTCGGCAATACTCGCGATCTTGCTCGAGCAGCTCTTGCTTCCGATAATGCCAATTTGCGGACGGCTCGTCATTCTTGACATCACCTTGAATGCACTAGCTTCCGATTGACGCACGATGAAGCTTTCCCCCTCTTGTGCATTCCAATCACAAATCTTATTTTGACTCTCAAATCCATTTTTATTCGAGAATATTACCTTAAAATCGAAAAAATACCGAAAAAGTATATATATGTTGAAAATCTCAGTATAGGGCGAGGTAATTCAAATGGCAGAATTACAAGCAGCAGGAGTAAGTAGGATCGTCAGAAAAGCTGGGGCAGAGCGCGTGAGCGCTGAAGCGACAGAACAGTTTAGAGAATATCTAGAGATGTACGGCAAAGAACTCGCCGAAGAAGCAATTGAAATGGCAAAGCACGCGGGCCGCAAGACGGTCAAAGCCGAAGACATAAAACTCGCCTTTACCAGGCTGAACCGGTAATCTCAAGATTGTTTCTTTGATAGCATCTCTTAGAAGCGAGATGCTATTGCTTATTTTTTTATATTTTCTCTCTGATCTTAACGTCCAGTACGAGCCATTTTCCTGCGGTATGGCAGCTCTCGCAGGTTAGCTTGTCGAGCTCGATAAAATCGGTCCAGATTTCTGCGCCACAGACGCGACACCGGTAAAGATACGCTCTCATGTGCACCTCGCGTGCGATCAACGGTCGCTCTTTGCGCTCAGGACGTATTAAACCTTCCCACGTCGAAGTCCAGCCTAAATCAGTTTGCTTGTGGGTCATTTCACCCCGTCGCCTGCCCGTTGAGGTCCAATTCACCAGAACGCAGCGCGGATCGAAGATGCCTGGCCTTGATATGCGCCAAACGAAGCGGCTCAGGTAATCTGTGGTTCACCACGCAGTGCTGAACGATGCGCAATGCGCCCTGCAACGAAATACAGTTTCCTGGACTAATGAAGATCGGTTTTGTGCGGGCCATCGTTTTTAAGACGTACCCAAGTGGTTTTCCGTTGAATGTTAAGGCGGTGGGGCGGCCGGCTTGAGCGGGTTCAACATACTTCCCGCAGAGCGCTTTTTTGGACACGCCAACCGTTGACGTGTTGAGAATGACTCCGACGTGCGACGCGAGTCCCGCAAATTGGGGGTGGTTTATGCCGCACCCGTGGACGATTAGAACGTCAGGTCGCCTGCGCAGCTTCTCTACTGTCGCTATCACCGCGGGACCCTCGCGGAAGAAGAGCAGGCCAGGCACGTACGGCATGGCGGTCTTTGTAATCGACGCGGACTCGTCGACGACGTTCATTAGCGTGTCGACAACTACGGCTGAAGAAAAAACGAGGTTATCGTCAAAGCTTTGCGCTACCGCCCCTGTCAACGCAACTTCACTCGCGGGGTCCTCTAGAACAACCTGCTTCGCGATGTCTGTTTGAATCTGCAATAAGGCGTTAAACTCACTCGCGTCTTTTAGGGCCACGTCAGTTCGACCTCCCAATGCAACAACATGCGCGGTTTTCTCACGGATGATGCTCAAAAAAACGCAAGCTGCGCGTGCGTAGTCAGCTCAAAAAAGCGCTCCCACACGCAGACGACGCGATCACAGCGCGTCGACGTCGCCGCTGTATGTCGGGAAGTCGGTCTTGCCGTACCCTCGTTTGACGTAGTGCGTATTGAAGAGTTCTTTATATCTTCTCGCGACTTCTTTCCACGTGATTGAGCGCCCATACATGTACGTCCGAATTTCCATCTCTCGTCTAAGACGATCGTTGCGCATCAACTTGGTAATCGCTTCGGCTATCTCCGCTGATTCGCCAGACTTGAGAACCACGCCTCTCTCGTCGGCAAGCGCCTCTCGTGCGTGCTGGTATGGCGTTGCTATTATGGCCTTTCCACAGCCTACTGCCTGAGACAGCACGCCGCTCACGATCTGATCCCTGGCGCGATATGGAAGGACGCAGATATCCGCGGCGAGAAAATGTAGGATCAGGTTTCGGTTTGAGAGATATCGGTCGACGAATTTTACGTTGTACTCTAAATCGAGGTCTGTGATGATTTCCTTCAGTCTGTCGCGATAGCGCTCGCCTTCGTTCTTCACGATGTTTGGGTGCGTCTCTCCTACGATCAGGTAGAGGACGTCCTTTTCGGGATTGTCGGTAATCACTTGGGGCAGCGCTTCGAGGACGTACTCGATACCCTTCGCGGGATGGAGCAGCCCGAATGACCCGATCACGAACCGGCGCGACAACCCTAGCTTCTTCTTCGGCCGCTCCGAACTGATAAACGGAACGTCAGGCACACCATGCGGAATGACTTCAACTTTCTCAGGGCCTATGTCAAACGCCTTTTTCAAGATATCGACGCCGACATGTCCTGGTACAACGATGTTGGCTGAAAGACGGTATATCTCGCGAGTAACTGCTTTGGCCTCTTCCGGGGGCGTCGGCATCACTGTGTGTAGCGTCGTTACGATCGGTTTCTCTAGAACTTCCATGAAATCAAGGATATATCGGCCCCAGGAGCCGCCATACAGCCCATACTCGTGTTGTATGTTGACCACATCGGCGCGCGACGCGTTTATTTTTTCAGCTGCCTCGACGAAGCTGATTTGATCGGTATCTTTGATGACATACGCAACCCTCGACTTAGGATAGATGAGCGGACTCAAACAGCCATACGCGCTCGATTCCTTGTTCCCGTCGATGGCGCAGACGTTGGCCTTAATATCAGGGTTCTCGTTGATAAGGTTGAAAAGCAGATCCTGTGTGAAAGTAGCTATGCCACACTCTCGGGGCGGAAACGTGCTAACAAATGTAAGGCTCAGTCGGTCGCGCAGCATCAGGCTGTATATTAGAACCCGTCTAACTTAAACCTATTGACCTGAGCTCACGAAAGGACGGGCGGAGGTCTGCGCGGCACTGATTAGGGCCGGATGGCGTCCCATAATGATCTGTCGCGACATCACGCGGATTCCTTCATGTGGCCTGCAGCACCGCGATGTTACCTCAGCGCCGTTCGAGCACCCCTCGCTTGCAGCGCACGAACGATATCAATAAACAGGTTTATGGGCATGAAACTCGCAGACCAGTAATTTAGACATCACAGACTCGAACGTGATATTGGATAATTATGTGGGCAGAACGTACTTCACACTTTTCCCTCTCAGGAATTCGAGAGATGTTTGCGCTGACGAAGCCCGGCGCGATAAACCTGGGGCTCGGGCAACCGGACTTCGACACGCCCGCACACATCAAGGAGGCGGCAAAAGAGGCACTGGACCAGGGCTACACCGGGTACACCCCTAACAAGGGATTTCCTGAACTCATCGACGCGATCGCGAGCTACTATGAACAGTACGGAGTCAAAGCTGACCAGGAGCAGATAATATGCACTTCTGGTGGCAGCGAGGCTCTTCATCTAGCGTTCGAGGCTTTGATCAATCCGGGCGACGAGGTCATACTTCCGGATCCAGGATTTGTCTCTTATGTGCCACTGACACTCGTGGCGGGCGGCGTCCCCGTGAGCGCGACGTTGAGTGCTGATGATAATTTCAGGCTGCAGCCTGACGCCGTAGCAGATATCGTTACGGACAAGACAAAAGCCCTGGTCATCAACTCACCTGCAAACCCCACCGGTGCGGTGCAGCGGTACAACGAGATGCAGGGGTTTGTCGAGCTCGCCGACGATCACGACTTCTACATAATTTCTGATGAGGTCTATGACCAGATACTCTACGAAGGAAAACACGTCAGCCCAGCAAGCATCGACCCAGACCGCGTGATTGTTGCTAATTCGGTGTCAAAAACGTTTGCGATGACCGGGTGGCGGCTCGGGTATACGATTGCCCCCGCTGCGATCACGGAAGAGATGCTAAAAGTGCACCAATACATTCAGGCGTGCGCTCCCTCAATTTCACAAAAGGCAGCCTACGAGGCCTTTACTGGTTCGCAAAACAGCGTTCGGGTGATGGTCGAGAAGTTTCGCGCGCGGCGCAATGTGGTGATGCATCACCTGAAGGGAATAGCCGAATGCGCGAGACCCGAAGGGGCATTCTACGTGTTTCCACGGTTTACTACATCTCAGACAAGCCTTGACCTCACAAAGAAACTGGCGCAGGCCGGCGTGATCGTTGTGCCGGGCTCAGCGTTCGGGCAGTTCGGCGAGGGGCACGTCCGAATCTCGTATGCGGCAAGTCACGAGGACATTAACCGCGCGTTCGAAATAATCAAAGAGCTACTCGCGTGATAGTCGCTGCGCGACGTTTACAACGCCCCGAGAAAATCTATGATTTTTTTTTTGACTTGCCTTCGATCCACGCTATCGTTCTTTTTTCGACGAGCTCCACCGTAGTCCTGACGTTGGGCGTATCCGCAGCGATCTGTCGCGTTTATTCTTCCCTATCTCGTCCCGCTGCGCCGCTGGGCAATCAGTTCTTTGAACTGGACTGCCTCGAGGCTCTGGGGGTCGATTTCGAGCGCCCGATCAAAACAGGACACCGCATCGTCGTATCGCTTAAGACTATACAACGCGCTGCCTTTTGACGTCCACGCAAACTCATCGTTCTCATCGACTTCCAAGACGCGGTCAAAGCACTCAATGGCCTTTTCGTATTCCCCTAAACCATCGTAGGAGCTTCCTTTGAACGAGAGAGCGTAGGTATCGTCGGGGTTTGTGCTGAGCACCTTATCAAAAACAGCGATTGCATCCTTAAACCGATCGATGCCGAACAGAATAAACCCTTTTCTGTTCAACACCCAAAAGTTCTCAGGATCCAGTTCGAACGCCCGATCCAAGCATTGGATCGCTTCGTCGAAGCGGTTCAGACTATCAAGTGCGAGACCTTTATTGATCCACGCGAGAATGTAGTCTGTACTTATTTTGAGAGCTTTGTCAAAGTTTTCGAGCGCCTCGTCAAACTTTTGCAGATTATAATAGACGTACCCCTTGTTGTTGTACGTGATGAAATAGTCAGAATCGAGGCTCAACGCTTTGTCAAAGCTCTCCAGCGCGTCAGGCCATTTATACTGGCTGGCTAGGGCGAGCCCGCGACCGTCCCACGCTGCGGCGCGCGTGTCGTCTATCACCAAGCCTTTGTCATAGTTGACAACAGCATCTTCGTAGCGCTCCAAGTTCGCTAGTGCATTCGCTCGATAAAACCACGCGTCGGCGTTGGTGGGTTCGAGCAGCAGTGCCCTCTCGAACATTCCCTCCGCTTTTTCGTTGTCGTTCATCAGCGCATAGCAGACACCCATGTTGAACCACGGAAGATCAAACTCAGGATCGGCTTGCTGCGCCTTGTCATAGCATTTGAGCGCTTGTTCGTACGAACCCTGTTTTTGGAGCAGGTATCCCTTGGCGTTGTAAGCCACGGCATACCGCGGGTCGCTCGCAATGGCAGCGTCGAACAAACTTGCAGCCTCGTTAACATCTCCTCTATCTCGAAGAATACTTCCCTTGGCCACGAGAGCGGGAGCGTGGGTGGGATCTGCTTCTAAAGCTCGTTCATAATAGCCAAGCGCCTCCTCGCTGTTGCCCAACTCTTCTGTCAAAGAGCCAAACGTGAATAGCGCGTCCACATTTGCAGGTTCCATACTGAGGGCTTTTGTGACGCGATCGAGCGCCTCTTTCGGTTTGCCTTGCTGTCTAAACAACAGCGCCTCTTCAAGAACATCCATCGCTGTTTTGGTTATTTGAGCTCCGCATTCACAGCACGCCTCTGCTTTATCTGGGTTGGCCGTCCCGCATCTAGGACACAGCTTTGTCATCCTTTGTTAGATGCGGTTTCTGAGTGATATGCTTTACCCACTGGACGGAGCAGCGGGTACCGCTCTGCTTAAAACGCGAAAGTACGTAACACTCATGCTAGCGGCTCGAGGGGACTGTGTACGCGAGACGACTGTGATTCGTGTGCACAGTCACTAAATCACACGTCGAAGATTCGTTGCCCGAGCTTGAACCCCCTGATATTAGCGTCGAGAGCTTTTTTGGGAACGTGCTCTGCAACAACGTCTTCAAGAGCGGTCAAGGGCAGCAGGCGTGAGAGTGTTCCGAGCATCACGACGTTGAGCGTTTGAGGATGGCCCGCGACCAGTGCGAGCCGCGCCGCGTCATACGCAATTACGCGCTCGCACGTATCCGTAAGCGCCTTCACTAGATTCTCTACGGCCGGGTAGTCTAAACTTGCAGCTGGAACTGGAGTCGTGTTGATGATGGCCGTGCCCTTAGGCGACAGATAGCGTGCGAAGCGGAGGCACTCGGCGGGCTCGATTCCAACCAAGGCGTCTGCGCTTCTCAGCGGGATCAGTGGCCCAAATGATGAGCCAATGCGGATGTGAACCTCAACGGTCCCGCCTCGTTGGGCCATACCGTGCGTCTCGGCAGAGATCACGTCGTACTCCTCTCGCACGGCCGCTTCGCCCAGCACTCGCGAGGCGAAAATAGAGCCTTGACCGCCAACGCCCACGATAATACAGTCAAATTTGGTCGTTTTCACTGTCGCGCACCTCAAGCGGTTTCGATAGCATCAAATTCGCAGATCTGTTCGCAAACGCCGCATCCTACGCAGTCTTCTGCAATCAGAACGCTCGTCTCGCTATAACTGATCGCGGGGCAAAAGAGGGTGCTGCAGAGCTTACAGCTCGCGAAGTAGTTTTGGCACGTGGCGGTGACACGTTTCTTCGCCTTTGCAAGCGTTCCTGCCTTTTTGGCACTGATGATGCAGGGCCGCCTTGCGATGACAACTTGGACGCCTTCGCTGTTCTTGGCCTTCATTAGCGCGTCTTCCGTTTCGAATAGATTGTAGGGATCGACCACGTAGAGCCCTTGGACGCCGATGGCTTTAATGAGGTCTTCCATCGGCGTCGGTACCGTACACGTTCCGGTTGCGGTCACGCCGGTGCAGGGGTGGGGTTGATGTCCCGTCATGGCGGTCGTGCCGTTGTCCATGATTACTAACGTCAATCGCGCACCGTTATACACTGCGTTTATAAGTCCAGGAACGCCCGTATGAATGAAGGTCGAATCGCCGATAACGCTCACGATCTCCTGATCACAGGCAGCACTGAATCCGCTGCCCATGCTAATGCTTGCGCCCATGCAGAGGGTGGTATCGATCGTGCCTTGACCTACGCCCAACGTATAGCACCCGATGTCTCCGACATAGATCGCCTCTTTGGTGAACACTTTCTTGAGCGAGTAGAACGTCGCTCGATGGGGACATCCCGCACACAGCACGGGCGGTCGCGGAGGCAGCGTGTGCTCTGCGGCGATCAACACTGCCGGGACGTCCGCAGCACCGAAGCGGCCAACCGCCTGTCCGATGCTGTTTAGCACCGTATCAACCGTGAGCTCACCCTCTCGTTGGACGTGTTCTGTGAGTTTTCCGCACACCTCGACCGTACCTGCAACCGCGTTAACTTGCTCTTCAATTACGGGTTCAAGCTCCTCAACGACGAGAAGCTGACGCGAATTGCTCAAGAGCGTCGCGATTTGGTCATTGTTTATAGGATACGCAGCGATGCGTAACACGGAAGCGTCGAGTCGCAACTTCTTCAGCGCCTCTTCTACGTATTTTGCAGCAACCCCCGCTGTGACCACCCCGAAGTGAGATCTCTTGAGCGTTAAGCTATTCAAAGAAGCGAGTTCGTCGCGAAGCAATGGCTGAATTCTATTCAATTCTGCGTGTCTCTGGCGCGCGTGCGTCGGCACCATGACCCACCGCTTTGGGTCCTTCTCGAAGTGCGCGGATCGCTGATCGCTATAGTTTCCGCTTAACGTGACGGAGGCTCGTGCGTGCGAAACGCGGGTCGTAGGTCGGAGCATCACTGGGATTTCGAACAGTTCAGACAACGCGAACGCGTACTTTGCAAACTCATAGGCTTCTTGAGGCGTCGATGGATCGAGACACGGGATCTTCGCAAATTGCGCATACCTGCGTGAATCCTGTTCATTCTGCGAAGAGAAGCACCCGGGATCGTCGGCCACGACGATCACTAAACCGCCTTTGACACCGGTATACGCGAGAGTCATCAACGGGTCAGCAGCGACGTTTAGCCCGACGTGCTTCATAACGGCGGCGGCGCGCACATCGCAGTACGACGCGCCGGCTGCGACCTCAAGCGCGACCTTCTCATTAACCGACCACTCCACGTGGGGCGGCCTCTCGTAGCGTTCGACCTGCTGCGCAATAAAAGGTATAATCTCAGACGACGGCGTTCCTGGATAACCGGAGACGAGAGAGACTCCTGACTCCAATATGCCGTAAGCAATCGCCTCATTCCCCAGAAGATACTTGCGGTTTCTGTGCTGCATGGCTTACCTGCGGTCGCGGGATTTTTGCGGCTGTTTGCTTTTTTGGGCTCCGCCTTACACCTTTTCGGCCCGATTCTCGTCGAGTAGAATCGGCTCCGTAGCATATTAGCATTCTTCACGCTTCGCGGAGTGCATGTGGGCCAGCGTGACGTCTTGTGCGTTCACGCGCATGAGCGCACCGAAGTCGGGCGATTCGGGGTTATCTTCGACAAACACAACCTTATCAATACCCGCGTTCTTAATGAGCCGCCAGCACATCTTGCACGGGGTGCCGTTGACGTAAAGTGTAGCGCCGTTAATGGCGGCACCCCCTCGGGCAGCTTGTATGATCGCATTCGCCTCGGCGTGGACGCTCACACAGAGTTCGTACCGTTCACCCTTTGGAATGTTCAAGCGCTCCCGCTCGCACCCGACATTTAGACAGTGCGGTTCGTTCCGTGCAGCCCCGTTGTATCCGGTCGACAGGATATGATCGCCAGTTGAGACAATGATGGCCCCATATTGGCGCCTCGTACAGGTTGCGCGCAAAGAAACGGTCTTTGCGAGCGCCACATAGTACTGGTCTTTGGAGATTCGCTGGTCGCGACGTTCTGAGGTCTCTGAGGTTTTGCGCACCGCTTTCTCGTCCCTTGATCGCTTGGTTAGCGCTGGTCAGCGCTATCCGCTGTCAGTATATCGTTCAGTCTATTTTAATACTTGGGAGACAACATTAAGCAGAGGCGCCTAATCAAGGGCAGTTAATCCATCTGCTCAAGACCGCACACGTGGTGATACGGTGAAAGGCGAAAAGCGCATAATAAAGATACTCGGGGCAGGCAACTACCTCATGGCTGACGACGGTGTAGGGGTCCACATTCTCGAGAAACTCGAACAAATGGATCGAAGCGATGTCGAACTGGTGAATGCCGGCGTCGGCGGGTTGGCGATACTTGACTACATGGAAGACGCCGATGACGTGATTATCATCGACGCCGTGCGAGGGGGTGGGGGCGAACCGGGATCGATCTACAAGTTCACCGATAAGGAATTGCCCCCCGCAAACCTGTTTATGATGTCGTTGCACGACCTCAATTTGGTCGACACGCTGCGCTTGGGCCGGCAGATTCAACCTGAGCTTATGCCGAACAATATCACCATCATCGGAATCGAAGTCGAACGGGTCGAAGGGATTTGCACGGATCTTTCGCCCAGGGTCCAAGCCGCTATTGACCCCGTCATGCAACTAGTTTTTGAAGAGATTGAACGATTTAAGAATTGACGGGGCCAGAGCAGCTCAGTCAGGCAAAAACAATATATATGCACGTTTTCACAAGGGGAGTAGCGAGGTAAATCGTTATGGCAAAGCCGATACTGATGGATTTTTATGCTGACTGGTGCGGACCGTGTAAGATACAGGATCCGATACTCGAGAAGCTTGAAGAAAAGCTCAGGGACAAGATCGAATTCAAGAAGATTAATGTGGACGATAACCTGCAACTTGCCAACAAGTATGGAATCCGCGTCGTGCCGACACTTATTCTGGAATGTAACGGGAAAATTATAGAGCACTACATCGGCGTAACGCGTCCTGAGATCCTCGAAGCGGACTTAAACAAAGCAGCTGAATCGTGTACTGATTGAATTAGACGCGACCCATCCTGACCTACTCTTCTTGCCATCAATTAACGCGGGTCTCGATTCAAACTAACGTTTTCTTAAGCGCTCAATGAGCGCTGATCAATTTTCAGCAAGTGACTCAGCTGCTGTTAGATGAATCTTACAAAGAAAAGAAAAGCACCTGAAATGCCCCGATTTAGTAGCGGGGAGTGGATTTGAACCACTGGTCTACGGGTTATGAGCCCGTCGGGATCTCCTGACTACCCCACCCCGCTTCGGATTGTCTTAGGCGCTATTCATTTAAATAGGTGATGATGGCGCGGCTCTGCGCGAACGGATTAGTCAGAACACGCGCGAGGACAGAGCATTAGCCTCCGCAGGTTTTCCGGCGCGAAAGGTATAACTCGGGGGCTTATGAATAACTACAGCGTCGCGACCAAAAAAACAGAGGGGTAGCAAAACATGAAGAAAGCAAGGCTCATGATTGGAATTCGTAGGGGGCTGTACGACTCTGAAACTGAAATGTATTCAGTCCCCACCTGTTTCGACAGCGAGCAATCGGCGCAAAGAGCCCTAAAAAGCCTCGCTGCGGAGCTCAGCGGTCTCATTGATGTCGAGCTCGCAGTGACGCGTCAGCTTATGGTGAGCTTGCGGCCTGAGACATACGAGCGATATGACGAAGCAGGAGAATTCCCTCGACTGTATGAAGCGAAAAAAGACGAATTTCGCGGATATGTCATCCAAATCGACGTCCCTGATACCGAAGAGCTCAAGGAGACAGCTCGAAAAATAGTTTACAGACACAGTCTGCAAGTCATCGACGAAGGGCCTACAAAAGAAAAAACGCTTATATTCATATCGTAACCCGCAAACCACGGAATGTCTCGTAGTCGATCGTCAGCTTCGGGCGATCTTTTTAGCTCCCAAAAAGTTTATAGATTGCGCATTCGACCATAGCGGTGTATGCGTGTCGCGATTATTTGTTCTGAAGTTGACGATGCCTCGCGAAACATCGCGCGCCGTCTTTTACAACGAGTCCGTTGGACTCGGGGCTCTGAGGGCCCCGCCAAATGGACGTATGGGAACTTTCAGCTTATTACGATCGAAG
>Ga0326727_10018186_pt1 | contig 14398 bp, 9 predicted proteins | sample MB2enrmetagenome_FD_207643 | JGI IMG/M metagenome (GOLD analysis project Ga0326727, IMG submission 207643) | Lab enriched peat soil microbial communities from McLean, Ithaca, NY, United States - MB29MY | ecosystem: Environmental > Terrestrial > Soil > Wetlands > Peat | place: USA: New York...
CGGCTACGGAATACATGTCGGGATTGAGGCCGGCCTTATCGGTCACATCGGTAAAGTGCCCGTTGCCGTCGTTGCGGTAAAGATGGTTGTGCGGAAGCGGATTCGGCTTTACTTTGAGCGGGAACGGATGCATGGAGTCGTCAAGGGGACGGCCGTTGACGACGTAGAGGGAAGGCAGGCCCGAGTTGTTGTAGTCGATCCACACGCAGCCTGCGCCGGTGCCTTCGAGCAGCGATCCCAACTGCGCCGAACCGAAACTGTGCACGAAATCGATGCCGGCAGCATCGGTCGCGTCTTCAAAACGGATGGGGGAAGCATTGACGCCGGTGCTGCTGGCCTGCGCATTGCTTTGCGCGGCGCCAGGAACGACGGATGCGGGCGCTGCCTGGACGTCGTTTGGCTGCGGCAAGGTAGACGCGTCTTGCGCGGCGATCTGGACACGCGAGGAGAGAAGAAAAACTATCGCGCTGAAAACGGCCAGGCGCAGATTCATTTGGAGGGCCCTCCCGATACTGGGTTTGACGCGACTGTCCGTAACTTTCCCGTGAGATCGGCCGGCACGATGGTGCGCAGCAGCACTGCCGGCACGCGATTTTCCGGCGCGCGTTCCGGCCCGGCGTGGCAGCCCACGCAGATGCGCTGCTCGCCGCTGCGAATCCAGAACCAGCCATGCTCCTGGCGCAGCACTGCGCCTTTCGCGTCGAGGAGCGCAAACCGTATGGGCTTTTCGGAAAGAACCTGGATAAAAAACGAGCCGTCGCTTTCGATGGGCGCCGTTCCCATGGTTTGGGTCTTTCCCGCCGCGTCCTGCGCTTCAAGGCGCACGCGCGCGGGCACTCCGCCAAGAGCGCCGTCGCGCGAGATGCGCACATCCATTGCCAGCAGATTCGCGTAGTCCCACGGGTGCAGGCCGGAAGGATGGCGATTGGGGCGGGGACGCGGCGTGATCACGACCGGCTCGACGAGATCTTCTCCGCTCGCCGCAAAAACCGTACGCAGTGTTGCCGCGCCGGGCTGCCAGGTCTTGATGGCGTAATGCGGGTCTGCCGCGGTGCGCGCGCTCACCAGCCACGCGCCCGATGCGGTTTCCGCAATGGCTCCCGCGTAGTGTGCGGGCGGCGCGTCGACCGGCGTTTGGTGTGCCAGTGGCGAAGTGAAGCGCGCCAGCGAGGTTCCCTCAGTGAAGACCACGTCGCCCGATGCGAGTTGCGCTCCGCCCCAGCGCGCGCGGCCATGATCGCAGCGCACGGACTCGACGCCCGATCCATCGGCATAGACGAGATAGAGCTCCGGCGTCGAACCCTCGCCGAGCGGGTAGCCAGCTTCAAACAGAATTCTGCCATCGCGCAGCACGCCGGTTGGAAACGCGTTGCCGCGCGCATAGGTGAGCGGCAAGATGCCGGGACCGGCGGTGGGATTCCATTGCGTGCCATCCGCGGGGTGCCCGTCTGGAGCGGATTGCACCTGGAATCCGCCTGGTGTGCGCCCGGCCCAGACCATGCGCCCGCCGGGCAGATAGAACGGGCGTTCCGCGTCGGCTGGCGTCGAGATCACCTGGCGCACGGAACGATCTTTGAGCGTCAGTTCCCAAATTTGCCAGGGGTCGCCCGCATTTTTCTTGCCGGCAAAGAGCACGGTCTGCGCGTCGAAAGAAACGTTTGCATCCGCCGAAGCAGCAAAGCCAGCGACAAGCGGCTCGGCCTTGCCCGCGTGCACCAGCAGCAACTCAGCGCCCTTGGGAAACCGCTCCTGGCCGTGCAACTCGGCTAGCGGCACGTAAACGGGAGCGGCGGTGACAATGATGTCGCAGTCGATCTGCGCCCCTGGTGCATTGGCTCTGCTCGAAGCAAAACCGCAGACCAGGAGCAGAGTCGCAAAAGCCATGGCCGCGGCCGGCATTCGGTAGGACAAGATCATCGCGCAGCCTCCGCCATCGGGAGGCCGAGGAATTCTTGCTGTTCCAGCCTGTCAATATTTGTTGCCGCGGCGCGATTGGTTGCCGCGGCGCGATTGCACGCATCGGCGACGCCAAGCTCCGTCTGGCGCCATTCGATCCACGGTTCAAGCGAGTTCATCATGGCGTCGAATGCGGCGAAATCGAGCGACTGCTGGCCATCGCTCCATGCGTTGTCGGGATCGGGATGCACTTCGACGATGACGCCGTCAGCGCCGGCGGCGACCCCGATGCGCGCCAGCGCGGGAACCAGCTCACTTACCCCGGCTGCATGACTTGGGTCGGCGACGACAGGCAGATGCGAGACCTGCTTGAGCAGCGCGATTGCGGCCGCATCGAAGGTGTTGCGCATTGCGGTTTCAAAAGTGCGGATGCCGCGCTCGCAGAGAATCACGTTGGGGTTGCCATATCCAAGGACGACCTGCGCCGAACGCAGGAAATCCGCGATGGTAGCCACCATGCCGCGTTTTAGCAGGATGGGCCGTCCGGAATGGGCAGCGGCTTCGAGCAGCGCGTAGTTTTCCATGTTGCGCGAGCCGATCTGGAGAATGTCGGCGTATTCGGCCACCAGCGCGACGTCACCCTCCGACATCACCTCAGTGACTACGGCCAGCCCGGTGGCTTCGCGCGCGCGGGCGAGCAGCTTCAGTCCCTCCAGGCCCAGACCTTGAAATGCATACGGGGAGCTGCGCGGCTTGAATGCGCCGCCACGCAGGACACGCGCGCCTGACTGGCGCACATGGTGGGCCGTGGCCATGAGCTGGCTCTCGGTTTCAACCGAGCAGGGTCCGGCCATGGTGACGAAGTCCGCGCCACCAATCTGAAGATCGAGGACTGAGACAACGGTCCGCTCGCGCCGCGCGCTCTTCAGAACATCCGGTGAATCGGCAAATCGTTCGTGCCAAGTATCGCGCACCCTGTGCGCTCCGTTTCTGGGGAAGCGGAAGCTCCAGAGTACCGCTCACTTACGTGAATGGCCTCCACCGAAGGGTGGAGGTTGGGGGCACGCGGCCAACAGTTGTGACGCGGCTCACAAATCGGTGCAATCGATCCGCATTTTCTGAAACAAAGTCGAGGGATGCGGGCACTTTTTCGGCAATCGGAAGCGCGATTTAGTGTTCAGGCGTAGGGCCCGACCTCGATAGGCTGCTCCAACTCGATTGACCGCAGGCGCTCGGCCCACTCGTCGAGCCATTGACGCCGCTGGCTCTCCTCGGCGCGGGCTGGGCCGTAATAGATGGCGGGCGCTAGGACACTGAATCCCGTGAACTGAAAGATTCCGCGATGAATGGGGCGGAGAATACCGAGGATGTCGCCCTCTTCGCCACCGGTCACATAGCTGGGCCGAGAACCGCCGGTGGTGAGCGAGAGCATGGCGCGCTTGCCGCGGAATGGGCCATTTTCGTAAATGCGCCCAGGGCCGTATGCGCGGCCCATGGCGAAGACACGATCCACCCAGCCTTTGAGGATGGCAGGCAAACCGAACCACCAGAGCGGAAACTGAAAGATCACCAGATCGGCGGCCTCGACTTTGCGGATCTCCGCCTCGAGTGCGGGTGCGAAGCTGTGGGTCTCGGTGGCGTGCCGCTCTTCTAACTGGGGTTTGAAAAAGTCCGGGTCCTTTTGCTCGCGGAAGTTGGCCCGGCTGGAGCGGGGATCGAAGTCCATCCTGTAAAGGTCGCTGGTGACGACCGTGTGGCCGCCGGCAGCAAGAGCGGCTGCGGCAGTATCGAACAGAGCGCCGTTAAAGCTTTTCGGCTCGGGATGTGCAAACACGATGAGGACATTCATAGGCTTGATCATTTAGCAGCGAAGTTGCGCGCTCGTTAATAGATGACAGAGGATGGAGGGACGATGCGGGAATGCGAGGGCGAAGATGAAATCGAAGCGGACGATGCTATGCCGGGAATGCGCATGAAGATCATTCCATATTGAACTTCAGGGTTTTGACCGTTTGTGGCTGCAGGTATGAAGGGTGTCACAGGTCTAGATTTTGAGACTTGGGAAAGAGCGAACTCAAGACATCGATTCACGCGCCCATGGAAACTTGGGCCATCGGCGGCGGACGGTAGCCGAAGGCCGCATCGACCACCGCGGCGACGCCCAGCGCGATTTCATCCTCGAAGGGACGCGCGGCAATCTGCACGCCGATGGGCAAGCCCTCCGGCGAGCGGCCGACGGGAACCACGGCTGCCGGCGCGCCGAGCGTGTTGAACCACTGCGTGCAGCGGACGGCATCGAGATAGGCCACCGATGTGCCGTCGATGGTCCAACTGCGCTCTCCATGACGAAATGCCGGAATGGCGGCTACCGGACAAAGCAGAACCGGGAATTCGCTCATTTCGGCAAGGGTTTTCGCGCGCAAAAGATCAAGCTCGGCCCATGCGTTGAGCAACTCTGTCGCCGTGAGCGGCCCGGCGGCTTCGGCGATGGAGAGGAATTCGCTGAAGATGGGGCTGAGCCGGTCGCGCTTTCCGCGAATCTCCGGCTCGTAGAAGATCGCTCCGCACTGCACGAAGAACTTCCACCACAACTTGCGCAGCGACTCGAGCGTACGCGGGCGGAAAGGCTCGACGCGAAAGCCGGCTTCGCGCAGTGCGGTGGCCACGGCGTTCACTGCGGCGCGCGTCTCCGCCGTCACGGGAATCAGATCGTCGTCCTCGAAAAATCCGATGCGATGGGAGCGCAATTCGTCCAGGCTGCGCTCACGATATGGAAGCGGCGGACTGACGGGGTCGAGCGGATCCTGGCCGCTGAGCGTGCGGAAGAATAACGCAACGTCATCCACAGTGCGCGCCATGGGCCCGATGGCGCCGAGAGTTGAGAATGGCCCGACGCATGGCGGCAGATGTCCGCGCGCGGGAATGCGCCCCGGCGTGGGCTTGAGCGAGCAGATGCCGGTGAAGTGCGCGGGCACGCGCACCGATCCGCCGCTGTCCGAGCCCAATCCGCCGGCCGACATGCCCGCGGCGATGGCCGCCGACTCGCCACCGCTCGATCCGCCGGGCGAACGGGCAAGGTCGCAAGGGTTGCAGGTGCGGCCGTGCAGCAGATTCGCGGTTTCGTAAGCCATCAGAAACTCGGGGCAGTTGGTAGTGCCCAGGATCAACGCGCCTGCGGCGCGAAGCCGCGCTACCACCACGGCGTCCTCGGTTGGCACGTTGCCCTTGCGCAGCAGGCTGCCGATCTCGCAGCGGAAGCCCCTGGTCGCAATCGACGATTTGACCGTGACCGGCAAGCCGTGGAGAGGGCCGCGCGGCTCTGGCGTTGCGTCGAGTTGCTTCGCCTGGGCGCGCACGCGCTCCGCGTCGAAATCGGCAAAGACGTTGAGTTGCGGATTGAGGCGCGCGATTTGGTGGATGTGCGCCTCGGCCAACTCGGCAACTGAAACGCGCCCGGTGCGCAGCCATTGCAATTGCCGCACCGCCGGAGCCAGCACCAAGTCGTTCTTCATCTCCTTCACGGTTGGGTCTCCGGCGCGGTTTGCGGAGCGCGGTCGCCAAGTCGATCGTCGTTCGGCGTAGATGGCAGTGTTTGGAAGTCGAAGCGGTAAGACCGAACCGGCTCGCCCGAGTCGAAGCGATCGTTCCAGTTCAATTGATAGTCGAGGGACTGCCCATCCAGCGGGTATTCTTCCGTTTTTGGAGAGGGGTATGAACTCATGCCATGAAATGGCATCTCGGCCACGGTGAATGGCGACGCATCCCACCAGTCCATGTCTTTCACATATCCGTTGGCGTAAAAGAAATAGTCGCGCTTCCAGTGTGGCGGCAAGGCTGGCAAATTCGCCGCGTCGAAATCCGCGCGAATCTCCTCGCCGCTGCCGAAGACCACGAAGCGGTCGCCGATGTTCTTCAAGAGCGGCGTCACATCCCCCATGCGCGTGTAGCTGCCGCGCTCGTGCTGGAACGGCCCGGTGAGACTCACAAGATCGTAGTTGTAATCGAGATCGCCGGGGCTGACGAGGTCAATTTGTTTTGGGTATCCGCGAAAGTCGAGCGTCGCACTGGCCAGGGGAAGGTCTGAAGTGCGCGCTTCGGCATCCGTGCCTTGGTCGATCAGCACCTGGTCCCAATAAATCTGCAAATTGGTCATCAGGCGGATGCGGCGCGTGCCCGCGGGCAGCTTGCCAGTGAGATCGATCAAGATGGTTCGCTCGAGGCCGGCGGGAAATCCTGCGTTGCCGGGAATTCGCTGCCATGTGCCGTCGGCAAGTTCGGCTTCGACGTAGGGCGGAATCTCCTTGACCCCCGCCTGCCATGCGGCGTAGAGCGAGGTCGCGCTGAAGTAATTCACGTAGCCGGTCATCAGCAAACGCAGCGGAGACTTTGAGTCCAGTGGGCCCAGGTCGAGTGTGAGCGCGTGCAGGTTGGCGAAACCATCGTAGGGCAGCGCCGTGAAGCCGCTGGCGAATTCATGATCACGCCGGCTGAGCAGGCCGAGCACATCGCGCCCTTCCCCGTCCCATGCGCCGACGGGCAGATGCGCGCCTTTGCTTGTGATCACGCGGCCCGAAGCAAACGGCGGATCGTCGAGAAAACGCTCGTCGGGATTCACCTCCACATCTTCGGGATGATCGACGGCGATCATGCGCAACTGGTCGATGTAGTTCACCTCTTCCATCGGCTCCATGAAGCGCGCGCTGATTTTGCCATTCACCAGCGCCACGTCACCGCCGTCAACCTTTACCCACTCGCCGGGATTCGGCGTGTTGCGCCGCGCGGGTGTAAACCAGTGACCAACCACCGCCGCGCCGATGACGTCGGTGACGAATTTGTAACGGTGCCCATCCCACACAAACAGCACCGGGCAGGAACTGCCACGCCGGTCTGCTTCCTTCATGGCGACGACGGGAGTATGGGGCAGATCGATTTCGTCCTGCAGCACGCCGGTGGGCCACAAGATGCGCAGCAGATCGATGCCCGGCGCTTGACCGAGTCCCACAAGAATCTGCGGCGGCGCCTGCGTCTGGAAGCCCGAAGCGCCGGCCAGCTCCCACTTTTGCCAGAGGCCGTTGGCGAATACTTCGACCTTCACGCCCAGAGCCGTTTTGTTGTCCGCAAAGCCCGTGAGGTCGAGACGCACGAAGTGATTCTTGTTGGCGCCCACATTGCGTAGCAGCACCGGCGGCGCGTTTTCCTGCGTAACGATCAAATCGGCTGCGCCATCGCCCGCCAGGTCGGCGGCAATCAGCCCGCGCGGCGCGGTCAGCCTGATGTTGTCCAGACCCAGCGCATGGCTCACATCTTCAAACGTGCCGTCGCCGCGATTGCGCAGCACGCGCACGCGCGGTCCGGCTCGCGTTTCCACAATCGCCGCCAGGTCGATCCATCCATCGTTGTCAATATCGATCGCAGTCAGACCCCATCCGCGCGTCGCGTCTTCGAGCGGCAGATCCAAGCGCTCAAAACGCCGGCCGATGTGGTCGGGGCCTTCGACATTGCGCCACAGCGTGAGCCCCGGCGCGCCCGCGTGCGTCACGGCCATGTCCATCCAACCGTCTTTGTTGAAGTCGAGCACCGCGATGCCGACGGTCGGCGGCAACTCTGCGCTTTCGTACAACGGCTGCGTTGGATATTTGCCTTCGCGCGGATTCACGTAGATCAACGGCGAAGATCCGTCGCCGGTCACCACCAGATCCACGGCGCGATCGTTGTTGAAATCGGTGAGAATCGCAGCCGCTGTTTTGCCGCTTCCGCCCAAGCCGGTTTCCTCGGTCTTTTCCGTGAACGTCCCATCGCCGTTGTTGCGCCACAGCACATTGGCTGGCGAGCCCGCGCGCAACGGAGCGCCGGTAAGCAGCAAGTCGAGATTGCCGTCGTGGTCGTAGTCCACAAACGTAATGCCGGAGGGGCGATTGCGCGGTTGAATGCCGGAAGCCGCGGTTACGTCTTGGAATTTGCCTTTGCCCAGGTTGCGAAACAGCAGCACGTGATCGTCCATGGCCACAGCAAGATCGTTCAGCTCGTCGCGGTCGTAGTCGCCCACGGCGCATGCCACGGCGTGGCCGCTCGATTTCAGTCCGGCCGCTTCGACATCCAGATCTTCAAACCTTCCGCCGCCAAGATTGTGCAGTACGCGAATGGCCTGCGCACCCGATTGCATCAACACCAGGTCCATCTGCCCCGAGCCGGTCACATCCATCATGCATGCGCCGCCGGTGGTCGAGAATGTGTGCGCGGATGCAGCGGAAACCATCGTCTGCGCCACGAGCTTGACCGGGATCATGGACCGAGGGACAAACTGCAGTTCCTCGACTGGAGTCACCGTGGAGTAGCGGCCTTGCTCGCCATACGCAAGGCCAAGAGCCGACGAAATCTTGGTGCTGGTGAGGTGCTGGAAAGTTTTGAAGTGTTGCCTGGCTTCCGCGGTGTGGCCGGTGCGCTGCAGCGAGCGCGCCAGCGCAAACTCAGCCGACGCATGCAGCGGGTTGATGGCGAGCGTCTTCTCGAAGATTGCAATCGCGTTGTCATACTGGCCCAATTCCTGGTAGCAGGCGCCTTCGAAGTAGAGCGAATCCACGTCTTTGGGATCGAACTTCGCAGCCTGCTGAAAGCTGAACAGCGCATCGGCGAGTTGGTTGCTTGCGTGCTGCGCGAGGCCAAGGTTGTACCACGCCTGCGGATTGTTGGGATCGAGCGCGATGGCCTTGCGAAGATACGATTTGGCTTCATCGAGCTTTTGCATCGCGATGAGCGCGATGCCCTCGTTGACGGCGGCCTGCGCCAGCTTAGGGTCCTTCTCAAACGCCGCGGCGAAGCTCTCGGCAGCGCGCTGGGTAAACTGCTGGCCCATCAGCGCCACGCCGCGATTGTTGAGGCGGATGGCCTCGGCATCCGGCGACGTCTGCGCCCCGAGAAGCGGCGTCCCCATCAGGATCGCGAGCATAAAGGGCCAGGTCCTTCGCATCATTCCCACACTCACAATGGCAATTCTCCCACGTAGCGGCACAGAACAGTATACGTAGGCCCAGGTCCGTTGCAGGTGGACAACCCGGCCACGCGGGCATTGCGCGAATGGCGCGGGAATCTAAGACTTCTGTGCAATTTATACTTCTGGTGTGATCACGCCCCTCAATCGAATCGACATGAACGCGGAGGGTTCGACCGTTGCGCGACGCCGCATCGGCGTCGTGACCACGTCGCGCGCCGACTATAGCCATCTCTATTGGCCGCTGCGCGAGTTGGCCTCGCGCCCGGAGATCGAATTGGGCGTCTTCGCGCTGGCCGCGCACCTGTCGCCACAATTCGGCAACACAATTGCCGAAATTGAGCGCGACGGTTTTCCGGTGCAAGCGCGCATCGAGTGCCTGCTCAGCTCCGACACCGACACGGGTATGGCGAAGACCATCGGCGTCGCAATTCTGGGTCTCGCCGACGCGCTTACCGCGTGGCGACCCGATCTGCTGCTGCTGATCGCCGACCGCTACGAGATGCTGGCCCCGGCCGCGACTGCGCTGGCGCTGCGCGTTCCCATCGCCCACATCGAAGGCGGCGAGGTGAGCCAGGGCGCTATCGACGACCAGGTGCGCAACGCTCTGACCAAGCTGGCGCACGTGCACTTCACCTCGACGGAGACGGCGCGCATGCGCGTAATCGCCATGGGCGAGGAGCCGTGGCGCGTGCACCGCGCCGGTGCGCCCTCGCTCGATCACCTGCACCGCTCTGCGTTGCTCGATCGCGCGGCGCTGGAGGCGTGGCTGGATTTGCGATTGATGTCGCCCACCATTGTTGCGGCATGGCATCCGGTTACCATTCTGCGCGACACCAACGCAGAGACCGATGCATTCTTTGCCGCGATTGAAGGTGCGGCGGGGCAGATCGTTTTCGTTTATCCCAATGCCGACGCTGGCAGCTTCGCGCTGAGCGAGCGTGTGAAAACTCTGGTTCGGACAAGGCCCCACACCCGCGTCTTCGTGAACCTCGATCCTGTGATCTACTGGAGCCTTCTCGGCCAGGCCAACGCGCTCATCGGTAATTCTTCGAGCGGCATCATGGAGGCGGCGTCCCTTTGCTTGCCTGTCGTCAATGTGGGTATGCGCCAGCAGGGCCGCGAGCGCGCTGGTAATGTGATTGACGCGCCTGCCGACTCTGCGTCGATTCGCGCGGCGCTCGATCGCGCGCTCGATCCCGAGTTTCGCGCGAGCCTCGCCGGCATGACGAATCCTTACGGCGATGGGACTGCGGCTGAGACGATCGCGCGCGTGCTGGCAACGATCCCCCTCGAGGGGTTGCTGGTAAAACAGCCTGCGCCGGTGAATCCGTTATGACCGCGCGCATTCCGCTTTCCGCGCCCGACGTGGGCGAAGAGGAGATCGCGGCGGTCACAGCTGTTCTGCGCACGCCGCAGCTTTGCCTGGGCCCGGAGCTTGAGGCGTTTGAATCGGAACTGGCCGCGTATCACGGCGTGGATCACGCGGTCGCAGTCAGCTCGGGAACCGCCGCGCTACATCTCGCGCTGTTGACGCTGGGCATTGGCGAGGGCGACGAAGTTATTGTGCCGTCGTTCGCATTCGTGGCTGTGGCTGGAGCGGTTCACCAGGTGGGCGCACGGCCGGTCTTCGCGGAGATCGATTCACTGACGCTCAATCTCGAACCGGCGGCGGTGGAGCGGGCGATCACGCCGCGCACACGCGCCATTCTGGCGGTTCACACATTCGGCGTGCCCGCGGAGATGGACGCGCTCCGTGAGCTAGCGCAACGGCACAGTCTGGCGCTCATCGAAGACGCCTGCGAGGCCATTGGCGCGCGATTCGACGCGCGCAAAGTTGGCAGCTTCGGCGATCTGGCCGTGCTCGGTTTCTATCCCAACAAGCAAATGACCACGGGCGAGGGTGGCGCAGTGCTGGCCCGCGATCCGGCCCATGTTGCGCGCCTGCGCCGGCTCAGCAATCAGGGCCGCGACGCAAGTACCGATTGGCTCGATCAGATCGAGCCCGGCTACAACTACCGGCTGTCGGATCTGGCCTGTGCGCTGGGCCGCGTGCAGTTAAGGCGGCTGGATGTCATGCTCGCACTCCGCAGAGAGGCCGCTGAGCGTTACGACGCGCTGCTCCAGGAATTCGAGCGCCCGCCGCTCGCTCTCGCGCGCCGCGAGATGAGTTGGTTTGTTTACGTGGTGCGACTTCCTGAAGGCGTGGACCGCGACAAAGTGCGCGAGCAGCTTGCGGGCCAGGGCATCGCCACCGGCCGTTACTTTGCGCCCATCCATTTGCAACCGGCCTGGCGCGATCGCGGCGGCGCGGAGGATCTCGCGATTACCGAATCCATCGCACAGCGCACGCTGGCGCTGCCGTTCTTCAACCGCATCACCGGTGAGCAGCAGGAACGGGTCGCGGCCGCATTGCGCGCGGCGATTGCGCGTGCGGCGTAACGCTAATCAGCAATCTGAAGACTAGTTGGAAGCTGGCGCGGGCGTCGCATTAGCGGGTTTCTTGCGGCATGAGTGCAGATAGGCGATGAGATCGTTGATTTCGTCGGGCGCGAGAACGTCTCCGAAGGCCGGCATGATCTTGCTGCCATGCACAATTTGCTCGCGCAGTCCGCTTTTTGGGATCCGTTTTCCAACGCCGGAGAGGTCGGGGCCCTTATGCCCGCCGACCCCGCTAATCGTGTGGCAATGCTGGCATCCGCTCGCCTCAAAGACCGCTGCGCCACGCGACCGCTGGCCGCGGGAAGAGGCGAGCGCGAGGGATGCGCAAGTCACAATCAAGAGAAAAATCGCTAGCCTGACCTTCATTGACCGCTTCCGTCTCCTGGCCCCGCGGGTTTGGTCTCCAGGCTGCTGTGAACGTGCCAGGGCACACTTTCAGAGGTGATCTCAGGATGCTGGCGCAGGTACTCGAGCGCGTAGGTTGCAGCGGTGGGATCGTCCTTCTGGTCAGCGAAGGCCGCGGCTTCGCGCGCCGCTTTCTCCTTCATTCCCAAGCGCCGGTAGACGATGGAGAGAATGTAGTGCGCGGAAAGATCGTCGGGGTCGATCGACTGCACCGCCTCATATTCAGCGCGTGCCTCTTCATATTTGTGCTGCTGATAGAACGAGTAGCCGAGCTCGCGGTGCGCGTCGCGGGAGCGGGGAAATTGCGTAATCACTTCGAGCAAATCGGCGATGGCGGCGTCGGGACGGCCCTGAATGCGATCCACCAGCGCCAGATAATAGAGCGCGCGGGCATTGTGCGGAGCCAGGCGCAGCGCTTTCTCGAGATTGGCGCGCGCATCGCCGTAGCGCTGCCACGAGTAGTCGGCGATAGCTACGTTGGTATCTGCGTCGGCATAGTCGGGACGCAACTGGACGACTTGCTCGAAGGCGCGGGCGCTTTCGGCATACTGCTGCGCGTCGAGCAATCCGATGCCGTAATTATTCCAGCGCATCCACACTGGATTGTCTGCCGGGTCGGGCGGCGCGGCGGCGTTTGCGCCCAGCGCGAGGGTGCGCGTGCGCGCGGCGATCTCCACCACTGGCATGTCGTAGTGCTTGCCGAAGACAAAATCGATGAAGTGCTGGTTGAAGCGCCGATAGTTCACCCGGGCGGTCATCGTGATCGGCCCGGTCGCGTCGTCAGGCACCTTGAATTGATAACGCACAATCTGCGAGCGGCCTGAAGCAATGGTGTTGTTATAGGCCACCACGCGCGTGTCCCACACCTGGTGCAGGTCGTTGAGCGTGCCGCGATCGTTGATGAGCCGGTTGGTGAAGCTGTGGGCGGTGGGGTCGAGTGAGCCATCGGGAAGAAGTCCTCCCGAATGCATCAGGGTGCGGCCTGCTGCGTCCTTAGCCTCGAACTCCACCCAGCACTCGTAAAAATCGCGCTGTTCGGGAACAAGCGTGTGTCCGATTCCCTTGTTCTGGATGACGACCGAGACCGTGAGCACGTCGCCAGCGGCAATTTGGAAATCCTTTGCGCCAAGAGGAGCGATCGGCTTGCCGCCATTGCGCTCAACCGCGAACAAATCTACGTTGAGCACGCCGGTTTTTTGCGCGCCCTGGTGCAGAAAATCGATGGTCTTTTGCAGTTGCTCATCGTAGCCGTAGTACTTGTAGAGCAGGGTATTGGCGCCCAGCCAACGATGCGAGGCCAGCTTGCCGTCGTCGGCGCCGTAATCCTGCATGGTGAGGCTTTCTTTCGGCATGTGGCAGCTCTGGCAGGTGGACACCTGGTCCTTCACGTAGAACGGAAGCGGATTCTGCTTGGAGAACGAAGCCTGTTGCCATTCGTCGTAGAGGAAGATGGCGCGCTGCCACTTGTAGTGATTCAACATGCGGGGCAGGGCCGCCTTGTGGCATACACCGCAAAACTCGCTGGTGCGATAGAAATCCTTCATCACCGCCTTGGAGTGGCGATCGAGATGGGCCAGGATTTCTTTGTCAGGAACTTCGCCGTAGATGGGCTTGCCGTCGGCGTCCACCATCACCGCTGGCTGGGCGATGACATAACTGCCGGTGCCGCGCGTGTCGACTTTTTGAATGGAATGGCAGACCGAACAGGTGATGCCGTCGGCGTCGAAATGGCGATCAATGGGAGAACCCTTGGTGAGCGCGCCTGAAGTGAGCGCGATGGGATTGTGGCAACCTTCGCAGTGGCGCGTGTATTCGATGCCGCGCGCTTTGCTGAGAAGATTGACGTTCTTCACGTACCAGGGATTGCGGAAGGAATTGGCGTGCACGGTTTGCCGCCACTCCGCGTAAGCCTGCTGATGGCAGTGGCCGCAATACTTGGCGGTGGGAAAACTCGTGGAGTCGATAAACTCGCCGGTATCGGTGGTGGCGTTCGAAGGCAGGAAGGGCTGATCGGCGGCGAAGGGCAGCCGATAGCTCTTGGCCACGCTCTGCGAGTAGATTGCCCTGGCCACTGCGGCATCGTCCTGGGCGTGGGCCGGGCGCGTGCGCCACGCCATGAAGACACAGGCGCACGCCAGCGCGAACAGCAGGCTGCCGGCAAAAGACACGATTCGTGAGGCGGAGACGCGGGGAAGCATCGTGTGAGCTATCTTACGTTTGCGCGCAGCACTGCGGCAATCGGGAATTGGACCAAGAAAAAACTCCATCGAAGGGTGGAGATGCAATGCGCGCGGGCGTCACAGTTGAACTTTGGATTTTTCATGAGCCGGATGGACTGCCTTCTCCACCTTAAGTTGGTTGTCGAGCGTATTGCGGCCTGCTATCTTCGCATGGATTCTTCCCTTTCTCCGAGGGATCTTACCTTTCCCCAAACGAGGTCCGATGCAACGCAAATTGTTCGTGCTCCTTACACTGCTCCCACTGTCTGCTCCGCTGTTTTCGCAAGGTTTTTTTGCGCAATGGGAACAGCGCACCAGCCAGACGCAAGCCAAGCAGCCCGCATGGCCGCCGCCCATCATTACGACCTACGTCGGGCTGATCCAGGTCGCGCGTGTGGATTTCATCCGCCAGACGGCTCCGAATCTGGCTACAACCTGGAACCTGGAC
>Ga0326727_10018187_pt1 | contig 14397 bp, 14 predicted proteins | sample MB2enrmetagenome_FD_207643 | JGI IMG/M metagenome (GOLD analysis project Ga0326727, IMG submission 207643) | Lab enriched peat soil microbial communities from McLean, Ithaca, NY, United States - MB29MY | ecosystem: Environmental > Terrestrial > Soil > Wetlands > Peat | place: USA: New York...
TCGCTCACGCTGGATGCCAAGCCGTTGCGCTTGAAGAACGCGCGCGATGCCGCCGTTCATGGAATCGGCATGGTTTTCCAGGAGCAGTCGCTGCTACTCAACCTTTCGGTCGCCGAAAATGTCTATTTCGGCCAAGAGGCTCAATTCGCGCGCTTCGGTATCGTCAACTGGAGACGCATGAATCTGGCGGCTCGAAGGCAGCTCGAGAAGATCGGCGTCGACATCGACGTCACGACGCGTACGTCGGAGCTTACCTTTGCCGCGCGCCAGATGGTGGAGCTCGCCAAGGCCTTGACGCTAGAGGAGAGCACCCAACGTCAACTGGTCATTCTTCTCGATGAGCCGACTTCCGTGCTCGGCCAGGCCGATATCGAGACGCTGTTCGCGCGAGTCCGAGCGTTGAAGGCGCGGGCGAGTTTTGTCTTCGTTTCTCACCGACTAGAGGAAGTGCTGAAAATCAGCGACCGCGTCTATGTCATGAAGGACGGACGAGTCGTCGCCGAACATGCCGCCAATGCGGTGACCGCTCCGCGGCTTCACGAGATCATGGTGGGGCGCGGTCTGCAATCCGAATACTACAAGGAGATGAAACAGGAGCCGCCGGGAGCGGAGGTGCTGCTGGAGACATCGCATCTCGGCGTTGCGAGGATATTTCGCAACGTCGATCTAAAGCTCCATGCCGGAGAGGTCGTCGGGATTGCTGGCGTGGTCGGGTCGGGGCGCGAAGAAGTGACCCGGTGTGTTGGCGGATTCCTCCCACAGACCAACGGCATGCTCAGCGTCGCTGGCGTTCCGACCAGGATCGTATCGCCGGGACAGGCGGTGAAGGCTGGCATCGGCTACGTCCCTCGCGAGCGACGGGTCGAGGGGCTCGTCATGTTTCTGTCGATCGCGATCAACATCACCCTCGCCAATCTCGACTGCGTCATGAGCCACGGCGCCATCAACTATCGGCGCGAGCGAAATCTAGCGGTCGATTGGATCCGTAGGCTGCGGATCAAGGCGCCGAGCCCTGACATCGCTTGTCGGAACCTGAGCGGCGGCAATCAACAGAAGGTCGTTCTGGCGCGTTGGATGAATGCCGGTTCGCGCATTCTCGTTCTTGATCATCCCACGCGAGGCCTCGACGTAGGGGCCAAGGAAGAAGTCTACGAACTGGTGCGCGAGCTATCGGCGCAAGGCAAGGGGATCCTTCTGATTTCAGACACGCTGGAGGAGACGATCGGACTTGCGCATACGGTCTTGGTGATGCGCGATGGCGAGATCACGGCGCGTTTTGACGCCTCGCGGGGCCGAAAACCCGATCAGGTCGAGCTGCTGCGGCATATGGTCTGAGCACAGAGGACGCCATGAAGACGCTCGATGCATTTCGTTCCCTCCTCTCCGCGGGATCGACCGGCTGGTTGCGAAACGTCGCTCCGCCTGCCGTATTACTTGTGCTGATTGCGGTGATCGGGATCGCTTCACCCGGCTTTCTGAGGGCCGACACGCTGCTGGTCATCCTGTCCGACACCGCGGTTCTCTTCGTTCTCGCGGCTGGAGCGACCTTCGCCATTCTTATCGGCGGCATCGACCTCTCCATCCAGTCGGTCGCTTCGCTGGCGAGCGTAATTCTTGCACAGTTGCTGCCACGTTTGGGCCTCTGGGCGTTTGTTGTTGCGATACTCGCGGGCGTCGCCTCCGGCTACGCAAGCGGCCTTGTGCACGTGCGGTTGCGGGTGCCCTCGTTTGTCGCGACGTTGGCGACGGGGGGCGTTGTGGCGGGCCTTGGGCTGCTCGCCTCGAACGGCCGTGCGATCACGATCGAGGAAACCAGTCGGCTCGATACGACCTGGATGAACCAATCGCTGGGCGGCGTGCCGGTCGTCGTCATCATCGCGATCGCGGCGGGCGTCGCGAGCTTTCTCGCGCTGCGCTACACGCGGTTTGGCCGCCGCTGCATGGTTGTTGGGGCCGGCGAGCCGGCGGCCTGGGCCGCCGGCATCAATGTCGATCGCACGAAGATCCTCGCGTTCACCGTGTCGGGAGCGCTAGCGGCGTTGGCCGGGGTCATCTTGGCGTGCCGTTTGTCCAGCGGTTCGCCGAATCTGGCGAATCAGACGCTTCTTCCCGCCATCGCGGCGGTCATCGTCGGCGGCACGGCGATCACGGGTGGGTTGGGAGGCGTCGAGCGAACCGCCGTAGGCGCTCTCATCATCTCCATCGTGCGAATTGGAATGACATTCGTTGGCGTTGACATTTTCGCCGAGCAGATGGTCTTCGGCGCGGTCCTGATCGGCGCTGTTTCCGTCACGATCGACCGCAGCAAGATCGCGATTATCAAATAGGGAAGGGTTCGCCCAAACTTCGCGGAAGACTCGGCCGCGAGCGCCGTAGGACGCCGCGGCCAATCTCTCCGGCGTCACCGCGCCGCGTCGAGTCCGATGAGTTCGATCCGGTAGCCGTCGGGGTCTTCGACGAAGGCGATGTGGGTGGTTCCGTGCTTCATCGGGCCGGGCTTCCGGGGGATTTTGACGCCGCGTTTCTCGAGCGCCTCGCAAACCGCATAAATGCCGTTGACGCCAAGGGCGAGGTGGCCGAAGCCCGTACCGATTTCGTAGGGCGCGGCTTGGCCCCAATTGTGAGTCAGCTCAACGACCGTGTTGGTCTCTTCGGGGCCGTAGCCGACGAAGGCAAGCGTAAATTTCCCGTCTGGAAAGTCCTCCTTTCGCAAGAGCTTCATGCCAAGCATTTCGGTGTAGAATTTGATGGACGCGTTGAGGTCGAACACGCGGATCATCGTGTGCATCATCCGAAAGTGGCTTGAGACGTCACTCATTGTCGCCTTCTCCCAGTCTCAGTGTTTGGTTGCGAGGACACGGATTTCAAGCCCGACGCCAGCGCGCCGAAACGGCGAACCTAGCTTAATGTCCTCCACCAGGGTTGTACGATAACATGACATTGCGCCAAGTTGTCCAGCCGTATCGACACGAAGGGGAATTTGTTTCGACGAATGTCGGCCGGCGGTGCAATTCTCCGGCGTTATCGACGTGGGCGAATGCGCTTCCGCAAGACGGCTCACTGACGACGAGGAGGACATCGCCCGCTACAGCGGCGACTGATTCGGCGATCACTTCGGTCCGAATTCCAGTTTCGCCTGGAGGAATTTGCCGGAGTCACAGCAATCAACCACAAGCATCAGCACCGGCTGATGCGCGAGGACAATCTGCTTTGCCTGCGAAGCAAGCCGTTCGTCCCTTACACAACGAACTCCCGGCATGAGTTCTCGGTCGTGCCCAATCTCACGCGCGGCCTCGTCCCCACCGGCCTCCACCAGATCTGGGCGGCCGACATCACCTACGTCAGGCTGGCGGTGGTCCTCGACACCTTCTCGCGCAAGGTCGTTGGCTGGGCGCTCGCCGACCATCTCACCGGTGTCCGATCACCACTCCGATCCCGGCGTGCAGTACGCCTGCGCTGCCTACGCCGATCGATTGGAGGCCTGCGGCTTGCGCCTCAGCATTAGCCGCGCCGGCAACCCCTACGACAACGCCAAGGCCGAGCGCTTCATGCGAACCCTCAAAGACGAGGAGGTCAACGGTAAAACCTACGCCTCGCTCCAAGACGCCCGCCAAAGCATCGGCGCCTTCCTCGAAACCATCTATAACCGCGGCCGGCTCCACTCCGCCCTCGGATACAAACCACCGGTTGAGTTCGAGGACGAACTCCGACGACTTCAAACTGTCTGAAAGGACGCAACCAAAAAGCTGTCCGTCAAATTATTTGTCTCACCCGAGGGGCGCAGTTCAGCAGTTCACACCGTAATTCCGACGGACGCGCCACCGTAATTATCGATGCTGGAGCGCCGGATCAGTTCTTGGGTTGACGTGGCGACGGTGTCCCGCCAGTCGTTCGAGTCTTGCTCCACCCAACCATCGTGCGGTACTACGTCGGGTAGGTGGCGGTCACCGAGGCTGCCAGAGTCCCGTCGGGACGAAACAGCGCGGCCTTGTTGCCTGCGGCGCCGAAGTCACGTGCCAAAAGGTACGTCACGCAAGTCCTTCGCTGGTTCAGGCGAGCGGTAGCTGCGCGAGTGTCGCCGGCAGGGTATGACCGGTGTTCACCTTGTCGGGCCCCGTCACAAGATTGAAGCAGCTGGCGATGATGCGTCCGTCCCAGACGATCACTTCTCCGGGCTGGTTCAGTTCGCCGTGGAGCCCGTCCGTGTCGGGTGACTGCGCGATGCGGGTCACCGTCTTGTCCGGCGCGATCTTGCCGATAGCGTTCACGGAGAAATCGGCGATGTACAGGTTGCCGTGGGCATCGAAGATCATGCCGTCCGTCGACGTCAGCTGGTCTGGGTTCGACGCCCATGGCTCGTTGGAGGCGACGTTGCCGTCGGCGTCGAACGTGATCCGGTAGACCGTCCCGTCGCCGAAGTTGCCCACGTACAGCGCACCATCCGGGCCGAACGCGATGCCGTCGACGCCGTACTGGGCGATCGGGTGGTGGGTGAGGAAGGTGGCGATGATGTTGGGGTCGTCGAGTGTGTTGGTGACGTGGATGTCGCGGTCGTCGAGGGCGAACCGGTAGACGGCTGAGACCATGAGGCCGGAAGGGTCGTGGACTTTGGTCATGACGGACTGGGTGACGTACATGTAATTTCCCCTCACCCGCACGCCGTTTGGGTGTTGCATGTCCCGGGCGACGGTGTGCTCGTCGAGGATCGTCCCGTCGTCATCGGCGTGGACGGCCAGCATGCGTCCCTTGAAGGCGAACTCCGGCGTGCCCGACCACCCCTGGTTGTCGCATAGATACAGCGTGCCGTCCGGCCCGAACTCGATGCCCATGTTGCGGGCGACCCCGGTCTCGGGGTGGCACGGGGTGTCGAACCATTTGCGGACGTTGCCCGCGGTGTCGATCCGGACGACGCATCCGGGCAGGCTTTCGTCGGCGTAGTTCGGGCACGAAAGCACAAGGTCACCGCCAGTGGGATGAATGGTCATGCTATCCGGGGTGACGACGTAGTCGGGCAGGATCGCGAAAAGAGATGAGGTGAGCAAGGAAGCAGTTCCTTTTGAGCAGGTGAGGTGGTCAGCGTGGATAGGAGATGACGATCTTCTTCGTCGAATCGCGGTGTTCGGAGACGAGGTCGAAGGCGTCGGTAATGTGGTCAAACGGAATACGATCTGAGACGAAATCGGCCAGTTTGAGCTGGCCCGAGCGGATCCAGGCCATGACCTGGTCGTGGACGGCGCCTTCTTCGGGCTTGCGCGGCATTTGCTGGAACTGCATCGTCCAGTTATAGGGCGCGAGCGACCAGTCGAAGGCCGCGTTCATGACCGGCGAGATGCCGTACGCGCAGATCTTGCCCCTGTCCTTGACCATATTCATCCCCTGGTTGAGCAGGGCGCTGTTGCCCGCGGCGTCGATAACGTAATCGACGCCTTCGGGAGCCAGGGCGCGAACCCATTCGACTGGATTGGCAGTCAGGGAGTTCAGGGTGTGTGTCGCACCCGACTCGGCGGCTTCGGCACACTTCGCGTCGTTGATGTCGATCACCATGATCCGGTCGAGTCCCATCAACGAGGCGAACCGGGTGAAGCACCGTCCGACGGGACCCGCGCCGTAGATGACCGCCGTTTGGCCGGCCTTCGCGCCGAAGTGCTTCAGCGACGAACAAACCTCGCGGAACGTGATGATCATGGCGACGTCGACGAGGTCGACGTCCTCGGGGTGGACGACCTTCTGAGCGAAGTAGCTGTCGTCGATGCCGCCGACGCCGTCGGCCTGCATCGCGGCCGCGTCGCCGATCAGGCCGTACTCGGCGAATGCGCCCCAGGCCGGCGCCACACCGTCCGTCGTTTCATACAAGAAGGGAAGCGTGACGAAGTCGCCGACGTGAAAACTCGCGACCTTGGAACCGACCTCCACGACCTCACCGATCGCCTCATGCCCGAGCGAGACGGGGTAGGCGTCAACGCCTTTGAACTGGCCGTGGATGATCTTCATGTCGGTGCCCGAGCAGACACCGCAACTGACGGTGCGGGTGAGCGCTTGGTAAGGCGTTGGGGTAGGCATGGACAGATCGCCCATGCTGAGTTTCCCATCGTAGTCTGCGATCAGTGCGCGCATTCTGGTCCTCTTTCTTTCGTCGTTGAAGCCGGCGAACCATAGCCGATCCAGCCGCGACGCCAGTCGCGCTGTACTCCCGCAACAGCGCCTTGATTGTCTCGTTCGTGTTGGCGCCTCCCGCCGAGCTACGGCTTTTCCGCCTCCGCGTCGTTGCCGAATCGCAGTTCGTTCAACCGTCGTTTCATCAAGCGGAAACGCTCCTGATGCGCCTCGCCCTGACGCAATGCGACCGCGGTCGAGAGCACATCCATAACCACCAGCGACGCGATGCGTGAAATCGTCGGCGTGTAGATGTTTGTGTTATCGAGCGACTCCACGACCAGAGCGACATCGCACTCCGCTGCGAGAGGGGAAGCTGAGCCCGTCACGGCGATCACCTTGGCGCCGTTGGCGCGCGCCGTGCGAACGATATCAATCACCGACTTGGTGCGGCCCGTGTTGGAGATCGCCACCGCGACGTCTGTCGGGCGCATCATCGATGCCACCATGATCTGCTGATGCGAGTCCTGCTGGGCGCCGCAGGGCACGCCAAACAGAGGGAATTTCTGCTGCGCGTCGCTGGCGACGATCCCTGACGCCCCGAAGCCGAAGAATTCGATGGCCGTCGCGCCCTGCAAGAGGTCTACGGCTTGCTCGATTGCCTTGGGATCGAGATGGTGACGCGCCCAATCGAGGCTCGTGATCGTGTAGTCGAAGATCTTTTCGATCACAGCGTCGAGCGAATCGGCGTCGGAAAGCACGGAATGCGTCGCGGGCATTCCCAGAGCCAGACTATGGGCTAGCCGCAGCTTGAATTCCTGGAAGCCCGAACAGCCGATTGCGACGCAAAAACGAATGACGGTCGGCTGGCTGACGCCAGCGAGATCGGCGACCTGCGCTAGAGTCGCGGCAAGGAGGCGGCGTGGTTCCATCAATACCGCATCAGCGACCTTCCGCTCGGACTTGCGCAGATCGTTGTAGGCGGCGCGCGTCACCTCGACCACGTTCTTTGCGGCTCCGTGCGGCCGTGGGCGATCCTCTAGAGCCATGGCGTCGTCCCTATCGAAAACGAGTGAAGCTAGTCCGGGCTCAGCGAGTAGGCTATCTGCATCCGCGCCCGCCTCGCCGCGACAGAGGCTTTCATGAGCGCGTGGTCGATCTCGGCAGGCTCGGCGGTATTGAAAGCGAACATTCCGTAGTGATGCGCGATCATATTGGGGATGGAACAGTCCTGGCAAAGCGCAAGCGCTTCCGCGATGCTGAAATTGCCGGCGAAGCCGGCATTCGTCAGGGCCGGCGAACGTCCGTTCGCCGGCAAAAGAGCCAGGTCCGGAGCCAGCCCGCTGGTTTCTTCGCGCTGCCCCTCGAAGGGCGCACAATCGCCGGAGTGGAAAATCGTAACCCCCGACGCGCTGAGCGCGTAGCCAAGAAAACGGCAGCGTCCCAGATCATCGCGCTCAATCGTCTCATGTGCTGCGCGCGTCGCGCGCGCCAACAGGCCCGGAAGAGGACGAACGGACTGCCCCGCGTCCATGGCGATCAGTCGCGCGTCGTCGACCTGGATCCGTTCGCGCGCCAGCGCTGCTGAAGCGGCCGGGACGATAAAGCGCAAGCGCGGCCACAGGCGGGCGAGGGGGGCGAGCGTGCCCGGGTCCATGTGATCCGTATGGTGGTGGGTGCAAAGCACAAGATCGATCGGACCCAACTCCTCGGGCGTGACGGGCGGCGGGCTCATGCGTTCGTGCGAAAAGCGGCTGTTGGCGTACTTCTTCGCCAGCGTATCCGAGAGGTAAGGATCGATGACGACTCGCAGTCCGGCGATTTCGATCAGAAACCCGGCCTGGCCCAGCCAATAAAGCGTCGCGCCTGACCGCGCCGGCGCATGAAAGCGGCGCGCCAGCGTCTCGACGAACGGGGTCTCGACCAGCCGCACGGCCATGGTTAGGCGCCTGAAAGAGCCTCGAGCAGATTGTCCACTGCCGCAATGGTCGCGCGATCGACGCTCTCCTCGGTGTAACCGCCGATATGAGCGGTCGCGATCACGCGCTGGTCACTGGCGAGCGTCAGGTCGCGCGGCGGCTCCTCGTTGAAAACGTCCACCGCATATGTGGCGACTTGTCCCGTGTTCAGCGCCTCGATCATCGCCTTGTCGTCAACGAGCGAGGCGCGCGCCGTATTCACGATGACCGCGCCGCGGCGACACCTCGCCAACTGCGGCGCGCCAAGTACTGGGCGACCATCGGCCGCGGCCGGACAGTGCAGGGTGACGATCTCCGACTCCGCGATCAGCGTTTCGAGATCAACGTGGCGCGCGTCGCTGTCCGAATTCGCCGCCTGCGGCAGGGGGTCATAGGCGAGCACCTTGGCGCCCAGCGCCGCAGCCAACCGCGCGACCTCGCGTCCGATGGCGCCGTAGCCGACGACGCCAACAGTCCGGCCATGAATCTCGCGCCCGATGTGACGCGGCCAGCGACCCGACTTGATTCCGCTGTCGGCGAGCGGAATGTGGCGTATGGCGGAGAACATGAGACCGATCGCTAGTTCCGCGACGCCGTGCGCATTGGCGCCCCCAGCGGTGCGCAGCGTGATTTCGCGTTGCGAAAGCGCTGCCAGAGGCAGGTTGTCGACGCCGACCCCATTGCGGCTGATGGCGCGCAAGCGACGGGCGCCGGCGATCACCGCCTCTGAAACCGGCTCCACGCCAGCCAGCCACCCGACGATATCGGGCGTCAGGCGCAGCAGATCCTGCTCGCTCGGCGCCTTTCCCGCCTCGCAATAGACGACTTCGTAGCCGAGTTCGCGCAGCCGTTCGACGGCCGGGTGGCGCGAGGCCGTAAGCGAGCGGGGTGTGACGAGAATTCGTTGCATTGTCTCAGCCTTTCACCGCGCGAATCGCGATCTCCGACAGGGCCTCGAAGACCGGCCCGCTCGTCGGAATGTCGATGTGGAAAACTTCGGCGATCACCTGGGTCCAGCCGTGCAGGAAGTAGCTCCACCCGTCTTCGATTGACAGACCGCGCAGCGACGCCTGCGCGCGGGCCTGATCGAGGAAGAGCAGATCCCCGCGATAGTTGAGGTCCCAGACGATGCCGTTCTCGGGGAACTGAACGGCGTTCGACGCCGGAGAGCCGGGCGCGTCCTTGCCGAGCCCGGTCGCGTTGATGACGAGCGAGCCCGGCTTGAGCTTGGCGATAACCGCGTCGTTGTCGACGTCTTTGGGCGCGAGCACGTAGTCGACGGGCACGCCGGCGTCCAGTTCGCGATGAATGCGCTGGATCTCCTCCAGTCGCGCAGCGCTGCGGTTGGAGACGACGATGCGCGAAGGGCGATCGGCGCCGCGATTCTTCTGCATCATGTGCCACGTGAGGGCGATGGAGGAGCCCCCGGCGCCCATCGAAAACAGTTCAGCGCCCGTTCGCTCGAAATGGCGCGCGGGCAGGAAGCCGTCGAGCGCGAGCCCCGAGGAGATCGGGTCTTTCGCATGGCACACGAACTTGCCGACGCGTTTGGAGAGACAGCTCGTCTCGCCCATGAAGCGCGCATGAGCGTCGATTTCGTCGAATTGGTCCCGACAGGCGTTGTAGAGATCGATCTTGTGCGTCGTCACCAACGCCCCGAGAGCGAGCGGATCGCGTTTGACGAACGCGACGGCTGCGCGATAGTCGGCCGCCGGCGCATGCAGCGGAAAGTCGACCCCCTTGATCACCGCGTCTTTCAGGCCGAGCCGCTTAGCCCAGGCGGGAAAGACTTTCATGATGGAGCTTTTCGCCGTCGTGACCCCGAAAAAAAACAGCGTCGGCGCAGTCGCGGCCGAATATCCAGTCATTTTGCCGTCTCGCGGATGTCGGCGGCGGGCGAGATCGCGGCCTTGGCTCTCTCAGTGACTTTCGCGAAGCGACGCTCGGGCATGTCTTCGTTCCGCGCGCTCCAAGCGCCGCCGACAGCAGCCGCCGATTTCAGCGTCAACCGGCGTTCCATCGTCGCAAGACCGGCGCCGCTGCAGGCGCGACGGCGTCGCGTCCGCTCGTCTGAGGTCGTAGCGACAACGCCGAGCGCAGCTTTGGCGGCAAAGAGTTCGGACATGGCTCTCAACCCTCGAAAGCGACTTACTGCGCGCTGGCGTAGATCTGTTGGATGCCATCGGTGGGCCGCTGGCGATAATTGGCGTTTGGGGCGAGTTTCCATCCGGCGTCGCCGTCTTTGACGACGCGGTTTCGCATTCCGCCGGCTTTCTCAATGATGGCGTAGTCCTGTCCCGAGTCGGCGGGATAGGCGAAGGTCATCACGAGGTCTTCGCTCCCGACGTTGACGGAGCGATGGATCCAGTAGGGCGGCACGTAGCACACGGTTTGCGGGCCGATCTCGACCGCGCGAACTTCGCCTTCGGGGGACTCCAGCAACATCACGCCGCGACCGGCCTCCCCGTAGTAGATTTCGGGCCTATTCGCCTTGGCGTGGATGTGTCCGCGCGTGAGAAAATACTCGCGACCGACTTTACCGGGCCGCATCCGCGTAACCCCGAAGATCATGTCGCCGGCGTCTGCGGAAGGCTTGAAGTCCGTCACTTCGTAGGCCAGCGCGTCGGCTCCGGCTTGAGCGACCAGCGCGCGATAGGCGTCGGCGTCCTCGTAGAGGCCGGCGAGGTCTGCGTACGTCTTCACGTAGCGATTTGTTGCGCCCTCGAGGTTGCCTCTGGCGAGGTTTACGCGACAGACTCCCGGTTCCCTCAGCTTCATTCCCATTCCTCTCGCGGCCCGATGGGCGACCGGGGGCAGCCCAATTTTGTATTTTTAATACATTCTTGTCAAGATCGTCGGCGGTGAGAACCGAGATCAGAAGCAGGACTCGTCCGAAATAGCCCTGAGTGCGTGATTATGCCACACACTTTTCGACAAATGGACGTTGCAAGCGAAATTTTCGCCATGGAAGCTTGCCTTGACGAAAATCGCATTCTGTATTTATGCTACAAAAAGCGCGCCGCCAAATGACGCCCCAACGACGCCCGAAGAGTGAAAGTCCGGAGGGACTCCCGATGAAGAAAACTGTCTCGGCGCTGGCGCTCGTCGGCGCAATCTCGCTCCGCGCCTGTCGATCCAGTTCGGCGTCGGTTCGTTGAAGCACTGAGCGACGTTGGGAGACGGCCCGATGACCCGCGACCTTACGTTATCGATCGACGTCGGCACTGGCAGCGTGCGTGCCGCGCTCGTCGACGGCGAAGGCGGGATTCTCAGTATTGCGAGCCGCGAACACGAACAGATCGTGCCGCAGTTCGGTTGGGCGGAGCAACGCCCGCTCGATTGGTGGAATGGCGTCGCCGCCGCAATCCGCGACCTGCTGGCGGCAGTCGAGGGAGCGCGTGATCGCATTGCGGCGGTCTGCGCGTGCGGCCAGATGCACGGCACGGTGCTTGTCGACGAGGCCGGCCAACCGACGAGAGAGAGCACCCCGCTCTGGAACGATAAGCGCACCGCCGACCTCGTGGCGGATTTCGAGCGCGATCACGGCGCCAGCGCGTTTCTGAAAGAGAGCGGCAATCCGCCGACGCCCGCCTGGCCCGGCTTCAAGCTGCAATGGCTGCGCGACAACGATGGGCCGGCCTACCGTTCGGCGCACGCGGTTCTGATGCCGAAGGACTTCATCAATCTGCGCCTCACCGGCGAGATTGCGATGGACACGGGCGACGCGTCCTGCAGCTTTCTGATGAATCCGCGGACGCGCCGCTGGTCGCAGTCGATGATCGATCTTCTTGGCGTCGACGCCGCCAAGCTCCCGCCGATCCGCGAGCCGCTGGAAATCCTCGGCGCCGTGACCGCCGCGGCGGCTGCCGAAACGGGTCTGAAGGCGGGGACGCCGGTGCTGGTTGGCGGCGCGGACTATCCAGTCGCTCTACTCGGCTCGGGCGCCTGCCGTCCCGGCCTGGCGTCAGACGTCACCGGAACCTCCTGCATCCTCACGCTGATCGCTGACGCGCCGCTGCTCGATCCCGAGATCTGCAACGTCGCCACCGTCGAGGGACATTGGGGGCCGTTTGTGTTGCTGGAGACCGGCGGCGACGCGGTGCGTTGGGCGCGGCGCGCTCTGCATGAGAAGTCGCTGAGCTACGACGAGATCATCGCGCGCGCCGCGACCGCTCCGGCCGGCGCCGACGCATTGTTCTTCATGCCCTATCTGACCGGCGAAAGGCTCGGCGCCCATCGCAACGCGCGCGCTCAATTCTTCGGGCTGGGCGCGGCGCATGAACTGGCGCATCTGCATCGCGCCGTGATGGAAGGCGTCGCCTTCGCCGCCTCGCGTCACCTGCGCATCATGGAGCGCGCTGCGGGCCGCAAATTGGAGCGGGTGATCGCGTCGGGCGGCGGCGCCAAGGCGGCGCTCTGGCTGAAGATCAAGGCCAGCGTCTACGGGGCGCCCATCGTCGTGCCAAAGGAGCCGGAATGCGGCGTCGTCGGCTGCGCCGCGATGGCGGCGGCCGCGATGGGGCGCTTCGGCAATATCCGGCAAGCGATTGGCGCCTACGTGCGCCATGTCGACGAGATCCAACCCGATCCCGAATGGGCTGAAATCTATGCGCGGATGCAGCCGGTGTTCGACCGGCTCTATTCGCACAGTCAGGCGCTTTACGACGATCTCGACCGGCTCGCCGGCCGATGACGCAGGGAAGCTCCGCATCATAAGGACGTTTGGTCATGGATGAAATTCTCGCCACTTTTCGGCCCGATCTGTTCGCCGGCAAGCGTGTTCTCATTTCGGGCGGCACGAGCGGCGTCGGGCTCTGCCTGGCGAAAGCCTTCGCCCGTCTCGGCGCCGCGACGATCGCGACCGGCGCTTCTCGGGAAAGGCTGAAAGTCGCGCGGGCGGACGCGGAGGCCAAGGGAGTTCGCTTCGAGCGTCTGGACGTGCGTAACCGCGCCGCGATCGACGCCTTCGTCGGCGCGCTTCCGTCTCTGGACGTTCTCATCAATGCCGCCGGCATCGCCAAGCCGGAGAAAGAATACGACGAAGACGGCTTTCTCGACGTGATGGACGTCAATCTCAACAGCGTCATGCGCCTCTCTATGGCGGCATATCCGCTGCTTGCCCGATCGAAGGGCTCGATCCTCAATTTCGCGTCGATGCTCAGCTATCTCGTCGACGACGGCGTTCCCGCCTATTGCGCCAGCAAGACCGCAGTCGTCGGTCTGACGCGCGTGCTGGCGCATCGCTTCGGACCGCATGGCGTGCGCGTCAACGCGATCGCGCCTGGCTACCACCAGACCGACATGACCAAGGCGCTGTGGTCCGACCCTGTGCCAGCCGGCAAGATCGCCGCGAAGGCGGCGCTCAAACGTTGGGGAACGGTCGAGGATCTGCTCGGCGCGGTCGTCTTTCTCAGTTCGCCCGCGGCGCTGTTCGTTACCGCCATGACCATGCCGATCGACGGCGGCTACGTCGTCAGCGGCTTCTGATTGTCAAGCTGGGGAAGCGCCATGGCCAGTGACGCCTACGGCTCGGACCTTAGCGACGGCTGAGGTCCACTCCGTGCAAAACCGTTTTCGCCGACAAGGGGGCAAGTTTAAGCGTGCCGCGTCATGCGGAAACCGGAGGCGGCGCACTCCGGTCGCCCGCGCTTTGTGACCGGAATGACGCCGCCGCGCCGACGGCGCGAAGGTATCGGTGACGCGATCGGCGAGGGGGCTGGCGATGGCGCTCTGCGCAGCGAGCACAAGGGCAAGACGTCCCGGGGGCGCGCCGCGCCAGTCGATAGCGTTTGCACGTCCTGCAGGCGCTCGAGGTCGAATTTACGAAAAGGAGAGTTGAAATGTATCTCAATCGATTCCGCCTCGATGGCCGCATCGCCGTCGTCACGGGTGGCGCCCAAGCGATCGGGCTCGCGTGTGTCGAAGCGCTGTCGGAAGCCGGCGCTCATGTCTACATCGCAGATCTGAACCCTGCCGCCGCCGCTGAAGGGCAGTCAGTCCTGGCGCGCAAGGGCTATAAGACCGACTTCATCGAAATGGACGTCACCAATTCCACTCAGGTCGACGCCGCCGCTGCGCGCGTCCTGAAGGAAAAGGGACGCGTCGACATTCTCGTTTGCAATGCCGGCATCGCCCGTTCGGAGACGCCGGCTGAGGAAGTGACCGACGAGCATTGGCTGAACGTCATCGACGTCAATCTCAATGGACTCTTCTGGTGTTGCCGTGCGTTCGGCAAGCCGATGCTCGAAGCCAGGCGCGGATCAATCGTCAATATCGGCTCCATGTCGGGCTTCATCGTCAACAAACCGCAGCCGCAAGCGCAGTACAACGCTTCCAAAGCTGGCGT
>Ga0326727_10018188_pt1 | contig 14396 bp, 16 predicted proteins | sample MB2enrmetagenome_FD_207643 | JGI IMG/M metagenome (GOLD analysis project Ga0326727, IMG submission 207643) | Lab enriched peat soil microbial communities from McLean, Ithaca, NY, United States - MB29MY | ecosystem: Environmental > Terrestrial > Soil > Wetlands > Peat | place: USA: New York...
CTTCAGGATTCTAATATGAGCATACCGCTGGACAACCCTGCTATCACCCCTGAGACTCTGGAAGAGGTGGTGCGCCGCATCCTGGCGGCGGGCTCGCCGGTGAAGATCGTTCTGTTCGGATCGCAAGCCCGCGGAGAGGCGGGGCCCGGGAGTGATCTGGATGTCTTGATCGTTGAGGATTCCAGCTTGCCACGCTACAAACGGGCGTCGCGTTACTTGCGCGCGCTGGTGGGGGTCTTTCCGGCCAAGGACGTGGTGGTGTGGACGCCACAGGAGATCGAAGCATGGTCGGGGGTGCCGAACGCCTTCGTCACCACTGCCCTGCGCGAGGGAAAAACACTCTATGCCCGATAAATTCGAGCTCGCGCGCGGCTGGTTTCTTAAGGCCGAAAGCGATCTCAATACCGCTAGGCACATGGTGGAAAGTGAGGGGCCATACGACACCGCCTGCTTCCACGCCCAGCAGGCTGCCGAGAAATATTTGAAGGGTTTGCTGGCGTTACAGGGAGAGCCTTTTCCCCGTACCCACAATCTGGAAGAGTTACAACACCTCGGAGAAGCGCTTCCCGCTTGGCCGCTCGCGGGACTGGACCTGACTCAACTCAGTTCTTATGCGGTCGAGGTCCGCTACGATTTTGAGTTCTGGCCCGACCGCCAAACTGCGCAGGAAGCTATAGGGCTGGCTTCGGAAGTGCGCCGATTGGTGCTGGGCGCCGTTCCTCCGCCCGCCCGCCCTTGAAAAATACCCAACAACAGAAGAGGGCGCCGCATTGCTCTACATGCCGTCACGCCGGAAGAGGTGGAAGAAGTGTTGAGCTCCGCTCCGGTCTTCAAGCGGGGCCGAGGTAGAGTTTACGAAGCTTGGGGACAAACCGATTCCGGGCGATACCTGCTGGTAATCTTTCGCTATCTGGGACATAATCGAGCGTGGCCCATTACCGCCCGCGACATGGATGAAAATGAAAAAAGGTACGTCCGTAAAAAGTAATGATCGTCGCTCCCGCAAGAAACTGGTCTATGTGAAAGCCGCGGCGGAAATTCCGGATTTCAAGTCCGAGGATGAGATTGCCGCGTGGTACCAGACCCACAGCACGGTCCTGATCCAGGACCAGCTTGCAACGCTGCCCGCCCGAGTGGGTGGCAAACTCCGTGCGCGCCTCGCCACCCGTCGCGGGAACGGCAACGTTCTGCCCAGAGCCCAGCGCCGCACCCGCTCAGCCCAGTCCACCTGACCCCAGTCCCCCTTTAAACAAGGGTTGCAAATGTTCCGTAGGGGCGCTTCGCGAAGCGCCCTCATCCGCAGTCCCACGCGATCGCGTGGGGGGCGGTTCGCGAACCGCCCCTACAAGCTGCGGTAGCGGCCGCGGCCGGTGAATTCAATCAATCCCAGGTCGCGCAACACCTGTAATTGCTGGCGGATTTTGTCGCGGACGTGCCAGTTGCCGGGATGCAGTTTTTCAAGCTGCACGGCGAAGGCATAAACGTCCTGGAGCGTGAACTCGGTCTTGTTGAGCGCCCGCACGACGTTGAGAACATCGAGCGCTCAGCCGCGCGCGTCTCGTCTAATCCGTCCGTTTGTTATTGGCAATCTTTGCTAGTTCTGGTACACTTTGTTTCAAGATCGAAAACCCGATGAGGAATGACCCATGCCCACGCGTAATGTAAATTTGACTGACGAGCTTGACCGCTTCGTGCTGGCGAAGGTCGAAAGTGGCCGATACGAAAACGCCAGCGAGGTTGTCCGCGCAGCCTTGCGAACCTTGGAGCGCGAAGAGGAGCAGTACAAGGTGAAGCTTGCCGCACTGAGAATGGCGATCGATAAAGGTGACGCGAGCGGGGTTGCCGAGGGCAATTCCTTTGCGCGCGTCCGCCAGGCCCTTAAACTCTCCCGAAAGAAGCGCTAGCGGGTGGCTACATTCCGGTTATCCCGCCTTGCCGAGGCCGACCTTATGGGTATCGGCGCTTACACCCTGGATACATGGGGCGAAGACCAGACCATTCGCTATATCGACGGGCTGGAAGGCTGTTGCCAGCAGCTTGCGGAAAACCCTCGATTGGGCCGCCGGTGCGATCATATTCGGCCCGGCTTGCGCCGCATGGAACATGGCCGTCATGTCGTGTTTTATCGGAAGGAAGCGGGGGGCATCCTGGTATCTCGCATACTTCATCAGCGCATGCTGCCAGAAAGACAAACCATTGATAAGGAAGAGTCTGGGCGCCAAGCCGGATGACGTGTCGAATGGGGTCCTCGAATCATCACCTCATGAAGCCGCCCCGGCAATGTAGCGGCGGGTTTACCCCGCCATTTCCTGGTGGCGAGGTTACCTCGTCACATGGCGGGGCAAACCCGCCGCTACGAGAACCCGGCTACCGCGTCACCTACTTGCCGGTTGACCGCGAGGGCTAGGCCGAACGCTGTTCGGCCCTACACACAGCGGTACCGCCCGCTCCCGAGGAATTCCACGAAGCCCAGGTCCCTCAGCACCTGTAATTGTTGGCGGATTTTGTCGAGCACGTGCCGGTTGCCGGGATGCAGCTTTTCAAGCTGCGCGGCGAAGGCGTAAACGTCCTGGAGTGTAAACTCGACCTTGTTGAGCGCCCGCACAACGTTGAGGACGTCGAGCGTCCAGCCGCGCGCGTCGTGCTTAATGTTCTCCAGCGGGCGCAGGCGCGCGTAACGTTCGCGAACCAGGCGGGCATCCGTCACCACTCCATCCCTCACGACGGAAATCCGCGCATCCGGCGGGATATTGCCGACGAGGATGTTGCAGCCTACCCAATTCGCACGCTGCGCGGTCGACGCAAGAGGCTTACGCTTTTCAATGGCCGATAGCGAATAAGCAAAGCGTGGGACTACCATGAGGTTTAACACTTCCCATTGAAAGCGGTCATAGTGCAGGGCAAACAGATTTGGGGTTTGCCCCCTGACGATGGCCCTCTGCATGGAATCGTAAGCGGCATCAAGAATCTTTGCAGCCAGTGCGGTGGAGCGACTTTTGAGTTGGAAGAGTTCCTGGCACCGCGGACAGGTGTAGTCAATGGCCTCGCGATTGGGCGCAGAGGGCGTCAAGTGCTCCGAGTCACAGCCTGGGCAATAGAGGTTTTCTTCTCCCCACGCCTCAGTCACGACCCGCGCCTGCTGCGCTGAACTCTTGTAAGAATGTGCCAGGACCCCGGACATCCCGAGTTTCATGCCCGCATTAGATCATGCCTTACTGGGCAAGGTAAATCTCTGTTTCGGTTTTGATGACGGAGAAGACGGACTCAGAGGATTTTGGGCTTCTGTGGAAAGCTCGCCAGGCTTCATCGAGGGAGGGAGCTTGGACGCTGAAGATGACTTCGCGGCGCGCGAGGCCGATGAAGTAGAACCGGCACTCCCGTTGGACGAGTTTGGTGAGCGGGGACATCGAAAATCTCTCCGGATCGGATCGATCCATAAAAAGCAGCCCCACGTCAAGGCTAGGGGCACGGCACTCGACAACAAAAACCACGGCTAGAAGTTCACCCATCACGCGCCGCACGCCTAGCCACGCAAACTCTGCATCAAATTCAATTCCCACCGCAGCGCGTCCGTATCACAGCGCGGCAATCGCGGTTGTTCCGCCGCCCATGAAGGGGTCGAGAACCAGATCGCCCGGATTTGAGGCGGCCTGGACAATCCGTTCGAGCAGGGCCACAGGTTTCTGCATGGGGTGCTTACCGAAGCGCTTCTCCTCGCGGTCGGGCGCGGCAAGCGTCCACACGCTTTTCATCTGCTTCCCGCCGGCGTGCTCCCGCATCAGCTTGTAGTTGAACGTGTGCCGGCTGTTGGAATTCTTCGCTGCCCAGATAATCGTTTCCGTGGCGTGGGTGAAGTAGCGGCAGGAAAGGTTGGGCGGGGGATTGGGTTTGACCCAGGAGATATCGTTCAGCAGCTTGAATCCCAGTTGCTGCATGGCGAAACCCACGGAATGAATCACATGGCTGGTGCCGCTCACCCAAATGCTGCCGTGGGGCTTCAGCACGCGCTGGCAGGCGGCCAGCCAGGCGCGGTCGAACTCATGGTCGAGGTTGACCCCCTTGGACTTATCCCACGCGCCCTCGTTTACGGAAACCATTTTGCCGGCGTGGCAGGTGATGCCGTCGTTGGAGAGAAAATAGGGCGGGTCGGCAAAAATCAGGTCAACGCAATCGGGGGGAATGACGGCCAGAATCTCCAGGCAGTCGCCTTGGTAAATCCTGAGGTGGTGCTTGGGGTCGTGAAAGACCGGCTTGGGCAGCGGGCCTGCGAGTTCGGGAACGTTGGGAAGGTCGTCTGCCATCGATGGTGGCGCCGGTGAGCGCGCCCGTTGGGATCGTTGATCGGGGGAATGTTAGTTGTCAAGGTGATCCATCGTTGGTAGGCGATCAATTGGATAATGTTGATCACCCGGTAGATCACGGGCGGGAGTAGGGCCGAGCGGCGCTCGGCCTCCTGATGATGGAACACCCTTGTGGCGGACGCCGTCCGCCCCTTGGCCGAGCGCAGCTCGGCCCTACGCAGGCGCGTGCCCATAAAACCGCAGGCAGATTCGAGATTCTGGATTCCGGAGATAGATTCCGGATTCCAGCAGACACCGTACCCTTGGCCGAACGCCTTTCGGACCCACGCGGCGCTCGCTCGCGCGGCCGAAGGTAGATTCGCGGGCCGACGCCCACTTGCTTGGCCGTGCCCCCTCGATCATCTTCACCTAAACCCACTCTGCCGCCTACCACCTATGATTTACGCCCGTTACAATGCTTTCCTTCCCGATTAGCCAAGGATTAGGCAAAGGGGGGAAAACCTCCGGGGCGATGTTGCATCATACCTTAGGGACTGACCTTTGTGGCGCGGGGGGGGGGGCGCCACACGCGGAGGAGCAAAAAGATGAGATCTGTATTACGAGTGATGTGTTTCTTGGCGGTCACATTTGCCTTTGGGGTTTATGGCTGGAGCCAATCGAGCACGAACCCTACCTCGGCGGATGCCCAGAAGACCACCTCCCAGGTAAAGAAGAAAACGGCCCCCGGGAAAGAAATTGGAAAGGGTGGAGAGGACATTGGCAAGGGCGTCGCCAGAGGCACCGGTGCCTTAGCTAAGGGCACGGCGAGTAGTGTCGGGAACCTGGCGCGAGGGAATGTCGGGGGCGCTGGAGCGTCACTGGGCAAGGGAGTCGGCGGGATGGGCAAGAACGTGGCTGTCAGTACGGGAAAGGGAGCACTCAAGATCGGCAAAGGACTTGGCGGGGAGTTCAAAAAGTTGGGCAAAAAGTCGAATCCGGAGGATGAAAAGAACCAGGAACAATAAGCGTAGGTGTCCAACCCACGAATCCGTGACGCGCTTGCCGCTATCCCACGTCTTTCTTTCCGAAAAGGAGAGGACCGAAGGGGCCCACCCGGCTGCGAAATCGAAGGCAGATTAAAGATTCAGGAATCCACAGGTAGGGGTTACTGTGGCAGGGATGGGGTGTCCGTCTCGGCGGCGCGTTTGGCGGCATACTTTTCCGCGTACATGCGAGCATCGACTTCCGCGACATCCTTATCCGCTGTCTGGCCGGTCACGTGGAGATACAAGCCCAGGCTGACGGAGATCGGCAAGTCACCCACGCGGTTGCTGCGGTCCCATTCTGCGACCTTGGTATGGATACGGTCGCGCACCACCTCCCCGCCTTTGTCATCGGTTTCAGGGAGCAGGACGAGGAACTCGTCCCCCCCATAGCGGACGACACAATCTGAGCCCCGCACGCAGGATTTCAAGATGGTGGCAATCTGCGAGAGCACGTAGTCACCCATCAGGTGGCCGTAACGATCATTGACCTGCTTGAAGTTGTTCAGGTCGCACATGATGAGCGCCAGCGAGCGGTTGGTGCGTTCGGCGCGGGAGATTTCGCTTGCCAGCAGATCACGCAGGAAGCCGCGCGTGAAAACGTTGGTCACCGCGTCGATCATGCTGGCGGCCTGCTCCTCCTGCGACACCATGTACTGCTGGAGATTGGCCAGCCGAAGCCCTCGAACCTCGAATTCCCGACGGACGTAGGCCAAGGCAGCCAGCACAATGGCAACCATGATGACAAAAAGAACCTGCGGAGAGAGGCTGACATGCAAGCCGTCGCTATGCCAGAATTGGTGGGGGAAAAAGAAAGATAAAACTCCCAGGACGAGAACCAAACCCGCAAAAATGATCAGAACCCAGAATTCTCTCTTCTGCGATTCCAGCCGCAATAGCTCAGCCTGAATACGGGCCTGCGGGCCGACTTGTTCGACATTCGGCGGATTACTCATGCTCTCCACTCAAAACTTACAAGAGCTTGAAAAATGCTGAACAAGACTGGGAAACTTTCCCTGCACTTTCAATATACAAGAATAACACAAGAAAGCGAGCAGGAAGGATAACGACATTACCATTACTTTTGATATACAATTAACAATACGCCAACATCACAACTCTATAACCCGTTCAAAAGGTCATCCTTTCGGCGACGACTTTGGCCTGGGTAAAGAGCAGCAGGTAGTCGTTCCCGCCCGCCTTGGAATCCGTCCCTGACATATTGAAGCCTCCGAAGGGATGGGCGCCCACCAGCGCGCCCGTGCATTTCCGGTTCAGATAGAGGTTGCCCACGAAGAATTCTTCCGTGGCTTTTTCCAGTTTGCGCCGGTCCTTGGTATAAACGGCGCCCGTCAATCCGTAATCCGTGTTGTTGGCGATGGCCAAGGCCTCATCAAAGCTCCCGGCCCGAATGACCGCCAGGACGGGACCGAAAATCTCTTCCTGGGCGATTCTCGCGGTAGGGGAAACATCAGCGATCACCGTCGGCTGAATGAAATGCCCTGCCCCCGCCGATTCCGCGCCGCCGGTAATCAGGCGGCCCTCCGTCTTTCCGATCTCGATGTATTGCAAGATTGATTTCTTAGCTTTGGCGTTGATGACGGGGCCCATGTAGTTTTCCGGAAACTCGGCGGGGCCCACCGTAATCTGCCCCACTCGTTGGCTGAGTTTTTGCAGGAAAATATCATAGACCGGCTCCACCACAATCGCTCGCGAGCAGGCGGAACACTTCTGGCCCTGATACCCGAAGGCCGAGGACACCACACCCTCGACCGCCTCCTCCAGGTCCGCATCGGTATCCACCACAATCGAGTCCTTGCCGCCCATCTCCGCAATCACGCGCTTCACCCAAACTTGTCCGGGCGCGGTCTTGGCCGCCAACTGATTAATGTGCAGCCCGACTTCCATTGATCCCGTAAACGCCACAAAGCGGGTGTGGGGGTGCCCCACCAGGGTATCGCCCACCACTCCACCGGGACAGGGGAGAAAATTCACGACGCCGGGAGGCATGCCCGCTTCCTCCAGAGCCTCAAAAAACTTGTAGGCGATGGCCGGGGCGTCACTGGAGGGCTTCATCACTACCGTGTTGCCGGTCACGATCGAAGCCATGGTCATTCCCACCAGAATCGCCAGGGGGAAGTTCCAGGGTGGAATCACAATGCCGACGCCGAGGGGAATGTAACGCAGATGGTTTATCTCACCGGCAACCGGAGTAAGCGGCTGCGGGCCCGCCAGGCGCAGCATGGCGCGGGCGTAAAACTCAATGAAATCGATGGCCTCCGCCACATCCGCGTCTGCTTCCGCCCACGGCTTGCCGACCTCGTACACCATGCGGGCGGCGTAGTAATACTTGCGGTCCAATAAAATCTTGGAGGTCTTCAGCAGCAGGTCCACCCGGTTCTGCACGGGTGTGCGGCTCCAGGACTTGAATGCCTCACCGGCCCTCTGCACGGCGCGCTCCGCTAACGCCGCGTCCGCCTGGGAAAACACTCCGACCACTTGGTCCGGGTGGCTGGGATTGTAGGAGTAAAGCTTTTTCTGGGTTTTGATCCGCTCGCCGCCGATCACCAGATCGTGTTCGCGGCCTAACTCCTCGCGGATTTCATCCAGCGCATACTCCATTCGGCGGCGATGGGCAGGAGTGTTTTTGAAGTCACTCAGGGGCTCGTTCTTGAAATCGGGGAGCGGCATAAGGGTGCCTCCATGCAGGGGATTGGCGTCGCCCATTATAGCGCCGGGCCCAGGAGTTACGGAAGACGCCGGCGCAGACCTCTCGTCGGCCGCGCTACGGTCCGACGACGGGATTGGTGAGGGTTCCGATCCCCTCCACCGTCACGCTCACCGTGTCGCCGACTTTCAAGAAGACAGGGGGCTTGCGCGCAAACCCCACACCGGGCGGCGTACCGGTGGAAATCAAATCACCCACTTCCCAGGTGACGGACTGGGAAAGATAGCTGATCAGGAAGGGCACTTTGAAGATCAAATTGCTCGTGTTGGAATCCTGCATTGTCTCACCGTTGAGCGTTAGGGAGATTCGCAGGCTGTGGGGGTCGGGAATCTCATCGGGGGTGACAATCCATGGGCCCGTGGGGGCGAAAGTGTCACAACTCTTACCGCGGTACCACTGCTTGTCGCTGAACTGCATGTCCCGCGCACTCACGTCGTGCAGCAGGGTGTAACCGGCAATGTATTTGTGCGCCTCGCTTTCGGGGATGCGGTTCCCGCGCTTGCCGATGACCACGGCGAATTCCGCCTCGTAATCGACCTGCGTGGAGTTGGGGGGAATTTTGATGGGATCTCCGGGGCCGCAAATAGTATTGTGCGATTTAAGGAAGAAAATTGGCGCCGGGGGCGGCTCTTGGCCGCCCTCGCGAGCGTGGTCAGCGTAATTGAGGCCGATGCAGGTGATCTTGTTAGGGTGCGCGATGGGCGCACGCAGCTTGGCGGTGCGCAACGGAATGAGCAAGCCCTTGGGACCCTTCTTGCCCATGGCGCCGGCGCACGCCACGATGACTCCCAGCGCCTGGCGATATCTTTCACCCAGGCCCAGGAGTTCGATCATGTGCTGCGGCGCCCTGCCCAGCTTGCGCAGCACCTGCGCCGCTGCGGCCACCTTGGCGTCGGCAATCCGCCCCTTGGCAATCAAGCCATACGCTGCGGCCACATCCACCACAGAATCGCCTTGCACTACCCCCAGGCGGGATTGTTTCGCGGATTCGTAAGTTACCAGTTTCATAGATGATATCTCTCCCTTGAGAGCAGAATTGCCAATCAATTGTGGATAGACCAAAAATCCGCAACCTTCCCAGCTAATCCCCGTAACGGCGCCGGTAGGGCGGCTCTTCTGGAACCGACAGAATGCCTGACTCTTACTCCCCAGTCACCCGGAAGGCATAGTGGCCGGAGCCCACTTCGAAGATCACCCGGTTGCCTTCGAGTTTCCCCGCCGTGACCCCAGGGGCGCCTTCGACAAAATGTCCCTTCTCCCAGACGCTCCGGTCGCCTTCGTGGATGGTGATACCCGTCATCTCGTCGTCCTTGGGCACGGAAACGCTCGCTGTGGCATTTACGGGCACATCCACTTGCAACGTGATGACTCCCGGCTCGTGGCTCCACGCAGAGGTCACCTTGCCGCGCACGCTGCCCACCGTGGCGCTCACGGAAGTAAGATCGCGCACCACTTGCGGTTCGATGCGAATGTGGCGATAACCGGGATGCTCAGGATCGACGTTGATGCCGCCCAGGGCCTCATAAAACCACGCATCCACGCTTCCCATCATGTGGTGATCGTGGGAATTCATCGATGGTCCGGTCTTATTCTGCCAGAGTTCCCAAAGAGTCGTGGCGCCATTCGCAGCCATGTAGCCCCAGCTCGGGAAAGTCGTCTGCACCGCAAGGTCATAGGCAAGATACGAATCACCCAACTGCGTGAGCAGCGGCATCAGGTAGCGGATGCCGATGAAGCCCGTGGTCACGTGCGTGTCGTGGCGATAGAGGATATCGTTGTTGAGATTCCCCGCCACCGCAGCGTGCTGGTCCTTGGGCACCATGTCCAAAAACAACGGCAGGGCGTTGGCCGTCTGAGTTCCATTCGCGTAGTTACCGGTCTTGGCGTCCAAGAACTCGTGATTGAAAGCGTCTTTAATCTCGGTGGCAAGGTGCGTGTAACCTGCGGCGTCCGCGGAATTGCCGAGCGCGGCGGCCATCTTCGCCAGCAGCAGGGTATCGTAATAATAGTAGAAGTCGGAAACCTCTGCGCCGGGAGTCTTTTCGAGGGCCACCCAGTCGCCATAATAACTGTAGCGCAAGACATTGTCAGGGGCGCGGCTGCGCAGGAACTCCACGTATTTCTTCAGCCCGTCGTAATTCTCCTCGAGGATGCGCCGATCGCCGTTCTGCTGGTAGACGTACCAGCAGATCAAGGGGAAGGCCGTGCCCCAGGCGGGGTCGGCAGGGCGGCTGCCATAGCGGTGCGGCACCGTGTCGGTGACGGTGCCGTCGGGGCCCTGGACGTCGCGCATGTCCCGCAGGAAGTTGGTATAGAAAGCCGCCATGTCGAAGTTCAGCATCATGCCTTCGGCGCTGGTCTGCGCATCGCCCATCCAGCCCATGCGTTCGTTGCGCTGGTCGCAATCCGTGGGCACACTCGCCAGGTTTGTCAAGTCCGACCAGCGGATGATCTTGTGGATCTGATTCAGCAGGGGCTTTGAAGCCACAAAGCTGCCGGTGGTTTCCACTGCCGTGTGGACGACGTGCCCGCGCAGCGAGTCGAGACTCGGCGTGCCGGGGTATCCGGTGAGCTCCACGTAGCGGAAGCCGTGATAGGTAAAGCGCGGGTGGTAGTGTTCCTCTCCCTCCCCGCGCAGGATATAGATGTCGCGCGATTTGGCGTCGCGGATATTCTCGCGGTTAATCATCCCCGTGTCATAAAGCAACTCGGCAAAGCGCAGTTGAACCTGCGCGCCACGCGGTCCGCTGACGTGCAGGTCCACCCAGCCACTGAAGTTCTGCCCCATGTCGTACACGTAAACGCCGGGGCGCGGGTTGGTCAAGGCGACGGGGACCATGGTATCGACGTCGCGGATGGGCGGCATCATTTGCGCGGAAAGAATCCCCTTGGACCCTTCCAAAACTTCGGCGGGGCTCCAGGCCGAATCATCAAAGCCCGGGGAGTCCCAACCCGGCAGTTCGCGCCGGGCGTCGTAAACTTCCCCATCCCATACGCTGTCGCTAACGAGTGGGCCTGGGGTAACCTTCCAAGAGTTGTCGCTCGCAACCTGCACGGTCTTCCCATCCGCAAGCTCGATATTGACCTGAAGCAACAAAGCGGGTTGTTTATAGGGAGCGGGCACGTCCCCCGCGCCGAGTAATGCCCATCCCCCGCCGATCATGGCTCCCAAGGCGTTCTTCCCGGCGCGCAGATGCGAGGTGAGGTCATAGGTGGAATAGAGGACACGCGCCGGATAGGTGGTCCAGGCGGGGTCGAGATTGTTGCGCCCGATCTTCTCACCATTGATTCTCAATTCGTAGTATCCGAGCGCCGTGACGTAGGCGCGGGCCCGAACCACCTTGCTGTTGAGAGTGATCTCTTTGCGGAGCAAATTCGCGCCGCCAATCCACTGTCCTTTCCATTCGCTCCGCGAAAGTAGCGCCACGTCGAAACTCGCCGGTTGGCTGTAGTCACTGGCGTTCCCTTCTTTGTCCCAGTAGCGGACTTTCCACCAGTAGGAGTGATCGCTCTCCAGGGGTTTACCGTTGTAAACCACCTGCGTCGAGTCGTCGGAGGCGGTCTTGCCGCTATCCCACTGGTCACCCTTGTCCTGGGCCAGCAACTCCGGGCTGGAAGCCACCAGCACCTGGTAGGCGGACTGCACCTGCGCCCGCTCCGTGTGATGAAGCACCCAGGCGAATCGCGGTAGGCGCACGTCGATTCCCACCGGATTGTGCAAGTACTCACACCGCAAGGTCACGGGAGCCAAAGGGCCCTCCGCAGCCCGAACCGAAGGCACGGCCCAGCCGACGGCCAGCGCCAATAGAACTACAATCGCAGCCACCCTGAGGATTGAATAAGATCGAAGCATAGCGATTCTCCGCAAATTTGAACTCATAACCCTCGCCCCCTTGGGGGAGAGGGTGGACCGCCACCGGCGCTTTCATCAGCCGGGGCGGGCCGGGTGAGGGGGTCAAAACCCTAGCATCTAGCACTCGCCACCTGACACCTGATACCTGAAAGCTAGCACTTGAAGCCTGCCATCATACCCCAAATGGGTTGTTTACGGGGGCGTTGCGCAAAGTGATTTTCGGATGGACGCTGCGGACTTGTCGGTAAACGCCGGGCGGCTACGAGTTAGTGATGGTCAGGCGCCGCATCCAGGAGGGAAGGCTCGGCCCTATGTTGCGATCTGCGCTGCGCGCATTTTCGGAACATCCACAACTCCCGGTTCAACGGAAGTCATCGTAAATGTCACGGCGATAAAGAGGCCCCATCGGGCCAAGATGCAAGATCGGCAATTCGGGGGCTTGGTGGCCCGTAGCGGCGGAGCAGCAACCCAGTGCTTATCGGCTGGCGAAGTGACCCCTCGCCCGGCGGCGCATGGCCGCCACCCTCTCCCCTCGGAGAGGGCGGTTTAGTTTCCAACCTTCTCCCAGGGGAGAAGGTGCTGAGGTACGAAGCGGATGAGGGGTCTCTTGGATCGAAGCCGCGACTGCCAATGCGCGCCCCAATATGTTTGCTAAGAAAACAAGAATCTACGAGCTTGCAATGCAGAGGTACGCGTCGTTTGCCTTCCTGCGCGGTTCTTAAAATCGAAATCTCGACCTATTCATCGCCCCGCGATGAGAAAGGACCTCAATGGATGCCCCGGCAGGCGATCGATCTGGGGTCTCAGAGAATTCATGCGACTAAGGCAGCAAAAGCACTCGCGGAAACGATCCGGGTGGCTTTGTGGCGGTCGAGGACGAGCAGCCCGCTCTTGTCGCCGGTCACGAGATAGTCGGGGTTGCCCGCTTCGCACAGAGCCAGCAGAAAATTGTCTATGGGATCGGGAGAGCGATTCACGGGCGGGAGCAGGTTCGCGTCCTCGGCGAGCCTTTTGATCTGGTTGACCAGGCGGCCGGCCTTGTAGGGCTTGACGAGTTCGGCTACGCGCGGCTTTTCGAGCGTGGCGAGCAACTCGTCGAGATGCGCCGCGCAGGCGAGGAGCGTGAATTTTCCCTCGACCCAGGCGCTATAGATCGCGGCGGGCTTGCCGGCCGGGGCGATCAGGGCGGAGACGAGGATGTTGGTATCGAGCACCACGCGCATCAGGCTTTACCTTAGATTGGGCGCGACGCTCGGCGCGGACCTCACCGACGGCCTCGTCGACGATGCGCTGAATCTCGTCCGGGTCGGCATCGGCGTTGCGCGCCTTGATGTCCTCAATGGTGCGCTGAAACACGCGCCAGCGGACGGCGTCTTCGATGAATTTCGAGAGGTCGCCCTTTTTCATGCCCCGAGTGCCCAGAAAGGTGCGCAGGGTGAGATCGGTCTCCTTCGAGACCTTGATGTTCCAGCGGATAGCTTCACCGGCGGCAAAAAGCGGGAGCGAGCTCCCGCACTCCGAAAACGGCGCCACCGCTCAGAGCACCGGCGTTTGCTGGCCAGGCGAAAGCCGCTCCGGACACGGGGCCAGATGACGAGCACGGAGGCGTAGCGGCGAGTTTACCCCGCCATGTGGCGGCGTAAGGCCGCCGCGAAAATGGCGGGGTAAACCCGCCGCTACTTCCAAGGTGGGTTGTACTGTTCACTGGGGGCAACGGCTTTCTTCCAATCAAACATCCACGAGCCCGAATACGGCCAATCGCGCGGGTCCTTCACGAGCCCTTTTCTAACCGGATTGTTGAAGATGTACCACGCCACCGCGTTTTCATCGTCATCGTCTCTCATGATGTGGTCGTAGAAACCCTTCTCCCAGAGGCTGCGAATACCCAGGGCGCGCGCCTGTGACGTCGCGCTTCCCTTGAAATTGTGAAGGAGCAGGATCGCATCCGAGTCGTCGGAAAGGCCAACGAGTTCGAGGTGTACATGCTTCGGCATAAAGCAATAGGCATAGACATTGAAGGAGCAGGAAGAGCACTGTGCTCGTAAGGGGTCCAGCAATAATCTCACCCATTGGCCACTGGAAAAGTGCGCGTGGCCCAATCCTGTACACGCGGTGATGAAATACCACTGGCGGCCCAAGTAGCAGTACCGGGGTAAGCGATTCCGCTTGCGGGCAAAGTATGAGGCGGGCGTGGCGCGATTAGCTGACGTGAATCGCAGAGCTGGGCGCAGAGAAGGTGTCAGGTGTCAGGAAAGACGAAAGTCGAAAATCGAAACTGGAAATTCAACGTGCTGGCGGAATATCGGAGTGCGGCGACTCGTCGCCGCTTTCCCTGGCCGCAACTCGTTGCGGCAATTCACTCTCCGCTGACGAGTCAGCGAAGGCAAAAGCAGGAGCAAGCTCCCGCACTCCAAAACTTGCTTCGCTCTGTGCCAAGCTCCAATGTTCGTCCAGCACCGGTACCTGTTCTATGTCAGGCCGTCGCTCGACGG
>Ga0326727_10018189_pt1 | contig 14396 bp, 10 predicted proteins | sample MB2enrmetagenome_FD_207643 | JGI IMG/M metagenome (GOLD analysis project Ga0326727, IMG submission 207643) | Lab enriched peat soil microbial communities from McLean, Ithaca, NY, United States - MB29MY | ecosystem: Environmental > Terrestrial > Soil > Wetlands > Peat | place: USA: New York...
TTTGGGCGCTGATGGCAATGGGGGCCATGCTCTCAGGCGCGCTAGGTGTGCCGCTCACGGCGATTCTCTTCTCCCTGGAACTGACCCACGCTCTGCCGGCAATACTGCCACTTGCATTGGCGTGTACCGGGTCCTATCTGGTGACTTCATTGATCATGCCGCGGTCGATCCTAACGGAGAAACTAAGCCGCCGCGGGTACCACTTATCGCGTGAATATGGCGTTGACCCCCTCGAAATGGTGAGCGTAGCGGATGTGATGACAGAGCTTTCCGCATCGGGCGGAATGGACGGTGCAGGCGATGCATTTGAGGAATTGCCGGATACGTTTGCCTACTCAGATGAGACTTGCCGGGCAGTCGCGGAGGAAATGGCGACCACAGGGGTGATGAACATGCTGGTCGTGGATCGGCAAACAGGGCATGTCTGTGGGACCATTGGGGCGCAAGAGTTGCTATTGGGGCGGAGGCGAGCGGTGGTTCGAGAGTCGGAACGAAGCATATCGTTCCAGATTTAGCGATGGTGAGAACTGGGCGAGAAGAGTCCCGACTGAAACTACCCATCCCTCTTACGTATGAAGATCCTGAATCAGGAAACCCTTCAATGCAACCGCATTGTTGTGCTCAGGGTCGTGAGAGCTGTAGAGCGGGGTGACGTTGCCCCAGCGCGCGGCAACCAGTATCGAACGCCAGGAAGCAACGTTCTTACTGCGAGTGTCAGCCCGCGGATTTCAAGTGACAAAAGTCATTTCGCGATCCGGTGAGCGCATCTACGCTGGCAAAGATGAAAAGGGGCTTAGCTTCGAGCATTTTGAGCAGGTAGAACCAAATCCGATTTGGAGACGCACAATGATCAAGTTTGACGCGGAACACGCTGCCGTTCATTATCCCCCGGATCGCCGCCACCGCCTCTGGATTCGTCCTTCGATCTTGATCGGAATTGCCGCCCTGATCGCATCGCTGGTGGCTGCGGCGTGGATTGAGATGGCCGTGGCCGGCCTGCCGCACATTCTACCCGTTCCCGTGGTGTACCCCAACAACTTTGCCGGCCCGCATGGATTCCCGCTCTGGGTCCGTTACTGCCATTTCTTCAACTTTCTCTTCGTCACTATGCTCATTCGCAGCGGCTTTTCCATCCTGGCCGATCATCCACGACTCTATTTCAACGACGACTGCACGCCGGGCAGCGAGTGGATCCGCTTCACGCCCATCAAAGTCCCGCGCGATCGCCTGTGGACGGCTAAGGATGATGCCCGCTATCTCACGCCGATGGTTGGCACACCCGGCTACCGGCACACCATCGGCGTGGCACGTGTGTGGCACTTCATCAATGTGCATGGCTTCATCCTTTGCGGCGTCTATTTCGTCGCCATGCTCTGCACGACTGAGCAATGGAAGCGCCTGATCCCTACCTCGCCAACCGTGATTCTGCAGGCTTGGAATACCTGGGTCCACTACGCCACTTTGCATCTGCCGGCTGAGCCCAATGGATTTTACGGCTACAACGCACTGCAGCAGATCGCCTACTTCACGGTTGTCTTCGTCTTCGGGCCGCTGGCGATTCTCACCGGCATCGCCATGTCGCCGGCGGTTGTGAATCACTTCACCTGGTATGCACGGATCTTCGGTGGGCGGCAATCGGCCCGCTCGATTCACTTCCTCACCATGCTCAGCTTTCTGGCGTTCCTCATCGTGCACATCACGTTGGTGGTCATGACTGGATTCGCACGCAACATGAACCACATCGTGCTTGGCACCAACGACCAGGGCCGACTGGGCATCTGGCTGGGCTTCGTGGGCATTGGCGTCGTGGTTGTTTGCTGGATCACTGCGCACTACCTCTCGTGGCAACAGCCGCGCGCGCTGCAGCATGTGCTCAAGTTCGTTACCTATCCCATGCAACTGCTCACCCTGAACCGGCTCATGCCGCAACAGATGTATTCGGAGAAGGACATCTCGCCTTACATGTGGCCGAATGGCAAGCTCCCCGTGCGCGACGATTGGAAGCGCCTGGCTGAAGGCGACTTCCGCGATTTCAAGCTCAAGGTCGGCGGCCTTGTTGAGAATCCGGTCGAACTTTCGCTCGCCGACCTGCGCAATCTAGGCGAAGTGGACCACATCACCATGCATCATTGCATCCAGGGCTGGAGCGGCATCGCCAAGTGGGGCGGAATCCCCATGAAAAAACTGATCGAACTTGTTCGCCCTCTGCCTGAGGCGCGCACCGTGGCCTTCTTCTCCTTTGGCCCAGCGCTCTACGGCGGATCCTACTACGACACGCAGAGCATCGAGAATCTGCTCAAGCCGCAATGCCTGCTCGCTTCCAAGATGAATGGCCAGCCGCTGCCTAAGGTCTATGGCGCTCCGCTGCGCCTGCGGGTTGAAAACCAGCTCGGCTACAAAATGGTCAAGTGGATCGAGCGCATCGAGTTTGTCGAGTCGGAAAAGAAACTCGGCAAGGGAGAAGGCGGTAAGAATGAAGACGAAGAGTATTTCGATCTGCTACCGAACATCTGATGATTTCCATGAATGATCAGACCCATGCGAAGGGAAGATCCGGCAGCATCGACCATGTGCCTGCTCTGCTTGCTCATCTGCGCCTGGAGTGGCTCTTGCAGCACTTTCCAACGCGTGTTGTGTGGGCGATTTATGTTTGCATCAACGGCTTTATCACGATCGGACTGCTCGCGCTGCTGGCGCTTCTTACGGGCAGTCCCTTCGTTTTTCCGTCGCTTGGCCCAACTGCATATCTCTTCTTCTTTTCTCCCCTGGCTGAAGCTTCGAGCCCGCGGAATACGATCCTCGGTCACGCAATCGGACTCATCTGTGGTTACGCTGCCTTCGCGCTTACCGTGGCTTCCAGCCCGCCTTTTGGTATGCACCCCGGCGTTCATGGCGCCAGAGTCCTGGCCGCTGCGCTTTCTCTGTCTGCCACCGGAGCACTCATGGCGCTGTTCCGGGTAAGCCATCCACCCGCTGGGGCTACGACTCTCATCGTTTCGCTCGGCATCATCTCCCAGCCCAAAGAACTCGTCATTATTGAAGTCGCAGTTATCCTGCTTACGGCTCAAGCTCTCGCGATCAATCGGCTTGCGGGTGTGCCCTATCCCCTGTGGGGAAAGCAAACTCTCGCAGAACCCACTTCCGTGGTTGGGACTGGGGTTCTGGAGCATGACGAATGACTGAGAATTAAGGTGCCCTCGGAAACGCGCGATTGCACTCTTGTCCTTGGCTCTCGTTACGCCAGAGAGCGCTCCGTCGAACTGTTCCCCGCAAATGCAGAACGCCCCAAGAGAAGAGTGAGTGCGATGTTGATCGCGAACACCAACACCCCACTCAATTCCAGCATCCCGGAGATCGGCAGCGTCTTCCATGCGAAGGGCAGCAGCCCTTCGTAGGCCAGAGGCTCTGACAAGACGCGGAGGGTGCATCCGGTCTGCAGAAGCATGAGGCTCATAAACATCAGCCGTTTGCTGAAGATGCTATAGATGCCGGCAAAATGCGGCAGGATACGGGGCCCTATGGCAAAAACCATGGTGGCGGCGAATCCCACAGTAAGAGCGTGGCGAGAAGCTCCCCAGATGCCTCCGTGTTGGTCGGCAACAGCGGCCCAGGCACTCATTGCGCCCGCGATCACCAGCCACGCGTAGGCAAGCCGAATGAATGACGGAAAGCTGGGATGAATTCCCTGGACCTTTGCAGTTCCGTGAGGCCGCTGAGTCAGATGCAGTGCGAGCCCGATTGCAACTGAGGCTGAGGTGAGGAAAATCGTCGCCGCGATGGTCCAACCGGAGACGCCGGAAAGAACACCGATCAAGTCTAGGATCAAAGCGGTACAAAATACCGACGTGCTCGGCTGGGCAATTGCGAGGAAGGTAGGCAGCCAACGTGCGGAGAACCCCCAAACCACTGGCACGAGGAATCCCCAGGCAAGCAATACCAGGTACTTCTGGTCAAGAGCGTGCGGAAAGGCGAAAAGTGTTCCATTGACTGCCAGGCGTACGCATTCAACGAAGTTGAAGACGACCAAAGCTACGAGCCCGGCGGTTCCCATCAACACTGAGACCATCCACAACTCCATTCGCGGCTTTGCGCGCTTACTCTGCGCCCGCTCTGGCAGCTTATGCTGTGAGGCGGCAACGATGAACAAAAGAACTGCGATCAATTCAAATCCGGCAGAGATCGGGAACGCCAAGCGCCAATGCCAGCCGTAAATGCTTGCTGTCCATCGCATCGCAACACCTAAGGTCCACAGAACGAAGCATGTCAGCGGAATCCTGACCACCGATCGCCCATGCGACGGCTGCGAATAGAATCCGATTCCGAGAATGAAGCTGCCGATCCAGCCGAATACCTGCGCGTGGCCGTGACCCTGGATCCACGCCGCCGGCAGACTGCCCAGTCCGTGATGAGTGCTGATCGCCATCAGGTTTGAGAAGCCCAACAGCGTTCCGGGCAATGCCACGAAGAACAGGCCGGCAAGAATCCAGGCGCGTAGCATAAGGCTCTTCTGGCGTTCGCGACCAATAATTCCTGCATTCTCACCGGCGGCGGTGGAGACCGTTTGATCTAACAACGCAAGCGTAGCCATGACTACCTCCGTGCTTTGATTTCTGCTTCCAATTGAACGGCGCGAGGAAACAGAATGTCGTTTTCGAGATGAACATGCTGTCTGAGGCCTACCTCGAACTCGCGGAGTCCGGAAAAGAGAGCGATGTGCGTCGCGCATGCCCAAGAGGGCGGTTCAAAATGATTCGTGAGCCGGATGATCTCGGCCACAATATGTTCGGCAGATTCGTGTTCCTGCTCCATCATGAAGATCGGGTGCGTAACCGAACGAAAGCAAGCATGTGCAGGCGGATAATCAACGATCGATTCCTGATCCATTTGCGAGATGAATGGAAAGAGCACCTGCTCTTCTTTCTGGATATGCGCATACATTTCGCCGCGAAGCCTTTCGATCAGTTCGGCGATCTTTGTCGACTGCGGCTCACGATCGCCGCGCTTCGCCGACAACTTCGAGGCCATTTCAGCAAGTCTTGGTAGCTCTTGACGAACACAGTTGTGATGAGCTCGGACGATGTGCTGGATCAGGCGGCTCAAGGGCAGGTTCTCTGGATCCACGGCCACACCGCCACATCCCTGGGCTTCCGCATCAGCTAGCTTTTCGAGGACTTGGTCTACAGAGAGCTGCAATTCCTCGCACGCCCCTTCGAGCGATAAATCGGCTTGCATGCAAAGGTCGATATCGAATCGATGAAAGATTCCGGCTGCGGATGGCTGCCTGGTTACGATCTCGCGAATAGACTGAGTTGCGGTAGACATAAGCACTCTCCACTTGCAACCCTACCGATCATGGAAGAGGGGGGCAGTAACTTATGTCACTCGGAGCAGAAAAGGCCTAGGACGACGTCTCGAGAAGCGCCTTCAGACCCGCCATATCCTTGACGACGATCTGTCGCGCATCAACGTCCAGTAGTCCTTCTGCCTGGAGGCGCATCAGATTGCGGGAGACTAGCTCGCGTACGGTCCCAAGCTGATTGGCCAGTTCCTGATGAGTCGCCGGCAGTTGAAACTCGACCCCTAGAGAGCTTTGCTTCCCTTCGCTTTGGGCCAGTTTGAGGAGTGCGGCTATAAGGCGCTGGCGGATCGTCGTAAATGACAATTCCTCGATAATCCCCACTAATCGCCGTAGCCGGGCGCCAACGACTTGCAGCACTTTGAGTGCGACTTCAGGGTGCTCCATGCAGTACGCCTGAAAATCACGCCGGGAGATGAACGCGATTTCTGCATCCTCGATCGCAACCGCGGAAGCCGGAAATGGGCCGCCATCGAATACCGGCAATTCCGCGACTGATTCGCCCGGAACGTTTACCGCGAGAACCTGCTCACGGCCGCTGATAGATGACTTGAAAATGCGGATCTTGCCCTGTGCGATGATGTGCAACCCGTTGCACGGCTCGCCTTCTGAAAAGAGCAACTCTCCGGTGCTGAACAGTTTACGGACAGTACGCGCAGCCAGCATCTTCAACTCCGTCGGCGTAAGGCTCGACAAGAGTGCGGTTTTCCCGAGTGCCGTAGCGAGATCGGTGCGTTCAGCGGTCACTCGGGAATTCTAACAGCCTGGGACTTTGGTCACTGCACCTGCCCGATTCAGGCTGTCTCATAGATCCATGAACCCGCAAATCAACACCACCGACTTCAATGAACGGCCATTCATCGCCATCTGGGAAGTCACCCAGGCATGCGACCTCGCCTGTGTGCACTGCCGCGCATCCGCTCAGCCGGAACGTAGCCCCATGGAACTGAGCACAGACGAGGGCAAACATCTGATCGACCAGATCGCGGCATTGAAGGTTCCAGTCTTTGTGTTGACGGGAGGAGACCCGATTAAGCGGCCTGACCTTTTTGAACTGATCGCTCATGCGCGGTCGGTCGGAGTCAGAGTTTCTCTGACGCCGAGCGCGACACCCTTGCTGACGAAGAACGTCATTGTCAGACTCAAAGGGGTTGGCCTTGCCAGGTTGGCCGTGAGCATGGATGGCGCCAGCGCCGAAACTCACGACGCATTCCGCGGGATGAGCGGGTCCTTTGCGCGAACGCTCGATGCAGTGCGCTGGGCAAATGAGATCGGATTGCCGGTGCAAATCAACACCACTTTCAGCCGCAGGAATATCAACGAGATTGACAGCATCGTTGCGTTGATGGAAAAGCTTAAGATCACGCTTTGGAGTGTTTTCTTCCTCGTTCCTACCGGACGTGGAAAGTTGAACGACCTACTGAATGCAGAGGAGTTCGAAGCGGTCTTTACGAAGGTCTACAGCCTGTCCAAAGCCGCTAGCTTCGATATCAAGACGACCGAGGCGCAGCATTACCGGCGCTTTGTGTTGCAACAGAGAGTCGCCGAGCGAAAGTTGGGATTGGGTGTCGATAGCGTGCACGAAAGATCTGTCGACGCGATTGGGCGCGCACCGCGCGGTCTCAACGACGGTAAGGGATTTGTCTTCATCTCGCACAAGGGGGAAGTCTTTCCGAGCGGCTTTCTTCCCTTGGCGGCCGGCAATATTCGTGAGCAGGAATTGTCCGCGATCTACCGTGACTCGCAGCTGTTCCGCAATTTGCGCGACACATCGAAGCTAGAGGGAAAGTGCGGGGCCTGCGAATTCAAAGAAATCTGCGGAGGTTCGCGAGCTCGTGCGTACGCTCTGACTGGAAACCCGCACGCCGAAGAGCCATGCTGCTCCTATGTTCCACGGGGGTTTATTCGGCCGGCACCCCAACTGAAGGCCGCAGCAACCCTTCATGTTCTCCAAGGCGCGTGAGATTCGCAAACGCTGCGGATGAAGGACAATGAGTGAAGGGAAGAATGAGTGGGGTTCGCGATGGCGATTCAGATTGGCGCAAAGCCCGACAGCGGTTTCGATGATCCAATTGGCATGTTGAAGGACTGCCACAGACGGATCGAGAGCTTCCTGGGCATTCTTTGCGTTGTGGTTGATCGGGCGGAGGGCCGGAGTCTAACCGATGAGGAGCGCGATGCAGTCAAGACTGCGCTTGAGTATTTCAGAACTGGTGGACAACGCCACACGGCGGATGAGGAAGAATCTCTCTTTCCGCGGCTGCGAAAGTCCGACGCGAAATCCTTCGAGGAGATTGACCGACTTGAGGACGATCATCACGTGGCAAACGAACTGCATGGATCGATCGAGCGGCTCTATTCAGCCTGGATCAAATCGGGCTGGCTGGGAATAGAAGAAACACAGCGGCTCCTCTCCCAAACCGCGCGTCTCAAGCAACTCTATTCCGACCATATTCAAGTCGAGGAAACGATCGTTTTTGCTCGCGCGAGCCAAGTGCTGGACAGGCACGCCATTGAAGCAATCGGGACCGAGTTTCGATTTCGGCGGAAATAACCGCACTGCAGCGTCTGGGCCACGCCAACTGTTTCCGCGAACGCTCCAGAGTTCCCCTGCATTCCACGCCCCATTCGCTTGGCTCACTGCATGTCAGGATGACCGGCTTCTCTCGCGTGAGAAACCAGATCCATATATACGTCGCGGGGCAGATTTGTCTGCCAATGCCCAGTAGCCTTCGCTGCCACGACCAGGCCCAGGAAGATGCAAGCGAGAGCTGCTGCAACGACAATGGGCGAGAGTGCGCGCCGGCGCCATCTCTCCGCCGGCGTTGCGGCCTTTCTCGGTACCAATGAGAATTGCAGGGCATTCTCAGCCGGGCACGCGGCAACACACGCCATGCACGCCGTGCATTCAACGGATCGGATTTGCACAAGCTGATCAACGGCCAGGCTGGAAGGACAGGCCCGCGCGCATATTCCGCAATCGATGCAGGCCTCGGCGTCGCGGCGGATCTTTACCGGACTGAGCAGCGATGCGATTCCCAGCAGTGCTCCATATGGACAGAGATACCGGCACCAGAAGTTCTGGATCAGCATGGAGAGCAACACCAGCAAGCCGATGACAACTGCCGCTGTTTGCCCGATGTCGCGGAAGAAATTCAGCATCTTGACATCGGCGACCAGGCCGTATGGTGTGGACATGAAACCGTGAATTCCCTCGGCGGACATGGCGCCGATCAGGAATACGAAGAATCCCAGAAGCAGGTACTTCAGCCCTCGCAATGGAATATCCAACCATTTTGCCGTATGCAGATTACGGCCGAATACGCGTCTTCCCAGCCTCCAGAGGTGTTCGGATAGTGTTCCAACGGGGCAAAGCCAGGAACAGAAGGCTTTCTTGAGCAGCAGGCTCATCAGCATGAACGCAATGAACAGGACCATGGCCGCGGGGTGGATTGCCGGCACGCGTCCTGTCAGCAAGAAGTATTTCGTATTCATCAAGCCCGCAATGGGCAGCCAGCCTTCGGCTCCTGCAGGTCGTGGCACGTTCCATCCCACACCACCACGTTCAAAGTAACGAACCCAGAGAAGAAATTGGATTCCCAGCCAGCCATTCAGTGCTACGAAGAGCCACTGAACAATTCGCCTGATCCTCTGGGAACCATCGGGGCTGGACCTGCGGACAAGTTTCCTTTTGCCTTCCTGCTTGTGGGTCGGCGTGATGATTGCTGCGCCCATGTCGAGTTGACCTTCTGTCTAAGCGCAAGCCTAGGCGAGCAGAACGGAGATCTCAGCGACTTTGGTCACACCGCGACCTTCAACAGTTTTTGGCATATTGAGCTTCAGAGTGACCAAAGTCGCTGTGGCGGACATTGCGATCTCTGTAAGTTGGAGTTCAAGGAGATCGGAAATGACCGTAACCACACAAACCGTCCGCGAAATCGCACTGGAACAACCCACTGCAATCCGTGTCTTTGAACAATTTCGAATTGACTACTGTTGCGGGGGGCGCAAGCCTCTGGCAGAGGCATGCGCTGCCGGGAACCTGGAAATTGATTCGGTTCTTGCCGCGTTGGAAGAGGCGGAGAAGAAACCCGGGATTGAGGTCGAAAATTGGGCCGGGAAGTCGTTGGAGAGCTTGAGCTCGCATATCGTAGCCAAACATCACGCATACGTGAAACGCGAACTGCCGCGGCTTGCCCAGCTGGCTCAGAAGGTCGTCAATCGTCACGGCTCAACAAAGCCAGAGCTACCAATGATCGCCGACACTCTCATGCAATTGGATGAAGAGCTCACTCATCACCTGGCGAAGGAAGAGACCGTCCTGTTTCCCTACATTGCGGGCCTGGAGCGGTCCGTCTCCCTTGGAACCCCAAGACCCCAAAGTTGCTTTGGCACGGTTGCGAATCCGATCGCGATGATGACGCAGGAACACGATGCTGCGGGCGCCCTGACTTCTGAAATCCGCCGTCTGAGCGGAAACTTCACTGCGCCGCCCAACGCTTGCCCAACCTTTCACGCGTTCTACGACGGTCTGAGAGAATTCGAGCAGGATCTCCACCAGCACATTCACCTGGAGAATAATATCCTGTTTCCGCGTGCGATTGAATTGGAGGCATCCGCCAGCTGAAGCTTAGAACAACGCCCGAACTTGCTTTCGCCTTCCGGTCAAGCCTGTGACTTCCGCCAGATAGCGGCAAAGGAAAAATCGAAATAGCCAGAAAAACCAATGCCGGGGCAGAGGTTTGCAGGGCAGAGGTCGGGGGTCCATTAAGGGTCCAATAAGGGTTGCCAAGGGTTCCTCAGGGCGCTGAAAATGGCCATTCGCTACGCCTGGTTCCAATGAGTTACGCGTTTCAGATTGGCTGTCACGGCAGAGGTCGCGGGTTCGAGCCCCGTCGTCCCCGCCATACATTCCAAAAGACTTAGGAGTGTTTGGAAAGAAAAGTGACAGCCAAATCCAGGCACGATATGGGCACAATAAGCCGTTAGCGAGCATTTACGGCTACCTTCTCAAAATCAGTTGTGCCCGCGTTTGAAAAAACCGTGCCCACATTAGAAACGTTAGGGACCTAACGTTTGGACCTAACGTTTTTCAATACCGGTCATGGAACGAGTCCGCAGACCATTGGTTTTGATTAGCCGCTGAGGCGAGGAGGCATTCGGTGAGCCGGCGCCCTTCACCAAACCAATTCCTCGCCGGCAGGCTCAAGCTATCCTGCTGAGCACGCGCCTCCTTAACTATCAGCAGTATCCTCCGCGCAAGTTCACGGATGCGGTACTCCTGCTGATGACGCAGAGCTCCCTTCTCGGGGCCGGTGAGTTGATGCAAACCGGATATTTCAACAAGCGACAACTGTTCAACTGTCTAAGTGATTGATATATAGAACTCTTAATGCTTAATCTCATGAAGTCCCCGGGCGAGCCATTTGCTTCCTGTGTCATCCATATCGGAGCATCTTTCGATCACCGGCGATGGCATCTCCGAACCGCACTAAGGGCTGCGTCCAGCAGTCTCTTCCCTCTGTACGTGAGGTGCTCGGTGTCATTGGTGTCGAGCTCAAAGATTCGATCGCTGGCAAACCAAATAATCCCATGGCGCAAGATCGCTGTTCTTGCCGGCGTTGTGTCGAGCGTTGCGGTCCGCGGCACCCCTGACATGGCACGAAGGCTCCGGAACGCGGGCCTCAACTTGTCCATTGCTTCAAGGCTTCGTTCAATCCGGCAGTTTGCATTTCCAGCTCCGGAATCCAGTGGGTAACCGCGGCCAGATCGCCGGCCTTTCCTGCCTTTTCCACTTCCGCCGCCACGTCCCTCAGCGCTTCTCCTCCAACATTGGCTGCGGAGCCCTTGATTTTGTGGGCCTGTTTCCAGACGGATTCGAGATCGCCCCGCGCGATTTCTTCCTTCAAATCACTCAAAAGCGCGGGAAGCTCCTTCGCAAACCCAGCCGCCACCTCGCGAGCAAACTCCTCGTCATCCATCATGCGCTCGAGAAACACTTCACGATTGAAAACCAGAGATTTGCTGGGCGGTTTCAGCGGTGGCTCCCGCTCTGCCCTGGCCGGTTCAACAGAAGCTTGCTCGGGAACATCATGCACTTTTCGCGTCAGCCACTTCTCCAAAACTTGGTCCAATATCTTCGGATCGATCGGCTTGGAAATATAGTCGCTCATGCCGGCGGCGAGGCATTTCTCGGCATCGCCCGCCATGGCATGGGCGGTAGTCGCAATGATCGGAATGTTGTGATTAAGCACCCCAGAGTTGGGATCGCGGATCAAGCGTGTGGCTTCATAGCCGTCCATTACCGGCATCTGCACATCCATAAGCACTAAATCGTAAGGCTGTGCTTCTAGCGCCTGCACTGCCTGCATGCCGTCGGCGGCCACATCCGCGCGCCATCCCAGCCGCTGTAGCATCCCGCTGGCTACTTCCTGGTTGGTAACATTGTCCTCAACCAAGAGTATGCGGGCATTGCCGCGACGTGAATCTCGCAGGCTGTGCCGGGTTATGATGGCGCGAGTCTCCTTCTGCTTTTCTCCAGTCAACACAGTCACCAAACAGTCATATAAATCGGACTGCCGCACCGGCTTGATCAGATACGCCGAGAACCCGATTTCTTTGAACCGATGGGCGTCTCCGCGTTGCCCCAAGGATGTCATCATCACCAGCGGTATCGACTTCAGAGTGTCGTCTTCCAGAATCGCGCGTCCCAGAGTCGCCCCGTCCATCCCGGGCATCATCATGTCCAGCACTGCCAACTGGAACGGGCTGCCGGTCTCCACTGCGTAGCGCATGCAAGTCAGGGCCGTCGAACCGCTCTCCACGGCGGCCACAACCGCACCCCACGATTGCAGTTGAGCAGTGAGCACCTCGCGATTGGTGGCATTGTCGTCCACCACCAGGATGCGCGCGCCCGTCACTGGGACCTTGGGATAATCCACTGGCCTGTTAGCGAGTTGCTTGGCAAGACGGATGGTGAACCAAAACTCGGAGCCCTCGCCTTCCTTGCTCTCCAACCCGATGCCGCCGCCCATAAGTTCAACCAGCTTCTTTGAAATTGCCAAGCCCAGTCCGGTGCCACCGTATTGGCGCGTGGTCGAGGCGTCTACCTGAGTGAAGCTGGTAAACAGTATTTTCTGTTTGTCGAGAGGAATTCCAATGCCGGTATCCCGCACAGTGAAGCGCAAGAACACCTCGGCATCGGTCTGGGAGATCAGGCCCACGCGCACCACGACCTCGCCTTGGCGCGTGAACTTCATGGCGTTGCTGACAAGATTCAGCAGCACCTGGCGCAAGCGCCCCGGATCTCCCTGCAAATGTGAGGAGACATCGGGCGCAACGGCGCAGATGAACTCCAATCGCTTCTCGCCGACACGCTCCGCCATCATTTCGGCAAAATCGCCCATCAGAGAGTGCAGGTTGAAGTCCATGGTGTCCAGTTCCATCTTGCCCGCTTCGACCTTGGAGAAGTCCAGAATGTCGTCAATCACCGTAAGCAGGGCTTTGGCGCTGGCGTCAACCACTTCCGCAAAATGCCGCTGCTCCTGGTCAAGATCGGTGCCCAGCAGCAGGCCGTTCATGCCCAGCACACCGTTCATGGGCGTGCGAATCTCGTGGCTCATGTTGGCCAGGAATTCACTCTTTGACCGATTTGCATCCTCCGCCTCCACGGCCATCTTATTGGCCCAGTCAGTCGCCTCCCGAAGCTCCCGGTTGCTTTCGCGAAGTGCATCGTCCATTGTCTTGCGCAATGTGATGTCCCGCCCTATGCCCGCGATTCCCGTTACATGGCCCTGGCTATCGAGGAGAGGGACTTTAGTTGTGAGCAGATACCTCTCCCCGTTTGGCGAATTTATACAGTGTGTTTCTTCACAGTCGACCATCGGCTGACCCGAGCGGATCACGCGCTGCTCATCTTCATAGAAGCCCGCGGCGAGTTCGCGCGAATAGAAGTCGAAGTCGGTTTTGCCAAGCAGATCTTCCGGCTTCGCCGCTCCCATCAATTGTGCCAACGCGGAATTGACGACGATAAACCTGCTCTCGAGATCTTTCACATACATGAAATCGGGCACGGTGTCGATAATGGTCCGGAGCATCTCGCGCTCGGCGTCCAGAATCTCGTGTTGAGTCGAAAGCCGGCGGCTGGCGGCCTCGGCCTCTTCTCTGGCCTGCACCAGGTCCGCCTCCACCTTCATGCGCGCAGTAATATCCCGCCCGATGCCGGCGATCCCAGTCACATGACCCTCGCTATCGAAGAGCGGGACCTTGGTGGTCAGCAGACACCGGACACCGTTTGTTTCATCCGCGCTGACCGTCTCCTCATGGTCAACCAGCGGCAGACCCGAGCGGATCAAGCGCTGCTCGTCTTCGTAGAAGCCCTCGGCGAATTCGCGTGGACATAAGTCAAAGTCGGTTTTGCCGAGCAGATCCCCCGGCTTTTCCACTCCAGCCCATCGGGCCACTGCGTTATTGGCAACCACAAACCGGCTTTCCAAGTCTTTCACGTACATGTGATCTGGAACGTTGTCGATAAAGGTGCGAAGTATCTTGCGCTCGTTATCCAGGATCGCGTGTTGAGCGGAAAGCCCACGATTGGCGGCCTCGGCCTCCGCTTGAGCTAGACTCAACTCTTCCTCATGGCGCTTTCGTTCGGTAATGTCTTCTGCAATTCCCGCCACCCTTATCAGCCGACCGGATTGATCGCGAATGGGGAAGGCCCGGCTGCGGATCCATTTCTTCTGCCCGCCGGGCGTATATATTCTGTATTCCACCTCGGCGGCTTCTCCCTGCATCTGCTTCGCGAACGTCGAGCGATACCGTGCCAGATCGTCTGGGAGAATCGCCTCCAGGCGAGATGCGGGGTTCTGGTAAAAGCTGGCGCACGTTCTTTCAAAAATCTGCTCATATGCAGGGCTGATATAAAGGTAATCGACCGTCTCCGGAGCCTTCAGCCAAAAAATTTCACTGATGTTTTCCGTGAGCTGGCGGAAACTCTCTTCACTGCTCTGCAAGGCTTGCTCAGCCTCCTTGCGGTCGGTGA
>Ga0326727_10018190_pt1 | contig 14395 bp, 18 predicted proteins | sample MB2enrmetagenome_FD_207643 | JGI IMG/M metagenome (GOLD analysis project Ga0326727, IMG submission 207643) | Lab enriched peat soil microbial communities from McLean, Ithaca, NY, United States - MB29MY | ecosystem: Environmental > Terrestrial > Soil > Wetlands > Peat | place: USA: New York...
TCAGCAAACTGTCAAAAATTACCCCACGAAGATAGGCGAGAGTTCACCCTACCCCTTCGCCAAACCGCGCAGCACGTCCCACGCCCTCCTCCAGCGCTTCCTGTCCCAACAATTCCGAAGCCGCTGTCTCCGGCCCGATTATCTAGCCCGGCCGCCGAGGATATGGTAAAGTGCGCGGAACAGGAGGTGGCCCATGAGCACGGTTCCGGAAGTTGTGAGCCTCCCGCCCGTCGAAATTCCCGTCCGCGCGCCGGTGGCTCGCAACATTGCGGTGGACGCCTACCGCGGATTCGTCATGCTGCTTATGATGGGTGAGGTTTTGCGCTTTGCATGGGTGGCGAAGGCATATCCCGGGAGTTGGATCTGGCACATCCTCGCTTATAACCAGACGCATACCGAGTGGGCGGGATGCTCGCTCCACGACCTGATTCAACCCTCATTCTCATTCCTCGTGGGCGTAGCGTTGCCTTACTCGATTGCCAGCCGCATCGCCAAGGGTGGCACGTTCTGGCAGATGTTCGGGCACGCGCTATGGCGAGCCTTCCTGCTGGCGGCTCTCGGGGTTTTCCTGCGTTCGATGGATTGGCCGCAAACTCACTGGACGATGGAAGACACGCTCAACCAGATTGCCTTTGGGTATCCTTTCCTTTTCCTGATGGGTTTCAAGCCACCGCGCTGGGCGTGGGTGGCGCTGGGGGCGATCCTCACGGGCTACTGGCTGGCGTGGGCGCTCTATCCCGTGGCCCCGGCGAACTTCGACTGGCAATCCGTGGGAGTGCCTGCCGCGTGGAACGCTCAGCACAACTACACGGGCTTTGCCGCGCACTGGAACAAGAACTACAACCTGGGAATAGCTTTCGATCAGTGGTTCCTGAACCTCTTCCCGCAACCCAAGCACTGGGTTGATAACCCCGGCGGATACCTGACGCTGAGCTTCATTCCCACCCTGGGCACCATGATCCTGGGGCTGATCTGCGGACGCTGGCTGCGCGAGTCCGCCCCGAAAATCCCCATGAAGAAATTCCTCGTGGCCGGGGTGGCGGGAATTGCCCTCGGCCTCTTCTTTCACTTCACGCACATTTGCCCCGTCGTCAAGCGGATCTGGACGCCGAGTTGGACGCTGTTCAGCGGCGGAGCGTGTTTCCTGTTTATGGCGGCATTCTGCTGGGCCATCGAGGTGAAACAGCGCAGAGGGTGGGCCTTCCCCCTGGTGGTCATCGGCATGAATTCCATCGCCGCCTACTGCATCGCGCATTTCATGGAAAAATTCCTGATCACGCAATTTCGCATCAACCTCGGTCCACATTTCTTCGAGTTCCTCGGAACCAGTCTCCAGCCCCTCATGGAAGGCATCGCCGTGCTGTTCTGCTATTGGCTGGTGCTGTTCTGGATGTACCGGAGGAAGCTGTTTTTGAAAATTTGAGGCGCGAGGAGGCAGGGGGCAGGAGTCAAAAGTCAGGAGTCAGAATCTACGGTGCCCCGATTCATCGGGGCAGCTGAAATGCCACGAGTCTCAAATATTAACGTCTGCCCTCGGATTCGGAGGCGTGAAATTAAGTAAGAACCGCAGACCCCGAAGGCGGGGGTCTGCGCTACACTCGCCCGCACATGAAATGTGGCACCGGTGGCGGGAAGTTTCACCGCTTTCATTCTGACTCCTGACTCCTGTCTGCTGACTCCTAGCTCCTAACTCCTAGCTCCTATCTTCTAACTTCTGCTTTGCCCCTTCCCTTCATGGGGTTTTTGTGGGACTATTTAATTTGTGGGATCGCCCTCCGGTCTGCTCACCAAAATTGATAGCGCAAGGCGCACAGACGGGGCGAGGGAGAAGGGGCGCTTGGCGTCTGTTAAAAATCTGACCATCAAAGAGGTTTTTGAGTTGGTCCGGCCGGACCTCCTGCGCGTGGAGGAGGAGTTCGGGATTCAGACCGCTACGGGCGTCCGCCCCATTGCCGAAATCGGCCAGTACTTGCAGGAAGGCGGCGGAAAAAGGCTGCGCCCGGCGCTGGTTTTGTTGGCGGCAAAGTTGTGCGGTTACGAAGGAATGGCTTCCATTCGCATGGGGGCGGTGGTGGAAATGATCCACACCGCAACCCTGGTGCATGACGATGTGATCGATCAGGCGGACACCCGCCGCGGACGGCCCTCCACGAATTCCCGTTGGGGAAATCAAATGAGCGTGCTGGCGGGCGACTGGCTTTACATGCAGGCCTTCAACATCGCTCTGAATGAACGGAATTTCCGGATTCTGGACGTTTTGATTCGGCTCACGCAGGTGATGGTGGAAGGCGAGTTGCTCCAATTGACCTGCCTGCGGAAGCCCACGGTTTCCGAAGAAGAGTACCTGGAACTGGCTTATCGCAAGACGGCCTGCCTGTTTTCCGCGTGCCTGCGCTTGGGGGCGCTGCTGGGGGGAAAGAACGAAGAAGAGGAATCGCGCCTGGGCCTTTACGGCATCAACCTGGGCCTGGCTTTTCAACTGATCGACGACGTGCTGGACTTCACCTCTTCGGAGGAAGTTCTGGGCAAGCCCATCGGCAATGATGTCCGCGAGGGCAAGATGACGCTGCCCTTGATTTACCTCCTGCAACGATGCACTCCGGTGGAAGCCCGCAAGGTTTCGCGGGTTCTGGAAGAGGGAGGATTCCAGTCCGGGCAGTTTGCGGAGATCCTCGACCTCATCGATCATTACGGCACGCTTCGGGCGGCGCGGGAAAAAGCCCAGGATTTTTCCGGCAAAGCTCGCGGTTTTCTGGACGGCTTTCCTGATTCGCCTTACAAGGACGCGCTGCACTCTCTGCCGGATTTTATTTTGGAACGGGAATCCTGAAATCGGTCGCGCCTTCCGGCATGAAACATCGCCACGAAACCGAGATCAAGCTGGCGGTCAGGGACGCCAAAGAAATCCGCTGGCGCCTCGCCGAACTGGGCTTTCGACCCGTCCTGGCACGCCACTTCGAAAGCAACTATCTGTACGATTTTCCGGACCAGCGGCTCCGCAAATCGCGCTGCCTGGTTCGCCTGCGCTTTGCCGGTGAGCAGGGCCTGCTGACTTACAAGGGCGCGCCGGTGCAATCGCGCGACTACAAGATTCGCCGCGAGATTGAAACCCATGTGGAAGACGGCCACCGCCTGGGCGAGATCCTGCTCCTCCTGGGGCTGCGCGAGGTTTTCAGCTACGAGAAGTTTCGCACCATCTACGCGCCGCGGGGCAAACGCGATGTGGCGGAGGCGCCCCACGTGGTTTTCGACGAAACGCCCATCGGCAATTATTTGGAATTGGAAGGCCCGCAGCGCTGGATTGACGAGGTGGCGCGCCAACTCGGTTACTCGCGCCGCGATTACATTACGGAAAGCTACGCAGCGCTTTACCGGAAGAAATGCCAGATGGAGGGGAAGACTCCGGGGAATATGATTTTCCCTTCGCACGAATCGTGATTGGGTTCTGCCCCCGGCTGGGCTATAATGCGCTGGAGTGTTCCATCCGTCAACTGACGGACTGGGGAGGAGAATAATCATGGAAGGTTTGCTGCAACCGGTTCATCTGTTTTTCATTTTGCTCATCGTCTTGATCCTGTTTGGGCCCGGCAAGTTGCCAGAGCTGGGGAAAGGCTTGGGAAAAGGCATTAAAGAGTTCAAGGATGCCCTGCGCGGCGGGTTGGAAGGTTCTTCCGATAAGAAATAGGCGGCTGCGCCAACCCCCGAGGAGAATAACCAATGGAAGGGTTGTTACAACCGGTTCACCTGTTTTTCATTTTGCTGATCGTCTTGATCCTGTTCGGGCCTGGCAAATTGCCGGAACTGGGCAAGGGTTTGGGAAAAGGTATTCGCGAGTTTAAGGACGCCATGCGCGGCGGGATGGAAGGTTCTTCCGAGAAGAAAGAGGAAGAAAAGAAGTCCGAGGACGACAAAAAGTCCTAAGCCTTCGCTTGAAAACGGCGGATGGCGGAGCGTATCCCACTTTGTCTCGCTAGCCTTCCCAAGACGCAATCATACAAAGACGTGGCTACTTTCGCCAGACTGCGCGGGTGCCAATGCGGGCTCGCGCGGTTCAGGATGAAGGAGAACTCCTATGCCGCAGGATAAGCCGGAATTCCCACACAAGAGTCTGGTGCGAACTACGCGCCGCAGTTTTCTACAAGCGGCCGCCGGCGCCGCGGCCATGTCTCCCGCGCTCGCTCGGGCGGGACAGAATTCACCCCAGCCCGCTTCGCGCCGCATCCTGGCGTGTGCGGGTACGTACAATTCACCGCAAGGCCCGGAAGGATCAAAGGGCCGCGGGCAGGGCATTTATGTGTTTGAAATGAATCCCGCCAATGGCGTCCTGACCCAACGCGAAATCAATTCCGATGGAACGAACCCTTCCTGTTTGGCGCTTGATCCTTCGCGCGCGCACCTGTACTCGGTGAATGAAGTCGCCACTTTTCACGGTGAGGACTCCGGTTCGGTCAGCGCCTACGCCGTCGATCGCGCCGCAGGACACTTAACCTTTCTCAACACGGTCAGTTCGGGAGGAGCCGGCCCCGCCCATTTGAGCGTTCACCCCTCGGGAAAGTATGTGCTGGTGGCCAACTATACGGGAGGGACCGAGGCGGTGCTGCCGATCCGCGCGAATGGTGAACTGGGCCCTGCCACCGAGGTGATTCACAATCAGGGCACCCTGGGCCCCGACCGCCCCCATAGCGCGCCGGTGGGCAACTTTGCCATCAGCGGGCACGACAAGCCCCACGCCCACATGATCCAGGCGGATGCGTCGGGGCGCTTTGTGTTCGCCGCCGACTTGGGGCTGGACCGGATTTTCATTTGGAAGTTCGATGTGGAAGATGGCAAGCTCATACCCAACGATCCCGACTCCGTTGCCCTGCCCCCGGGAGACGGGCCGCGCCATTTTGTATTTCATCCCGGTGGCCGATGGTTTTATTCAATCCAGGAAGAGGGCTCGACCATCGTGGCTTTCGATTACGACTCGGGCCGCGGAAGACTGACGGAAAAGCAAACGGTCTCCAGCCTGCCGAAGGGTTTTGTGGGCACCAACTTCACCTCCGAAATCCAGGTCTCCGCGGACGGCAAGTTCCTTTACGCGGCGAATCGTCTGCACGACAGCATCGCGTGGTTTTCCATCAGCGCCACGGGCACGCTCGCCTGGGGCGGGGAAGAATGGACGCGCGGCGACTACCCGCGAAGCTTCACCATTGATCCCACGGGAAATTTCTTATACTGCTGCAATCAGCACGGCGATGCCATTACCACGTTCCACGTCAATCGTAAGACCGGGGCGCTGACCTTCACGGGAATCTACACGCCTATCGGCACGCCGTCGAATATCGTATTTCTCGTCTGAGCTTGAATCGAGGCGGCGACGGGCATATGATGCTGCGCGACCAGCGAGTTGAAATCGGACATCGCCGCGCATGATTCGCGAAAACCTCACGTTGCTTTTCGGATTCTACCTGCACCCCATCAGGGCGATCAGCGAGACCATCGACCGGGGCAACTGGCTCTTCGGCGCGCTCGCGGTTGTGGTGGTATCGGCCTTGTTGGAGTTCGGCATCGCCGGGAGTCTTTACCGCACGTACGAGTCGCCGCCGGCAGCCCCCCATCACACGGTCGGCAAACCTCCGCAGCAGTCGCCCTCACAGGCGGTGGAGGAGGAAGAAGAGGAGGCACCGGCTCGCGCCCCCCTGCCCCTCGTGGGCCAGTACGCCTGGTACGCAGTGTCCTTCTCCACCACCTCGGTGCTCGCCGGTGTGCTGGTGCTGGGGCTGCTTTACGTTCCCTTCGCCTTGTTTCTGATCAACTTGATGGAGGACTTGGGGAGCGTCAGCGTTATTCTGCACCGCGACTATGGAACCCTTCTAACCTGCACGCTGATGTCGTGGGCGGCGGCGAACCTGCCGTTTGCATTGGCGGGCGTGGCGATCAACGCGGCCCGGCCGAATCCCCTTCTGATGCTGGCGCTGTGGGCAGTTGCCAAGCTGTGTTTCGGCGGGCTCATGGTGGTGGCCGTACAGACGGTTTTCGGGGCGCGCCTCGGACCAAGCTTGGCGACCGTGGCCCTGGCGTGGACGGCCTTCATCTTTGAATCCGTGTTGGGCTGGCTCGCTTCGCCATTCATACTCTTCTTGGGCTACTACTACTTTCGCGACAGCGTGGGCGATCTGTTTACCGTTTTCCGCACCCGGCAGAGTTACCGCCGATATCTGGAGGCGGCGACGCTCAACCCGCGCGACTCGGAAGCCCACTGTCAACTCGGTCTCATTCACATGCAGCGCCACCAGTATTCGGAGGCGATCAAGAGCTTCCAACGTGCCGTGGAAATCGATCCGCGCGAGGCCGACGCGCACTTCCAATGGGGGCGGATCGCGCGCTTGCAAGGGCGCTTTGACGAGGCCCTCGCGCACTTTCAAACCGTGGCGGAGATTGATAAACAGCATGCCCAAAACGAAATCTGGCGCGAAATCGGCGAGGCCTATGTCGCCGCCGGCCGTTACCCCGACGCCCGGCCGCCGCTCGAACACTACGTCCAAAAGCGCCCGTTTGACCCCGAAGGGCTCTATCTGCTCGGCTTGACCCTCCTGAAAACAGGGGAGACGGCGATGGCCCGAGAGATGTTCGAGCGCTGTGTGGAAGCCGAAAGGACGAATCCGTATTCTCACCGTACCCACCTCCGCAAGTGGCGCCGACAGGCCGAGAAGCAGTTGCGTAGCCTGCGCTCGATCCCTGCCGCTTAGATCCACCGGACCGAGTCTTGAAATCCGGTTGCGATTCCCGGAATTCGGGCTTAAGATGGCCTTAGTTCACACCTGTGGGGGCACACATGACCGTTGAAGATTTGATCCACTCCCGGAGCGAAGTCTATTCTGTTACCGAAGACGTGACCGTCCACGATGTGGCTCGCTACCTGCGTGAAAAGCAGGTGCGCGCCGTGGGCGTACTCAAGCCCGACGGCAAGCTGGTGGGGGTTGTGTCGCAAAGCGATATTTCCGACAAGGTGGCGGCGGAAAACAAGTGTCCGGCCTGGATGCGGGTCTCGGAAGTAATGACCCCGCACCCGATCACCGTCCCGCCCAGCACGCATCTGGACGAGTGCATTCGGCTGATGGAAAAACACGGCATCTACCACTTGCCGGTCGTCGACGCACTGGAGGCGTATCGCGGCATGATATCCGCTCAGGATTTGTTGCGGGTCATTGCCTCCGATGAGAAGGCGCGGGCCGACATGCTGGAATCCTTCCTCTTCTCGGGGCGCTAGTGCGGAATTCCACCTGTTCATTTCAAAAGGAGGCGAGCGCCATGCCGGTTGGCTCGATTAGATCCCGCCGCGAGTTGACTGCCCGGCGAATTGCCAGTACGGCCGGGCGCCGCGGCCCGTTGCACACCAAAGACGTTCGCGGCTTTGCGAAACTCGCTCTGGCCTGCGTGCTCATCTTTCTGGTGGCGAGTGTCCTGGCGGCAAAGGACTCTTCCGGAAAGCTGGAGTTGACGACCACGGCCTTCCGCCCGGGGGGTACGGTTCCCACGCAGTTTACGTGCAGCGGTGCAAACATCTCCCCGGCCCTTTCCTGGAACACTCCTCCCCCTCGCACGCAGAGCTTCGTGTTGATCGTGGATGACCCGGACGCTCCCGGCCGAACCTGGGTTCACTGGGTGGTGTATGACTTGCCGGCCTCGGCGCGGCAATTACCGGAAAACGTGCCGCGTGGTGACACAGTTGTGGGCGGGGGTGAGCAGGGCCTCAACGACTTTCCGATGCGCGGGTACGGCGGCCCCTGCCCCCCGCCCGGTAATCCCCACCGGTATTTCTTCCGCCTCTATGCCTTGGATACGATTTTGCACTTGCGCGCCCCAGCCCGACGCAGGGATGTAGACGCGGCCATGCAACGTCATGTCCTTGCGCAGGCGGAATTGACGGGGACGTTCGGGCGGTGAAGGAAAATTATGAAAGGAGCACATACGACAACGTGAGTGAAGAAATCAAATCCCCCGGTGCGGCAACTGCCCCGACCGGGCAGGCAGTGAATTACGAAGAAGACGCCATCTACCAGGATGGCAAGATCGCGGCGCGGGTCGTGGAGCCGGAAGTTCGCTGGGACGCCCGGGAGATTCACTTTGCCGAAATCAACAGCAGCGACAACTTGATGCTGCCGGAGGAATGTGAATTCCAAAAGTATCGGCTGATGATCCAGCGCATCGAGTACGCCTCACGCATCGACAAGAATGCGCTGGAAAAAGGCCGGGTACTCCGTGGCGTGGTGGCGGAAATATTGGGTTATCGCGAGCAGTAGATCGTTCGCGGACCGCAAATCTTGGTAGAGGAGCGCAACGCCCACGATTAGGGCGGAATCATTGCGAGGGTGAGACGTGCTTATCTAAAGGGCAGCGTTACAATACGCCGCCAACTTGCTTCGCCACCTCGAAGGGCAGAAGCTTCCAAAGCCCAGGGATATTGCAGACCACGCAGGTCCGTTCCAACCCACCTTTTTCCTGAAGCGCGACCAGCAGGATTTCATCCAAGGGCAGGGACTCGCGGGCGGAGCACTTTGGGCACTCGAGCACTGCCCGAACCTTGAATTGGTCCCCAGGCTTGAGTTCAGGGATGTCCACACCCCAGATGTTTCTTCCCGAGTCCATATTCTCGATACCCCAGTAAGTGAACTTAAGCTCAGGACTTTGCAATTTGGACACCACGCGAAATAGTCCCTCCGCCCCTGTCGTATGGCAGAACACGCGGATTTCTGAATCCGGCATCACTTGATGGGTCATGCGGATCTTGGCCCCATGCAGGTTCACGATGATGGTAATGGCTTCCTCGGTAAAATCGATGCCACGATAGTCGATGCCGATGACGCGGATGGGGATTGATAGCGCCACCCGGCAACTTCGCCGGGCTTGATACTCCAACATGGGCAAATCCTTCCCAGCTGAGGGGCGCTGTGGATAGGTAGATGTTACCCTGACTAGGAAAGGTTTGCCAGTCCCCTAAGAGTAACCTCACGGAGGGAATTCAGTTGGCGGACAAGCGCGGCTCCATCTGTTGGGCTTCCAACAGACTCAAGGCATCAGAGATTTCGTCCAGCAAGGCGCGCGCCCCCTGCTCGCCGGCACTTGCCGCCGCCAAAATGGCATAGGCACAGTTCAGGCACAGGCAATAAGCGCGACTCTCCGAGATTTGGCTGGGGCGACAGACCGCACACGGCCAGTCTTCGCACGAATGAACCAGTAACCCCCCCGGCGTCATGGCGAAATCCACAGTGGTCCCCCAGCCGGCCTCGCTGTCCATTAGAGCAAGTGGGCCGCCACTGTTGCATATCGGACTTCTAGGGAGAAGCTTAAGCAGGTGTCAGGTGCCAGGTGTCAGGGGCTGGGTGCGAGGTATTGGGGGGTTAGTTATCAAGTGTTAGAAATCTGGTGTTAGGTTTTTGCTGACACCTAGCACCTGATACCTGACACCTTTTTAGCTACCGCTCATAGCAAACGCCGTAAATTTTGCGTCCGGTGCCTTGCATTTCGCGGCAACGCACCACTTGGCCGCGGAGTTCGATGTTGTGGCCGCTCTTTTCGAAGGGGCAGGTGAGAAGGATGACTTCACCAATCTCGTAGTTTCGGTCCGTGACGAAGCATAAGCCGCCGCGCGAGACATTTTCGGTGCGGGTGAATTCTTCCGGGCCAGAGAAGCTGCGCACGCGGATGGGCAACTGGAGAGCCACCCGATTGTGAATACGGCGATTCGACGCGGCCTGCTGGGCGGCGAGGCTTTCCGGGCTGGGAAGCGCCGCGCCCGCATCATCACCCGTGAGGGGCAGGGAGGGTTCCTTATAGCTCCAGGAGGTCGAGCGCCCGCAAGCCTCGCACTCCTTAACCAGCAACCCGGAGGTTCCCAACACTTCATGCTCGACCATGGAAAGGTGATAGATCCTTACGGCGCGGCAGCGCCGGCATTCGAGCAGCGCCGTACACCCGCCATCCTCTGACGAGGGGGGAGGGAATCCGATGCCCCAAATGTTGCAGTTTGATTCCTGGCTCTCGACGCCCCATTCGCCGCCGTCGCCAGAAATAGGTTGGGTTGGCCCCACGACGCGGAACTTGGCGTTGCGGTGCCCCACCGTGGTCGTAATGATCAATACGCAGCCCGCCGCAACCGATCTTTTCAGGTAGATTCGCGCCCCTTGCCGATTAATGACCAGCGTCCGGGTGTCTTCGCTGAACTTCTCACCGTTCCGGTCCATACCCTCGACTCGGATGGGCACGGTGATCAGCAACCGCTCGCTGCGTCGACGCTCAACCTCTTTCAGCGAGGCCTTTGGCGAAGTCATGGGCGCGCGGCTGGCTTCCGGAGCCTGACTCATCTCTCTTCCCCCAAGCACGTCCCCGCCGGACCTGGACCGCCGGCGAATCCCCCCATTGGAAAACTCTACTTTAGCACAGGCGGAGCCCCAGGGTGAGAGGAAGAAAAGTCGTGATCCGGTTTCCGTTGTTCCACTTTTTGACGTAAATTGCCTCTTCAGGAAAGTACGATAGGAGAGATTGAGCTGTCAGTAAAAGAAGACTGACCTACCCCCCGCACCTGTCCTATAATCAAGGCTTCCTTTTTTGACTCAAACAGGAGAATGACCATGAACCTTTCCAAGAGCGCGCCACTTGTCAGGCCTGCTGGTTTCCCCGTCGCCGGGAGAAGAATTGCTTTTTGGATGCTGGCCACAGTTTTCTTCTGCGGAGCGGGCGCCCGATCCCTGGCCGGAAACCCGGCCGACGTGCCATCCGCCAGTGCCGGCATGGGGCCGTGTACCGCGGACTTCACCGTGGTCGACGCCTCCAACAAGCCGGTCTATGACGCCAAAATCCACCTCAAGGTGAAGTTTGGTTTCATGAGCAAGCGCGATACTGACCTTGAAGTGGGCACCAACAGTGACGGCAAGGCACGAATGGAAGGCCTGCCCAATAAGCTCAAGAAGCCTCCGATGGAGTTCACCATTCAACACGGTGATGCCACCAAGTCGGTAACCCAGGATCCTGCCGCCGATTGCCACCCGACTTTCGCCGTCACGCTGGGAAAGTAAGAGGGGCTTTCTTATACTGGCGCCGGATGTTGTGTTGTGGTGTAGGAGGAATGGTGCCGGGAACCTCGCCTAAATTCATTCCAGACCGCGTTGTCCCCGCTGCGGAGGGAGATCCGGTTGACCTGTGGGTCTACGCAGTTTTTCCCAAAGACGGATGGGTCCCACATTCCGCCGGAGATTTGATACGTGCGGACCACGCCGGGTCGGCCATCAATTACCGCGATCAAGTGTACGAGCTGATTAGCGCGGAGGAGACGGTCGAAGGGGGTTACGCGTATCGTTATGGCCTGCGGCGGTGGGATCCGCAGTACGCCATGGGGCACCTGGTCAACTACACTCTCCAGACACAAATGGACGCGGCCGCCGCATATCAGGACCAGACGAGGAATCAGGGGCTCCGATCCTTAATCCTGTCGCTGTTCCCCATCGCGGGGCTCGCACCGGATCCGTTGCAACGCGAGTGGGGGAAGAAGACGGGCCTCAACATGGCCTGGGTTTCTGTCGGTTCAGCCTTGTTCTGCCTGGCATTGGCCTTTGCGTTGCGAGGCGCTTCGGAGGATTCACACTTTGCTGCCGTCGTCTTCTACCTGGTCCTGGACTCCTTCGCGCGCGTATTTTGGATCACCTTTTCCAACCGGCCGCATGGGTGGCTCTTGCTGACGCTGCCTTATCTTTTGTGGCAAGGTTTGAATCGCCGGCATGCCCCAGGCTCCACGAAGGACACTGACGCGGCCCTCCTGACCCGGCAAGATGAGGTGAGGCGAGTCCCCAGCGGGAATACCTTGCGAATTTCCTCCTGGTATTTCGATACCACCTTGGTAGGGCCAACCGCGGTGCGGTTTGAGGGGGCCCTTTACGGGCCGGTCCGGTGGCATAAGGAGGGCAAGGCCCTCTCGCGGCGCTGGATCTATGAACTGGAAAGGGTCGAGCCGCAGGCCGGCGCTCCGAGTCGCGAGTACACGCGCCCGCGCACCCCGGACCGGCAAAAGGCGGTGGAAGACTTTACCCATCGCCTCGACCTAGCGCAGAGCTTTGCCCTGTTCTGGTCCACCTACCCCCGCCGTGACCAACTTCGCCTCCAACTCCTCTATCAATACGAGGGTCCGAGATCCACCGCGATAACGGCCGGTATATTTCTGATCATTGGGGTATTGCAGTTCTGCCTTACCACGGCACTTTACCGCGCCACCATCCTCGCCCTGGTGGGTCCCGCCTATCTGATTCTCGAATCGCTCTATCGCCTTTATCAGGCAAAAGCGGTGGGTGAGCCGGCAGGTTCAATTGTCGGGTACGTTCTGCGCCTGGCCATCCACCCGCCAAGATAGGGTGAGAAGGCTGGGTGCTGGGGGTCGGGGTTTCGGGGCTCGGGATTGACCGTCGGCTGTCAGCTTTCGCCTGATCATAGGGTCTTACTGATAACTGAAGACTGAGAACTGAGGACTTGTGCCGGTGGCGCCAACCCGGCGAAATGGAAATCCGTGTTATCATTTGCACCCATGAATTCTCAAATGTGGCGTCGCTCCCTCATCATTGTGCTGATTCTCTCGGCGTGCGCACTTGCCCTATGCTTCGCCCAGAACAACGATACCTTCCAGGAGGAAGCTGCCCGTCTGGCCTTGCACCTGCACTGGCAGGAAGGCAGCGTCGTGGCCGATATCGGGGCGGGCAAGGGAGAGTTGACTCTCATCGCCGCCGAGCGCGTGGGTGCGACGGGGCGCGTCTACACCACGGAACTCGACGTCAAAAAGCTTGCCGCTCTGGAAGACCTTGCGGCGAAAGAGAAGAACATCACCGCCCTCCAAGCCGGCGTGGCGCAGACAAATCTTCCGCCCGAGTGTTGTGATTCCATCTTCATGCGGCTTGTGTATCATCACCTCACCAAGCCGGCCGAAGTCGATGCCAGCCTCTTTCAGTCGCTCAAACCCGGCGGACTGTTGGCTGTGATTGACGAGGACCCGTCGCCCGGAAGCTCGATTCCGGAGGGCGTGCCTAAGAACCGCGTTGGGCACGGCGTGCCGCAGAAAATCCTGATCGACGAGCTTACGGCAGCCGGATTCCAGGTTGTGACCATTCCCGACGACTGGCCCGGCCGTGAACCCAACCACCAAATGTATTGCGTGGTCTTCCGCAAGCCCGGCCCCTGATGACTCCAATTGCGATTCAGGTATGTTTACGGCGGCTTCGCACCGAAAGGCCCCCAGGTTGCGGGCTTGGAGATTGCGGGCGAGGACCGCAAGTTCGTCCGCGCGCAAGCCACCATGGAAGGCGATACCCTCCTGGTGAGCAGCAGCTCCGTGGCCCATCCCGTCGCCGTTCGCTATGCGTGGGCCATGAACCCCTCGTGCAACCTCTATAATCGCGCGGGATTGCCCGCCGCGCCGTTCCGCACCGATGACTGGGAAGACATGTTGTATGTGAAGTGAGCTTGGTGCGAACGAACGTCAGGAGAGCATAGTTGTGAAAGCGAAGGGGTCGAATCAAATGAAAACACAAATCACGGGTGGTGGATTTCGCCTGGGTGATCGAAGCCTGCGTGCGTTGGTGATTATTATTGTGGTGTCCGGCGGCCTTTGGGCCCAGGGGGTGAGTTCGCTCCCGCGGGCGTGGACTACTTATCAGACGGTGGATTCCATCGACAAAGACTTCACCGATCTCAAAGCGCATGGTATCGGGATGGTCGAGGTTAGAGCCCAAACGCCCGACAATGCCAAGCAATGGCTCGCCAATGCGCGGCGCTACGGGATGAAGCTGGAAATCTATATTGCCAATATTACGCAGAGCGGGGAGCTGGTGCGCTCGCTTGGGTTTTCACCCGCTGATGCTCTTATGATCGGCGGCGTCTACCGGGGAAAAGCGATTGATCGGCACCTGTTTCAGTTCTCTCCTGGCCGGCATGAAATCATCATTGAGCCGCCCGTCTATGATGAGGCATTTGCGTATGGCCTGTCGTACCGGTGGGAAAGTCACGTGCCCGCGAGCAATCCCGCCGGACACTATTTTCCGGATATTCCCGATCCCGTGCGCGCCGAGGTCGTGGTACCGATACGCAAGTTTGATGGAAAGCAACATCTCAAAATCATCACGGCCAGTATTACTCTCATGCCTTCCAGTACCAAACTTGAGGAGGACAGCGTCAAGCCGGGCGGCCCCGCATCGACCGAAATCTCCCAACGCAAACTTTACCGCATCGCCTTCGATCTCACCGGCTTGGGAAAAGCCCAGCTCGATTCCGTGGGGATTGCCGTTTATTGGCCGTATCACGGCTCGCGGGCATTCTATATCTTTGGCACCGGCACCGTCAGCGCGGCCGCGCCGAGTACGCGCGAGGCTCTGCGCAA
>Ga0326727_10018191_pt1 | contig 14394 bp, 13 predicted proteins | sample MB2enrmetagenome_FD_207643 | JGI IMG/M metagenome (GOLD analysis project Ga0326727, IMG submission 207643) | Lab enriched peat soil microbial communities from McLean, Ithaca, NY, United States - MB29MY | ecosystem: Environmental > Terrestrial > Soil > Wetlands > Peat | place: USA: New York...
GCTGTAGCTGTTGGCTCTGATGGTCTTATAGTGGAAGTACACAACGACCCGTCACATGCTCTCTCGGATGGGGCGCAATCACTTTATCTTGAGCAATTCGCGTTGTTGATGAAGGAGATTAACCATTTCAGGGATGAACCTCGCCGCTAAAGCACACCCTCATCAACATATCCAACAACATGACGAATTTTGTCATTTTGTTCCTTTCTCACGGCGATTTAAGAGAGCATGTGCTTCATCATACTTTAGTAGAAACGTATTCGAGACCATTCCCGTAAAAATTCCAATGCCGAAAAAAGCTATATGTATTGATTTAAGAGTATCTGTCAATTCTTTGGGAAATGCTTACGAAAGCTGCACAACCTCTTTCATGGTTTAAATGTGATTCATGGATGTTGAGCATTAGAAAAACCCTGCGACATAGTGTATGATGTTCAAGTAATAATCTGGAATCATTCGTAATCAGGATAGTCGAAACCTGTGAGCAAATAAACACCATGGATAATACAAGGAACAATAATCCGCCCAAAAAGAAAACACAGACCAAAATTGTTGAGTGGCTGGTGAATTTAAAAGTTACTAAAGGCATTAATAACGTCCATTTCTTGATAATGTCGCTAATGGTTACCCTTTTCATCTGTCTAACTTATCTGGTTTTTCATAATTATTACGATGTTTACGTGATTTTCCTTTTCGCACCATTAATTTACTGTGCTATCGTTTATCGAGGGAAGGGGGCCATAATTGGGAGCATTGTATTTGTCGCCATATTAGTTCCTCACGTCTTGCCTTTTTACCTTGCCCCTTATGTGTTGGTCAGGTCTTTCGTGTACCTGTTTTTTCCTTTCCTAGTCAGCTCTTTGGTCGCTTTGTCGTTGAACTATTTTGAAGATCAGATGGAAGCTTATAAAAAAATAGTCAGTTTGAACGAAACCCTGAATAGCTATGTGGACGAATTGGAAAGAACCCAGAAACAACTAATTCAAGTAGAAAAGATGAAATCTCTGGGTCAGCTTTCCGCTTCGATAGCGCATGAGATAAACAATCCGTTGGCAGGGTTGCTTGTTTACACAAGACTATTACAGAAATCGATATTAAACAGCTCTCTTGACAGAAACAAAGCGTTGGATATTTTATCGAAGATGGACCTTGCTATAACACACTCATCAAAGCTTGTCAGCAATCTGCTAGACTTTGCCCGGCAAAAACCACCGGACTTAAAACCGATTGAAATCAGCAAAATAATCGACCATGCAATATCCCTGGTCGGGCATCAAGCGCAATTGACTAAAATAAAACTTATCAGGGAAGAAACTCCTTCTTTGCCTCTAGTCAAAGGTGACAGCGGACAGCTCCAACAGGTCCTGATCAACCTGATTGTCAACGCAATTCAGGCAATGCCGAATGGCGGTGAATTGAAAATAATCTCGTTTACCAAGGGCGATCTTGTAAAAGTGGCTATTAATGACGTCGGCGAAGGAATCCCCCCAGAGAACATGGATAAATTATTCACTCCATTTTTCTCAACCAAAGATGAGGTGAAAGGAGTTGGTTTAGGACTTGCAGTATCTTACGGGATAATCCAGAGCCACGGAGGTAATATAGAAGTGCAAAGCCAAATTGGAAAGGGCAGCACTTTTACCATAAGTCTCCCAGCTTACCGTGAATAACCTTTTGCTCAAAACAAAATTTAAATTGGATTATTTTTTGTTTGTAAAAGATATTTTCAGAAGATGTGTAGAACATGATATACATGGGTCGTAGGATCTAACCAGCATCTCCAATTTACGCCTGATCTCATCCTCAGTTTGATCTAAAATACCGGGTACCAATGCTTCCATATCCTTTTGAATGTTATTGTGGTTTTGGTTTGTAGGTATAATGCAATTTGCCGCTGTTAAAATTCCTTTATCATTGAAAGTGTAATCATGGATCAGTAAACCTCGTGGAGCCTCTACCGCCCCTACCCCTCTTCCCGCTTTGACTTTGACTACTGGGGTTTCTTCTTTCAAACCTGTTGACTCCAAGTGCTTAATTATGTTGATGGAATCCTCAATGACATGGATTGTTTCAACTAACTGGGCTACAGTAATCATATAAGGATTGTAATTGGGAGCAATTAAACCAAGCTCAACAGCAGCATTCTTCGCCTGCGGTAACAGTTGCCCATGGTTTAAATTGAATCGTGACAAAGCGCCGACCATGTAAGAATCACGTTTATGTTTGGTGTATTTAGCAGTAGACCACGGTACGCAAAATTCATTCGTAACTCCCAGGTAGCTACTCACTGGAAGGGTCTGAGAATCCGTTGATCCTATGTCTCCATTGACGAGAGCATACTCCCGAGAATCTTTGAGCGCAATGTATTCCGTTTCGCGTTCAAACGATAGTATCTCCAATGTTTTGAACAACTTCACTATAATCTCTAAATCGCCCCTTGCCGCTTCTAGCCTTTGCTTAATATCTTTCAAGGCGTTGATGTCAGGAGTCATCGAAAAACCACCGACCACACATCCTAGCGGATGCGTCTTTCTGCCGGCTATTATTTCCGCCATGTTATAGGCCAACCTCTTCAGGCTTAAAGCCATCACGACAATATCTTTATGTGTTTCTACCAATGGAAAAACGCTGGACACACCGAGATAATCAGGCGCTGCCAAAAACAATGTATGTAAAACATGACTTTCCAGGTATTCGGCATTATGAAGCAATTTACGGAGGGTTAACGTTTGCTCAGTTGGATTGATACCAAATGCAGCTTCAACGGCTTTCACAGAGGCAATAGTATGAGCGATAGAACATATTCCACATATTCGGGATGCAATGATTGGGACATCGTTGTAATTTCGACCGCGTAGCATTGCCTCAAAAAATCGCGGCGCTTCGATGACCTTCCATTTTAATTCTTCTATCTCTCCGTCAACCGCGTTCAGGACGATATCTCCGTGCCCTTCGACCCTGGTAATGTAATGCACATTAATCTTAGAAGTTTTCATTTTTTCTCCCCACCAGTACAATAGATTTGAAACTTCTGAAGAGCTTGCTCAAGGGTAATTCCATGCTTCTGTAAAATTTCTTTTTCCGAATCAACATTCGGTTCATCCACAAGCCCCCGACACCCCCAGCAATTGCGGCCTTTTGTAACACAGATGGCACCACATCCGGCTCTAGAAACAGGGCCTAGACATGTCATCGCTCTTTCGAAAGCACAAACATTACCGCTCCATTTGCATTCCACACAGACCGGATAATTTGGGATCTCCGGTTTTTTGCCCAGTAAGATTGCTTTTACCACCTTTAACATCTCAGAGGTGGGCGGTGGACAACCTCTGACATAGTAATCAACATGAACTACTTCATCAATCGGCTTGGTAGGAATAGTATCGTAGTTTTTTGCATCCTCCCCATACACGATTTTTAAAGCTTCCTCCATTGGCATATGGTTTTTTAGACAATTGACTCCACCGATAGTGGCACAAGCGCCTAGAGCAATAAGGATTTTGGCTCGTTGCCGTATTTTTTCCAGCCTGGCGATGTCGGACTCCCGGGTTACACTTCCTTCTATGAAAGCAATATCGTAAGTGTCAGAACTCTCTGACATAGCCTCACGGAAGTTGACAATATCAACTGCCGCAATCAAATCCAGCAATTCACCTGCGTCTAAATTCAAAGCTTCCAGCTGACACCCTTCACAACTGGCAAAATCGAAGAAAGCTACCCTTGGTTTCATAATACGGCCTCCCTCAAACCTCTCAATTGCTCTAATGTGAACACAGGACCATCCTGGCAGACATAGATACCATTGATTTGGCAATGCCCGCACTTGCCGACTCCGCATTTCATTCTTCTTTCTAATGAAAGCACGATATGCTCATCAGCAAGCCCTATTTTTTTCAGTTCGTTTATCACGAAACGGTACATGATTGGAGGACCGACAATAACAGCGACAGTATTTTTAATGTCAACTCTTACTTTGGGAATAAGTGCGGTTACCACTCCGACATTCCCCATCCATTTTTCATCACCTTTTTCTACGGTCTCCATGTATTCTATAGATGGGTTCCGGTTCCATTGCTCTAACTCTGACGTAAACATTCTTTCCGAGGGAGATCTTGCCCCAAGCAGGATAATGATGCGCCCAAAGTTTTCTCGTTTGTCGAGAACATATTGTATTAAAGAACGGAGTGGGAACAAACCAATACCACCGGCAATAAATAAGATATCTTTCCCTTTTAATTGGTCAATCGGGAAACCTTTACCAAAAGGCCCGCGTATCCCAACCACCTGTCCTTCTTTTAACTTGTGAAGGGCGTTAGTTACGCTCCCAACATTGCGGACCGCGAGCTGGAACTCTTCTCCTCGAGTTGGAGAAGAAGAAATCGAAATCGGGGATTCGCCGATACCAGGAATTGATACTTCGACGAATTGCCCGGGCTTGTGGCCCAACGCCCTGCCATCAACAAATTTGAAATCAAAAACTTTTTCTTTCGCACCCAGGTCCTGGACATTTACTAACAAGGCCAGGTGCGGTAAATAGATATTATGTTTAGATTCGGCTTCAATGATAATCCGATCGGCCTCTTCTTTGACCCGTTCAGATTCAGCAATCGCGTTAAAAGCTTCAACTGGACTCGCTATTTTTGCCAAACAGGCAGTAGCACAGCGTCCGCATCCAACACAACCCGCTCTGCCATATTTCTCCAAAATATATTTACCTTTCCTCAGAATGCGATGGCGGAAGCGGCTACCTTTGGTGTGCCTGAAATTTTCTCCGGATGCAACTTTGGCAAAATCTACTAGAACGCAACCATCCCAATTTCGATAACGCTCGCCCTCAATAAGATTCAAAGCCATTTCATCCTGAACGTCAAAGCAGAAACATGTTGGACAAACCATAACACAAGAACCACAACTTAAACAGGATTTGGCTCTGAATTCCCAGAAGGGATTTTCATAGTTGTCCTGTAAAAGTTTTAATAATCTCTCTTTCGGTACATTTAACGAACGCTGATATTTTGTTACTGCCTCATCCCGAACTTCTTTTTGACGAGCTATTTCTTCTCCCGTTACTTCTCTGGGATTGGCGTATTTATTCAACAATTCCGCGCCCGTTTTTGTCCCCACCGCAGCCATAAATCCGATTCCAATATCAGTTAATAACAGATCATAACCGGAGTCCGCAGTATTTGTTCCCATGCTCGGCGCAAATGATTCGGACGCTGGGTGCAGACAATTTACTCCAATGATTAAAGTATTTTGGCGTCTGGTTATGTAATTCGGGTCTGGGTTAATTTTGATAAAGACATCATCTAACAATGCAATAGCATTTATATCATCGGGATGAACACCGACCAACGCTCTCGGCTTAGCATCGTTAACAACTTGAAATTTCGGACCGCTTTCAACGTTAAATTTTAAAAGGGTCTCCTTGGCAGGGAAAAGAAATTTAGAGGGGGGAAGCAGTGTAATATCGTAATCCAAAATAAGCTCATCATAGCTATTCAATTTATCGAAGATGAATTTGCCTTGTTTAGATTTAACTCCAATTACCTCCCTTTCTCTAATCAGACCTTCAATCAGCGATTTTACCCCGCTGCTTGTTATTGAATATAATTTAGTAATCGGAGAAGGGGCCTTTTCAATGCGTTCCTTTTCAGTTGCCACGCCATCATCAATTGAGTTAACGGTGTCTTGAATCAATTTCTCCAAATCTTCGGGGATCACGGGTTTAATCAAATAGTCGATTGCACCGTGTTTTTTAGCTTCGATTAGTGTGTCTTCAGTTGGGTAGGCAGTAATGATGATAGATTTTAGCTTGGGATTGATTGTTTTTGCTTTGGCCAGGACATTTATACCGGACTCGCCAGGGAGTCTTATATCCAAGACCATTACTCGGAAGTCTTGTTTTTTGATCATTTCAAGGGCTTCTTCACCGTTTTCGGCGGTTAATACTTGGTAACCCGATTGAATTAACCAATCCTTAATTGATTCTCTAACAATTGCTTCGTCGTCTACTACAAGTATCATCTCCTTCGCCATAGAAACCTCCCACCAACTTTCTTTATGAAATCAATTACTTACCGTACTCATATTCAGTTCATGCATAATGTTCTCCACACAGAAAGGTAGTGCTGCTCGGACCTTGGGGGTACATTCTTCGTTCAAATCGTCAACATTTTGTACTTCGATGCCAAAAACAATAATTTCATTCGGTATTGCCAATCCTAACTTCTCGCCTAATTTAAGAGAAGTGATAAAATCGATTCCGTGAGGGTATATTTTAGGTGCGAATTGGACCTCATTAATGTCAAATCGGTAAATAAAACCCGGCTCATTTTTACCCGTTTGAACTGCATCGATTACAATTGCTTTATCAAAACCAGCTATCAATTCGAGAATGTCTAATCCATATGGCGAAGTATCTGTAACCATTGTTTCTGCATCAAGGTTTTTACTCTTTATATTTTGAGCAACAAGCAACCCGATCCCATCATCAGCGAATTGCGAATTACCGATACCAACAACAATGGTCTTCATATTAATCCCGAGATGCGCTCTAGATTAATGATTATTATTACGCCGGTTTCAACGGTCTCAGAGTATCTTCTCATTGGCACAACTTTCCCTTATTTTGTATTATATCATGATATGTTAACTTGCTCTGCAAAATAGTTGACATTAAAAACTTTCCCAGGTCCTTAAGCTTGATGGACAGATATTGCTTTAGATGCATATTCATTTCACCCTAAAGCCAATCCCGAATAGAGATTGGCGTCACATTAATACCTCGATGCTGATAGGAAGCGACATATCGCTTTTGCCTGTAAAAGAGGGATTTTATTGTAAAGTCGGCATTAGGTGCTTCTTTTCAAAGAGAACTCCGGGAATGGTTCCGACTTCGCTCTGTATGTCCAGATAATGATTGACTAATAATTATTCGGCGTTATAAAATGAATCAATTTCGGTTGTAATTTCCTTTGGCCGCTAATGTTAGCTTTATTTAAGGTCAATTTAAGGAGGAGCAAAATATGCAAGAAAAACAATTTCTTAGTGAGACCATTACAAAAATAAAAGACACCACCAGTAATCCTGCCCCGCTCGGTTTATTGGGATTTGGGATGACAACAATTCTCCTCAATATTGCCAATGCCGGCTTTTATTCTCTTAATACCATGATATTGGGAATGGGTTTAGCTTATGGCGGCATTGCCCAAGTTATTGCCGGCATTCAGGAATGGAAAAAGGGCAATACTTTCGGCGCTACGGCATTCACTTCTTACGGGCTTTTCTGGCTTTCTCTGGTAGCCTTGGTTATGCTTCCCGCTGCAGCGTCCGACAATACAGCAACATCCTGTTATTTCTTTATGTGGGGCTTGTTTACCCTGATAATGTTCATTGGTACGTTAAAGTTGAATAAAGCCCTGCAGGTGGTTTTCGGCACGTTATTTGTCCTGTTCTTCCTGCTATGCATCAGGGACGCGACTGCCGCAAGTGCAGCCAGTTTCTCCAAAACTATTGGGAAAATTGCAGGTTATGAAGGGATACTTTGCGGGGCTTCTGCAATATATGCGGGTTTAGCCCAGGTTTTAAATGAGGTATATGGTAAAGTAGTTCTCTCGATAGGGCCGATGGCCACGAAAGTAGATAAAAAATAAGAATGTATCTTGGCATCGTTTGCCAATTTGAATTGCTGGAATGCTTAGTTCTACTTTGTTGATTTGTTCTTAAGTTTACTGGACCACACTTTGCCACCTTTGCTGACAGTAACTACTTCAGTACCATTTTCTCTCCAAGTTATGATTAGCAAAGGTAATCTGGAATCTCAAGATAGTTTTTTTTAAATAAACCCAAAAAGCCGCGCCGTCAATTGTGTGAAGTAATGCGAACTAACGGGGTCGTTTATGATTTTGATATTGCTCTGAACTGAATGGCCGGTCCGCGTCATCTTGCTCTGCTCATTTAATAAGGAACAAAAGTGAAAAAATCTCAATTATTGTTTTTGATGGTGTGGCTAAGTTTTGTTTCTTTTTTCGTTGAGGTATTATCCGGTTTTGCTCTATGGTTCGCAGTGCGGATTTCTCGCGCGATGGACCGTAACACGTTCCTTTTTAAATACCGAACGTGGGTCTCTATTCATGAATGGGACGCTATTCCAGTTACATCTTTTGTAATTATTCACATCTTCCTACATTGGAAATGGATAATTAAAATGTTTAAATCTCTTTTCAGATGGCCACATTCGTAGAACTAAACACGTGGGCCTATTTAGTTGGACGATACTATGTTAATGATCAATAAAGCAATTTGCTACGAAGGCCCGTTCAATAACAAAACTGCAGCTGAATAATTGAAAATAGCATCTCCATTTTTGTAGTAGAATAATTTTACGGGAGGATAATAATTTCCAAAATTTAATGTGATAATTTCCAATTCTGAAATCGGTTACAGGACAAGAACTTGTTGAACACAGAGCCGGTTGCCGGGTACATTCCTGAATTAAAAGCTCTGAAAGCGCGTCTTAGCGTGTTTGTCAGGATGCGCTGGCTTGTGGTGGCCGGTATCATTGCGGTTGCATTATCTGCTAAATACCTGTTCCACATCAGTTTTAATTTATTGCCCGTTTTTATTATTTGTCTTTTCCTTTTGGTCTACAATTTCTGGATGTATTTGTGGAACCGGCGGTTAGCGAAAGACGATACAGAATTAGTTATTAACCGGGCACAAACGAGCGGGTACCTGCAGGTCTTGCTTGACCTTGCTGTGCTGACAGTTCTGCTTCATTTCACCGGCGGTATTACCAATCCGTTTGTCTTCGTTTATGTTATCCATACCACCGCTGCCAGTATTTTGTTATCCCGCCGCCGCGCCTATGAATTAACCACAATTGCTGTCGGCATGGCCGCGCTGCTCGCTTTTCTCGAATACGGCGGCGTTATCGGACATGTGAATCTGGTTGGGTTTTTACCGGTAAATCTCTACCGCCAGTTAAACTTCGTTTGGAGTGTCATCGTTACCCTGGCAGTGTTGACTTATACCAGCACTTATATCAGCACCGCGGTGGCCGGTGAATTACGCCAGCAACACCTGAAAATGGACCTGCTGCGGGACAAGTTATTGAAAGATGATGAAATTGAACTGGAGAGGATTTCGGCTGAAGTAACCCACTTAAAAGACGAAAGAACCAGTTTTATCCGCTTGCTCAACGTTGTCACGCACGACTTACAAGCCCCGCTAGTAGCAGTACAAAGTTGTATTTCTTACGTGCTGGACGGCTATGCCGGAGAAGTAGTGCCGGAGCAAAAAGACTGGCTCCAGCGCGGTTCACGCCGCATTGACGGGCTTCTGCTGTTAATCACCGATTTACTTGATATTCCCCGCATCGAATTGGGGCAGCTTAAGCAGGAAATGGCCGACCTGTCGTTGAATGACGTTATTACCCATTCGCTGGAAGGTCTGGAAATTGTTGCCTCGAAAAAAGGGCTGAAATTACTGGTAGAACTACCGGAAAAGTCACCGGTTGTTTCAGGTTCCGCCCGCCGGCTGCAGCAGGTTATCACTAATCTCATTAATAACGCTATCAATTATACTAAAGAAGGTGAAATTAAGATTCGGCTTCTAGAGAATAGCGATGAGATCAGAGTCGAAGTTTCCGATACCGGTATCGGCATCCCGCCGCAAGACCTGCCGCGGTTGTTTGATGAATTCTACCGCGGCAGCAATGTGGAAACGAAAGGTTCCGGCTTTGGCCTTTCCATCGCTAGGCGTATTATTAACGCCCACGGCGGGAAAATTTGGGTGGAAAGCCCCAACCAGGCAACCGGACATGGTAGTATATTTATATTTACTATCCCGAAAAAGCAAAATAAACCGAATTAGTAAAAGTGAGAGCGCAGGAGGGAACGATGTCAAAAATTCTGATTATCGATGATGATGCCGACTTGGTCGCCGTTGAGAAAGCGGTACTGGAGAGAGAAGGCTACAAAGTTATCACCGCCGGAAACGGCAAGGAAGGATTAGTCCAGACCAGAAAAGAAAAACCGGATTTGATTATCCTGGATATCGTGATGCCGGTGATGGATGGGTATCTATATGCCAACGAATTCAACAACGATAAAACTATCTCTAAAATACCGGTGGTTGCGCTTACTTCGTACATCGAATCGCCGTTGGACCAGCCGGTGCCTTTTGACGTTTTAGAATATGTCAGCAAACCCATCAAACCGAAGGATTTAGTTTTACTTGTGAACAAATATCTCAAGAAAATTGATAAATAACCGACACAGGCAAATATCCTAGAATCTACCGGCACGTAACGGTCTCACACAATTGAATTAGCCGTTATATAGAACAAGATCAATCGTTAGGCTCCCCCGTGCTTCTAAAAAACCATAGCTAAAATGGCATTGGAAAACATAACAACCAAAGAAATTGACTTTCGCAAATTAGTAACCCGAGTCAAGTTTGTTGAGCAAGGGGTGGAATAAAGCTCAAGCACCCTATGTCAACCCGTTCTAGCGCTCTTTCCATGTCGCCATAAACAAACATAAGATGTTGCTTAAAATCATGGTGCTTTGACCTTTTTAGAAATAACACCTCCATTTTAGAATACCGCCTGCGAGATTGATCATTTTTATATTAGCTTCAGAGGCCGCATCTTTACGCTTGTTTATCAATCTATAAAGTCGTATGATTGGGTCATAATGATGGAAAAAGAAAGCCCATTATTCGGAAAGAGTGAGGGGTTAGACTTAACTCAGACTCTGAATAGTAAGTCTGCCTTGGGTATCCGGGATATTTTGGATTCACTTCCCTTTTATGTTTTATTGGTGGATGAGAATCACTATATTCTGGAAGCGAATAATGCGGTCTATGCACAATTTGGGGTGAAGCGAGAAGATATTCTGGGTAAATACTGTCCTATGGTAATCCACGGTCTTAACCATCCTTTCCCAGGTTGTCCACTTGAGGAGTCAGCCCAAAAAAATCAGCCAGTGGTACGCGAGTTATTCGATCAGCAGTCAGGACGGTGGGTCACATCCGCAGTATATCCCATAAGGGGCGTTACAACCGACAATAGGAGGGTTTTTCTTCATACAGTGATTGATATTACTGAGCGTAAGCAAGCTCAAGAAGAACTTAGAATTACCCATGAACAGCTACGCGCCCTTTCAGCCCACCTTGAATCGGTGAGAGAAGAAGAGAAAATGAAAATTGCCCGCGATCTTCATGATGAAACCAGTCAGCTTTTATCGAGCCTGCATGCCTACCTGGAAGCCGCGATTGTTGCTCTGCCACAAGACGCCAATAGGTCAGAGGCTCTGCTGAAAAAAGCTCAAAACATGTCCACCACTATTCTTGATGAGATTCGTGAGCTGATATACGAGCTTCGCCCTGCTACTCTTGATGGTCTGGGACTGGTGGCAGCAGTTAGTTCGCTGGGAGATTCCCGTCTGAAATCTTCAGGTGTCAAAATAAGCATTAAGATCACCGGAAAAGAAAGAAGGCTCTCATCCCAATCGGAGATAGCCCTTTTTAGAATTATCCAGGAAGCATTTAATAATATTGCCAACCATGCTCATGCAAGCGAGGTAATTCTCAATTTCTATTTTAAGAAGGATCGTATCGAAGTCGATATTAAAGACAATGGTGCAGGCTTTGATGTTCAGGAAGCGACGAGTTTGAAGAATGTGCCTCGTGGTCTGGGTTTATTGAGCATGAAGGAACGTGCAGAGCTTTTAAACGGGTCTTTGGTTATCAAATCAGCACCCAGTAAGGGTACTGAAATAACTTTAGATGTCCCATTAAACATTGGAGCAAGTGATGGATAAAATAAAAGTTTTGCTGGTCGATGACCATGCAATAATGCGCGACGGCATTCGTGCTCTCCTCGGACTTCATGACGATATTGAGATAATAGGTGAAGCATTAGAGGGCCAAGAAGCGATTGAGAAAACGCGGGACTTGTCTCCAGATGTAATAGTTATGGATGTAGCCATGCCCGGCATGGATGGACTAGAAGCTACCCGTCGCATAAAGAAACAATCACCAAAGGTGAAAGTTATTATTCTCACGCAGTATGACAATAAGGAATACATATTATCGGCTATTAAAGCCGGGGCTGTCGGCTATGTTCCGAAACGAGCTCTTGGATCAGAATTGGTGTCAGCAATACGCGCGGTGTACCGTGGAGAATCTTTTTTGTATCCTTCTGCGGCTACTGTACTGATTGATGATTACCGATTGCAAGCTAAAACTACCGAACCATACGATCGGTTAACACCTCGGGAAAGAGAAATACTAAAGTTAATTGCCGAGGGTCATACTACCCGCGAGATCGCAGATACCCTTTTTATTAGTTTGAAGACAGTTATTGGGCACCGTGCCAAAATAATGGAAAAACTGGGTTTGCGAAACCGCACCGAACTCTTCAAATTCGCTGTCCGCAAAGGATTGTTAACACTAGATACCTAGGCAAACAGCTTCAACCGAAATCCATCACTAGTCAATGCAAAGGGCAAACAGAGGCATATTTATTTCTATTTCCTTGTACCTGCTTCGCTTTGAACTTTTTCTGATGCATGAATTATAAAAAATTATACATGTAGAAAGACGCTCGGCTATGTGAGCATAAAACCAGCGCGTCCCATATTAGGTTTGAAATAATTAAAAAAAGCGATAGCTGGTGTAAAGGCTCTTCCAATAAGGCTCAAGGCTCCGGATTTTGTATTAGGGTGACGTCAGAAGTACTTCTCGTGCCATTACGCCAGAAAGTGATAGCTACCTGCTGACCGATGCTGCTCGAGCAGACGGCTTGCATCAGGTCATCCGTAGTGTTTATTACTTTACTGTTGAAACTCGTAATGATATCGCCAGCTTGTAATCCAGCTTTATGAGCCGGACTATCAGCGGCAATTTGAATAACAAATGCGCCTGTGTCCACAGACGGGCCGCACCCCATGGCCTGAAAGTTATTTGCGTTGCAGACAGTTGTTCCAAGCCATGCACGGGTTACATAACCTTGCTGTATCAATTCCTCGATCACCGGTTTGGCCGTGTTAATGCTAATGGCATAGCTGGTGACTTCTTGACCCGTGGGAGTAAGCGTTGCGCCAATGCTGATACCTATTATCTGTCCATCCATATTTACCAGGGGGCCACCACTGAACCCATCGGTGGTTTGCACCGTAGTTCCAATTGTATTGTAAAGCGTTTCACTGGAACCAGCAGTGAAAGTTAAATCAGTTCCATTAATTATGCCTTGGGTGGCTTCTATATTCTTGCCCAGCGAGTTTCCTAGAGCCATGACTACATCTCCCACCATCAACGTAGACGAATCACCCATGGTAAGAGCCTGTAGATTGCCAGTTCCGATATCGATTACCGCGAGATCATCGATCGGGTCGCTTCGCACGCTCTTAGCTGGGTAAGTTTTACCATTTTGTAACGTGACGGTAACGCTGGTTGCTCCTTCCACAACGTGATTATTAGTAACAATCAGGCCATTTTCGTCTAGAATCCACCCCGTTCCTTCAAGCGTATTTGTGACCGGATTCCCCCAAATATTGTTAGATGCTGTTTCGGCCTCGACCGCTACCACACATGGGTCGACTTTAGATTCAATGGCAGCGAGTTCGACGGGTGATATGGGCTGATTGGAGTTGGAGAGTACTTTAGGTGCTTGGTTGCCTGTGAGAAAGGCATCAGCGGGCAAGGTAATATTGGATTGTCGGGCATACCTTTCCCCTGAAAAAAAAGCCAATGCAAAAATCGCGAAAACACAAATAAATATTATTTTTACCCAATTCCCCATCGAATTGCCCTTTATTCTCTCTATTCTCTTGTCTCCTGGAGATCGTTTATTCTAAACTCCTATTGCGTTTACAACGGCTATAGCTCCTTGCATGTGGGGATGAGCCGTACAGTGATAATCAAACACGCCAGTATCGGGAAAAGTTACGCTAAATGAGCCTTCTGGGGACAAAATAAAAGCAAATGATTGATCATCAGCGACAATGGAATAAGGTATTTTGTCCTGATTGGTCCAGGTGACCGATGCGCCTGCCGCCACCACGATGTCGGCTGGATTAAAAGAAGAGTCATGTACTACAACGTTGGCAACAGGAACAGGATTGGCCGACAATGAAGACGTAAGGTGGTTTGACTGCATGCAACCGATGACACCCGTTAAAACCAGGATTAATGTTAGCACCAGAGCCAATAGTCTGATTTTTGTCATGTTTTCCATTTTTGTGCCCACTGCTGTTCTTCACAAAATGCTTTTAATAATGTTTGGCGAACAGAACAAGAAGGAAAGTAGCTTAACACTGTTCTACTTCAACCCAAAACAATTGTAAACCATTTTCAGGTATTATTCACTAATATTTCGAGTACTTA
>Ga0326727_10018193_pt1 | contig 14393 bp, 16 predicted proteins | sample MB2enrmetagenome_FD_207643 | JGI IMG/M metagenome (GOLD analysis project Ga0326727, IMG submission 207643) | Lab enriched peat soil microbial communities from McLean, Ithaca, NY, United States - MB29MY | ecosystem: Environmental > Terrestrial > Soil > Wetlands > Peat | place: USA: New York...
TAGGCGTCCGCCAGTTTTCCCCCGCTCAGCGCGCCGACCGTGGCTCCGATCAGCACAACGCTGACGACCAACTCCTGATGAACAACGGAGAGGTGAAACTGCGATCTGATAAAGAGCAGGGCGCCGGAAATAACGCCCGTATCATAACCAAACAAAAGTCCGCCCACCGCGGCGAAAACCGCGGCAATGAATACGAACCCTGTGCTGCTGCTGGTCTGCCCCGTTAAAAAAACCGATTCTGTTCTCCCCTGAGTATTCATCGCTGCCTTCTTCCCTGCCAATAGCGAGATCGGCTACCACCACGTTTCGGTTCGCACGCCGTAAGTGAGGCCGCTCGTTCTGATCGCGAACCCGATCGCATGCTACCCCTCCAAAGGCGTATTCATAAACTGCCGTGCATCACCACTTCGAGCGGTGCTTACGTTTCGCCGCCATTTGGTTCCACTCATAGCAAATGAACTGGTCCTCAACGGAGCAGGCATCTGATGCGGGATCAATAGGGATTTCCATTTTTAAAATCCCGGATTATTGGAAAAGTTAACCTTCGAGATCATCTTTGCACTGTTCCTAGCCGCCCGATGGGACCAGCGACAATGAGGGCGATCAACGAAGGCAACTTCAACCATGCAGGCGCAGTCCGCCGAACAGGTATAGGGCTACCAAGATGATCAGGACCACGCCGACGATCCCGATGCCCCCACCCGAACCCCATCTTCGGTATCCGTAATAGCCTCCGCCGCCGCCGAACAGGAGTAGCAAAACGACGATGAGCAAAATCAATCCCATGGGAATCTCCTCTCAGTTAGTAAAATGCTTTGACCAGAATTTCCGCTTTGGCTTCGCGGCCAACCGGAATGGACACCTGACCGCCAGAACATGCCACGCTCCACCCTGGTTCCGGGCAGGCGGCTTGAGTGCAAACAATCTCGGGCTGTCATCGTGGCCAATCAATATTTCTAGGCCGCGGTGCTATCGGGAGCATTCCGAATAACGTGGGGAAGACTACCCGTCATGATGGATCCCTTTGACGCGTTGCTTTTACACCCAACAGAACCCCTAAGCCTAGTAGTACGATCGCATCCAGGACAATCCGGTGCGCCGGGACGTGCATCAAATGAGCACCGTATATCAACCCGCCGATGACGAGCACGTATCCCGCAGCGTAAATTCCAAACGACATGGCCTCTCCTACTCAACCAAACAGGGGCGCAAGGCTATGCGGCCCGGTGCCCATTCCTGGCTCTTACTGCGTGGGCCCAGAACTGGCCTTTTGATCTTTCACTTGCAGCTCGTTCACCACCTGTTGCACGTTGGGAACGGTTGACGCCACTTGTTCGACCTGCGCGCGCTTGGATTGAGAACTGACCTCGCCGGTCAACGTTACAACCCCACTCTTGACGTCATAGGTGACACCCTTGTGGAGCTTGTTCTGGATGAGGGCCGCATCCAAATTCTTCTCGATACCCGCGTCCAGATCCGAGTTTATGGCCTTCGCCGCACTTTCGCCGCCGGGAGGAATTACAGCAATCTGGTTCGATACAACCTGTCCAGTGGCGATTGACGTTGCGATGGATTCAGCTTGCGCCTTGTCCGCGTCTGCCGCGACGTTTCCGCTCAGGGTCACGACACCCTTGTCGCGGTCCTGGGTTACGGAGACAGCTTTGAGGCCGGCTTGATCGAGCGATTTGCGGATGCTGTCAGAAACATCAGGCGACAGCTTAGATGTTCTCGAGCAGCCCACCATGCTTCCTACTGCGAGCAGCAGGAGCATAGTTAAGCATCGTTGAAGCGTTTTCATAGTTTTCCTTTCATCAGCGTTTTGCACGCTGGAGTAATGGCGGCATATGCCCAACACCGCTCCGTTTTTCCCTTGCACGTCTGCGCTCTCCCTCTCGGTTCCGCGGCGCGCCCTCAACGGAGCGCCCAGTGACCTCCGCCTCCCAACAGATCCGCCAGGCACTTTTCTTTTATCCTTGCCTTGATTTAGAGTCAGTTCAATACGGCTCAAAGGTTTGGTCAAAATTGCTCATACCGCATCAGGGAATCGGAAACTCGCTTGCATGGCGGGTTTCAGCAGGGAGTATGCGTCGCCGCGGATCCTTTTTGTGGAGATAGAACATCAAGACATGGCGGTCAGATCGGCGGAAAAACCCTCGCGATCAGCGAGGATCGCTGCCAATTGGGAATCGATTCTTATCTGAATGTGCTCGCCGCGCAAACCACATTGCTACCCAATCAGAAAAAGCCGGTTAATCTTCGATATCAGCAGATGACGGCCATAGACTTCGACCTGGTAGCCCATCTCTTTGAGGGTCTCCAGGCTGAAACCGTAGCAGAATGTGTAGTAGGTCTTGGCTTTATAATCCGCGACGAAGGCTTTCCCGACCGGATAGGTACCCTAAACCTTATCACCAAGCGGGGAGGAGAGCGAAGTGCAGGCAATCTGCATTCTATCTTCGAGGCGGCGAGGGCTGGAAACGGAGTCGTAAGATAACCGCGCCAGCCCTCCACCCTACCGGTGGGACTACGAGCGGACTTTTACACCTTCGAAGAACATTTATGTACGAGGCTCGGATTGCTTTTGTTTAGATCCGAGTCTCATGCCGACACGGCCCTTGCATGGGCCAACTCGGGCTCGCCGGCCAGATCCTCAAACAGCGTCCGGTAATGAATCATGGCTTGGCGCAAGTCCTCGGTAGAGGCTTGTCCCCGCGTTTGGCGAAGCGCGATATCATGGGCTTTACGGTAATTGTCGATCACTAAAGGATGGTCCACCGAAACATCTGCCGCCCGCTGTTCAAAGTCAGTTACCGGATAGCCGCGGGTCGACATCACATCGCGCAGAAGCTGGTCGGCTTCCGTTACCGCACCCCCGGGACCGTCAACGAACCGCCCCTGGACGCTGCGCCACGACTCTGCGAACCGCGCCCGGTCGCCTGGAGCGAGGGGTCGGATGTGGAGAGCCTCGACTCGCTCATTGCGCCCTTCGAGTCCGGCTTCCGCATGCCGCCGGCTGCTGCCCGCCAAAGCGCGGTCATACTCAGCGCCACCGAACTGCGTGCGCAACCTTTCTGTCCGGCGCTTGCGGAGAACAAGCAACACGCCGATGCCTGCAACCACAACCACCGCGACCGCAATGATTATGGCGATTTGTGTTGCACTTAATGTTGATATGTCCATGACTTGCCTCCTGGTTTCTGTTTCACTTCTCGATATAAGTCTCGGAGCCGCGCGGCCCTATTGGCTGCAGTGCGAGCTTTGCCCTCGTTGCCCCCGTGTCCTCAACGTTGTAGCTATCGTGACGGCAGGACACTCCATCTTCAGATCAGGCAGGATCGTATTGGGGGAAAGCATCGCACCAGATCTGAGAGACATTGTTGTTATACCCTTGGCTTGATTCGGTGTCAGTTCAGTACCGCTCACCTGCATGGCCACATTAGCTCACTCAGTTTTCGGGGGAGCGCCCACCGGGTGGGATGTGTAGAAACTGCTGACGGCGCAAGCTCGTTGTCGTGAGAAGACCTCCGCCCCCTGTTGGGCGTGAAGAATCAGTGACGAGAACATGTGAAAGCGTCGGTTTTACCGATTTCAGCATTACGCATTTTCAATAAGTTACACGGTTGATAAGGGGTTCAAATTCAATTTTTTCACATGTTCCAGACACTCCGCTTACGCATGGGGTGAAAAAGCCAAAGGGCCGGTAAGGCCGTCCTGGCAGAATAGTCGATCACGTCGCGCTAGTGTTGGTTTAAGCGGTCGCCGAGCGAAATCAGCAGCCGGTGAAATGGTTCGAGAATCAGCCGCTTCCTGACAGCGTAGCGTCCCTGAGTGGACCGTGAAATGCGGGAGATTTGACCAGAACGGCTATTCTAAACTCTTGCGTTTTCAGTCGCAGCCAATCTTTGGAAACTACGGGGTTGCCACACCTACAGATCGAGGTCTGCGGAAGCGGATGCTGTTTCCCCTCAATCAGAAATCTTGTGCGCGCGGACGATAAACCTCCTGGGGGCGGGCCCGACAAAATAGAACGGGTAGCAAGTCACCAGGGTTAGGAAGTCGTCGGCCGTAGCGGCCAGCACCTTAACGTCCTGGGGCTCGACCACTTGGGTCGAATCCACCCGATAGCTGTAAGTCCCGTGTAGCGTCATCAGGGTGATTTCGTCATCTTTATGAATATTGCGCAGGTCGCGAAAGAACGTGTCCCGATGCCCTGCGAGCGCGACGTTTCCTCGCTGACCCGGCAGCGGGGTGCCGGGAATATGCCCGACCGCGTGCCGTAACGTTCTTCCATCGATACCCTCCATGATCATCGCCGTAAGGTCAATGGAACTGATCTCGATTCGCCCCAGCGGAGAGCCTGCCAGGCCATCGATGCCAAGACTCTCAGCGTGCTCACGGTCCGCCTCCTCCTGGGCGAGAAGAGGAAACGCAGCAGGCTTCGGAACGGCGCGGGAAAACTTCTGGGCCTCCTTCAAGGCCCGCTCAAATCGCCAGGTTTGATAGGCTTGAAACGCCCACCGGTCGAGCAGCACGATGGCGCAGTAACTCAGCGCGAGGACACCTACGACCAGAAAAAAGAATCGTGCCCATCGAAGAAACAAGGCGAGTCGCGTCGGCGGTCGTTTAATTTTGAACATCATGGCCGGTTGCTCAGACTGCCGGCTACGGGAGCTATGGCTTGAGGAGTTGAGGGGGCGTAATAACCGGTACGGGTGCGGACGGACAAGTGTCCGTGACCCGGGGCCACCGCCTTCACGAGGATCACCCGATAAGCCCCGTCTGGCCTTATGTTCGTGGGTGAGTACGCGAGGGTATACTGTTCGCGGATGTCGTGAGCGATGCGAACACAAAGGGGGACGACGTCCGCTGCGGACTGCGGAAAGAAAGCCTCGCCTCCCGTGGCCTTGGAAAGCTGCCGGAGCGCGCCGGGGTTCTTGTCGGGATCTTCCTCCGTATAGATTCCAATGGTATAGATGATGGCGTCGGACTTTTCCGCCATGGTCAGGATTTGGCCCAACGTGTGTTTGCTTGCGTTGTCGCCTCCGTCGCTCACCACGATCAGCACTTTCTTGTCCCGATTACCCTTCTTCAGGTGATCGAGTGCAGCCGCAAGAGCGTCATAGAGGGCCGTCTCACCGTTCGTTTTAAATGTCGACAGGGCAGCCTGCAATTGTGTCGTTTTGTCCGTGAAGGGGGTGTCGGCGGGCAGGCCAAAGGAAACGTGCTCATTGAAATTGACCACGAACATCTGGTCCAGAGGATTGCTGGAGCGGGAAAACGCCATGGCTGCGGCGATCACTTCATCGCGCTTGGGTCCCATGCTTCCGCTATTGTCCAAAACCAAGCCCACCGTGACGGGAATATCTTCATGACTGTAATACTCAATCTTTTGAAGCGCGCCGTCCTCGTAGACCTGAAAGTCATCTTCGGTGAGCCCTGAAACCGGAGCGCCTTTGTTATTCTCCGCGGTAGCGTGCAAGACGACGCTCGAAACACTTACACTGATTTTGTAGGGGGTAACCGGGCGAAGTTCGGAAGTCGGGGCTTCTTGCAGGCGGACAACACTGGGCAGGGTAAGCAAAAAGACAAGCGCCGCCAAACATCGGCCGGTCGTGGCGCATGGCTTCACCCTGCGTACTTCCGTGCTGAGCGACGCCGCTGCTTGCGACAACCTGCACCTCCACTAAACCGTAGCGCGTCAATTTGATGCCATAGGAGCGGCGAGTTTACCTCGCGAAATGGCGGGGTGAAGCTGCCTCTACGCGCGAGGTTCATCCGTCCATCTTCCCGTCAGCCAACTGGGGACGAGTGCCAAGTCTCGACACCATCGCCATGTAATACCACCTGCTGACCAGAGCATGACGCACATCGCGCTTGCCGCAAACAGAAACGTCCCACCAAGCAATGCCGCGAGCAAGCAAGCGGTATATTCGTACATGATGAACAACATTTCATCCCCAATCCAGGTTACCTATCGCCTTCCACTCGATTCCGCCAGTTGGCAGAAGGGCGATCTTCCAGCAGTTCCAGGTTTGGGCATGAAGGGGAGGTGATACTTGTGTATCGCCCCCCTCTCACGACCCGACGCACAGTCAACTTCGCCCGGGCCAAAACTAGATGCGGCCGAAGCGACCTCACTTAGGCCCCCGTCGTGGAAGGTCCACAGAGGAAGCCGCAGCGGCGAGTTTACCTCGCCAAATGGCGGAGTAAAGCCACCTCGACTCGACTCAAACAACCCGCTTCGAAAGGGCGGAAAGTCCAAACCACGCGCCGAGCGACAGCAGCCCAACCAGCGCCACAAGGAACAAGGGGCTGGCGGTGACCGGCAGGGTCGCCGGGACGGGTGTTTCCGCGGCGGCGACTTCTACGGGCGGAGCCTCAACCACTTCCGTGACGGCTACCTCTTCTCCCGTAGGTTTAACCGCGATGACTGGCGCCGTCTTCAAAGTTTCGACCGGCGCAGGCAGTTCAACCGTCGTTGCGAGAACGGGCTCATTGACGGTCTTGGCGAGCTCTAGAGCCCTGGTCTTGGGGTAAACAAATTCGTCGCCCCACTCTTTTCCCGGATAAAACCACGCATGGATGGCTTCCGGCTGTCCTTCGCCTCTTTCCCTAAATGTTATTACCGTTTTGCCCGTCGCCTTCAGACGATAATTGGGGATGGCGAGGATGGTGGTGTACACATGGTCTTCGGCTTGGTTGAAGATTTGGACGATGTGGCGATCGGATGCGGAATCAGCGAGCTTAAAAACATACGTACCCGCCGGCAGGATCTGAGCACCCACGCCCGGAACCTCCACGGGCTCGCTGAAGGTCACCGTCGTTTTGTTGTTCCACTCGTCTGCCTTCGCAGTGGGTAGAACCGCTAGAACCACCAGGGACAGGCAGAAAATCATCAGTACTACTCTGAATCGATCTATCTTTTTCATCGGATTTACCTCGATACTTTCTTGGGGCGTTCGATTCTGCCCCGCGTTTTGGGGTCGCATCTACAAATGGAATGAATTTATAAGGCACCAGAACAGCAGGAAACCTCGGCCCTTGGTGGCCCGCGCGGGAGCCACTTGGAAAGGGCGCAGGGCCGACTGATAGACCCTAAGATCAGCCGTTGCCTCAATTCCTTCCCCTTGGTCTGTTACTTGCGCCAGGGGGTGCAATGGGGAATTCCCGACCTCACACGCTTGAACTGCCGATCTCCCCAATGCGACTCTGGCAAGAGCTGTCAAGGCACCAAAGCCACCGTTGAAGAATCGTCTTGAGGTCTCCTTTTGATCCCAAAGGCTTAAGGAGAGGGCTTCCGTTCCGTCAGGGAGGGTGAAGGCGAGGAGGCCCCGAAAATCCTTTTCCTTGCGAAACCGCGGGATGACTTCCTGCTCGAAAGTCCTGGTCAGTTCAACCTGGCAACCGGGTTGCACCTTGATGACCACCACTCGTGCGAACATTTCACTTTCCCCTGACCTTCGCCTCCCACCAAATCCCGGCTGGCAGTTCGAAGCACACCACCTATACCCTGGGCTGATTTGCGTGTCTGTTAAACATCGCTCACGTGTATGGTCAAAATTGCTCATCGAAATTGAGGAGGTGGAAGCTACCGTGTGGGAGCAGGCAAATTTAAGCGTGGAGGGCTGCCCGCGCTGACCGGAACGGGAGTCAGCGCCTTCAACTGTGCAAGTGACTTCAGGACGCTCCGCCAACGAACGTTGTCCTTTTTCGTTTCGATAGGAGCAGAGAGATCCGAATAGAAGTCCAGGATATTCTGGCGCAGCTCCGCTGACGTCCGATCGAACTTGCAGTCGGAAAGTTTGGCCAGCAACTTGGCATAGGAGTCGTCGGTCAGTGGGTATTCCGCTGCCTCGGTCTTTTTGCCCGTATCTAAATCCATGTTGGAGAGTTGCAGAGAGTCCGTTCGCAATTCTTCCAGAAAGGCTCGGTATTGATCCACAGAGATATTAATGCTCTTAAAATACATTTCCTCCGTCTTCGGGTTTGGGTTCTTGAACGCCATCGCCTTAAAAGGGCCTATTTTCGGCATGTAATACATGAACACTGACAACACCCGGGCGACGAATCCCGGCCTTGTATAATCCTTTCCCCAGTTCTTTTCATAATCGGAGCGCGATAGACGGTAAAGGAACTTGCGTTTTGAGAAGGTGGGTTCTTCGCGCATGATGTCCTTCTTATGGGTCCGCAGCGCGACCTTTGTCATTTCCGGGATCAGCCGGCTGACAGAGTATCGGTACGTGCTGATCGTGAGATTCTCGCGGGGAAGCACGTCTTTCAGTTCCACTCCGTAAACCCCCGGAAAAACGCGCACCAGCAGGGGTAGGGACACCTGAAACCCGATGAAATCGTGATATTGTTGCGGAGCATAACGTTTCTTCGCCACCTGCACCATGTCGAACCCAAATTCCGTTCGGATATGCGCCGTATTGTCCTCCGCGTAGTTGACGGAGTTGCCGTACTTCGCCCGCAGCTTCGGGTATTCAATCGCGACGGACAGGTTGACAGCCGGGTGACCGGCAATGTCTGACGCATAGTGTGCCAACGCGCCCATGGCGAACGCATACTCGTTAGCGTCCTGACTCTCGAGTAGCATCGCGCGAACGAAGTCCCCGCTACGAACATAATGCGTCAGATCGCTGAATTGCTTACTGCCGAATGGGTAGTAGCCGAGGTCCTGGATGACGGCGCCGCCATAGGCATAGGCATGCGCCTCCCTAATCTGGTCTTCCGTCAGCGCCGGAAATCGCTTGAGCAGCAGAGGCCGGATCTCATCTTTCCAGAGTAGGTCGACAATTTCCTCATGCGTCAGGACGGAATATGCAAACGAGCCACCGCTGCACATCAGTAAGACACACAGGACGAGTGCAACAATTGACGATTTTTTCATGCTTCGTTTTTCCTGAACGAGGGGCCGCCTGGAATTCGCGCACCAGACCCTTGTTGCGTCTGGCGCGGTGGCTGTTTTCTTTTGATGTCTTAAAGTGCTCCCCATAGATCGCTTGTAACCGGGCTAACGTTCGTCCACCCGAGGGAGAGTATTTCGTGAGCGTGCCGTCAAGGCGCTGACCCGGATGAGGAGAGGGCACGGTGCCGTCGATCAGAATTCCTTTCCCGGTCACTCTGCGTCCATAGACCTTTTGGTTATCGCCTTCATCTTGCTTTGTACACGGCTCCATCAAGCGAGGCCCCGGCATACAAGCCACGTGAGCGCGAGAAGCTCAGAATCTCCGCATGAAGTTGAGCGTCGGTCGGCCCGTCTGCGAAACGACTCACCGGGCCAGCCGTGACGGATAATTCCGCGCCCAGCTTGATGCTGTCCTGGACCACGTACTTTCAGCCGCACTTTTCATGGGTTCGGCGGCGGCAATGGGCCCGGTCAACATGCTGGCCATCCACCGCGGCTTGATCGGCGGTTGGCGCCATACGCTCGCTTGCAGAGTCGGCTACGTCACCGGCGAGTTCATCCTCTTCTCCCTGGTCCCCCTCGGCGGTCACTATCTCTTTTCCGACCTGTCCAACCCGACTCTCCAGACCGTCCTGGCGGCCATCGGCGTAATCGTTCTGCTTCCACTGGGAAACGACTTCCTTGTCCGCGTCGTCAACGGGGCCCCGCGGGCCCTTCGCCTGCGCTCGCAAAGACTGGGATGAAGGCAAGGTCCCCGCGCATCTGGCCACCGATGTCGCCTCCTGTCCCACCCTAACCATGTTCAATCCCGTGGGGGACGAGGGTCAAAGTGGCGTCTCCTTGAGTCGCCGGTAGCGCCGGATCAGAGTGTTGGTTGAGCTATCGTGCTGGAGATGGGACTCTTTCTGGCTCTCGAGTTCGGGGATGATGCGTTGGGCAAGCACCTTCCCCAGCTCGACTCCCCACTGATCGAACGAGTCGACCTGCCAGATGGAGCCCTGGGTGAAAACGCTGTGTTCATACAGCGCGACGAGTTTCCCCAGCGCCGCCGGAGTTAGCCGCTCCAGCAAGATCGTGTTGGACGGACGGTTGCCCTCGAAGGTGCGGTGTGGCACGAGCCAAGAGGGCGTGCCTTCCGCCTGGACTTCCTGCGACGTTTTGCCAAAGGCCAGCGCCTCCGCCTGGGCAAATACGTTAGCCAGGAGTATGTCGTGGTGCCGGCCGAGCGGATTAAGCGCCTGGGCAAACGCGATGAAGTCACAGGGAATGAGCTTGGTCCCCTGATGGATCAGTTGGTAGAAGGAATGCTGGCCATTGGTGCCCGGCTCCCCCCAGTAGATCGGCCCGGTCTGGTAATCGACCTCCGTCCCCTCAAGCGTCACGTGTTTGCCATTGCTCTCCATCGTCAATTGCTGGAGGTAAGCCGGAAAGCGCTTCAGGTATTGCTCGTAAGGTAGGACCGCCATGGTTTGCGCGCCGAAGAAATTGTTGTAATAGACGCCCAGAAGTCCCATGAGTACGGGCAGGTTGTGCCCAAAAGGGGCCGTGCGGAAATGCTCGTCCATCTGGTGAAAACCGTCGAGCATGGCGCGGAAATGTTCGGGGCCGATGGCGATCATCGTCGAGAGCCCGATCGCCGCGTCCATCGAGTAGCGCCCGCCGACCCAGTCCCAGAACTCAAACATGTTGCTGGTGTCGATGCCGAATTTTGCCACCTCGGCGGCGTTGGTCGAGACCGCGACAAAATGCTTGGCAATGGCCGCATCCTGTTTCAAAGTCGCGAGGGCCCAGGCGCGCGCCGTGTGCGCGTTGGTCATCGTCTCCAGAGTCGTGAAGGTCTTTGACGAGATAATGAACAGCGTCTCCTCGGCATCGAGGTCACGGGTGGCCTCGGCGAAGTCGGTGCCATCGATGTTGGAAACGAACCAGAAGGTCAGGTTACGCTGGCAGTAATGTCGCAAGGCTTCGTACGCCATCACCGGCCCCAGGTCGGACCCGCCGATGCCAACATTGATGACATTGCGGATCGGCTTGCCGGTGTGGCCCTTCCACTGGCCACTGCGCACCCGGTTGGAGAAGTCGACCATCTTATCGAGGACGGCATGCACCTGGGGCACCACGTCCTCACCATCCACCAAGATGGATTGCCCCTTGGGGGCGCGCAGGGCCACGTGCAAGACGGCCCGCTTCTCGGTAACATTGATTTTCTCCCCCTGGAACATAGCATCGATGCGGGAACGCAGGCCGGATTCCTCCGCCAGTTGTAGCAGGAGCTTCACCGTCTCGTCGGTGATGCGGTTTTTGGAGTAATCAAGGTAGATGCCCACGGCCTCGGCGGTCAGGCGCTCCCCGCGTTGGGCATCTTTCGCGAATAGCTTCCGAAGGTGCAGCTTCCGGATCTTCTTGTAATGAGCCTCAAGGGCCTTCCATGCCGTGCGTTGAGTGAGTGGTGGTATGGTTGCCGTCATGTTCGTATCACCTCCGACGTTCGTTTGCCCTTTCCAAGGGCAAGGCCCAAAACGCGACAGACCGTGTTCGCGATCATCCATTCCTCGTCCGTAGGAATGACGCGGACGGGAACCCGGCTGGTCTCCGCGGAAATCACACCCTCATTCGCCGCGTTTCGCTCTTCTTCGAGTTCGATTCCAAGAAATCCCAGCCCCTCGCAAATCCGGGCGCGGACGACGGGCGCGTTCTCTCCGATGCCGCCCGCGAACACCAGCGTGTCCAGTCCGCCGAGCGCCGCCGCGAATGCGCCGATCCATTTCTTAACCTGGTAACAGAACAGGGCAACCGCTTCGGCCGCTCGCACGTCTTGCGTTTCGTGCTCCAGCAAGTCGCGCATGTTGGAACTAGTCTCCGACACACCGAGCAGTCCAGATTTGAAATTGACCATCTCATTGAATCCCTTGGCATCGAGGTGCTCGGTGCGTGCCAGATACCAAACCAGCCCGGGATCGAGGTCGCCAGAGCGGGTGCTCATCGGGACCCCGGCTGTCGGGGTGAAACCCATGCTGGTATCCATGGATTTGCCGCGATGTACCGCCGCCAGGCTCGCGCCATTACCGAGGTGGGCGAGGATGACCCGGCCTTGCGCCACTTCCGTTCCGGCCAAGCGGGCAAGTTCACCCATCAGAAACGCGTATGACAATCCGTGAAACCCGTACCGTCGAACCCCCTGCGCTTCGTAGCGGCGCGGGATCGGCAAGATTTGGGCCACGCGCGGCAGGTCATGGTGGAAAGCCGTGTCGAAACACGCCACTTGGGGCATGTCAGGAAATCGGCGATGAAACTCCTCGGTCAACAGAATTTCCTCCGGCAGATGCTCAGGGTCGAATGGACTGAGCCGCCGCAACTCCTCAACCATTTCCGCCGTGATGCGCTGTGGCTGAGTATATTTCGGCCCGCCGTGCACAACGCGATGCCCCACCGCCGTAAATGCACCATGCCCGCTGCGTTCTTCGATACCGTCGATCAGCGCGCCCACCGCCGCGGTGAGATCCGGCGCCGTCACTGACCGCGAAATGTTGTCGCCCGGGTTCAAGCCTTTCACCCGCAACGTAGCCCCCGGTTGCCCGATCCGGTCAATCCCGCCCCCCAGAATCCGCCCGAGCGAATCACCGGTCTCAAACAGGGCGAACTTGATGCTCGACGAGCCTCCATTAATCGTCAGGATGCGCGAATTACGGGGTTTCATGGATCACTCCATTGTCATTCCTCAATCCGAACGAAGCCAGTTGTGCGCGCGTGGACGAGTAATCCGTGTGGAGAATGCTCCGAATCCCCAAGCCTTCCGCGATCTGGACGAACATTGGGGTGTTTTCGATATAGACGACCTGACGGGCTGGCGCCTGGGAGATATCCAGCGCCAACCGGAACATATCTCGGTCGGGCTTGCGGATGTGGACAAAACACGAGGAAATGAAGGAATCCACAAGCCCGTCCAGCTTGAACTTTCGAATCCTATGCACATTCAGTTCGCGCGCTTCGTTGCTGACCACGACGATCTCCAGCCCATGCCGCGCCTTGAGCTGAGCGACCAACTCGATCATCTCGGGGTGAGGTTTCGATTGCGCGAACATGAAGCGCCGAAACTGAGCCCGGGTGAACGGCCGCTTTTGGTAGAAGATCACCCGGCCCAAATATTCCTCCAGCGTGAGCTTCCCCTCCTCGTAGGTGTCGAAAGTCAGTTGATGCCGTGCCTCAATCTCCGCCCACTCCAGCTTGAAGTTCCTCGCCGCCCGTTTGCGGGCATGATGATCCCACCCGTCGGTGAGCAGGACGCCGCCGATATCAAGAAACAGCGTTCTAATTTCTGTTGAGCGCTTCATTTTGGTCACCGTTTCGCCTCCGCGTTTATTTCCCGTTCCGCCAGAAGCCAATCTTGATCAGCTTGGCCGTTCTGGCGGCCTCGCCGCTCGTACAGTTCATAGGCCCGCCTCGCGGTCATCGTAACGAAGGGGTCTAGGAGAAGCTTGTGGAAATTGAAACGATGGCCCCCCTGGGGTTGATAGGGGCCGTCCACGCGGTAGGCATACAGTTGACCGGGACAGATCCCCTCCACCCAAATGTGCCACACGTCACCAGTGCGGTTGCGCTCGGGATCCAGATCAATCACCCGGGTGGCCGCGGCATCTTGGGGATGATCAAACAACTCCAGCCGAACGCGGCTGGCGTGTCGGCTGAAGAAGGCGAAGTTGACTCCCCCATCTTGATGGGTTCCCATGGGTAACGGAACGCCCATCCGAACTTCCGTGCGTTCAGAAACCTCTGCCACATAATCATGCAGAGGACGTTCGGACGAAATTAGCTCTGTGGCCGCGAGTGCGTTTTCCGCGGCCTGGCCTGAAACACAAAGCTTCTGGCCGGTAGGACGATGCTTCCTTTGCAGTTTTGCCACCTTCATAGCTTGTCTTCTGTCGTCCTTCTCCCCTTGGAGGTTGATTCACCGTTGCCAGAAAATGGGATCGACTTCCAGGGGTACCGCAACGCCGGCGCAGTGCGGTATGATGCGCGCTGTATAGTCGGTGACCGGTCGTGTCGCGGGCACCTGTGCGACATAAGCGTGGCCGCTGTCCGCGCCTGCCAATTGGCGGACGCGCGTCATCTCCTCTCGGACTGGACTGCCGCCATTGATCCCGTTGGCATATAGCTCGACTCGCACGGCGTTCGGATCGAGGTCATTGAGATACACTTCTGCCTCAAAGATGTGCTGGGCGGCATTGGTCTGAACCTTCACGTCGCCAAACCGGAGCGCGCCCCACATCTCTTTCAGAGTATGTTCCCAATGGACAATGTTCCTACCCACTGCGCCTTTATCGGCAGCGCGTTCACGGTAGGTTGCCGCAGCCGGGAGGTAGTGTTGCTCGGTGTATTCGCCCACCGCGCGGTTCGCGGAAAAACGCGGTGTCAAACTCGCCATACTTTCCCGCATCCGCGCCACCCAAGCCGTGGGGATACCCTGCCCGTCGCGGGCATAAAACTC
>Ga0326727_10018194_pt1 | contig 14393 bp, 7 predicted proteins | sample MB2enrmetagenome_FD_207643 | JGI IMG/M metagenome (GOLD analysis project Ga0326727, IMG submission 207643) | Lab enriched peat soil microbial communities from McLean, Ithaca, NY, United States - MB29MY | ecosystem: Environmental > Terrestrial > Soil > Wetlands > Peat | place: USA: New York...
TGTTTAAATCATTTTTATTTTCAAGTCAGTTAAGAAGTTTCGGTTCCTAAGCCTGTAATGATTTTTGATGTTTTTGTTGATATGAACGTTTACGGAGGACGACAAATACATGATTTAAAATTCACTCTGTATCTTCTTCCGTATCTTTTAGAATTGGAAAAAATTAAAATATGTATAGACACTTGTAAGGAAATTACTAATTTGAATATGGATACGACTAAAATAGAGCAGATAACTGTGTTTAATTTCGAAAACGTTGAATTTGAAAACAGACTTCTAGTAGAACTAGAGAAAAAGTAGTTTATCGAATAGATAGACTAGGGTTCATTATTCCTGCTGATTTTTAGTAACCTCCAAAATTAGCACTTCCGCTATAATATCCACTCTCCATTCTCCCAGAACTACCTTGTCCACCATATCCTCCATAAAACCCTTCTTTTGTTGTTTTGTAGTAGAAGAAATATCCTAACGTTATTGCAACGATAACTACTATTATTAACGTATTCATCTTTTATATCCAAAAACGAAAAAAACTTTATTCGTTCAAACATCTAAAAAAACTATGGCTCTTCAATCCGTCTCTGTAACCTCTTCGGAGGATATGAAGAATAATATGGAAGATAAAGTTCAAACATATTTTCAAAAATTACATACAATAGAGATTGATGGTGTATCAATTGAAGTGACACTTGATATAAGTGAAATGGTTATTCCAGAATTTATCCATATTCAAAAAGGAGACTGTGTTTTGGTAATTGATTATCTGTTCATAGTAGCAGAAGATAAAAATTCATACAAATATTCTGAGGTGTCTCAAACCAGAAGTTCATTTATGATAACTACAAATATTAAATCTACAAAAAAGGTGAAGGAACTTCTCGCATATTATGAAAATCTTGATGAGAGAGTACTTGAAGACTGTGATATCGATACTGTTGAAAGTTTATGTAAAAAAGGAAAAATAATATTCAAGGAGACTCCAGATTTATCGAGAAAACTTATAGATAACTTACGACATTAGATATTTCTATCAGAGATAGAAATTAGATACTTTACGGTAGAATACGAAGCACCATCTTTCTTCCTTTTTCGAAAAGGATACGCTTCGGTCGGGAATTGAACCCGAGACCGTCTCAACTTTCGCGTAAGGAGTCGGTATCCTACCACCTCACGGTGTCACGAAGCAATTTTAAAGAAAGAAAAGAGAGAAGAAATTTATCTCTATTTCTTTAAATCATTTTAGATACAACTCTATCTTTTTTTCCGAATTCTTTTCAGTCGAATGCGCAAGTTCCTTCGGACGCGAGCTTCGCTCGCTCAGGGACGAAGTCCCCCGATGCGCATTCTCTGTTTTGCGCTTTGCGCAAAATTATGATTTGAATATCCTTCAAAAATACACCATCTAAAACATCTCAACTTTTGATATATTCCTATAGCAAGTAGCACTATACCAATTCCGATGAACATATTATTTTTGGAGTAAATTCCAGCAACAATAGATATTACTCCTGTCGCTACTATAAACAAATACATCCTTTTCTACTGAAAAAATAAATTAGACAGTCCAAGTTGACCCAGTCTCTAATAAAAGTCTCCAACTTCTCGGAATCTGAACAACTGTAAGTGTATGGGATTACACATAATTTTATGCCTTTTTGAGAGCAGATTTCCAATTTTCTTCTATCACGTTCTTGTCTTTTTTCCAAAAGTTCTTGGGTGTCGTATGGTATCACATGCGAGAGTTTATAATGTTGCTTTCCATTATACTCAAAAGCAATTTGAAGGTCTTCACAATAACCATCAAGTTCTAATCTTTCAAGAAAATTTGGTCTCCGTTTAGGGAAGTTGTATCCAGAAAATATCTCACAAAAAATTTTTCTACACAATCTTTCTGAACGAAGAGATTTACAATTGGGACATCTTTGACTTCTACTCTTAAAATGACCATAATCCGAAGGAAATTCATATCCACACGAGTGATGTTTTACTATATGTTTAGTATCAACACCAACTCCGTTGTATGTGGAAATATCATATCCATTTTTATTGTAGCAATCCGTTAATTGTTCTTTTGTGATTGTTTTATTACCAAAACAATTTGGACATATTCTCCCCGCATTTTTGAACTTGTCGTAGTTAGAGGGAAATTCATGACCACATGAATTGTGCTTTACCATATGTTTTGTTTTGTTTCCTGTTCCGTTATATTTAGTAACTTCGTAATTGTTATCCTGATAACACTTCAATACCTGCTCTTCCGTAATAGTCTTATTACCAAAACAATTTGGACATCTCCGTCCTCCATTTTTGAAATGATTATAATCTGAAGGAAATTCATATCCACAAGAACGATGTCTTACAATATGTTTTGTTATTGCCCCAATTCCGTTGTACTTAATAACATCATAACCATTTTTATCGTAGCAAATCGTTACTTTTTCTTTTGTTATGATTGGCATTTTTATGAAATTTCTGATTTCCAATTAATTTTTTGTTTTTGTCTCTTCTACGTCCAAATACCTGTAGTCAAGTTATAATAATTGAATATTCCGGGAAAACCGTTCCCGCCGGTCATCCCGTTATTTCCAGTTCCTATCTTACTTCCTGGGTTGCCTCCTGTCCCTCCGATAACTGAGACTGTTCCAAGATTAGTAATCTGTCCAGCATAAATTTGGACACATCCTCCGCCACCACCACCTCCGCCACCTCCGCCACCGGCATTGCCAGAAACACCATTGCCACCTATCCCTCCGTTGCCACCACCGGCAGTGATTATTCCTGTATTATTCAAGTTTCCACATGCAATATAAACAATTCCTCCTCCACTTCCCCCACCGCCACCTCCTCCTCCACTGTTTGCTCCTCCACTTCCACCTGCTCCTCCTCCACCTGCTCCTCCTCCACCTCCATTTATAAGATTGAGACCATAGATGAAATGAGGAGTGACTGACCTCTGTGGAGTTAGTGTCACTGTTCCTCCAGCTCTAAAATTACCAGCCGCGCCTGGGGCACCACTTCCTCCTGTTGCTCCATATCCACCAGCACCCCCTTGATTGTATGATCCTGATGTAGGAAACGCTCCCTGAGCTCCTCCTGTAGCAGAACCAGCTCCTCCAGTAGAACCAGCAAAAGAACCTCCTATTGTTCCTGATGCTATCCCAGTTCCTCCTATTCCAGCAGTTGCTCCAGCTGCGTTTCCCCCTGCTGCCCCACTACTTGCAATTGTTCCATTATTTGTTAGGGTTCCGGAACAGAATATTTGATAACTCGCTGGACTAAGAGTGATTCCAGAATTTACAGTTAAAGTTTGATAATACATATTTCTCGACAAAGTTGTTGCTGAGGATATTGTCACAGTTCCATCAGAACCATCTCCCAAAAGTGGAAAACCAGAAGAAACGACAGTTCCGGAAGCATTGTTCGTCAGCATTCCTGGAGTTGTGAGACTTGTACAGGAAAGTTGAGAAGAAGCAGTTACGTTAGTTCCAGTAATCCCTGTGAAAAATGCTGAAACTCCTGTCAGTTGTACTGATGTAACATTAATTCCAGTAACCGAATTGAAATATTCAGAAACACCAGTAATCTGAACTGCAGAGACGAACGTTCCAGTGAAGGAATTAAAGAATCCAGATGATCCTGTATGAGATGGAGCAATTACTTGAGAAGAAGCATAAACATTTGTTCCCGTAATTGTTGAAAAAAATGCTGAAACTCCTGTCAGTTGTACTGATGTAACATTAATTCCAGTAACTGAAGTGAAATATTCAGAAACACCAGTAATCTGAACTGCAGAGACGAACGTTCCAGTGAAGGAATTAAAGAATCCAGATGACCCTGTATGAGATGGAGCAATTACTTGAGAAGAAGCATAAACATTTGTTCCCGTAATTGTTGAAAAAAATGCTGAAACTCCTGTCAGTTGTACAGATGTAACATTAATTCCAGTGATAGAAGTGAAATATTCCGAAACACCCGTAAGCTGAATAGATGTAACATTCATTCCAGTGATGGAAGTATAATACGCTGAAATACCAGTGATGACAGTAAAGAAACTGGATACTCCTGTATAAGAGGAAGCATAAACATTTGTTCCCGTAATAGCTGAGAAGAATGCCGATTGTCCTGTTAGTTGTAAGGCACTCAACGAGCCGACTGAAGCATTAATTCCAGTAATAGAAGTGTAATATGCTGAAACACCTGTCGTTTGAACGGCAGAGACATTAATGCCAGTAATAGAAGTAAAGAAACCATACAGGAAGCTTGCACTTCCGCCTGTAATAGATGGAGAAATTACTTGAGAAGCATAAACATTTGTTCCTGTAATGGCTGAGAAGAATGCTGATTGTCCTGTCAGTTGTAAAACTGAAGCATTAATTCCAGTAACAGAAGTGTAATATGCTGAAATACCTGTTGTCTGAACAGAAGAGACAAATGTCCCAGTGATGGAATTAAAGAATGCTGAAATACCAGTTAATTGTGGAGAAAATATTGAAACTCCTGTAACAGAATTGAAGAATGCCGAAACACCTGTAATTTGAGAAGAAACAAAAATGTTTGTTCCAGTAATAGAAGTGAAGAATGATGATGTTCCTGTAATTGTGGAATGAACAGAGCTACTTGCATAAATATTTGTTCCAGTGATTGTTGCAAAGAATGCTGACGAACCAGTTATTCCAGCTCGAGTTGTCAAAATACCAGAAAAGTTTCCTGTTGCAGCCATAAGACCTCCCATAGCAAAGCTTCCTGTAGAATCACGTATGACTATAGTATTTATTGTGTCAGCACTTGTTGCGGCATTTGCTAATTGTTCAGCTGTATGAATGTTTGCAGCTGTTGATCCTCCAACACTAACAACCGTTGCTGTTGCTCCATTTGGACCTGTTGCGACAACATCTCCAGATAAATAAGTGATATAGTTACCCAATGCTTGGAATCCTGTTATTGCATGAGTGTGATCGCTTCTTGCTAGAGAATTTGCAATACCCACGGAATTTGTGGAAGTTGAACTCAAATTCGTTGTAGGAGCAGCTGTAACCAAAGGATCTGCTCCATTGGGAAGATGACGAGATTCGTGTGTTTCGATTGTTACTCCGTTGGCTGTTAGTAAATTTGTGATTGCGTTGCTATTCATATTAAAAGTTCCTGCCATTGATGTAGAACCATTTAACATCATAAACTGCTCGTGACCACTATTTCCTAAATTTAAATTCAATAACTGGGTGTGATCAGCAGTTGCAGATATTCCGCTAGCTTTAAATCCGACTCTCGGTCTTTGATCGTCTATTTGAGTTATACCTGTTGCTCCTTGTTGGACAATTATGTCAGCTACTAAAGATGTAGATTCGATTATATCTGGGGGAGTAGTTGGAAGGGAAGCTACTTGAGCTGTTGCTAATGTAGCATACTCTGCCTGAGAAATTATTAAAATATATGATTGGAGAGTACTTCCACCACCAGTATAGAATGAATGTTTTGCATAATAACCAGTTGATAAAGGTACTAAAGTACCTGTATCATTGTCATAAGAAATAGAATTTACTGTTCCAGTATAATTTTCAATCCATCCTCCTAAACCATCTCTGTATCTTTGTATAAAGATAACTGGAGAAGCTGATGGAGGATAATATTGATATGTTCCGTAATAATAATTTCCTGCAGTAACATCAATATTGAAACCTGTGAGAGGATCTTGTGTTACTGTAGAACCACTTACGTATATTGGACCAAGGGCTTGTCTATTGAAATTTTCTACGTTGTCTCCATATTGATTCATATTAATAACTGAAGTTGTTATATATGCAATTGAATTTCCATAGGCTGATGCTCTTCCGAGATACACAACTTGATCCAAAATAGGTTCGGATGTAGAAGTGGATAATTCTCCACTAGAGTTTACATAAATATAAGTCGAAGTGTTTGAATTTACAGTTACTGTTCCAGATACCCAACCTATATCATATACTTGAGAATCAGTAGGATTAATAAAATAACCTGTTCCAGCTGTAGCATATACTTCCAATGTTCCAGTTCCTGGTGATAATAAACCACCAGACACAACTCCCAAAGTTGAGCCTATCCTCACCAATTGGGAAATATCCACAAGTTTGCTATAATTCGTTCCTTGAAGTACATCACCAACTATAACTTGACCAACTAATTTCGGACCGTTATCAATAATAACTAAAGAAATTCCAGTAGCAGAGGGATTAATAGTAACCAAGTTATAATCACAAAACACCTGAACTGCACCCATAGTTCCTGGATGTTCAATATCAATATCTTGGGTGCAATTCGTCAGACTTAAATTAGTAATATCAAGGGTGGGAGCTGAACCAACATTTTCTACATAAAGACCGAGCCCAAAATTGTTACATTTACCTGCTGCAGTATGAAATGTTCCTCCATTTGATACATGAATAAAATTTCCAGTTGTTGTTTGATTTGTGCTGAAACGGTAATTTCTTGCCATAATTTCCGAGCCTGTTCCTGAACATGTGAATATTTCTGAAGGCTCAAACATCATTTGTCCTGCTTGATCTACATCCATTATCAAATGAGAACCTAAATTAGGACCAGTACATATCCATCCATAAGTAAATGAATATTGATCTCCAACTTTTGTCATAATATCATGTAATAAGGTTGGTCCATTTGTAGAATCACAAATACTTAGCGTATAATTATTTCCGTATTGGCAATTATATACTGTAAATCCTCCAGTACTTGAATTTCCTTGATAAAAGACTGCTGCATATCCTACACCTGTTGACCCATTAATTGTAACTTTTGATATTCCTGCTTCAACACAACCAACTATTGCATGTTGATTTGGATTATTTGTTTGGATAATAGTACATTCATTATTTTGACCTTCTATCCACACATATGGTTTGCAGTTAATTGTACTTTCAATAAAAACTCCTGGTCCTACTTCGATTTTATATGTATTAGTACTACTAGCTCCAGTAATTGATGCCAAAGCAGAATTGATTGACGTAAAGTTACCACTTCCATCTTTATTAACTCGGATGATGTTAGCATTATTTGTGAATGACGCCACTTGATATGCTGTAACACCTCCTATTGAATTCACCACGGAAGTTACTGCACCAGGTCCAGTAGCACCAACATCACCTGAAAGTGATGTAATGTAATTTCCTGCTGGTTGTTTATTATTGAATGTTGTCCAGTCAGTATAACTGAGAACACCTGTTTTCGATGCGCTGGCTATGTTGGAAGCAAATGCTACATCATCTAATGCAACTTGAATAGTTGTGGGAGTAGGGGTTGTCCAATTTGCTGAGGTGGTTGGAGTATATACATCATTCGATACGTCATCTGTTATTGTTATTGTTGTTCCCCCACTCAAAGTTTGTAAACTTTTCTTTGGCAATCCTCTTGAATCAGTAGTCAAGGCCACAGTTCCAATAGTATTTAAAGTTATATTAGGCAGGAAGTTACAGCTTGTGATATCAGTTTTAGTAGCATTAATTGTAACATTCCCTTCAAAAGCACAAAATCTGAATGTATTTCCTCCGCTAATTCCCTGTGTGTTTGTTAAACTAACAGTACTCAAAAAATCTATAGCAACCCATTCTCCGTCGGTACTATCAACTGAAACTGCTCCAAACCATAATCCAGTATAAGCTTCAATATAATCTCCTCCTCCTGAATTTCTTCCCAAGAACGTGAATGCTCCATTCACAGTACAATTCTGAACAATGAACATACAATTAGAACCCCCAAGTGCTTGAAGATTCCAAGTAATAGGTGTTCCTCCTCCCCAATATAAATTAGCAATTCCAGCCCAACCAGCTCCTGTTCCAAAACTTGGATCAGGTTGTAAGGCTCCACCTCCACTAATTTTGATATATGTCGCTCGTTGTTGGTCTCCAATGATGAAAGTCCAGGGCTTCAAGTAGATAGTTGAAGTTTCTACTTGTCGATTTGCTTGCAATTTTATAGAGTATGGTTTATTTTGAGAAGCATCTGTGATAGTAGTCAAAGCATGAACAACAGTAGCAAATGGTTTATCATATGAACCATCTCCCGTTACATCACTACCAGTAAGACCATTAACATAGACTTCTTGATTGGTTGATGGAATCACATGGAGAGCAAAGACAGTTCCTGTTGAAGATAATATGCCACTAGCATTAGTAGTTACTAGACCAGCAGTTGTTAGCGATGTTTTTATTGTTCCCATTTCTGTCAAATTACCAACATAGATGTCAGGACCAGTAATTGATGAAAAGAACGCTAATGACCCTGTTAATTGTGATGTAGCAATCATATTGGTTCCAGTTATCGAAATAAAGAATGCTGAAGTTCCTGTTAATTGAGAAGTAGATACAAAGTTTCCAGTAATAGAATTGAAAAATGCTGAAAGGAAGCTTGCGCTTCCGCCTGTTAATTGAGAAGTAGATACAAAGTTTCCAGTAATAGAATTGAAAAATGCTGAAGTTCCTGTTAATTGAGAAGTAGATACAAAGGTTCCAGTAATAGAATTGAAAAATGTTGAAGTTCCTGTTAATTGCGAAGTAGATACAAAGGTTCCAGTAATAGAATTGAAAAATGCTGAAAGGAAGCTTGCGCTTCCGCCTGTTAATTGCGAAACAGCCATGCTGGAACCTGTAATTGACGCAAAGAATGTTGAACTTCCTGTTAGTTGAGAAACAGAAATGTTGATTCCAGTAATAGAAGTAAAGAATGCTGAAGAACCTGTAATTTGAGAAGAAATAGAAATGTTAGTTCCAGTAATTGAACTGAAGAATGCTGATGTCCCTGTAATTGTTGAATGGACAGAGCTACTTGCATAAATATTGGTTCCAGTAATTGTTGCAAAGAATGCTGAATTTCCTGTTAATTGAGAAGTTGAAACAAATGAACCACCAATACTATTGCTTCCAGTTATGTTTGTAAAAAATGCTGAATTTCCTGTTAGTTGAGAAGAAACAGAAATATTGGTTCCAGTAATAGAAGTAAAGAATGCTGAAGAACCTGTAATTTGAGAAGAAACAGAAATGTTGGTTCCAGTAATAGAAGTAATGAATGCTGAAGAACCTGTAATTTGAGAAGAAACAGAAATGTTAGTTCCAGTAATTGAATTGAAGAATGCTGATATTCCTGTAATTGTTGAATAGACAGAACTACTTGCATAAATATTTATTCCAGTAATTGTTGAGAAGAATGCTGAATTTCCTGTAAGTTGAGAAGTTGAAACAAAAGCTCCACCAATACTATTGATTCCAGTTATGTCTGCGAAGAATGCTGATGTTCCTGTTACTCCTCCAGCAAGGGTTAAAAGACCGGAAAAATATCCTGTAGAAGCCATAATGGAACCTCCTATTATCTGAAATCCTATTATTGCATGACTATGGTCACTTCTTGCTAAACTATTTTGGATACCCACAGCACCAGTAGAAGATGGAGTGAGACTTGCAGTAGGAGCAGTGGTAGTCAAAGGATCTGCTCCATTTGGAAGGTGACGAGATTCATGGGCTTCTATTGTAACTCCATTTGCAGTTAGCAAATTAGTAATAATATTTTCGCTCATGTTTAAAGCCCCTGCCATAGGAGTTGATCCATTCAACATCATAAATTGCAAGTGACCTGCATTTCCAAGGTTGAGGTTAGACAACAGAGTATGATCTGCTGTAGCAGAGATACTTGTCGGCTTAAATCCTATTACAGGTCTTTGATCATCTATTTGAATTGTACCTGTTGCTCCCTGTTGAATAATTACATCTGCTATTAAAGCATCAGAAAATCCTATATCAGAAGAAGGAATAGGAAGAGAAGCAACTTGAACTGCTGCTAATGTTTCATATTCTGCTTGTGCAATAAACATAATGTATGTCTCATTAACTCCATCACCTACAGTGTATAGTGAATGTTTTGCGTAATATCCTGTTGCCAAATTTTGTAAAGTCCCAGAACCGTTATCGTAGTAAGCATTATCAACCATAATTCCTGTTGAGTTATTCCAACCTCCCACTCCATTTTGATATCTCGTATTGATAGTAATAGGAGTACCTCCAGAGGGAGTGAAAAGAGTTGTTCCAAAATAATATTGACCCGGAGTTACATCTAGTTCGAATGGAACAACACCTTTTGATACACCAGAACCTGTTACATATATTGGACCTATGGCATCTCTTAAATATGTCTCTGAATTATCTCCATACTGATTTATATTAATTGGGGCTTCTGCAATATATTCAATAGTGCTATTTCCTGTAACTGCTCTTCCAAGATGAATTACCTGATCCAAAATAGGTTCTGATGTAGACGAACTTAGGATTCCATTTGAATCTATGTAGCAATGATTTGTTTGATTTGCTGGAAGATTCAAAGTACTATCTGACCATGTAACTTCCTTTACTTGTAGATCTGAAGGATTTATTAAGAAACCGTCTCCAGCTGTTACGCTTAATGTCAAACCTCCTGCATTTGTCATAGCACCTCCAGATATAAGACCCATTGTGGAGGTTACTGTTACGAGTTTAGAAATATTAACAAGTTTGGAATAATCAGACCCTTGTTGGATGTCTCCAATTACAACTTGGCCGATCGCATCTGACAAATTAACATTGTCTGTTATAGTTACGGATAAGTTTGTAGCATCGGGATTTATTGTGACTAGAGAACTATTACATGCAGCGAGAATAGAACCTTGTGTTCCTGGATGTTCAACATCTATAGACCAGTTACAATCAATCATGGTTAAATCCGATATATGAAGTGTTGGACCTGTTCCTGTATTCTCAACATATAATCCCTCATTAAAGTTTTTACATTCACAACCATCAATTGAAATAGTTCCTCCATCCCAAACATGAATAAAGTAACCTGTAGACTGCAAGTTTAATGAGTATACAAAATTTGACTGAATTATAATTTCACATTGAGAACCGTAGCAGGTAAATATTTCGAGAGGTTGGCTGGGTATTGAACCAGTACTTGAAGTTTCAAGAACTTCATTCCTCCCAGAATTTGGTCCTCTACATATCCATCCATATGTAAATGTGTATTGAGCTCCTATACGGCAATTTTGATTAATCAGTACGGTGATGCTATTTGTTGTATCACAAATAGCACAAGCATAGTTATTTCCATATCTACAGTTATAAACATAAAATGCATTTGAGAATGTAGGAGTGGTACTTTGATAGAAAACTCCAGCAAAATTTGTTCCTGTAGCTCCCGTAATTGTAACTTTGGATATTGCAGAATTATCTGCACCAATTATTACATGTTGATACGGGTTAATTGCCTGAATTACTGTACATTCATCGTGTTGTCCTTCTATATATACCCAGGATGTCATATTAATTGAATTTTCTGTAAATACCCCTGGACCAACTATTATATTGTATGTGTTTGTATCACTTGCTCCCGTAATAGAATTCAAAGCGTCATTAATTGATGTGAAATTACCACTACCATCTTTATTAACTCTGATGATGTTAACATTATTCGTGAAAGATGCTACTTGATATGCTGTTACTCCTCCTATTGAATTAACAGTAGAAGACACAACTCCTGGACCTGTAGCACTAACATCTCCTGTCAATGCTGTAATATAGTTTCCTACAGGTCCTGTAAATGTACCTGTAACGGTTAAGTCATAAAGATAAGCACTTGAACCTGTAAGTGAATTTGTTGAAAGATTTTGAGAATAAAGGTTAATACCCGTTAAGGAATCAACATAAGTACTTGTTCCTGTGAGTGTATCTGTAACATTTACATTTTGAGCAATAAAATTATCTACTTCTAAAAAATCGAAATAACCAGTACCTGCTGTAAAAAATCCAGTAACATTTACATTCGAACCATTAATTGTAAGTGTTGCTGTACCAGTTGCTTTATTATGATTATCTCCAACTGCTACTTGATATTGTGGAAGATCAAGAGATGTAGGTGCAATCGCTTGCACTCCCTGTATAAATTCTTGATCATTTAACAAAAAGTTTCCAATTTGATTGATATAAGAAGTATCGGCTCCAGGATTTGCAGGGTTGAACCTTATTTTTTGATGTTTTATCGTTGCCATTTTTAATATAAAAAAATAAGTCTCCTCTCCACATTTTGAGAGCAAATTTCAAAAACGAAATTATCAAGGAGTCGAATGCGCATTGCGTCCCGAAGGGACATGTCCGCTCTGCGAACCTGAGAATCGCATTCTCTATTTGCGGACACGGACGCTTTGCGCAAAACTTGTCTCATATGGTCTCCGTATAATATCGTTGGTATGGATCTACTCAACCACCAACTACCGCTACTCATTAATGATTAAAACGACAATATAAACAATAACGATTAAAATGTCATTTTAGTCAAAAACGAAATCACGGTCTATGGTTTGACAACTCGTCTAAGTTGTCTGATTAGTTCTTCTGAGATATTCTGGTCTTTCTATTCCGTTTAATGCGTTAAAAGCACAAACATAAATATTGGATGCTCCATTGCAGTCACGATTCCAAAGGCATGAACAGTTAATGTTTTTACAACATAAAAGCCCATGGACTGACCGCAAAGTTCCATCCTTAAATGGTCTTGGATCTTCTCTCGTCATGAATTTCTTGCAATCTCCTCCATGACACCTTGAACATTTGCAAGACGTTCTAAATTCGTCTACCAAAAAAACTTTGTATTTATATTTTCGAAATACATTCCTCATTCCTTTCCCAATCGTCGGTTCCTTAAACTTCATCTGTTTTTTCTGTTCCCAATTTCCAAAACATACGACGACTTCTTCCGGAGTTCCAAATTTTCTTTCAAAATTTTTCATCATCCGTTGCTCACTTTTCATCTTGTTTATAAACCCACTGAACTTCAACTTCCTGAATAAATATCTACTATAGAAATCAAATAACGTATAGTTTATGAAATTCTTTTCCTGAATATATTCTTTAAAATTTGGAATATCGAGTATCTTTCTGTTATACATTGAAAGTTCAGTTTCGTATTCAGTAACTGTCTCATCGTTTATTTTTTCTTTCTTCATCTCTTGAAGAATTTTCCTGTGCTTTTTATATTTTGTTTCTTTCCTCCTTTGATTCTGAGAATATCTAAAACGATTGGACTCTTTAGAGTTTCCATCAACACAATAAATTAAATCTTCTTTTCCAGGATCAATACCAATTATTTTCTTGCCTTTCATATCAGAATAATTATAATTACCCAGTTCGTCAATATAGAGTTCAGGACGAGATTTCTGCTTTGGTAATTTTTTCTTTTTTATCAAATCCTTTCTCAGGAAAATTATATTCACACCAACACCATCTGTGAGAATTATATGATTGAAAGAATAGTCATGTTTCTTGAAAATTCCTTTTCCAGTTTTGAAGAAAAACTCCCACAAAACATTTTCATACTTTTTTATTTTATTATTGAAGTTAGACTTTTTTCCTTTAGATACCAGAAGTTGAACCAAACTTGACGTGTCAAGTTTTATATATTTTGGTATAATATTCGTCCTCATAGGAAAAATATTATAAATTGAACATTTTTCACTCTCAACTTTTTTCATCATAAAAATCATGTAAGGAAGATAATCTAATGGACTACATTTTAAATCATAGAAGATATTGTTTTTTTCAAAAGTCTTATTTGGCAAAATGAGTTTCTTTTGTTCGGTGATCCACTCATGATAAAGTTTTATTGATTTATAATCTGAACCATCGTTATTAAGTATATCATTTTTAATTTTCCTCAAGTTATTACATAAACTTCGAATCATAGACTGTCTTTCTTCTTCTGTTTTTGCTATTTTTCTTATGAGTTCAATTTTGAATTTTTTCTTCCATGTCACATTTACGTATCTCTCCACGTATTCAACAAAATGAAGTTTAATATTGTTTTCATACATCGTGATTATTTCTTCTTCAGCGTATCCGAGAACTCCTTTGAGAAGAAATCTAGATGGAACATCATCCCATGTTAAGGGCAAATAATGATTATTATAGAATGATGTTAGTTCTATCATTAATTCTTTTGTTTTGGGGAATTCTCTTTTTTGACCACTAACGCTCACAGTGGCTATCACACATCCTATAAGAGTCTTATCAAAGACTGGAAATTTTCCATTTTCATAACGATCAAGTAAGAACAGTTTTAAAAATTGAAGAGAATGTGTGATTATTTTGTGAGTTCTAACAACTGCGTCCTGAATTTTTTCTAAATTCACTTCTGGATTTTTTAGGACACTCTTTAACGATGTTTTAACAACCTTGTAAAAGTCTTTTTCTGTGAGTTTTTCTTTCACCATAAAATGTTTATGTTGAAAGTTAGCTCTGAAAGGATTTCTTTTTTGTTTAATTTCTTATAAATCAAATGTTTAAAATGATATTTTTCATTTTTTAAGTTTATAAGGTGCAGTTCTTTAACCC
>Ga0326727_10018195_pt1 | contig 14393 bp, 6 predicted proteins | sample MB2enrmetagenome_FD_207643 | JGI IMG/M metagenome (GOLD analysis project Ga0326727, IMG submission 207643) | Lab enriched peat soil microbial communities from McLean, Ithaca, NY, United States - MB29MY | ecosystem: Environmental > Terrestrial > Soil > Wetlands > Peat | place: USA: New York...
GCGGAAGACCAGCAGGGCAAACTGGCCGCAGCCATCGGACTGCATATCCAAGGCGGCCACGGCCGGGTCCATTCGGAAACGTTCGCCGATTCCGCCCTGACCGACGCCTTGCGGCCCGCCCTGTGGGAACGGCTGCAAGTCGTCGCGCAAAATCACGGCTTGATCCGCTTGTGGACGGAGGAAACCGCGCCCTGGTGGAAAAAGGAGGCCGGTTTTTCCACGCCATCCGATGAAATACTGCAAAAACTGCCCGAGTCCCATGGTCCGCGCCATGCCGCGTGGCTGACGCTGCAGCTCAGAAACGAAGTGGCCGATCCGGCTCTGCTGGACAAGGAAATCGCGTTGTTCAAAGAAGCCGAAAGGGTCCGGCGGGAAAAACTCATGCGCCAGGGCAGAGCCTTGAGAATCATTGGCACCTTGATATCGGCGTTGCTGTTTTTGTTTGCCCTGGCGTTGCTGCTTTACGTCGTGAAAAACCGGAGATAGAGCATGATTGAGCCTGACCAACCAAACGCCCGCCCGGGCCGGTCGCGGCTGGGCGGCTGGCTTCGCATCGCTCTCATCGGCCGCCGTCCCAAAGTCACGCTTGCACGGATCGTCATTCTGGTGGTGACATGCATTGTCGTTTTCAAATTCGTGCTGCTGCCCATCAGGGTCGAGGGCGAAAGCATGCTCCCGGCCTACAAAGACAGGTCGGTCAATTTCGTCAACCGCCTCGCCTATTGGCGGCACGAACCGCGGCGCGGCGATGTGGTGGCCCTCCTCTTGGGGGGGACGAACGTCTTCTACCGCGCGCCCGGCGTCATGTACATGAAACGCATTGTTGGGTTACCGGGCGAGATAGTGGCTTTTGCCGGCGGCCATCTGCTCATTAACGGGACCCCGCTCGATGAGCCTTATGTGAAAGGCCCGTGTGATTGGAATCGCGCGCCGGTCACGGTCGGCCCCGGCCAATACTTTGTCGTGGGAGACAACCGGTCCATGCCGCGGGACTATCATGTTTTTGGCAAAGCGCAGAGAGAACAAATTGTGGGAAAGGTGCTGTTTTGAAAAATGTTTTGCGCTTTGTCCTGGCGCTGGCCGTGGCGGCGCTTGGAGTGTGGCTTTGGCTGGTCCTGTTTCCTTCGCCGGAAAAAGTCATTGCCAGGCAATTTGAGAAACTGGCCCATGCCGCTTCTGTTCAGCCCGGGGAAGGCGCCCTGCCGCGCCTGGCCGGCGCGCAAAAGGTGGGGGGCTTTTTCTCGACCAACGTCGAAATTAATATTGACCTGCCCGGCCGCCAGCAGCATGCCACGATGAGCCGCGACGATATCGTGCAAGCCGTGCTGGCGGCGCATTGGGAGGGCGGGTTGACGGTGAAATTCCCGGACATCAACGTGATGGTTGGCGCCGACGAGGAGACCGCCCAGGCGGACGTCACCGTCGAGGCCCGGGCGCCGGGCGAGCAGGACATGATGGTGCAGGAAATGAAATTCACCCTGCAAAAAATCGGCGGGAAATGGCTGATTACGCGGGTGCAAACCGTCCGGACGCTTTCTTGAAGGAGGGAGTGGTTGTATGGGCGCAATGACAGTGCTATAACAGGCGCAGGTCAGAGACTGCGTTTGACTCATGCATAAATCATTGTGAAGACTTATCCTCTTTACCTCAACGGCGAATTTGTCACGACGAACAAACTGTTCCCGGTCAGGAATCCGGCCACGGGCGGGGTCTTTGCCCAAATGTCTGCCATCGACCGGCCCCGCCTGGCCCGGGCGATTCAGGACGCTCATGCTGCTTTCGCCGGTTGGCGGGGGTTGACGGGCAAGGCGCGCGGCGAGTATTTGCGCAAAATTGCCAATGAATTGGAGGGCCGCCGGGATGAAATCGCCCACACCATCACCCTGGAAAACGGCAAGCCGCTGGCGCAGAGCCTCGGCGAGATGACCATGACCGTGGACCATCTGCATTGGTTCGCCGGGGAGGCCCGGCGCGGCTATGGCCGAATCATCCCGCATCAAACGGATGGCAAACGGAACCTGGTCGTCAAAACGCCCATCGGCGTGGCGGCCGCGATCAGCCCGTGGAATTTTCCGCTCGTGCTTTCGGTGCGAAAGATCGCGCCCGCCCTGGCCGCCGGTTGCACCGCGATTCTGAAACCAGCCAGTTACACGCCGCTTTGCAACGTCGCTTTTGCCGAAGCCTGCGACGCCGTCAAGCTGCCCGCAGGCGTTTTTCAATTGGTGGCCGGATCCGCCTCCGAGATCGGGGATGAGTTTTTGCAGAATCCGCTGGTGCGAAAGATCAGTTTCACCGGCTCAACCGAAGTCGGCCGGCGCCTGATCGCGGGGGCGGCGGCGCAAGTCAAGCCGTTGTCACTTGAATTGGGCGGGTTGAACCCGGTGCTGGTATTCGATGACGCTGATCTGGAGCAAGCCGTGGAAGGGGCGATGCTGGCCAAGTTCCGCAACACCGGCCAGACGTGCATTGCCGCGAACTGCATTTATGTTCAGCGCGGCATTTACGACCGCTTCGTCAAACTCATGGTGGAAAAAGCCAGGGCGTTGAAAGTGGGCGATGGCCTGGAACCGGATGTTCAAATCGGCGCGATGATTGATGAAAACGCGATCAAAAAGGCGCTGGAACACGTGGCCGACGCCGTGCAACGCGGCGCGCGCCTGCTCTGCGGCGGCAAACGCCTGGACCGGCCCGGTTGCTTCCTGGAGCCGACCGTCCTGGCCGATGTGCCGAAGGAGAGCCTTTGCATGAGGGAGGAAACCTTTGCCCCTGTCGCCGCCATCGCGCCGTTTGCAACGGAGGCCGAAGCCGTTGCCGCGGCCAATTCCGCCCCGTTTGGCCTGGCCGCCTATGCTTTCACGTGCGATCTCAGCCGCGCCTTCCGGCTCATGGAGCAAATCGAAACGGGCATGTTGGGCATCAACGACGGGCTGCCCACGACCAGTAATGCGCCCTTCGGAGGGGTGAAACAAAGCGGTTGGGGGCGGGAATTGGGCAGCGAAGGACTGGACTCCTTTCTTGAAACCAAACACATATCCATTGCACTCTAGTTAAGCTTACGATAAACCTGTGCAAGAAACAGAGGCATTCGCGTGGCCAAAGAAGAGCCAATTGAATTGCAAGGGACGGTCAGCCAAGTGCTGCCCGGGACAATGTTTCGTGTCGCTTTGCCCAACGGCCATGAAGTCCTGGCCCATATTTCCGGCAAAATGCGCAAAAACTTCATTCGCATCAGCGTCGGCGACAAGGTCAATGTCGAGATGTCCCCTTACGACTTGGGCAAGGCGCGGATCACCTTCCGGCACGCTTGATGCGCTTGCAAGCAGCTTGGACAATTGTTGCATTACGGCTGCAAAATAATCGCTCCGGCGTTCGTCCTGGTCAGGAGATAGCCGCCGCCGTTGGTTCCATTGGGCAATATCACGCCGTAGCCGGTCTGTTTGGATGCGCCGCTGCCGATGGTGACGGTCAACAGGCCGGTTTTAGGATTGATGGTCCCGCTCAAATTGGTCGGACCGGACACCTGGCCCAATTTGAAGTTGCTGCCGATCGACATGACGAAATTGTTCGTCTGAAGGGTGGTGCTGTTGCTCATTTCCAAAACAAGCAGATTGGTTGGAAGAGCCTCGCTGGTCGCCGGGAGATTGGTCCACGGTGAAAGCTTGATTTGGTTGGTGCTGGTGAACGCGCCCGTGAACAAGCCCGTGCGGACGGGATGAACCCAGAACAAAGCACCGGAATCGTTGGTGGGGTCCAGATTAATCCAGCCCAGAAGCAAACCTTTGCCGCTGTAGAGACTGGCGTAGAGAGGAACGTAACCATCTTGAGAAACAGGCACCGATTGGCTGAAGGCGGTGCCGTCGGCCAAAGCGCCGGTGATTTTGGCTGTGGCCGCGGTCTTGGCTGTGCCCGCGGAGCCTGTGATCAAGGCATAGCCGCAGCCGCCGGGCGACGACGCCTCATTGGTGTCGGGCGGGATAAGCATCGTGTACTGAGTTGAAAGCTGGCTGTTGTTGGTGGCCCTGTCGGCAGTCAAATTGGTGGACACCCAACCGGTTCCGGAAACCGTGCCAGTGACTTGTGGGGCGGGATCGTTGGAAGTCAATGTCATTACCACCTCCACATTCCCTTCGTTGCCGCCCAGGGAGATGGACTTGCCGGCCTGGCCGGCCACGTTAAAGCTGCCGCTGATGCTTTTGTTTGCGCCATTGATTAAAAGCGAGCCGCTGTAAGTTCCCTTCGAAGTAAGAGTCAACCCCTTGAGCATCCCCGCATTTGTCTCGCCGACAATGCCATTCGTGGCCCAAAAAAGACCGTTATACGTCCCGACAAACGGCAGAAACGGATTGGGGATGAAATTCACCTGCAATATCGTGCTTTTCTTCATGGTAAAGATAAGCGGGTTGTTGGTGGAATTGATGCTGCCTGTCCAATCAGAGAAGACATCTGCTTTTCCAGCAACCGCCTTGAGAGAGATTTTTGCGCCCTGCTTTAAAACCTTGGCATCGTTTGGCGTGACAGTGCCTTCGCCGTTGGTGATAAGAGTCAAAAGCAAATTGGTGTTCGCCCCAAATGCTGTAATGGAAATGGTGTTGGTGCCGCCGGTTGCATCCGAGTTGACCGTTACCGTGCCGCTGTAGTTCGTTGCAGAAGTGGGTGAAAACGTCACCGTCACGTTTGTTGATCCGCCCGCCGCGATTGTGTTTGAAAACGCGCCGCTAAATCCAGTCGGATAGCCGATGCTGCTGACGGTCAGCTTCGTATTGCCGCCGTTGCTGATGGTCAAGGTGCCCTGCCCCGATGAGCCGATCGGCACGACGCCAAACATCAGGTTGCCGCCCAAAGAAATTATGCTGCCGGTTACCAGGCCTGTGATCGGGAAGAAAAACGGGTTGTTGGGACTATTGTTGGTGATGTTGATGTCGCCGGAGTAGGCGCCAATCGCCTTCGCAGTCAGTTGCACACTAAACGTGCCGTTGCTCCCGGCGGCGATCTTGGATGGGTAATTCGTGTTGAGCGTGTAGCCCGACGGCACCGTGATATTTGTCAAATCCAATGTCTGACCGCCCGCATTGGTCACCGTAAAAGTCACGTTGCTCCCTGTCTGGTTCTGCTGGACGCTGCCGAAATTCACCGCGTTCGTTTGGCCGTTGGTAATAACGTTCGTCCCGGCAAACACCTGGATTTGTGGCAGCGTCGGCGTCACGGTTCCCGTGATGGCAAAGGTGAACGGGTTGTTGCCGGGCGCGTTGTTGGAGATGACGATGTTGCCGGAGTTGGTGGCAATATTGGTCGTAATGAGTTGCACGCTGAAAGTGCCGTTGCTCCCGGCGGCGATTGCGGATGGGTAATTCGTGTTGAGCGTATAGCCCGATGGCACCGTTATCGCTGTCAAATCCAATGTCAGCCCTCCCGAATTCGTCACCGTGAAAGTGACGACAGGCCCGGTCTGGTTCTGCTGGACGCTGCCAAAGCTCACCGGGATCATTTGGCCATTGGTAATGACGGTTGTCCCATTAAGCACCTCGATTTGCGGCGGCGGACTCGTCACGATTCCCGTGATGGCAAAGGTGAACGGGTTGTTGCCCGGCGCGTTGTTGGAGATGACGATGTTGCCAGAGTTGGTGGCAATGCTGGTCGTAATGAGTTGTACGCTGAAGGTGCCGTTGCTCCCGGCGGCGATTGTGGCCGGAGGATTCGTGGTGACAATGTAGCCCGCAGGCACCGTTATATTGGTCAAATCCAATGTCTGACCGCCCGCATTGGTCACCGTGAAAACAATCGTGGGCCCCGTCTGGTTCTGCTGGACGCTGCCAAAGCTCACCGGGATCGTTTGGCCGTTGGTAATGACGGTTGTCCCGGCAAACACCTGGATTTGTGGCGGCGGACTCGTCACGGCTCCCGTCACTGCAAAGGTGAACGGGTTGTTGCCGGGTGCGTTGTTGGAGATGATGATATTGCCGGACTTGGTGCCAACCGTGCTTGAATCGAGTTGCACGCTGAAGGTGCCGTTGCTCCCGGCGGCGATTGTGGCCGGAGGATTCGTGGTGACGGTGTAGCCCGCCGGCACCGTCATATTTGTCAAATCCAATGTCTGACCGCCCGCATTGGTCACCGTGAAAACAATCGTGGGACCCGTCTGGTTCTGCTGGATGCTGCCGAAATTCACCGCGTTCGTCTGGCCGTTGGTAATGACGTTCGTCCCGGCAAACACCTGGATTTGTGGCAGCGTCGGCGTCACGGCTCCCGTCACTGCAAAGGTGAACGGGTTGTTGCCGGGCGCGTTGTTGGAGATGATGATGTTGCCGGAGTTGGTGGCAATATTGGTCGTAATGAGTTGCACGCTGAAGGTGCCGTTGCTCCCGGCGGCGATTATGGATGGATAATTCGTGTTGAGCGTATAGCCTGCCGGCACCATTATCGCCGTCAAATCCAAAGCCAGGCCGCCCGTATTCGTCACCGTGAAAACAATCGTGGGACCGGTCTGGTTCTGCTGGACGCTGCCAAAGCTCACCGGGACTGTTTGGCCGTTGGTAATGACGGTTGTCCCGGTAAGCACCTCGATTTGTGGAGACGGATTCGTCACGGCCCCCGTCACTGCAAAGGTGAACGGGTTGTCGCCGGGCGCGTTGTTGGAGATGACGATGTTGCCGGAGTTGGTGGCAATGCTGGTCGTAATGAGTTGCACGCTGAATGCGCCGCTGCTCCCGGCGGCGATTGTGGATGGGTAATTCGTGTTGAGCGTGTAGCCCGATGGCACCGTTATCCCGTCCAAATCCAATGTCTGCCCCCCCGCATTCGTCACCGTGAAAGTGACGACAGGCCCGGTCTGGTTCTGCTGGACGCTGCCAAAGCTTACCGGGATCGTTTGGCCGTTGGTAATGACGGTTGTCCCATTAAGCACCTCGATTTGTGGAGACGTTGGCGTGAAGTTGGCAACGAGCGCCTCGTTGGTGATGAGCGTGAAGGTATAGCTGTTCGATGAACTTGCCACGACCCCATTCGTCGTCCAGTCGGCAAACACGTAGCCGCTGTTGGCCGTGGCCGTCACGGTATTTGTGCTGCCCGGCGCAAATGCCCCGCTGCCGCTGACCGTGCCGCCATTGGTTGGCAAGGTGCTTACTGTGCAGTTGTAAAGAGGCAGGAAGTTCGCGATAAGTGTTTCGTTGGTGTTGAGCGTGAAGGTGTAGCTGTTCGATGAACTTGCCACGACCCCATTCGTCGTCCAGTCGGCAAAAATGTAGCCGCTGTTGGCCGTGGCCGTCACCGTATTTGTGCTGTTCGTCGCCAATGCAATGACCTGCGGAGTGTAGGCGTAATTCATGCCGTTGACCTCAAGCGGAAGTCCATCGGGCGAGGTGGTCAGTGTCAGGACAACCGTTTGAGCGGTATAAGGCGTTCCCTTGCGTATCGTGTTGTTAAGGGCATCCGCCACATACACGTTGCTCGAAGCATCCACCGCCAGGCCGACGGGGGAGTCAAATTGCGCCGCGGAACCAAGCCCGTCGGCGCTGCCCGCCAACCCGGCCGTCCCCGCGATGGTGTTCGTGAATTGGCCTCCAGAGGTGATTCCCAGGATCGTATTCGTGCCCGTATTGGCGATATAAATATTGCCGGCGCTGTCCACCGCCACTCCCTGCGGGGAATTGAAAAGCCCTTCGAAGTTGTTGGCGAAGGTCGTGACCACGCCGCTTGGCGCAACGCTGTAAACAAGATTGTTGCTGGAATCGGTCACATACACGTTGGTGGAACTGTCCACGGCGATCCCACATGGACTCATAAACGGCCCGCTGGCGTAAGTGATGACTGCCCAGTTCGTGCCACTCAGAGTCAACTTCCGAACGGCCTTGTTGCCGATGTCGGTCACATACAAGTTCGTCGCGCCGTCCACCGCCACGGCGTAGGGTCCGTCAAACGTCGCGTCGGTGCCGATGGGGTTGTTGACAAAGGTGTACGCTCCCGCCTGTCCGGCGATGGTGGCCGTGACCCAGTTGGAGTGCGCGGCGTCCGGCGTTATTTTTCGCACGGTCGAATTATAATAGTCGGCCACGTAGATATTGGTCGCAGCATCGAGGCAAAGGCCGATCGGATGGCGGAATTCCGCGCTGGTGTTGGTGCCATCGTTGGTGCCAATGTTTCCAGTGACCGACCCGGCCAAAGTGGTGACTATTCCCGCCGGGGTCACCAACCGGATGCAGTTGTTGTAAAAGTCTGCCACATACAGGTTGGTTGCGCCGTCCACCGCCACCCCAAATGGCTGATTGAACCGCGCTTGGGCCGCAGGACCGTCAACGGGCCCTTCCACCCCGTAGCTTTCGTCAGGACCGGCCAGTGTCGAAAGCGCATCCGAGGGCGGGGTAATTTTTCGAATATTGCCATTGCCGGAATCGCCCACATACACATTCCCCGCGCTGTCCACCGCCACCCCCCACGGATATCTAAATGTCGCGTCAGGAGAACCATAAAGTCCATCGCCATCGCCGTAAATACCCGCAACGCCGGCCAGCGTGTAAACCTCTCCGCCGGGGGTGATTACGCGGATGATCTGATTGTCGGTGTCGGCCACATAGACATTCGTGGCGCTGTCCACAGCGATGCCAGTGGGATAGGAGAACGCCGGGTTGGCACTGCCGCCTATCGTCGTCACAACACCCGCAGGCGTAATCAAGCGAATGAGGGAATGGTACGTGTCCGCCACATACACATTCGTCGCGCTGTCGGTCGCCACCGCGTAAGGGTAGTAGAATGGCGGGCTGGCAGCGCCCCCTATCGTCGTCACGGAACCATTGGCAATCTTGCGAATCAGGCTGTTTCCGGTGTCCGCCACATAAACATTCCCCGCGCTGTCGGTCGCCAGCCCGTAGGGGTAGTAGAATGGCGGGCTGGCAGTGCCCCCTATCGTCGTCACGAAACCATTGGTGATCTCGCGAATCAGGTTGTTCCCGGTGTCCGCCACATAGATGTTGTTCGAACTGTCAATGGCGACTCCGTACGGATGTAGAAACGACGCTCCATTTGTTGCAGGGCCACCGCTGGAACCGGAAACGCCGGCCTGTCCCGCTATCGTCGTAACCACGCCGTTGGTTGAGACCTTCCGAATGGTGGAATTGTAAGCGTCCGCCACATAGACGTTGCCCGCGCCATCCACCGCGATGCTGGCCGGCAGAAGGAATTTCGCCGCCGAACCAATGCCATCCGCGCTGCCAAAATTGGCCAGCCCGGCCACCGTGCTGACGACCAGTGGGTTGGTCTGTGCGGCAACCGGCAAGGCGAACAGGGCCAAAAGGCCGCTCACGCAGGCCAGGAATCCGGGCTGGCGGGTGACCCGGACTTTCACCCGGCCTGATTGCGCTGAAAAATGAGTGTCCATACAAGTGCCTTTGCGCTGTTGTCGAATGAGTTTATTCAATCGTCGAAACCGACTGCCGCCCAGGGCGGCAAGCTTCGGTTTTCCGTTTCGGCCTATTATGGGGGCTGAAGGGCCGCGTCACAAGAATCATTTGCGGCTTAATTGCAACGGCGACGACAAGACGTTGCAAAACGCCTGCCGCCGATCATGATCATTGAAAGATCAGTTGGAAGAATCGCGTTTGATCCGGCCAGGCGTTGCTCACAATGAAGTATCCGCCGGAAAGCGCGGGAGCATTTGTCACAACAGCCCAATTCGCTGAATTGAGGTTTGTGGTGGACTCCAGGGCGAAGCCCGCGGCGGAACTTGTCCAGAAAAGGAACGTCACGCCATTGGACTGGGTGATGGACAGCAACGGCTGTTGAATCGTCGCCAGCCGGAAAAATCGCATTTGATCCGTCCAGAGGTTGCTCACAGTGAAGATTCCGCCGGAAAGGGCGGGAAGATTGGTCACGATCACCCAAACGGCTGGACTGAGATTCGTGGTGGTTTCCAAGGTGAAGTTGTTGGTGGAGCCTGGCCAGGAAAGGAATGTGACGCCATTGGACTGGGTGATGGACAGCGACGGCAGTGGTGTCGTCACGAAGTTCGCGACAAGCGTCTCGTTGCTGCCGAGGGTGAACGTGTAGTTTGATGACGTGCTTTCCACGGTCCCGCCCTGCGTCCAGTTGGAAAATATGTAGCCGCCATTGGCCGTGGCCGTCACGGTATCTGTGCTGCCCGCCGCAAATGTCCCGCCGCCGCTGACTGTGCCGCCGTTGGTTGGCGACGCGCTCACTGTGAGTGTGTAACCCGGCAAAAAATTCGCGACGAGCGTCTCGTTGCTGTTGAGGGTGAAGGCGTAGAGGTTCGATGTGCTTACCACGGTCCCGCCTTGCGTCCAGTTGATAAACGCGTAGTCGTTGGTGGCGGTGGCCGTGTTTGTATTCAGGCTGCCCGCCTCCAACGCAATGACCTGCGGAGTGTAGGCGTAATTTATGCCGTTTACCTCGAGCGGAAGTCCATCCGGCGAGGTGGCCAGCGTCAGGACAACCGTTTGCGCGGTATAAGGCGTTCCCTTGCGTATCGTGTTGTTAAGGGCATCCGCCACATAAACATTGCTCGAAGCATCCACCGCCAGGCCGATGGGGAAGTCAAATTGCGCCGCCGAACCCAGCCCGTCGGCGCTGCCCGCCAACCCGGCCGTCCCCGCGATGGTGTTCGTGAATTGGCCTCCAGAGGTGATTCCCAGGATCGTATTGGCGCCCGTATTGGCGACATACACATTGCCGGCGCTGTCCACCGCCACTCCCTGCGGGGAATTGAAAAGCGCTCCGCCGTGGCTCGTGACCGCGCCGCTCGGCGCAATCATGTAAACGAGATTGCCGCCCAAATCGGCCACATACACGTTGGTGGAACTGTCCACGGCGATTCCACGTGGACTAATAAACGCGGGGCCGCCGGCGCTGGGGTAATTGGTGACTGCCCAGTTCGTGCCATTCAGAGTGAGCTTCCGAACGACCTTGTTGCCGACGTCTGTCACATACAAGTTCGTCGCGCCATCCACCGCCACGGCATAGGGTCCGTCAAACGTCGCGTTGGCGCCATTGGTGGCGTTGACATAGTTGGTCACCCCCGCCTGACCGGCGAGGGTGGCCGTGACCCAGGCGCCATTGTTGGTCGGCGTGATTTTTCGCACGGTCGAATTATAATAGTCGGCCACGTAGATATTGGTCGCGGCATCGACGCACAGGCCGCTCGGATAGTGGAATTCCGCGCTGGTGCTGGGGCCGTCGTTGGTGCCGTAGAATCCATTGACCGACCCGGCCAAGGTGGTGACTGTTCCCGCCGGGGTCACCAACCGGATGCAGTTGTTGTAAAAGTCCGCCACATACAGGTTGGTTGCGCTGTCCACCGCCACCCCGCTTGGCTGGTGGAACCGCGGCTGGCCCTCGGGGCCGACCGTGTAAACTCCGTAGCTTTCGTCAGGACCAGCCAGTGTCGAAAGGTTCCAGGCGGAGTTGGTGAAGGTGATTTCTCGAATATTGCCATTGCCGGAATCGCCCACATACACATTGCTCGCGCTGTCCACCGCCACCCCCCACGGATAGTTAAATGTCGCTTGAGGAGAAATTCCATCGCCATCACCCGAAAATCCGCTGCCGGCATTGGTCGAAACGTTCCAGGCGGTTCCGTTGAAGGTGAGTTTGCGGACGATCTGATTGTCGTAGTCGGCCACATAGACGTTCGTGGCACTGTCCACCGCGATACCGGTTGGGTAGGAGAACGCGGCGCCGCTCGCTATGTTCGTCACAGCACCCAAAGGCGTAATGAAGCGAATGAGGGAATTGTCCGTGTCCGCCACATAAACATTTCCCGCGCCGTCGGTCGCCAGCGCATAGGGGGAGTCGAATTGCGCGCTGGCCCCCGAACCATTGTTGGTGCCGGCAGTCAGGTTCCCGGCAAGCGTTCCCACCATGCTGGTGGCATTGGTAATCTCGCGAATCATGTTGTTGCCGGTGTCCGCCACATAGATGTTGGTCGAACTATCAACAGCCACTCCGAACGGATATAGAAATTGTGCTCCGCCTGTCGCGGGTCCATTGTCGGAACCGTAATCGCCGGGCTGTCCCGCTATCGTCGTTACCACGCCGTTGCTGGTGATCTTCCGGATGGTGAAATTGTAAGTGTCCGCCACGTAGATGTTCCCCGAGTTGTCCACCGCCACTCCATGAGGTTGATTGAACCGCGCGGCGCCCCCCGTCGCGTCGTTGGTGCCGGGCATCTGCGCCGTCCCTGCCAGGGTCGTCACCACGCCGGCGGGCGTCACCTTTCGAATCGTGTCGTTGTCGGTGTCCGCCACATAGACGTTGCCCGCGCCATCCACTGCGACGCTGGTCGGCAGAAGGAATTTCGCCGCCGAGCCAATGCCATCCGCGCTGCCAAAATTGGCCAGGCCGGCCACCGTGCTGACGACCAGTGGGTTGGTCTGCGCGGCAACCGGCAAGGTGAACAGGGCCAAAAGGCCGCTCATGCAGGCCAGAAATCCGGGTTGGCGGGTGACCCGGCCCTTCACCCGGCCTGATTGCGCTGAAAAATGAGTGTCCATACAAGTGCCTTTGCGCTGTTGTCGAATGAGTTTATTCAACCGTCGAAACCGGCTGCCGCCCAGAGCGGCGAGCTTCGGTTTTCCGTTTCGGCCTATTAAGGGGGGCTGAAGGGCTGATTAGCAAGAATGATTTGCGGTTTTGCAATGCCGGCCATGAAAACAGGCCCTCGAAATATCGATTGCATTTTCCGTGTCTTTCGCAGGTTTCATGTTACGCTGCCCCGCCATGATTTTGACAAAGGAAGAGGCGGATAGTTTGACGGAGGTTCGACATCGTTCCCCGCATGAATTCCTGGGCATGCACTTGCTGGGCGACGGCTCCGGGGTGGTGGCGCGGGTTTTTTCGCCGCGCGCCGCCGGGGTCGAGATCGTCCCGACTCACGAAAAAGACAAGCCCCGCTTCCATTTGCAACAAGTCCGGCCCGGCCTTTTCGAAGGGACCACCACCCGGGCCGGGGCCGTGTATGCTTATGATGTGCTGATCACGGAACAGGACGGCACACAGGTCCAGTCGCGCGATCCTTATTCGTTTCTGCCCACCGTCGGAGAAACCGATTTATATCTCTTCGGCCAGGGCAATGAACACCGCATTTACGACAAACTCGGCGCTCATCTCCGCACGATCGACGGCGTCAAAGGGACCAGCTTCGCGGTGTGGGCGCCCGACGCGCAGCGGGTCAGCGTGGTGGGCGATTTCAATCACTGGGATGGACGCTGCCATGCCATGCGCTCGCTCGGCGCCTCGGGGGTTTGGGAGCTTTTTATTCCCGGCGTGGGCGAAGGAGCTTGTTACAAATACGAAGTTAAAACCCGCTCCGGCGCCCTGGCTTTGAAGACCGATCCGTACGGGGTCTATTTTGAAATCGCGCCCAAAAACGCCGCGATTGTCTGGAGCGGCGACAAATTCGCCTGGGACGACGAGGCCTGGCTCCTGAAACGGCGCGAACACAATCCGTTCAAGAACCCGATGAGCATTTATGAAGCGCATCTGGGTTCGTGGATGAAAAAGAACAAATTGGAATGGTTGACCTATCGCGAGATCGCCGAACCGTTGACGGCTTATGTGGAGAACATGGGTTTTACGCACGTTGAGTTCATGCCTTTGGCCGAGCACGCTTTTTATCCTTCGTGGGGCTATCAAGTGACGGGGTTTTACGCCCCGACCAGCCGCTTTGGGCCGCCGGAAGACCTCCAATTCCTGGTCAACCACCTGCATCAGGCGGGCATCGGCGTGCTCCTGGATTGGGTGCCGGCCCATTTTCCGCGGGATGACTGGGCTTTGGCGCGCTTTGACGGCACCGCCCTCTACGAGCACGAAGACCCCCGCCAAGGCGAGCACCAGGATTGGGGCACGCTGGTTTTCAATTACGGCCGCCACGAGGTCCGCAATTTCCTCCTGGCCAACGCCCTTTTCTGGTGCGAACGATTTCATATTGACGGATTGCGCGTCGATGCCGTCGCTTCCATGCTCTACCTGGATTACTCGCGCAAGGAGGGGCAATGGCTGCCCAACAAATTTGGCGGCCGGGAAAACCTTGAAGCCGTGGACTTTTTGAAACAGTTCAATCATTTGGTGCAGACCGGGTACCCCGGCGTCGTCACCGTGGCCGAAGAATCCACCGCCTGGCCCCTGGTGACTCGCCCTCCCTATTTGGGCGGCCTGGGTTTCACCTTCAAATGGAACATGGGCTGGATGAATGACACGCTGTCCTACTTCGCGCGCGATGCCATCTACCGCAAATATCATCAAAACGACCTCACCTTTGCCATGCTCTACCACCATCACGAGAACTTCATCCTGCCGATCTCGCACGACGAGGTCGTCCATGGCAAAGGCTCGCTCCTCGCCAAAATGCCGGGCGACGATTGGCAGAAGTTCGCCAACCTTCGCGCCTTGCT